>JACCDP011023677.1_pt1 | contig 80613 bp, 68 predicted proteins | sample 7445841 | NCBI WGS metagenome assembly JACCDP01 (sample SAMN15323441, study PRJNA562643) | freshwater metagenome | isolation source: river surface water | place: USA:Blue River Watershed | collected 2017-08-17 | reverse complement strand
CCGATGGTAGTGTGGGGTCTCCCCATGTGAGAGTAGGACATCGTCAGGCTCCTAAATACACAAACCCCAAGCAGAACTACTGCTTGGGGTTTTGTGCTTTTTGGGGATACGATTTGCTCAGCGAATGGTGATACTTGCTCAATTTCAGTTTTGCGATGCTGCCTTTGTAGGACATTTAGGAAGGGCTTATGGGACGATTTCTGTTAGTCGCGCTGATTGCCATGATTGCTACGTTTACCCTTTTGTCCTTCCCACTACCGTCAGTGGGTAACTTCGAGTTTTCAAAGGACCCAGCAGCCTTGCAACGCGGTGAGTATCTGGTCACCGCAGCGGGATGCGTGAGTTGTCATGTCAATTTGGACAATTTGAATTCCCTAAGTGGTGGACTGTCTCTCGAGTCCGATTTCGGTACATTTCGTGTTCCCAATATCACTCCTGATGTGACTACTGGTATTGGCAAGTGGACTGCGAATGACTTCGTTCGAGCGATCAAGCACGGGCGACGTCCTGACGGTGGCTTCTATTTTCCGGCGTTTCCCTTTCGGGCGTACGCAGGTTTGAGTGACCAGGATGTGCTGGATATTGGTTCATACTTGATGTCGCAGGAACCTGTCGCATTTGATTCAGGAGATCATGAACTCCCTGTCTGGCTTGGAAACTGGATGATGGCAGGCTGGAATTTTCTCGCAGACTTCCAGGCAGCCGAGCCAGTTGAATTTTCTGACCCAATCGTGGCACGGGGAGCTTATCTGGCAAGGAATCTCGGCCATTGTGGTGAGTGCCACACCCCGCGGAATTTCCTTGGTATTTTGCGAGCTGATCTAGAATTTGCCGGCGCAACTCTTGGTGAAAGTCATGCAGACCCTATCAATCTCGATGCATTGCGGGATTGGAGCGCCGATGATTTTGCATTCTTCCTTTTCCTAGGAATGAAGCCAGATGAGGAGTACGTCGGCGGTGAAATGGAGTCGGTCATCGCTCATAACACGAGCCTTCTTACCGACGAAGATCGTCAAGCAATGGCTGCATTCTTCAAATTCGAAGGCCCGCGCTGACACTTGATTTGTCAGGCGCAGCGCGGGCTTTGCGCAACCTATCGCTTAGTCGGCGCGGAATGTCTCGTGGCAATTGCCGCAGGCTCCGCCGAAAGCTCGAACTGCAGCGATCGTTGCAGTTCTGTCGCCGGCTCGTGCAATTTCGGCAAAAGTATTGGCTGCATTCACAAGATTCACCGCCTTTTGATTGAATTCATCCATCGAATCCCATATCAGCGGTAGCGCCTCTGTTTCTACAGCAAAGGCTCGTGTGTCTCTGGCCGCAAACAGCTCGGGGATCATCGGTGCCAGCATTGCAATTCTGGTGGCATTACGTTCGGCGATGGCTGCATCGAATTCAACAGTGCCTCGAGCCATTCCACTGATCGTACCCATGTTGTACGAAAGTAGTTTGAATACGCCCTGGCGGGTTTCTGTGGCACTGACTGCGAGTTGCTCCGGTGTAGGCTCCTCCTGTTGAGCCGAGGCTGAGAGAAATGCTCCGGCACCAGCCAACAAAAGGCTTGCTGTGATGATTGTCTTTTTCATTTGTTTTTCCTGATTTGGGGGATTGCTGTTAGTAGATTCTTGGTTTTTCCTCAAAATATCCGACCCGTCGATGATACGGGAGCGGTATTCATATTCCAAAGAAATCTCCCTGTGCTTCGAAAAGGGGGGATGATCACAGAAGTTGGGGGAGGTCATTTTTCTAAAACTACCCCAAATTGTATTGGGGGATGCGCTGGTTTAAGATCAGGCATCTGGCGCAATGGCACGAAGAGTAAAGTTCATGCAGTCTTATTCCGATAAGAAGAATCCCGCGAGTTTTCCTAAGTCTCAACGAACGTCCGCCTTGAATGCAGCCACGGCTCCTGAGTCATCGAAGCTCATTTTCGGGCGCAGCCTTTTGGCGGTGCCGGCGCTGTTCACTACTGCATTCTTCTTGTTGTCCTTCCTGCCTCGAGTGCAGGGCAATCAAACCCTGGTGTGGTCGTTCTGGGCGGCCACAGCCGTGTTGGCCACTTGGCTATTGGTGATGTATTTGCGGACTGGCGCTTCCGGGATCAAGAAGTCGTTCGTTCTCACTGCACCGAAACCACAACATTATATTCAGGCCATGGTGCATCTCTCGGTATACACCTACTGGGGGTGGCATTGGCCACCAGTGCAGGAGCACGCCCTGTTGCTTCTTGCGCAGCTTCTGTTCGCTTATGCCTTCGATATCCTCATGGCATGGACTCGTCGCGACAACTATCTATTGGGATTCGGGCCTTTCCCGATCATCTTCAGCACGAACCTTTTCATGTGGTTCCGGGATGACTGGTTCTATCTTCAATTTCTGATGATCGCTGTAGGTTTCATGGGCAAGGAGTTCGTCCGCTGGAATCGGGATGGCAAGAGCACGCATATCTTCAACCCTTCCGCGTTCACGCTGGGATTGTTCTCCCTGGCGCTGATTCTAAGCAACTCCACAGATATCACGTGGGGTCCGCAGATTGCGTCCACGCTCAGTCTGGCGCCGGGAATCTACACTTACCTGTTCCTTGGCGGGCTGGTAGTGATGTACTTCTTTTCGATCACGTTGATCGCAGCCTCGGCCGCAGCAGTGCTGTTCGGGCTGAGTGCGCTCTACTACGCGATTACCGGTGTTCCCTATTTTCTAGACTCCGAGATTCCGACCGCGGTTTTCCTTGGCCTGCACCTCCTGGTCACCGATCCGTCCACGTCACCTCGCACGCCGCCCGGCAAGCTGGTGTTCGGCATTCTCTATGGACTTGGCGTGTTCGCCCTGTACAGCATCCTGAGTGCGTTCGGCGCTCCGACTTTCTACGACAAGCTGCTCTGCGTGCCTCTGCTGAATCTTAGTGTGCAGTGGATTGATCGTTCAGTTCAGCGTCTACGGGACAACAAGTCGCTCGAACGTATCGGCCTCGGTGTGATTCCCAGTCGCAAGGCAAATCTTGCTCACATGGCAGTGTGGATCGTGTTCTTTGCCACCATGACGATGATTGGCAAGACCGATGGCAGGCACGTTGGAGACAGCGTGCCATTTTGGGCTGAGGCCTGTGCTGAGGGGCGTGCGACTGCTTGCGACAGATTGCTGCTCATCGAGTCGAATTACTGTGCCGATAATTCCGGATGGGCTTGCAATGAGATCGGCGCGCATTACATCAAAGGTGACGTCGCTGCCCAGGATTCGGAGCTTGCACTTGGCTTTTTTGCCCGAGCCTGCGAACTGCGGTTTCAGGCTGGATGCCTGAATCTTCTTGAGCCTGAGCGAGCCATGGTCTCCGATCCGCGCGCATTCGATCTGCGCCTGTTACTGCGTGAGGGCGGGCAGAACCTCCTGGAGATGCCGGAGACAGACCTGTACCAGCGAGCCTGCGAGCACGGCTGGAATCATGCGTGCCAGGTGTCAGTGGCCAGTGTCCTTTGATCGTGCAGCAGGGGAGCCTAGTGCGAAATATTTCTTCAGGCGTGTGCCGATGAACCCGCTCAGCAGCGCGCGAGCATTGCCTGTGGCTCTTGCCTGCATGAACTCCGTTTTTCGGATCAAGGCCTTTGCCGCAGTGCTGACTACGAGTGTAATGTTGCTGGGGGGTGCCCATGCACAGGCGCCTTCAAGCTCTGTCGCCGCCGCGCCGCCCAGTCCTGCCTTTGATGCGCAGTTCTGGCATTTGCCAGACGAAACACTGCTTGGCTTTGTCGAAATTCCTGCCGGTCCGTTCCCCATGGGCAGCAATCCACTCATTGATCCCATGGCGTTCGAGAACGAGCGCTGGTCCGAAACCCGTCGGCAGGGTACGGTGGATTTGCCTCAATTCTATATCGCGCGCTATGAAACCACGATCGAACAATTTCTCGCTTTCATGGAGGATGCCAATTACCGTCTGGTCGAGTTGTCGAACGCGGCGGGAGGGAATCATCCTGTTTCCGGAGTGTCGTGGACTGATGCGTTGGCTTACGCTCGCTGGCTGGAAGCTGAGCTGAAGTCATCCGAGCAGGCCCCACCCGAGCTGCGTAGTCTGCTCACAAGCGGTTGGCGGCTGACGCTGCCGAATGAAGCGCAGTGGGAGAAGGCAGCGCGCGGTACGGAGTCGAGAATCTATCCTTGGGGCAATATGGCTCGTAAGGACAGGGCAAACTTTGGCGCAGCAGGTACGGTGCCTGTGGGCAGCATCGCTTGCCCTGAGTGTCCCTATGGTCTGAGTGACATGAGTGGCAACGTCTGGGAGTGGACGCGCAGCCCGTATCTGCCCTATCCGTTCGATCCCGAAAACGTCGCTGTCAACTTGCAGGAAGATGCACTCTGGGTGATGCGCGGGGGATCCTTCAACGATGTGGAAAACAACATCAGGACAGCGGTCCGTGGTGCGGCAGACCCTGGTGCGCGTCGCCCCTTCATCGGCTTTCGTCTGGCCATCGTCAGGGAGTGAGCAGCTGACTGTCACATTCCGGACCACGTGACGCGTTATTTTCGACAGAGATTTCCAGCAACCGCTGTTCACGAAAGGTGTCTATCCATGGGTGAAGCAAAGCTTGCAAGTCCGCCGTCGTCCGTTCCTTCGCTCTCTGCTCCTATTTTCTACGTCCTCGATACCAACGTCCTGATCCACGATCCAGCTGCGATTCGCAACTTTGACGAACATCATGTCGTCATACCCATCACCGTGCTTGAAGAACTCGACAAGCTCAAGAGCGGAAAGCTTGCGGTGGCGGCAGACTGTCGCCAAGCGATCCGGGAGATCGACAATGTGCTGGGGCGTGCATCCCCGGAGCAGGTCGAGCAGGGAGTGCCCATCGAGCGCGGCAAGAGGCTGAGTCCGTTGGGCAGTCTCTCGATTCTCATGGCTGATACGCCAGCCAATGTCATCCTGCTGCCGACCCATCTGAACGACAACAAGATTCTCAATGCTGTGGCCGCTCTAAAGCAGCGTCATCCATGCAGGCGCGTGGTGCTGGTCACCAAGGACATCAATATGCGCCTGAAGGCGCGAGGCATCGGTATCGAGTCCGAGGACTACCACAGCGATCAGTTGCTCGGTGACATTGCGCAACTCAACAAGGGGTACATCGAATTCAAGCACAGCTTCTGGGATGAGGTGGAAGATGTACGTACGGAACACAGCAGTGGAGGTACCCTGTATCACATTTCGCGACAGGTGATTGCACAGGAGGTGTATCCCAATCAGTTTCTTTACGACCGGACAGGGTTTCTGGCGCGAGTGCTCAAGGTCGGCAAGGAGCAGATTGTTCTGCGGCATCTGGATCTGGTGAAGATGCTGGAGCGTGAGACCTGGGGTTTGAAACCGCGCGATGCCTATCAGGCGATGGCACTCAATCTCTTGCTCGATCCCGATATCCATCTTGTCAATCTGACAGGAGCGGCCGGTTCAGGAAAGACTATCCTCGCTCTTGCAGCGGCAATTGAAATGACAGTGCCTCAGAAGCTCTACCGTCGCATCATTGCCACGAGAAGCACGCAAGGCCTCGATGAGGATATCGGCTTTCTGCCTGGGACCGAGGAAGAAAAGATGGAGCCCTGGCTTGGCGCAATCACTGACAATCTCGAAGCTCTACATTGGGATGATGACAACAGCGCCAGCAGCATTGACTACGTACTCTCACGTGTGCCACTTCTTTTCAAATCACTCAATTACATTCGGGGGCGCAGCTTTCAGCAAAGTCTGATTCTGATCGACGAGTCTCAGAACCTGACTCCGCATCAGATTAAGACGATCGTGACGCGAGCGGGAAATGGGTCCAAGGTGATCTGTCTCGGCAATCTGGCGCAGATTGACACTCCCTATCTGAGTCCCACCAGCTCGGGCCTGACGTATCTAACCGAGCGTTTCAAGCGTTTCGAGCATGGCGGCAGTCTGCAATTGCAGGGGATTCCCAGGTCGCCGTTGGCTGCTTACGCCGAGCGGCATCTGTAAGTCCAGGGTGCGTCGAACGTCGGCTCAGGAATTCACTCGACGTTCGACGTACAGGCTGTAGCCAGTCATCGTCTTGGCATGATGCTTGGCCTGACTGGCCATATTGGCGACATCTTCATGCGTGATATTGTTGCGTGCATTGGGAATGACCACGCCAATAGACAGCGTCATGATCGGAAAGAACCGCTCTTCGCCTTCGCGTCCCTGACTCATGATGCCTCCCTGAAGTATGTCTTCAGGCTTGTACAGGTCAGGGATCTGCAGCTCGAACTCTGCGAGGATATTGCTGCAGCGCTGCATCCAGTCACTGCTGGAGAAGATGACGATGAAGTCGTCTCCGCCGACATGGCCCACGAAGTCGACTCGCGAATCGATGTTCTCGCGAAGAATTTCGGCAATCAACTTGATGACCTTGTCGCCCTCTGCATAACCGTAGACATCATTGTAGGGCTTGAAATTGTCGATGTCGCAGTATGCCACGGTAAATGCCGCCTGTGCGGCTATCAGCTGATCCAGATATTCAAAAATGGGGACATTGCCGGGGAGCAGGGTCAGTGGATTCGCGTAACGCGCATTGCGAATCTGCAAGTCGGTAATTTTCTTCAGCAGTCCGAGCACCTTGCCCAGACCAGCATAGCAGCCATCTTCGACAATGATGAAGTCAGCCTCGATCTGCGTTCTCATGCTGTCCGTGACCAGGCTGCTGACATCTTCGATCTTGCTGAACTTGTCGACCTGAACAAATGATCGGTCCATGGAGTTCTTGACGGCCTTGGCACCATGCAAGGCGCGACCATACTGAGACGAGAAGGTTGCGTACAGACTGCTGCGTCGCACCAGTCCCACGGGTTTCCTCTGGTCATCGACGACGGCGACAGCCGTGAGGTGATCGTCGGCTGCAAACAATTGATAGGCTTCTTCCAGCGTGTTGTGCTCGCGCAGGCAGGGAACCTTGTGCATCAAGTCTGCAATGTTCTCTCGGCTTTGCCACAGCAGGCCCGTGTTGCGCGTTCTGGATGGCGTTCTGAAGAGTGCCTTCGAAAGAAGGTAAGGCGGCGAGGACTGTGGCTTGGAGAAATAGTAGCCTTGTCCGTAGGCAACACCCATGTCTACCAGCGTGGCACTTTCCTCCTGGCTTTCGATTCCCTCCGCAATCACGCGACAATCCAGCCCAGCGGCGATGTCAACAATCGAGCGCACAAACGACTGCTTAATCGAATCTTCGTGGATGCCTTGAATGAAGTGGCGATCAATCTTCACGTATTCTGGACGCAGCTCCGACCAGCGACGCAATCCGGAGTAGCCTGCACCCAGATCGTCAATCGCGATCTCGAAGCCCATGGCGCGGTAGTGCGACAACGCATGTTCCATGAAGGTGAAATCGGTCAACGGATACTGTTCAGTGATCTCGATGACCACATCCTCGGGAGTCAGACCCAGGCTGTGCAGGAATTCCAGCGTCAGACCGGAACGATGCTGTGGCTCCATCAAACCCTGAGGAGTTGCATTCAGGAACAGCTTGCCGACAAGTCGGCGTTCTTGAAAACCTAGAATTCCAGTCTTGCGACACAACAGGTCAAGTTCTGTCAGTCTTTCCTCGCGACGTGCCAGGTCGAACAACATGACAGGGCTGTGCAGAGGACTGTCAGACGGGCCGCGAATCAGTGATTCGTAGCCGAAAATGCGCTGCCTCTTGAAGTCGACTATGGGTTGGAAGAGGGCGCTGACTCGACCCTGGCGCAGAATATCGAAGAAGTGCGAGCGCAACTCGCCCGCACCAGTGGTGGATTCATCTCGAGTCAGGGGTTTCAGATGAACGATGTTGTCACTCATGCCGGGAGTCCTTGAACAGAAAGGGCTCCAGTATCGGCAGGCCGAATGACAGCCGTGTTACATCCTGAGCTAGGCGTTCAAGGCGGATTCATCGTTCAGTACATTCTGATCCATGGTGCGCGACGGGAGGTCTGAACAAGGCTTGCCCACCTTGCGTGCAGGTACACCGACCACCGTCGTGTGTGGCGGGACGTTTTCCAGAACCACACTCCCTGCGCCGACCTTGGCGCCCGTGCCGATCTCAATGTTCCCGAGCACCTTGGCACCGGTGGAAATCAGCACGCCGGATCGGATCTTGGGATGACGGTCGCCGGTTTCGTTGCCTGTGCCGCCCAAGGTGACTGACTGCATGATGGAGACATCGTCTTCGATGACGGTGGTCTCGCCGATCACGATGCCGGTCGCGTGGTCGAACATGATGCCCTTGCCCATCACGCAGGCCGGATGAATATCGACGCCGAACACCTCGGAATTGCGGCTTTGCATGAAGAGCGCCAGTTCTCGGCGGTTGTTCTGCCACAGGAAGTGCGCCAGGCGATGGACTTGTATCGACTGGTATCCCTTCAGAAAGAGCAGGATTGGCAGATAGGAATTGGTGGCCGCATCGCGATCATAGACAGCCTGCATGTCGTGGACTGCGTTGACGATCATTTCGGGCGCCTGCGCGTAGGCAGCATCGAAAAGTTCACGAACCGCGATGGCCGGCATCACCGCATCCGCCAGCTTGTTGGCCAGCAAGTAACTGAGTGAGGACCCAAGGCTGTTGTGATTGAGGATGCACGCGTAGACATAGCTGGCCAGCAGAGGCTCTGTCTCCACCAGTCGTGTGGCTTCTTCGTAGAGCTTGATCCAGATTCTGTTCTGCATGAGGCGGGTCCGTTTGGCCTGTGAAACTGGCGCCGATTATAGCCGACGGTGGCATGGTGACAATCGGTGGCGCTCCCAGTGCAAAGAGGGTCAGCCTCCCGCGATTCTCTCTATCCAGTCCTTGGCCGCGTGCCGCTCATCCTTCTCGGCGGCCTCAGTTCGTGCGATCGCCAGACGTACGTGGTCCTTGTTCACCTTGCTCGCACCCTCCTGCGCAGCGAGCAGCAGGGCCTTGTGTGCAAGCAGGTTGATCAGGCGCGGGATGCCTCGACTGGCACCTGCGATCAATTGGATAGAACGCGGCGTGAACAAACCAGCGCCTTGATACCCGGCCCGTGTCAGGCGCAGATTGATGTATGTCGAGGTGTCGGTTTCACGCAGAGGACCCAGGCTGCGTTCCATCGTGATGCGATCCGCCAGGATCCGGGAACGCGACGGGCGCAGATTCTTCTGTGGCGTCGGCTGAGCAAAGAGCACCACGCGTAGAAGGTTGCCGGACGGAGTACCGTGATCGGCGAGCCGCCGCAGACCGACGATCGTCTCATCGGGCATCGACTGCGCTTCATCGATGATCAGGGCGTTGATCAAGCCCTTGCCCGCACTTTTTTGCAATTCCGCCACCACCGCGTCTTCCAGGGAGTCCAGGATGGATTCGTCAAGTCCGAGTTCAAGCGCGATGGCGCTGAGGAAGTTCCTTTGGCTCAGCCGTGGATGCGCGAGGTGGACGACTCGGTAACGCGAGCGATGACAGTACAAGGCATTCAACAACTTGCGACACAGGATTGTCTTGCCCATGCCTGGTTTTCCGAGCACGAGCATGAAGCCGTCGGGACCATTCAGGGTGGCAAGCAATTCCTTGAACAGCACTCTGGCGTTGTTCAATTTCAGAAAGAAACGAGTATCCGGCGTAGTGGAGAAAGGCGAGCTGGAAAGGCCGTAAAAATCCTGATACATCAAGAACCACTGCTCATGTTGTTTCGTACTGATCGATACAGGGATCCGGAAGAAATCCCGACATCCTGACGGAAATGACATGTGATGTTACTTCCAGAGACTGCGCAAAGTCATCCTTGACACAACACGCTATACCTTGGCTGCAGAATGCGCGATACTGGCGGCACGACACAAGCAGTCACAGAACGATAAGAAAATGGTGCATCCATGAAATCGTCCAAAATTGCGCTGCTGGCTCTCTTCCCATTGCTTTTCCCGGATACTTTGTTTGCACAGGCAGACGAGCGCATGCAGATTTGGGAAAGTCTGCGGGAAGCTGATGTCAGGTTGGCTGAAAGCTCACGAACACTGGGCTTCAATCAGGCGTTTCTCAATTCATTCAGTGAAGGGGCTGTCATTTTTCGCCGCGGCCCAGTCGACGCGCGCAATCTCTACGAACAGGTCGGCCCAGCCCAGCGTGGTGAAACGACCCTCGAATCCAAAGCCAATTACATTGACTTCTCGCGTGAAGGCGATCTGGGCCTGACGAGCGGGCCGTACCGATTCACCAGCGGCAGCGGCAGTGATGCCCGCCGAACCTATGGTCACTTCGTCACGATCTGGCGCAAGTTCGACGGGCAGTGGCGCATGGCGGCCGACATGACAGTGCGCGTGCCCGGTGTCCTGAGTCTGGACGTCGATCCCGATATCAGTGAAACGATGCGCTCGCTCGACGAGGCAGTGACTGCCGATGTCGAACACAACAGCCTCGATTCCCTGGTTGAAGCCGACGAGCGCTTCATCAGTTCCATCAACTTCCGTGGAGGCATGCGCGCCATGCTTCGTTATGGTCTTGAGAACCAGCGCGTCTATGTCCCAGGCATGGCGCCGGGGATTGGCAATGAAGCCGGTGCGCAGGTCTATGGCGCCTACCTGGACGAGAGTCTGGAGATGTCCGCTATCCAGCATGAGCCCGGCGGTTACTTCCTGTCTGAATCCGGTGACGTTGGTTACACCTTCGGCACCATGAGCGCTCAAGGCTCTGAGTTCAATGCGAATTATCTGCGTTACTGGCGCTTCACCCCCGAAGGCGAATGGCGCATCGCGGTTGAAGTGCTCAATCCCTACTAAGTCCTTCCGCGGTTCTCACTCCAGAAACACCGTTCTGTCACCAAAGTATTGCACTTCTCCCGTCTTGCCCGTTGTCTTGATGCGCAAGCGTGACTTGCCTGACGGCAGGACGCTGCGCTCCAGAGTCAGTGTATAGCCCAGCATGGGCGCATTGGGGTCGTCCACGGCAGACAATGCCTCAACGACATCCGGTCGTGGCTGTCCGTACTGGGCAAGGCCAATGGTCGCACCATCGAGTTCCACCTCCACCCGATCGACGCCCAGTCCTTCGTTGATGACCCAGCCCGATACAGTCAGACTGCCAGACACGCGGGCGCCATCCTGAGGGGCATCGACCCAGCCCAGCGAAGGCAGCGGGCAAAGGCCGGTGGGAGTTGCGCCGATCGTGTCTGCACGATAGTAACTGAAGACTTTTTCGCCTCCGAAGAGCGACAACTGGCTCAGGAACTCCAGGTGCTGGAAGTCACCGCAGACACGTTCCAGCACGGCGAGCTTGTCAGGAACGGTCAGCGTGCTGTCTTCGGTGATGAACAGGGCGCTGCGCCCTGTGTTCTCCCGCAGGCCGGTCACGTTCGTGCGCCAGATCTCGTACTGCACCGCGCGGCCGTCACGGATGGACTTGTCCATGTCGACATTGAAGATGCGTCGGGTAGCGCCGAGCGCTAGCGCCAGTTGCGCACCGGTGTAGTAGTTGTCTGTCACCAGCAGATCATCGGGTCCGAAGTGCTCCGACTGCAGGACCTGCTCTGTATAGGCGACAAACGGTCGCCAACCGGCCATCTTGTTGGACAATACCCCCTCGCCGACCAGGGGACGCAGTTGGTCCTGCATGCTCTGCGTTCCCATGCCCAGGAGTGCCACCAGCGTGCCGGCAAATCCCATCCCCAGGCTTGTCTTCAAGAGTTGTCCGGCGACTCGCTCGCCGTGGCGTGCAGCCACCTTGGCATGCAACTCGCGCAAGGTCTCCGGCAGAAACACCAGCAGTGGCAGGTAGCCTGACAAGGGCCAGTGAATAGAGGTTCGGGTGTTGTCGGACCAGGGCGCCAGGCCCAGGTAGAGGCTCAGGTTGACCAGTGCAAGGATGCCGAACAGGCCGCGTCGATGATCGCCTGCGCGCGCCGCCCGCAGCAGATGCAGCAACGTGGCGACGAGCGCCGCATAGAGCAGCGGTGTGACCAGGCCGGCCTGCTTGACGATGTGGAGCAGGCCCTCAGCCTGGAATTCCCAGGGATGGCGTTCCAGCAGATGGTAGTCCACGCCGCTCAGTTGATTGCCCAGATTGAACGCCAGAAGGGGATACAGCCCCAGCGCCAGAATCGTTGCCGCCAGCCAGAGACCAGGCTGCCTCCAGTATCTGTGCATCTGTCTGAATACCAACATGAAGATCAGGGCTGCCAGCAGCAGGGGGGCAAAGCGGTAATGCGTGCTGATGCCGAGCGCTGCGGCCACTCCTGTGGCAAGCCACCATGACAGAGTGCCGAGCCGTGTGGCGCGCTCAAGGCATCCCGTCAGCAGCAGGCCGAAGAACAGTAGCGGCACATCCGGCACGGCCAGCATTCCCAGGAAGGCGCACAGGGGCAGACACAGGGCGAGAGCTGCCGCCTCCAGTGCCTGCTGCCGGGGAACAAGTGGTCTGGCAAGCCAGTAGACCAGAAGGGGGATGCTGCTGCCGAGCACCAGGAAAAGGGTGCGTACGCCGAAGGCCGAGTTGCCGAACAATCCCGTGCCAACACCGGCCAGCAGGGCTGCCATGAAAGGCAGGTCGCTGTAGGCCAGTGCCGGGCGTGTCGACGCCTGCCAGTAGAAGATCTCGTCGCTGTAGAGGTCCAGGCTCCAGGCCAGCAGCAGCTTGAGCCCCAGCACCAGTGGAAAGCCGATCAGCAGCAGTCTGCCTGGCGTCCAGGTGACGATGGGGCGGGAATGCGCAGGGGGGTGGAGACTCATGCCGGAGATTCACGGAGGCGCTGAAACTGTCGGCATGGTAGCACGAAGTCAGTGCAAGTCAGTCGCGCAGGTGGATGTTAAACTGTTTGACAATCATTCTCATTACGCTTTAAGATCCAGACCAATGGAGGAGCCATCATGTACGTCTGTATCTGCCGCCAAATCACTGACAGCCAGATTCGCGAATTCTGCAGCGAAGGCTCCCGTCGCATGGCGGATATCCGCGAGAAGCTGGGCGTCGCTTCCGAATGCGGCAAATGCGGCCGCCACGCCATGAGCATCGTCAGCGAGTTCAAGGGAAGCGCGAATTTCGTCAACGCCGCCGTCGCTTGAGCATTCTGCCCAAGGCGCACGCTCAGTGAATGCGTCTGTTTCTCATTAATATCAGTATCTTACAATTCCCCACCCTTGACACGCCGGCGCTTAGCGACGACTCTGTGTGCTGAATTTCACGCCAGAGGATACTCCCATGAAAGCCGACGCCACCGTCATCAAGCATCTCAACAAGGCCCTGGGCAACGAATTGATTGCCATCAATCAGTATTTCCTGCATTCCCGCATGTTTCGGGAGTGGGGGCTGGGCAAGCTGGCCAGCAAGGAGTACGAGGAATCCATCGACGAGATGAAGCATGCCGACGAATTGATCGGCCGCATCCTGTTTCTGGAAGGGCTGCCCAATCTGCAGAACCTCGGCAAGCTGCTGATCGGCGAACACACGCGTGAGATGCTGGAGTGTGATCTGCAGCTGGAGATGCAGGCACTGCCAACCCTCAAGGAAGGCATCGCCTATGCGGAATCCGTGCAGGATTACGTCAGCCGTGACTTGCTGGCAGCCATCCTGCACAGTGAAGAAGAACATGTGGACTGGCTGGAAACCCAGCTGAACCTGATAGACCGCATAGGCATCGAGAATTACCAGCAGTCCATGATCTGAGCCGTTGCCGGCGCCACTGTCACATTACTGCCACACTGTGGCAGTAACGTGGCGCATCGCGTCCGCTCCCCACACAGGAATCCTTCTCTGCCATGTATGCCTGCATCGACCTGGGCTCCAACAGTTTCCATTTGCTGATTGCCCGCTGGCAGGACGGCAGGAGCGAGATCGTCGAACGTTTCAGTCATATCGTGCAGCTGGGGGAAGGTGTCACCCTGACCGGGCAGATCTCGCCAGCGGCCTTCAGCCGCGGCATCGACTCGCTGCGTGAGTTCGTTGACGTGATGTCCCGCTACCCGATTCGCCAGTACTGGGCGCTCGGCACCAATGCCTTGCGCCTATCACACAATGCCCCGCAGTTCCTGGCTGCCGCGCGGGAACTGGGCCTCGAAGTGTCCGTCATTTCCGGGCTGCAGGAAGCGGTGCTGGTCTATCTGGGCGTGATGTCCGGCCTGCCGCCGACCGACGAAGTCCGCCTGGTGGCCGATATTGGCGGTGGCAGCACGGAAGTGATCATCGGACATCAGGGGACTCGGCTGGTCACCTGCAGCCTGCCGATCGGCTGTGTCAGCTGGCGTGATCGATTTTTCACCCCTCTGGCCGTCAAGCCCTCCCTGCTGAGTCAGACACTGGATCACGCCGTGGCAGAGGCGCGCAGCGTGTTCGGCAGCATCCGCGTGGAATGCCTGCAGCACCCATGGATGGGAGCTTACGCCTCGTCCGGCACCGCCAAGATGCTGGCGGCGATTCTGCAGATGCGTGGCCTGCCAGCCGGTCAGATCAGCCGCCAGTCACTCCAGGCACTGCGGGTCGACATCCTTGACTGTGCAGCCGATCCGACGGCGCTGCTGCCGGGCCTGAAGGACCGGCGCAAGGATCTTCTCCTGCCTGGCTGGGCCGTGTTGATGGGGATGATGGAGGCCTTCGAGATCGATTCGATTCAATTCAGCCCTACGGCGCTGCGCGAAGGCATGCTGCATTTCATGATGCAGAACGGCCCCGATACCTCGCGGCTCGATCCGCAGACAATGCCGCAGGTGACTCAGACCGCGCTGTAACGCAACGTGGCCAGTTGCTGCAAGAGCAGCGTCTGCACCGGTTCGCGCTTGTCACTGTCCTCGGGCGCGAGGCGCAGATAGCTCCCGTCGGGCTGCAGTTCCCAGCTCTGGCAGCGATCGTTCAGATACATCTCCAGCTCGTCCAGAATTCGGGTGACCCATTTCTTGCGCAGGATCGGGAAGGCGACTTCGATGCGATGCATCAGATTGCGCTCCATCCAGTCTGCGCTGGAGCAGTAGAGCGGGTGCAGGTTGTTGGCGAAATAGAAGACCCGGGAGTGTTCCAGGAAGCGGCCGATGATGGATACCACACGGATGTTCTCGGATATGCCCGGAATGCCCGGCTTGAGACAGCAGATGCCGCGCACGATCAGGTCAATCTTCACCCCATTGCGCGAGGCGCTGTAAAGTTCGCGTATCACGTCGGGGTCGGTCAACGCATTCATCTTGGCGATGATGCGCGCGGGGCGTCCTTCCAGGGCGGCGCTCTTTTCCTGCTGAATCAATCGAATCAGCGACTTCTTGAGGCGGAAGGGGGCGTGGATGACCAGATCCGGCACGATGCGCTTGCCCATGCCCGTGATTTGCTGGAACACCTTGTGCACATCGGCGCACAGGGTTTCGTCACAGGTCATCAGGCCGTAGTCGGTATACACCAGCGAGGTCTTGCGGTGGTAGTTGCCGGTGCCGAGATGGGCGTAACGCTTTAGCCTGCCTCCCTCACGCCGCACGATCAGCAGCATCTTTGCGTGGGTCTTGTAGCCCATGACGCCATACACCACGACGGCTCCGGCTTCCTGCAGCTTGCTGGCGAACTGCAGGTTCTCCTGCTCGTCGAAGCGAGCCCGCAATTCGATGACCACCGTGACTTCCTTGCCATTGCGCGCCGCCTCGGAGAGGGCTTCCACGAGTTCCGAGGACTCGTTCGTACGATACAGGGTCTGCTTGATGGACAGCACCGCAGGGTCCTTGGCCGCCTGACGCACCCAGTCGATGATGGGCAGGAAGGACTGGAAGGGGTGCAGCAGCAGGAGGTCTTCCTTTGTCACGGCATTGAACATCGAATTGCCTTCGTCCAGCGCGGGCGGAGTACCGGGTGTGAAGGGCGGGTAGCATAGGTCCGGCCTGTTCACCATGCCGGTCAGCGTCATCAGACGCTGCAGGTTCACCGGGCCGTCCAGCCGGAACAGGGCGTCTTCTGTCAGATTGAAGCGTTGCAGCAGGAAATCGGTGAGTTCTTGCGGGCAGGCGGCACCGACTTCCAGCTTGGCTGCTGTGCCGAAGCGCCTGGAGTGCAGCTCACCTTGGAGGGCGCTGGCCACGTCTTCCACTTCCACATTCGACATCTCGAGGTCGGAGTTGCGCGTGACGCGGAACTGGTGACATTCCTTGACCCGCATGCCGGGGAAGAACTCTTCCACATGCGCGTGGATGATGGAGGACAGGAAAATGAAATTGTCGCCCTCGGGCACGATTTCGCGGGGCACCTTGATCAGGCGTGGCAGAGAGCGCGGCGCCGGGACGATCGCCAGGCCGCTGTCGCGTCCGAACGCATCCTTGCCCTCCAGGGACAGGATGAAGTTGAGGCTCTTGTTCACCAGACGCGGGAAGGGATGGGCAGGGTCCAGTCCCAGCGGGCTGATGACCGGCAGCACCTCGTCCCGGAAATAGTCGCGTGCCCACAGGGTCAGCGCGGTGTTCCATTCATTGCGATACAGGAAGCGGATGTTCTGCTGTGCCAGCGAGGGGAACAGTTCCTCGTTGAGAATGCGGTACTGTTCCGTCAGCGCCACGCGCACCTGCTGATTGATCTCCCGCAGCACTTCGTCCGGGTACTTGCCATCGGGGCCGGGACGCTGGCGGCCGAACTCCAGCTGCTTCTTGAGTCCGGAAATGCGGATCTCGTAGAACTCGTCCAGATTCGAACTGAAGATCAGCAGAAACATCAGCCGCTCCAGCAGGGGGTGGCGGGGATTGCGCGCCTGATCCAGCACTCGAAGATTGAATTGCAGATAGCTGAGTTCGCGATTGAGATACAGCGCACTGTTGTCCAGATCGACCGGGGGGGCTTCCTCGGCACGGGCAAGTGAGGAGTCGGCTGTGCCGATCATGTCAGGCAGGCCGGTGATGTCGTCCAAGTCCGCCTCTGGCAAGGTCGGGGCATTGCCAGTCATCGGAGGATTGTCTTCAGAGTGGATCACTGTCACTTTCGTGCTCATGTGCTTGCTCATTATTCCAGCAGTGGGTTGCCGGCATTCTACATGAGGGCATCGGGGAAGAAAGTGACAGATGGATGACTGAGCGCACGTAGACAAGGTGTCAGTTCTGTCATATTTCTGTCACAGTGGCGGCCTATAGTGTCGGCATAACAAAGACCGCTGGAAGTCCTCACCCCGGAGACACACGATGATACTCAGACATACGATGAAGCCACTGGCCCTGTTGCTTGGCGCCCTGTGCAGTGCCATGACATTCGCTGCGGAGGTCGACTCCGGGCTGCCCGAATACGAGCGTGCCAGCGGCGTATCCGGCAATTTCTCCAGCGTGGGCTCCGACACCCTGGCCAACCTGATGACCTTGTGGGCCGAGGAGTTCAAGCGCTTTTACCCGAACGTCAATATCCAGATCCAGGCCGCCGGCTCTTCCACTGCGCCGCCCGCTCTGACTGAAGGCACCGCCAACATGGGTCCGATGAGCCGCGAGATGAAGGACAACGAGATCGAGGCCTTCGAAAACAAGTACGGCTACAAGCCCACCGCCATCCCCGTCGCCATCGACGCACTGGCTGTGTTCGTGCACAAGGACAATCCCATCGAAGGTCTCACCATGGCGCAAGTCGATGCGATCTTCTCCTCCACGCTGCGCTGTGGTCACGATCAGGTAATCGAGAACTGGGGACAACTCGGCCTGACCGGTGCGTGGGAGCCTCGTGACCTGCAACTGTTCGGCCGCAACTCCGTTTCCGGCACCTACGGTTATTTCAAGGAAACGGCCCTGTGCACCGGGGATTTCAAGAATTCCGTGAACGAGCAGCCTGGCTCCGCGTCGGTGGTGCAGTCCGTCAGCACCTCCATCAACGGCATCGGCTACTCCGGTCTGGGCTACACCACCTCCAGCGTGAAGTCCTTGCCGCTGGCACGTGAGGCCGGTGGCGAGTTCTTCGCCGCCACTCCGGAGAATGCGCTGGCTGGCGACTACCCGCTTGCCCGCTTCCTGCTGGTCTATGTGAACAAGGAGCCGAACAAGCCGCTGGCGCCACTTGAGCAGGAATTCATCAAGCTGGTACTTTCCAAAGCCGGGCAGGAAGTGGTGCTGAAGGATGGCTACATCCCGCTGCCCGCCAACGTGGTTCAGGCCACGTACGAAGCGCTCGGCATGTGATCGCGAGTGAACGGCGCTGCGGGATGCGGCGCCGTATTGGCGCGTTTGTGCGCTGTCATCAAAATGTCATATTCGAACAATAGACTCGCGAACCATGAATCAAGAGCCCTTACCCACGCCTGCAAAGGCCCCATCTTCCGCGGCAGGAGCAGCATTCGCAGCTTCTGCCGCGGTCGTTTCACGCCGTCGGTTTCGTCACTTCAAGGACAAGCTGGCTGCCGTCCTGATCGCCATTGGTGGTCTGGGCGTCATCGCTGCCATCCTCACGATCTTTCTCTATCTGATCTATGAAGTGATGCCCTTGTTTCGGGGCGCCCATATCACCGAGCACAGTCGTTTCGAATTGCAGACGCAGGAGCCCGGCGAGGTGCTGCATCTGGCGCTGGAAGAGCGACTGGAAGTGGGCATGCGCCTGGGCAGTGACGGCCAGATGGTCTACTTCAGCACGGACGATGGCGCCGAGGTCGGTCGCATCAGCTTGCCGGTACCGCAGGGGCAGGTTATCAGCAGCTTCGCGCTGGACACCGATGTCAGCGGCATTTTCGCCCTGGGCTTGTCCGGTGGTCAGGTTCTGCTGGCCCAGTACGGTTATGACGAAAGCTTTGGCCCTGACAATGCCCGCGTGGTCAGCCCCTCCATTTCCTACCCTTTCGGTGAAGCGCCTTTCGAATTGTTCAGTGGAGCAGCGGTCACTCATCTCAGCGTGCGTTCCAGCCGGAATGAGCTGATGCTGGCAGGCAGCAGTGCCGGCGGGGATGTGAGCCTGTTGCGAGCCGAGCGCGAAACCAGTCTGCTCTCGTCCTTCGGCGGCGGGGGTGCCCAGTGGGAAACCGAGCTGGCCACCCTGAACGGTCTGGTGGCGAGCGTGGATCAACTGCACCTGGACGTCAACCGCCGCTGGCTGTTCGCCGTTGGCGCCTCCGGGCGCGTCAGTGTGGTGGACATCCAGCCAGCCTTCAGCAATGGCACGCCGGTGGTTGCTCAGGAGCTTCTCCTTGTGGATGCGCCGGCGCGGCTCACGGAAGTGAGCTTCCTGCTGGGCGGCCTCTCGCTGCTCGCGGGAGATTCCGCAGGCACCATCGCCCAGTGGTTCCTGGTGCGCCAGGACGGCGGCTTCACGCTGGAGAAGGTGCGCGATTTCGATGCGCGCAGCCGTGTGGTGGCACTGACATCCGAGCAGCGCCGCAAGAACTTCGTCATGGCCAACGAGGAAGGCTACATCGGCATCTACAACTCCACGGCCCATCGCGAAGTGGCCTATGCGCAGCTGGCCAGCGGGGCGCCCCGAGCCATCGCGATGGCGGCCCGCGGCGACGGCCTGCTGATCGAGCAGGCCGATGGCAGCTATGTGATGTACGACGTGCTCAACCATCACCCGGAAGTCTCTTGGGAGGCTCTCTGGTCCGAAGTGTGGTACGAGAACTATCAGGGGCCTGAACACATCTGGCAGTCCTCCGCCGCCAACAACGACTTTGAACCCAAGTACAGTCTTGCGCCGCTGGCCTTCGGCACGCTCAAGGCGGCATTCTACGGCATGATCCTGGCGGCTCCGCTGGCAGTGTGCGGAGCCATCTTCACGGGTTACTTCATGGCGCCGCGCATGCGCCAGAACGTCAAGCCGCTGATCGAATTGATGGGGGCCCTGCCCACCGTGGTGCTGGGCTTCCTCGCCGGCCTCTGGCTGGCACCCTTCCTCGAGAACAATCTGCTCGGTATCTTCAGCATGCTGTTGCTGGTACCCCTTGGAATTCTGCTGGCAGCCTATCTCTGGACGCGCCTCCCCGAGCACGTGCGCTACCGCGTGCCTGATGGCTGGGAGGCGGCCTTGCTGATCCCCGTGATCCTGTTCAGCGTGCTGCTGGCCTTCCTGCTGGCCTCACCCATGGAACAGATGTTCTTCGGCGGCGACATGCGAGTCTGGATCACCAATGACCTGGGCATTCCCTACGATCAGCGCAATGCGATGGTGGTAGGTCTGGCCATGGGCTTCGCGGTCATCCCGACCATCTTCTCCATCGCCGAAGACGCCATCTTCACCGTGCCCAAGCAGTTGACCTATGGTTCGCTCGCTCTGGGGGCGACGCCCTGGCAGACTCTCAGTCGCGTCGTGCTGGCGACCGCCAGTCCCGGCATTTTCTCGGCCCTGATGATCGGCATGGGCCGGGCTGTGGGTGAAACCATGATCGTGCTGATGGCCACTGGCAACACGCCCATCATGGACATCAACATCTTCGAAGGCATGCGCACGCTGGCAGCGAACATCGCTGTCGAGGTGCCCGAGTCCGAGGTAGACAGCACGCACTACCGCATCCTGTTCCTGGCCGCGCTGGTGCTGTTCATGTTCACCTTCGTCGTGAACACTCTGGCTGAAATCGTGAGGCAGCGTCTGCGACGCAAGTACAGCAATCTATGAATAACAACCTGCAGAAATTCTTTGCCAGCGGGACGCCGTGGATCTGGGTCAACGCCGGTGCCGTGGCCATCAGCATCATCATGACGGTGGGACTGCTGCTGTTGCTGGCCTACAACGGTCTCGGCCACTTCTGGCCCAAGGACATCATGCTGGCGCAATACGCCCAGCCGGTCAGCGAAGGCGAACCGCTGGTGCGCGAGATCATCGGCGAGCGTGTCAACAGCGAAGTGGTGAGCGCCGAGCGCATCATTTCCTCGGGCATTCCCGTCTCTGCCGACCAGCCCTATCACGAACGTGAACTGGTCAAGATCGGCAATCGTGATTTGCAGGACAGCGACTACACCTGGCTGCTTTCCGACTATATGAGTGAGATCCGCTATCCGCTGCATCTCACCGCGTTCGAGCGGCGCGAGTGGGGGAATTTCTACGGCTACGTGAAGGAAGTGCGCGAGGCCGGTGCGACGGTGGCCGTGAGTGATCCCGCCATCGAACAGGATACGGCGGCATGGCTGGCCCTGCAGCCGCGCATAGCGCGCGCCCTGGCCCTGCACGATGAAATCGCGCGGCTGGAAAAGGACGAGATCGGCGAGGTCAACTACGCCATTGAGCGACTGCGCCTGCAGGAGCGCGCCCTGGAACTGCGCGGCGAGGCCTCGCCCGAGGCGCTGTCCACGATCGCGGCGGAACGCGCGCAGTGGGACGCGCAATACGCAGAAATGCAGACGCGCCTGAATGCGCTCTATGCGGAGAGCGAACGCGACAGCGTGGTGATGCTCGCCATGAACGGGCAGGAGACCGAGATTGCCGTGTCCGAGATCGTGCGCGCCTATCAGCCCAATGCCATGCATCTGGGCAACAAGCTGGCCACCTACGGCTCCAAGCTGTGGGAGTTCCTCTCTGACGAACCGCGCGAAGCCAACACCGAGGGCGGCATTTTCCCAGCGATCTTCGGCACCGTGGTGATGGTGCTGTTGATGTCCATCTTCGTGACGCCCTTCGGCGTGATCGCGGCCGTGTACCTGCGTGAGTACGCGCGACAGGGTCTGGTCACCCGCATCATCCGCATCGCCGTGAACAATCTGGCCGGCGTGCCTTCCATCGTCTACGGCGTGTTTGGTCTGGGCTTCTTCATCTACTTTGTCGGTGCCGAAGTCGATCAGGTGTTCTACCCTGAAGCACTGCCGGCCCCCACCTTCGGCACTCCGGGACTGCTGTGGGCCTCGCTGACCCTGGCCCTGCTGACAGTGCCCGTGGTCATCGTGTCCACCGAGGAAGGTCTGGCCCGCATTCCGCGCAGCCTGCGCGAAGGCAGTCTGGCGCTGGGTGCCACCAAGTTCGAGACCCTGTGGCGTGTAGTGCTGCCCATGGCGAGTCCGGCGATGATGACCGGCCTGATCCTGGCGGTGGCACGTGCTGCTGGTGAAGTGGCCCCGCTGATGCTAGTGGGGGTGGTGAAGCTGGCCCCGGCGCTGCCGGTGGATGGCAACTACCCTTACTTCCATCTGGATCAGAAGTTCATGCATCTGGGTTTTCACATCTATGACGTGGGCTTCCAGAGTCCGAACGTGGAGGCGGCCCGCCCGCTGGTGTTCGCCACCGCGCTGCTGCTGGTGCTGGTGATTGCCCTGCTGAACCAGCTCGCCGTGTCGATCCGCAATCGACTGCGTGAAAAATACAAAGCCCTGGATATCTGAAGTGCTGTTACACTGACTGCAACTGCAATGGAATTGACGCAATGACCGAGTCAAATACCGAATACGCGACGGCCAGCCGGTCGAAGTTCAAGAAGATCGACATGTCCAAGATCGGCGGGCACGAAGGCGGCCTGCGTGCAGAGGAACTGCCCTGCTGCCTGCGCGTCACCGATCTGAATCTGTTCTACGGACAGGCGCAGGCGCTGCGCTCGGTCAACCTCAGCATCCCGAGTCAGCGCGTCACCGCCTTCATCGGCCCGTCCGGCTGTGGCAAGTCCACGCTGCTGCGCTGTTTCAATCGCATGAACGATCTGGTGGACGGCTGTCAGATCAAGGGCAGCATCGCGCTGGACGGCGAGGATATCTACCATCGCTCCGTCGATGTGGCCGATCTGCGCCGCCGGGTTGGCATGGTGTTCCAGAAGCCGAACCCGTTTCCCAAATCCATCTATGAAAATGTCGCCTACGGCCTGCGTATCCAGGGCATCAACAAGAAGCGCATACTCGATGAAAGTGTCGAGAAATCCCTGAAGGCGTCCGCGCTGTGGGATGAGGTGAAGGACCGTCTGCACGAAAGCGCGCTCGGTCTGTCCGGTGGTCAGCAGCAGCGCCTTGTGATTGCGCGCACCATCGCCGTGGAACCGGAAGTGTTGCTGCTCGACGAGCCCGCGTCAGCACTGGATCCGATCTCCACCTTGAAGATCGAGGAACTGATCAACGATCTGAAGGATCGCTACACCATCATCATCGTGACCCACAACATGCAGCAGGCGGCCCGCGTGTCTGATTTCACCGCCTTCATGTACATGGGCAAGCTGATCGAGTTTGACCGCACCGACACCATTTTCACAAATCCTGCCGAAAAGCAGACCGAAGACTACATCACTGGCCGCTACGGTTGAGGCAGACGCAAGGACGTCAATCATGAACAAAGATGCCAAAATACACAGCCATCACATCTCTCAGCAGTTCAATGCCGATCTCGAAGAGATCAAGAACAATCTGCTGGAAATGGGCGGCATGGTCGAGAAGCAGCTGAGCGATGCCATTGATGCCATCATTACCGCCGACAGCGGGCTTGGTGCTCTCGTGCGCGAGGATGATGCAGCCATCAATGCCATGGAATTGCAGATTGACGAGGAGTGCAATCGCATTCTGGCCCGCCGCCAGCCTGCGGCGAGCGATCTGCGACTGGTGCTCTCCATCATCAAGGCGGTAAACGATCTTGAGCGTATTGGTGACGAGTCTGCCAAGATCGCGCGGCTTGCCATTGAACTGACGGAGCAGGGCGAATCTTCCAAGGGGTATGTCGAGATCCGCCACATCGGCGAACATGTGCGTCGCATGGTATCAATGGCACTGGACGCCTTTGCCCGTTACGACATCGATGCAGCCCTGACTGTGGCACGCGAGGATGTCAGCGTGGATCTCGAGTACAGCTCTGCCATGCGCGAGATGATCACCTACATGATCGAGGACCCGCGCAGCATCACGCGTGTGCTCAATGTGGTGTGGGCACTTCGGGCACTGGAGCGCGTGGGCGATCACGCGAAGAACATCGCTGAGCACGTGATTTATCTCGTGAAGGGCACCGATGTGCGTCATCTGGGGCTGGACGGACTCGAGAAAACCGTGCGCCTCGAATGAGGCTATAGGTGATTTGTCACGAATTTTTCACGTGGCTGTCATGTTGTCATGCGAATGTCACATTTTGGTAATATAGTCTCCAGTACCTGAATGAAGGCCAATGGCCGTGTCGTACCGGAGAGTACTCATGACAAGCAAACGCAGCATTCCACTTCTTGTGGCAGCCATCTGGCTGCCCGCTCACAGCGTGCAGGCGCAGGAAAGCTCCCTGCTGCCCGCGTTCTATGGCCGCATCAACTTGGCCCCCGTGCTGAACATGCCGGACAACCGCGGCTCGAATTCCGATGTCGTAAGTCATGCGTCGCGCATCGGGCTCGAAGGTGAGATCCCTGTCACCGACGGCATCGATCTCATCTACCAGGCGGAGTACCAGATCAACCCGAACAAGCAGGATTTCAACGACCGCATCTTCACTCAGCGCAACTCCTGGGCGGGTGTGAGCTCCCCTTGGGGCACCCTCTTTGCCGGGCGCAATGACACGCCCATGAAGCTGCTGCAGCTGCGCATCGACCTGTTCAACGACATGCAGGGCGATGTGCGAACCCTGGTCGTGGGCGAGAATCGTCCGAACGACACCGTCAATTATGTGAGCCCAAGGCTGGCGGGCTTCACCTTCAGTTACAGTGCCATCATCGATGGGCAGGACAGTCTGCGTGACCGCGCCACCAAGAGCACGTCCACGTCCCTGGCCTACGACACCGATCACGTTCATGTCGGGGTCGCGGTCGACAACGATGTGCTGAACAATGACGTGTTCCGTTTCGTCACGCAGTACCGCGAAGGCGGCCTGCAACTGGGCCTGCTGTATGAGCTCTCCGAGAACGGCACCAACACGCGAGGCAAGGAAGACGGACTGTTCGTCAGCGCGGCCCTGACCCGCGGCAAGCTGGTCTACAAGGCGCAGACAGGGGCTTCCGAGCAGCGTCGTGACGGCAATCGGCAGACGTCGCTCGGCGTCGACTACATCGTCAACCGCGATTTCCGCTGGTTCACCTTCATGACGGCTACCCGGGCTGACAGTCGTGCGCAGCGCACCGATCAGGTAGGGATCGGTCTGGAACTGAACTTCTGAAGACGCGTGGGGCTCAGGCGCTCGCGCTCAGCGCAGTGCCTGGGGCTGCATCGGCCAGCACCCGCTCGGCCGGGAAGTGACAGGTGAAGCGACTGCCGACCCCGACAGTGCTCGCAATCTGCAGAGTGGCGCCATGGCGCGCCAGCACATGCTTGACGATGGCCAGTCCCAGACCTGTGCCACCGGTATCGGTGGAGCGACTCTCGTCGACGCGATAGAAGCGTTCGGTGAGCCTCGGCAGATGATGCTCCTCGATTCCCGCGCCGTTATCCTTCACCTCGATGGACAGTCCGCTGCTCGACTTGCCCAGCCGTATGTGGATTTCCCCGCCTTCCTGTGTGTACTTCGCGGCATTGAACACCAGATTCGAGACGGCGCTGTAGAGTTCGTTCATGCTGCCGCGCAGCCGGTACTCCCCCTCGCACGTCAGCTCTAAGTGGTGCTGCTTGGCAGCGAATGCCAGTTCGGCTTCGTTCTTGACCTCCCGCAGCAGGGAGGGCAAGTGAATCTCGTCCTGCACGCGGGGGAGGGCCTTGGTTTCCAGACGCGTCAGGGTCAGCAGGTCGCGCACGATGTTCTCCATGCGCTGGGCCTGCTGGTGCATCTGTTCCAGGGGCTTGATCCAGCGCGGCGCCACTGCATCCCGGTGATCCAGCAGGGTTTCGAGATAGCCATTGATGACCGTGATGGGCGTGCGCAGTTCGTGGGAGACGTTGCCGACGAAGTCGGTGCGCATGGATTCGAGCCGGTGCATCTGGGACACATCACGCACCAGCATCAGTCGTTCGCCTTCGCCGAACAGGGTGATCTGGAATTCCAGCATCTGCTTCTTGTTGGCGGGGGAGGGGATGCGCAGTGGGTCGGTGTAGTTGTTCTTCTCGAAGTACTCGATGAAGCGAGGCTCGCGCAGCAGATTGGTCACGCTCTGTTGCTGATCCTGCCCCTGACGAAAACCCAGCAGCATTTCCGCCGCCTTGTTCCACCACGCCAGATTGCCCTTGGCATTGATCATGACCACGGCCATCTCAAGGGCAGCCGAGGACTCCTGGGCCTTGTCGAGAATGTTCTTCAGATAGAGCGCCGCTTCGCGTTCGCGCCGTTGCAGACGGTGGATGCCATCGAAGATTTCCCCCCAGACTCCGGAGCTCTCCGGCGGCTCTAGCTGGCTGTCCAGCGCGATGTCACGCAGCCAGCGCTGGAAGATGTACAGCTGACGAAAGGAGTGTGCCAGGTAGCCCGCAAGCGCCAGTGCGATGGCTTCGACGGTGATTCCGAAGAGAGCTCCGACGAGGAGGGCTCCCGTCAGGACGAGCAGGAGCCGTTTGAGTTCAATCTGCCATTCGCGGAGCAAGGCGGTTTTCCCGGAGGTCTTGGAAGCTGCGGCTCACTATAGCGAATGCGCCGCGCCAAGGGAACGTCAGGCCGGCTTCACGGAGAAGCGATAACCGGCCCCGCGCACGGTCTGCACGAGTCGCGAGTAGTCGATACTGGTGTTGGGCACCGAGCTGAGCGCCTTGCGCAGACGGCGGATGTGAACGTCGATGGTGCGCTCTTCCAGATACACATTGCCGCCCCAGACCTGGTCCTGGATGTGATCACGGGTGAACACCTTCTCCTGGTGCGACATGAAGAAGCGCAAGAGCTTGAACTCCGTCGGGCCGATGTCCACCGGCTGATCCTCGATGGTGACGCGGTGACTGGAGGGATCCAGCTGCAGATCGAAAACACGGATGGCCTTGTCCACCTGCGCACCCGTGGTACGACGCAGCACGGCCTTGATGCGGGCTACCAGCTCGCGTGGCGAGAAGGGCTTGGTGACATAGTCATCCACGCCCACGTCCAGCCCCTGCACCTTGTTGTCTTCGCTGGTCTTGGCCGTCAGCATGATGATCGGCAGGGAAGCTGTCAGTTCGTCGCGCTTCAAGCGGCGCGCCAGTTCGATGCCGCTGCCCCCTGGCAGCATCCAGTCCAGCAGCACCAGATCGGGGCGACGGTCCACGATGCTGACATGGGCCTCGTGGGCAGTCTCGGCGGAAACACTGTTGAATCCGGCCAGATCGAGGGTAATGCCGATCATGTCGCGGATGGCGGGTTCGTCGTCGACTATCAGGATGGTCGGATCGCTCATGGTCTCATGCTACCGTTTCGTCAATTGGCTTGTCACATTTGTTGCGTATATTGAACCGCTTTTGTGTGACAGCCGTGTGACATGCAAGGGCTGCAGGCCGCACGGCGTCTGGGGTTTGCTAGAAACTGTACTCGAGTTTCAGATTCGCTGAACGCCCCTCGCTGTAGCCCGTGGCGACCAGGCCGCCCTGGGTGATTTCCTTGCGTCGGTCGAGCAGGTTCTGTGCCTTGATGTTGAGCTTCCAGTTGTTGCTGAACTCCTTGCTCAACACGAAATCCAGCTCGCCGTGAGGCTCCTCGATCAGGTCGGGCGCGCCCAGGATCCCCACTTCGTAGATGCGCTCGCCGAAGTAGTGGTAGAGCAAGGTGGCAGTCAGACCATCGAAGCTGTCATAGCCGAACTGGCCGTTGAAGAGCCAGTCGGACTGCCCCTGCAACGGACGTGAGCTGTTGGTCAGGATGTTCTGCTCCGTCACTCCGATGGTCACGTCCGAGGTGATGTAGGAGACGTTGCCGGAGATGTAGAAATCCTCCCAGCGCTCGCCCAGGAAATCGAACTGCTTGCGCGCCTCGAATTCGATTCCCTTGTTCTCGGCAGACTCGGCGTTGACATAGCTGCGCGCGCTGTTGGCACCAGGCTGCACCACTGACTCGATGGGCGAGTCGAAGTCTTTCATGAACAAGCCGAAGGACAGACTGTCCAGGGAGGCGAAGTACCATTCCCAGCGCAGATCGTAGTTCTTGATGCTGGCCACGCGAAGGTTGGGATTGCCGACCACTTCATAGCCTGTAAGCGGATTGGTGAAGGTGGCGGGAGACAGTTCGCGGAAGTCCGGACGCGAGGTGGTCTCGCTGTAGCCAAGGCGGAACTGGTGATTGCCGGCGATATAGGTGGCGGTGATGCCCGGCAGCAGATCGCGCGACGCCAGTGTGGCCTCGATGGAGTTGTCGGGGCGGAACAGGTCAAAGGTGCGCACATTCTGCAGGTAATCTTCCTGACGGAGTCCCGCCAGCAGCTGAAAGCGATCATTGAAGTTCAGATCAGCCTGCAGATACCAGGATTCCAGTTCCCGCGTGGCAGCATACGTGTCAGTCGGACGCGTGGTCTCGGTCAGTTCGAATTCGGTCGGCCCGATGTTCTGCGCGGCCAGGATCTGCTCCAGCGGCTGCAGCAGGAAGCCTTCGCGGCTGACCACGTCGCCCTGCTCGACGAACGCGAAGCGACGGATCTCGTAGTCGCGCTCGCTGTCTTGCTTGTTGTAGCCGGCGGTCATCACGATGGTGGAACTCATCGGTCCATAAAACACCATGGAGGTGTCCAGGCCGTAGTCGGTGTTGTCGTCATGCAGCTCGCTGAAGCGACGCACATTGCCGTCGGAACGCAGGTTGAAGACGTACTCGTCATCCACGTTGTCATAGCGGTACTCGCGAGTGTCCGGTGCCAGTCTGTCGGCCGTGGACTGATTGACGCGCCACGTCACATTCAATTCGTTGGCATCCGGAAAGTAGTGATCGCCTTGCAATTGATTGGAATACAACTCGCGCTGGATGTACTCGATCAGGGTGAAGCTGCTGTCGATGCGCTCGTCGCCGAAGAAACCGACTTCCTCGCCGGCGATGTCGTCCGACTGGCGCAGCATGATGTTGGTGGCGCTGATGGTGTGGTTCTCGCTCAGCTCCAGCCCGGTGGAGAGTATGCCGCTGATATCGACGTTGTTCTCGGTGCCGTAATAGGTGAAGGCGTTCTCGCGCACCAGTTCATCGACGCCGCCGACCTTGTAGGAATTGCGCTCGATCTCGTGAGTGTCCCAGCTGTTCTTGTAATCCAGGGCCGCCAGATAATTGAAGCGTGCGCTGCCCACGTCGTGGAAATTGCCGAGGCTCGCCGTAAGGCCCATGTCGGCCGGCAGCGTCTTCTCGCTCAAGGCGTAGTCCTGACTCAGGCTCTGCCCAATGGCCTGCAGTTCCGCCGGCGTCGAACCGCCGGTGTTCAGGAAGGGACTGCGGCGCTGCAGACGCTGACCATCCGCCGTGGCGTCCTTGAGCAGTCGCGGCATCTCGCGCGAACCGTCGTCATAGCCCAGCCAGTCGCGGCTGCCGCCAGCGGCCTGCACCCCTTTCGTGAAGGCCGTGCCTTCGGTCATGCCGACGGAGCTCGCCAGATTGAAGAAGAATTCATCGCTGCTGCGCTTGGTGCGCATCTGCAGCACGCCCCCGCCAAACTCGCTGGGGAACTGGGCGGAGTAGGTCTTCTGCACCACCACGCTGTCCATGATGGCATTCGGGAACAGGTCCAGAGGCACGACGCGATTCAAGGGTTCCGGGCTGGGAATGCTCGATCCATTGAGCAGCGCGGAAGAATAGCGTTCACCCAGACCACGCACGTAGACGAACTTGCCGCCCACCAGGCTCAGACCTGCGACGCGCTTGAGACCCTCGGCGATATTGGTGTCACCGGAGCGTGAGAATTCCTCATTGCTGAGGACATTCGACAACGCAGACGTGCTGCGTTTCTCATCGGGCACGAAGCGGCCCACCACGGAGATCTCCTCGATCTGGGGAGGTTCTGTCTGTGTGGCGGAGGTGTCCTGTGCCAGGACTGTCTGGGAGCTCAGAGCCATGGCAATGGCCGCAGGAAGAGCGCGCTTTATCATCATAGGTAGTTCCGTAAGCAGGGTGATTGTCTCGATTGCGGGGCCAGTGTAGTGCTGTAACGTGACAGAAATATTTCACGGCGATGAATGACAGAAATAAGTCAGAAAAAACTGGAACAAGAGTTCCCGGCGCAAAAGAAAAGGGGCGCTGTGGGCGCCCCTTGTCCTGGTTCATGTCACCGCTCGATCAGTCGCGGAAGATCCACTTGGCCGTCCAGTCACTCGCCTGATCCTTGACCGCGCCAATATGGCTGACGTTGTCGAAGAAGCTGTCGGTGAACGTGGTCGGCACCACGGCGTTGATCTGCGGGCCGTTGACGAAGCCAGTCAGATCAGCGGTGCCGAGGCTGTTGCGGGCCTGGCCATTGAACCAGTCTGCCAGGGTCCAAGGCTCAGTGCTGGAGGTCGCGAACGTGGTCGTGCAATCGAGGCGGCTGCCAGTCATGGTCAGATTGCCGCTCAACGCCGTGGCCGAGGTGCCGGCGTTGGTGAACGTGGCCGTGTCATTCACATCCAGACAGTAATTCGCGAAGTTGGTGATCACGACGTTGTGGATGTTGGCGCCCGTGCCGCGACGCAGCTCGATGCCACGACCGCCGGTGCCGCGACCGATGAAGGTGAAGTTGGCCAGCGTGGGCTTGGAGCGGGGCAGTGAGTCGAAGGCGAACTCGTTGTTGTCTGCCTCGATGCCGCGGTCGCCGAAGCCGGTGCGCTGCTTGATCACCGCGTGCTGCACCTTGCCCTGGAAGCCGAAGGTCCAGTCGAAGGAATCGTCCTCGTTGTGCGTCAGCACAAGGTGCTTGGCATTCACGGTGCCGCCGAAGAACTCGACGCCGTCATCGGAGCTGCCGTGCACCTGCACGTAGTCCACGACTGTGCCGCTGCCGACGCCCTGGAAGGCGATGCCGTTCAGTTCGTTGGTTTCCGTGATGTTCTGGCCGGGGTACTTCACGATCACGTAGTTCAGCGTGCCGCTGCTGTCTGTCGGGTTGTTGCCGCCGTACTTGCCGGTGGAGCCTTCGCCTTCCAGTTCGCACAGTGCAGTGCCAGCCGCACAGCCGTTCACCGGGGCGTTGCCGTTGATGATGATGCCGCCCCAGCGACCGGTGGTCGTGGCAGTGGCTGTGGCTTCCCCGTCGTAGGTGAAGGTGATCGGGGCGGCTTCGCTGCCCAGGGCTTCGATCTTGGAGCCGCGACGGATGACCAGGAAGTTCAGGCCGACCGGGCTGATCACCTTGACGCCGGCGTCGATGGTCAGCGTGGCGGAGTTCGTGTTGTCGCCGCCGATGAATACCGCGCCATTGAGCAGGTACACGTTGTTCGCGTTCAGGTGGGTGTTGCTGGAGATGGTGCCAGTCAGCATGCACACGGGCTTGCCATCGAAGGTGCCGCCAGTGGACAGGGTGGTGTTGGTCGGGCAGCCGGCCGCGGGCTTGGCGGCGATGGAGAAGGAGATCGGGCTGCCGGTATAGGCCAGCGTGCTCACGTCGTTGTTGGTGTAGTAGCCGAAGAAGACCTGGAAGCTCAGGCCGGACAGACCGGAGTTCACGCCAATCAGGTCGTTCAGGATGGTGACTGGCTCGGAGGCCGCCAGTGTCTTCACTGCGAAGGGCTGCAGGCCGCTGACCTGGCCATTCCAGGGCAGGAAGAAGCCGCCGGAAACCATCTGGTAGACGCCCATGCCGGGGATCTGCACCAGTGCCACGAGGGAGCCTTTCTTGCCGACGTCGGCAGGCGCCACCTTGATGGTGCCCATCACGTCCACGGCGGCGCTGCTGGCTGCGCTGCTGATCCAGGAGGAGCCGTTGTTGATGGTGGCACCGCCGGTGAAGGAGGCCGTTGTGGCGCCGCCGCTGGCGGTTGCGCCGGCCAGTGCCGGTTCGACTGCTTGTGCGGAGAGGGCGGCCAGGCTCAGCGCGACGGCGCTGACGGCAGAGTAAAGGGCTTTGCGTGTGAAGGTCATGGTGACTCCTGTAGTCCAGTCTCGAAGTGAGCGGATGGCGTTGAGAACGTTTTACAGGCGGAATGCTAGACAGCATTTATTGCAGTCTGGCGACATGCAGATGACAGATTCTTGACAATTCCCAAGTGCGTCGGGGGCAGGACTGTTCTTGGTCTGTGCACAGGGCCGCCGCGATTTCGGGACTCAGTTCGCAGAAAGTGCGAATGCGCGCCGATTCAGGCATGTTTTTGCTGCAGAATGCTCTGCGACCCGGGCTATAATGCGCGCGCTTTTTGACACTTGGGCACACCACAGGAGATACCATGAAAAAGACTTGCAAAACTGCAGTGCACTTGCTGCTGGCGACCGGCGCACTCACGCTGGGTGCCGCGGCAATGGCAGACGAAGGCCAGTTCTACATCGCGCCGGGAGTGCAGTGGCTTGACTTCGATTCAGAGCGCATGCTCGACAACCAGACCGGCTTCACTCTGGGACTGGGCTACGACTTCACGAATCGACTCAGCGGCGAAATCAATGTCTTCGACATGGACCTCGACGGCACAGGTCCGGACGATGACGTCTTCCACTACCGCTTCGATCTGCTCTACACCTTCGCGCGTCAGATGGGCACGCTGACCCCGTTCTTCGTGGCTGGCGCGGGTCACAACGATTACTCCCGCAACGAGGAAACCGTGTGGGACGCTGGTGTGGGCGTGAAGTACCAGATCAACGAGAACCTGGTGCTGCGCACGGCACTGCGCAAGTTCTGGGGCATGGACGAGCACATGCATGACTACGGCATCGACATGGCCCTGGTCTACAGCTTCGGCGGCAGTGCAGCGCCTGCGCCGCGTGCGGCAGCGCAAGCAGCTCCGGCTCCTGCAGCAGCACCGGCTGATGATGATCGTGACGGCGTGGTGAATGCCAGCGACGCCTGCCCTGACACGCCGAGCACCCACCGTGTGGATGCCCGCGGCTGCTCGATCCCCGTGCAGGAAGTGGCCCGCATCACCCTGAACGTGCAGTTCGATTTCGACCAGTCCGTCGTCAAGCCCGAGTTCAATGACGAGATCCAGCAAGTGGCTGATTTCCTGCGTCAATACCCGGACACCGTCGCCTCGCTGGAAGGTCACACCGACTCCATGGGCACCGACGAGTACAACCAGAGCCTGTCCCAGCGTCGCGTTGACGCCGTGCGTCAGGTGCTGATCGACCAGTTCGGCATCGCTGCCAACCGCCTGCGTGCCCAGGGCTTCGGCGAATCCCGTCCGGTCGCCAGCAATGACACTGCCGATGGCCGCGCGCAGAACCGTCGCGTGGAAAGTGTCATCACCACGACCTTCGAGCGCTTCGAGCAGCGTTGAGAAGTCGGCCGGTCCGCGACCACAACCCCCGGAGCTGCAGAGCTGCTGGGGTTTTCGTTTCGCGGTCTCGGCCATCTCGGGCTCGGGCAGAGCCCTCTGGCACAGGTGAGCAAGTGAGCGCAACGTTCCCGCCAACATGGCCCGGCCTCGACGCCGCCGGTCTGCTTTGGAAATCCGCCGCCGAGGTGGTGCCAAGGCCTGCGCCCGCCCTGCAATCCTGGCTGCTGGACCCAGGCTCCCTCACGGCCCGACTCAAGACACTGGCCGGGCCGCAGTTTCGGGTCCGCGTACTTGAACAGGGCTGGGTTCATCACTGTTCCCCTGCGCTGTTGCAGTGCTTTGCGCCCCATGTCGCGCGTCAGCGGATGTGGTCGCGCAAGGTGCTGCTGCAGTGCGGACAGACTCCCTGGGTCGCCGCACACTCCCTGATTCCGCTCAGCAGCATGCAGGGGCCGCTCAAGCGCCTGCGTCGGCTGGACGAGCGCCCCCTGGGCGAGTTCCTTTTCCGCGAACCGAGCATGCAGCGCTTTCAACTGGAACTGACGCAAGACGCCGGGATCTGGGGTCGGCGCTCCCTGTTCTATCTGCACGGCCGCCCCTTGCTGGTAGCCGAGTTCTTTCTGCCCGCCCTGCTGCAGGCTGCTGAGGCGGCGCCTTCCTCGTAAGCGCTTTGCCGGCTTCGGACGCGCTGCGGTGCTCAAGATCGAGCCGGCGCCGATTCACGGATGGCCTGCACCATAGTTTGCTTCTTGCAGCGCGCTCACTTGCGCGCCGCGGGCATGCGCACTGTCAGCAGCACGTTCTCGGCGCGCACCGGCACGCCGTCGCGCATGGCCGGGCGAAATTGAAGCAGTTCGGTGAGCTTGCGCAGCTTCACCCGATTGGGCGTGTTGTCAGGGGTGACGGCCAGGTATTCCAGATTGCCCACCTGGCCGTTGCTGCGCACATTGAAGCGCAGTCTGGCCTCCAGCGTGCCCTCCGGGCCGCCCGCGTCGCCCTGCAGGCCGGGGATCAAGGTCGAGATCAGATTGTAGTCTTCCAGGGTGTAGGACACGGGCTCGGCCACGTGCTGGCAGGCGGGAAGGGCTGCGTCGACGCTGGCATGGAAGACGGTGAGCGGCAGCATGACCGGGCATCGAGTGAGTGCCGCGATCCGTTCTTTCGCCACGCCAGCCTCCGCCAGCAGCGCCAGGGCGTCCTGATAGGACATCATCGCCGCCCCGGCTGACGAGGAGCCGCGCTGCATTCCGGCGAAACTGCCGGGGCGGTCCTCGAACTGGGTGCGCATCAGCACCGAATCCCCCATGGCCATCAAGGCCATGGCTTCGGCCTCGCGATTGCCGCTGCCGGCATAGATGTCGCGGATGCGCTCGAGCTCCTCGTAACTGGCACCCATATTGGCCTTGAAGGAGCGCTCGATGACCGTGCTGGCGCGCGAGCCATAGAGCGCCTCGACTTCCGCCACGCCCAGTCCTCCTGCGGCACTGCCTGCGCCGAGCGCTCCGCGATTGCGCACGCCTTCGGTCTCCAGCATCAGCGCCTGCGAGGTGTCGTCGGTCAGCATGATCGCCAGGGCGATGTACAGCTCGGCCACGGACTTGTCATACAGATAGGGCACCAGCGCCTCGCTGTCTGCGCCATGCTGTTCCTCGGCAAGCTCGGCGGCCTTTTCTTCCATGAGGCTCAGGCGGACCAGGTGGTGGGCTTCGCGCACGTGCTCGTCCTTTTCCAGGGCCTGCAGATGCCAGGCGCCGATCTTCTTGAGCCCGGCCAGACGGGCCTCGACAGGCAGCGTGTCGTCCCGTTCGTAGAGCCAGCTCAGATACTGCAGGGTGTCATCGATGCGTCCCCACTGGCCCTGGCGGGACTGCAGCTCGAGCAAGGTCTCGATGACGGGAATCTGTTCGGGAGAGTACAGGCCATGGGTGATGCGCTGAATCTGCAGCTGTTGGTCCAGCAGGCTGACGGCGTCGTCGAAGCGTTCGTTCTCGATGTGCACGCCGATCAGGTCATCGAGCGGCTCCAGCAGGCGCTGGTCGAAGGGGCCATGGGCGCTCTGCAGGGCGCTGAGTGCCTCTTCGTAGCGGGCGATGCGGGCCTCCATCTCGAGGGCGCGCTGCATGGCCGGGGACAGATCGTCATCCTGCGCCTGACTCGTCATGCCAGGCAGCAGCAAGGCAATGGCGGCGGCCGTCAGCGCCTTGCGCAGACGTGCAGATCGATGGACAGCCTGCGGGGGCAGTGCGTGCATGCCGCGATTCGCCTTGATCGAGTGGTTGACACGACCAAGTAGATCACATAGATTCGCGCGCCTCAAACCCGGCGTGCACTTTTGCACCAATGCGGATCCGCCCCATGAACACGACTCCACACCGCCTCCTCGCCCTTGCCATGGCAGCTGCCATGTCAGCCGCGCGTGCAGCCGCGGCGCGTCGTCGTGCGCGCGCGCGTGACGCCCATTCAGCGCAGATGTCGGAGACCTTCTAAGCACCCTTGCAGTACCCCAACAGAACCTCCAGGCGTCGCGCGACTCCTGGAGGTTTTTTTTTGCCTTGAAGAAAGCCGGAGGGCTTATGAACACGATCGAGATTGAGGACAGCCTCGCGCTGTCTGTCTGCATGAAACAGCCAGTGGCCTTCGAGCGCGGACTGGGCGCCCGCGTCTGGGACGAGCAGGGCCGCGCCTTCCTGGACTTCACCGCTGGCTGGGGCGTGACCTCGCTGGGGCATTCCCATCCGGTGCTGGTGGCGGCCATCGCCGAGCAGGCCGGCAAGCTGATGCAGAACCCCAATTCCGGTTTCACCTATTCCCCGGTGCGCGCGAAGCTGCTGCAGCAACTGCAGCAGGTGCTGCCTGCCGGCCTGGTGCGGGTCTTCTTCGCCAACAGTGGCGCGGAGGCCAACGATGCCGCCGTGAAGCTGGCGCGCAAGGTGACCGGGCGCAGCAAGCTGCTGGTGGCGTCCAATTCCTTCCACGGGCGTACCCTCGCCACCCTGTCACTGTCCGGCGGACCTGAGAACGGGGCGCGCTTCTCGCCCCAGGTGCCCGGTCATCAGTTCCTGCCCTTCGGTGATGCCGACGCGCTGTGTGCCGCCATGGACGAGCAGGTGGCGGCCGTGTTGCTGGAGCCGGTGCAGGGCGAAGGCGGCGTGCGAGTCCCGGCGCCGGACTATCTGCCAACGGTGGCGGCCCTGTGCCGGGAGCACGGCGCCTTGCTGATCGCTGACGAAGTGCAGACAGGCTTCTGCCGCACGGGCAGCTTCTTCGCGGTCGATGCCGCAGGCGTGCAGCCCGATATCCTCACCACGGGCAAGGGCATCGCCGGGGGCTTTCCCCTGGCGGCGTTCGCCGTCACCGCCCGGGTGGCAGCAGGGGTGGCGAAGGGCGATCACGGCGGAACCTACTGCGGCAACCCTCTGGCCTGCGCGGCCGCCAGTGCCGTGGTGGACTATCTGGTGTCCCACGATGTGGCCGGGCGGGTGGCGCGGCTGGGGCTGCGTGCGCTGCAGGATCTGCAGCAACTGGCAGACAAGTATCCGCAGCTGCTGCGCGAGGTGCGCGGCAAGGGCCTGTTGCTGGGCTTGCAGCTGCACAGCGATGCCCAGGTGAGCGCCCTGACGGAGGCGGCGCTGGCGCGCGGCCTGCTGGTGACGCCCACCCGCAATGCCGTGCTGCGCCTGATTCCGAGCCTGCTGCTGGAGCCGGCGGAGTGGGAGGAGGGACTGGGTATTCTGCGCAGTGCCTGTGGCGACGTGCTGGCGCGGCCCGGCACTGCCGTTCGGGCAGCCTGACCCTGTCACCCGGGATACTGGCGGCAGTCTGTCACGGGATTGAGTAAGATGGCCGGCGCGCGGACTTCAGTCGCGCGCTCACAAGGAGAGTCACCCATGCAGTCCACGAAGATCGTGCTGGCCCGGCGTCCGGTCGGCGAACCCGAGGATGCCTGTTTCGGCATCGTCCATGAAGACATTCCCGCACTCGGTGAGGGGCAGATCCTGATCAAGGTCCTCTGGCTGTCGCTGGACCCGTACATGCGCGGCCGCATGAACGATGCCAAGTCCTATGCCAAGCCGCTGGAGATTGGCGACATCATGCCGGGCGAGACGGCCGGGGTGGTGGTGCAGTCGCGCTCCAGTCGCTATGCGGTGGGCGACCATGTCACGATTCACAAGGGCTGGCGCAACCTCATCTTAGCCGATGACACTGATCCGATACTGATGAAGGTGGATCTTGCCAATGGCACGCTCTCGGCCCATCTGGGAGTGGTCGGCATGCCAGGACGCACCGCGTATTTCGGCCTGCTGGAGCTTGGCCGCCCGCAGGCCGGCGAAACCTTGGTGGTGGCGGCGGCCTCCGGCGCCGTCGGCTCGGTGGTGGGCCAGATCGCGAAACTCAAGGGTCTGCGTGTGGTGGGCATCGCCGGCGGCGAGCAGAAGTGCCGTCATGTGCGTGAGGAGCTGGGTTTCGACGAGTGCCTGGACTATCGCGAGCCGCAGCTGGCCGAACGTCTGGCAGCGGCCTGTCCGCGGGGCATCGACATCTATTTCGAGAACGTGGGCGGGGATGTCACCCGTGCCGTGGGGCCACTGCTCAATCCCGGCGCGCGCGTGCCCATCTGCGGCTATGTCTCCCACTACAACGACAAGGACATCAGTCAGTCGGTGCTGCCGGCCGATATCCTGAAGTCGCTGCCAGTGGTGCCCGAGCACCGCTTCTTCCTGGTCAGCGAGTGGTTTGCGCGCTGGCCCGAGGCCACGCGGCAGCTGGGGCAATGGGTCAGGGAAGGCCATATCCAGTACCGGGAGACGGTGGGCGAGGGGCTCGAGAAGGCGCCGGAGTATTTCCGTGGCCTGCTGCGCGGGCGCAATCTTGGCAAGCAGTTGGTGAAGGTGGCGGAGGCCTAGACCCGGGCTCGCGTGGTGCACGCCTCAGGGCTGCGCCTGCGTGTGCGGCATCAGGTGGATCAGCTCGCCGCGCAGACGCACCTGCAGGGTCTGTCCCTCCGCCAGGGCATGGCGCCTGGCCACATGGCGCGGCACGCTCATCGTGAGCGTGTCGCCGCCGCACAGCAGCATCACCCGCAGCTGTTCTCCCAGGGCCAGGATGCGTGTCACCTGCACCGGCACGGCATTGTCCAGCGCCTGCTGCTGTGTCGACTGGCTGCCGAGCAGCATCACGCCAGTGCCGGGAACCGCCCACATCACCGCATCGCCGGGCACCATGTGCGACTGGCGGGCAATCCGCAGTTCCCGCTCCTGCCAGCTCAATACACTGCACTCCTGCTCGTGACGCAGCAGGGTGCCGGCGAACAGATTGCGCATCCCCAGCATCCTAGCCACGGCCGCGCTGGCCGGGGCCCGCAACAGTTCGTCCGGGGTCGCCGTCTGCAGGATGCTGCCATGATCGAGCATGCACATGCGGTCGGCGAGCAGCGTCGCCTCGTCCAGATCATGGGTGACCAGGATCACCGGCATGCGCAGTTCCTCGCGCAGCTCCGCCAGCTCGTGGTACAGGGTCTCGCGGGTGGCGCGATCCACGGCCGAGAAGGGTTCGTCCAGCAACAGGATCTGTGGCTCCCGGGCCAGTGCGCGGGCTACGGCCACGCGCTGCTGCTGCCCGCCCGACAGTTCTCGCGGCAGCCGTTCTTCCAGACCCTGCAGGTGCATGCGCGCCAGCCAGCGTCGCGCACGCAGCCGGCGCTCTCCCGCAGGCAGCTCGAGCATCGCCGCCGCCACATTGTCCAGTGCGCTCAGGTGCGGGAACAGCGCGAACTGCTGGAACACCATGCCCACTCGACGCTGCCGGGTTGGCATACAGAGCCGCGATTGGCTGTCGAACCACACCACGCCGTTGCATTCGATCCGACCCTGAACACTCTGATGCAGCCCGGCGATGCTGCGCAGCAGCGTCGTCTTGCCACTGCCCGAGGGACCGACCAGCGCGAGCACCTCGCCCGGCGCGCAGTGCAGCGTGGCATCCAGGGGAATCGGCGCGTGCTGCCGCACGCTCAGGTGCAGACCGTCAGACATGGGCTTGTCTCGTCTGCAGTCGTGACGTGGCAAGGTAAGACAGGCTGATCGCCGCCAGGGAAATGCCGAGCAGCACCGCGGACATCAGCCCGGCGGCCTCGTTGTCGAAGGCCTGCACGCGGTCATAGATCGCGATGGCGATGGTGCGGGTCTCGCCCGGGATGCTGCCGCCCACCATGAGCACCACGCCGAATTCACCCAGGGTATGGGCGAAGGTCAGCACCAGGGCCGACAGGATGCCTGGCCAGGCCAGAGGCAGTTCGATGCGCAGCAGGATCTGCCAGGGGCTCATGCCGCAGCAACGGCCCGCTTCGCGCACTTCCGGCGCAATCGCCTCGAAGGCGCGCTGCATCGGCTGGATGGCGAAGGGCAGATTGAAAATGACCGAGGCGATCAGCAGACCGGCGAAGGAGAAGGTGAGCTGCTGTCCGAACACGGCCTCCCAGGCGCGGCCGAAGGGCGAACCGGCGCCCATGGCCACCAGCAGGTAGAACCCCAGCACGGTGGGCGGCAGCACCAGCGGCAGAGCTACCAGCGCTTCCAGCAGACTCTTGCCCCGCACCGGCGTCCAGGCCAGGCGTCGACCCGACCAGATGCCGATGGGCAGCAGGATCAGCATCGTCCAGAGGGACAGTTCCAGGGATAGCAGCAGGGCGGTCCAGTCCATGTCCGCTCAATCCTCGGCCGGTACGGCGAAACCGTGGCGACGCAGAATGGCCTGCGCTGCCGGCTGCTGCAGATAGTCGTAAAACGCGGCAATGGCCGGCGAGGCATTCTTCAGCATCACCATGCGCTGGCGCAGCGGGCTGTGCCAGTGCTCGGGCAACAGGGCATAGGTGCCCAGCGCCGCCACATTCGGAGCCAGTGCCAGCGAGTAGGCGATGATACCCCCCTGGGCGTTGCCGGAGGCCGCGAACTGCGCGGCCTGCGAGACATTCTCGCCCAGCACGAGAGCCGGTTGCAGGGCATCCCACAGTCCAGCGTGACGCAGGGCTTCCTCGGCGCGGGCGCCATAGGGCGCGTGTTCCGGGCTGGCGATCGCGAAGCGGCGGATCTCGCCCCGCTGCAGGGCGGCGCGCAGGCCGTTCAGATCGGCGTCCACCGCCAGCGGCGAGCCTTGCGGGGCAAACACCGCGAGGCGCCCGATGGCATAAAGCTGGCCTTCGTCGCGCGTCAGACCTTGCTCGGCGAGCCGGGTCACGAAGCTTTCGTCGGCCGACAGGAACAGCTCGAAGGGCGCGCCTTCGACAATCTGCCGATAGAAATTCCCTGAGGAGCCGAACACCAGCTGAATCGGGTGTCCGCGGTCGCGCGCGAACAGTGTCTGGACTTCCTGCAGCGCGAACTGCAGATCGGAGGCGGCCGCCACGGTCGGTGTCTGCCCATGGCCGGCCGTGAACGGCAGCAAGCAGGCCAGGACGATGGCGCCGAGGCGGCGCAGCGGTCGGACGGGGGACATCAGAGACGCTCCAGAGAGGGGGGCGGAACCATGCGCTGTATCATTTCATATACAGCGCAGGGGCGTCCAGCCGGGCGTCGGCAGGGCTCAGGACAGCCAGTCGAAGTGGCGCGTGAGCGCCGTCAGCTTGAAGCCGCGGGTCTGCTCGCGGGCCTCGGGGTTGGTGTCGTACTTCACATCAGGGCCCTGCAGCAGGCGGGTCTGGAAGCTGTCGAGGTCGAACATGACCAGGCTGGCCCGTTCGTCCTGCCCTTGCAGCGAGGCAGGGGCGAGGCGCGGGGCCTGGGCGAACAGCAGGGCACGGTCCAGGGGCGACCATTGCAGGTTGTAGATCACGTCCTGCGTGCTGAGGACTGTCACGGGGGAATTCGGCAATTCCATGGAACCCAGCAGCAGGCTGGAGCCCTCGTCCCCGTAGCGCACCATGGCGAAGAGACGGCCATCGCTGGACACCACGGGCTGCGTGCCGGACAGCGGGCTGATCTCGAGCCCCGGTGTCGCGTCATCCACCAGCGTGGCTGACGCCGGCTCGAACCGTCCGCCCAGTCCGCGCTGGGCAGCCGTCTCGCTGCTCAGCGTGATGTCGGCCAGCGGATAGGCGGCCGGCGTCGTGGCGTCGGCTGTCAGCAGGCTTTGCGCCCCAAGAAGCATGACGGCGCCGAGTGCCAGGCTCAAGGCTCCCCCCAGCAGCGGCCGTGCCGGCCCATCCATGCGCAGGTGCGGCATGCCTGCGGCAGGTCGCAGCAGGACCGGCTGGGCAGCGGCGGGTTTGCTGTCGCAGTTCATCTGCACGTCCTGCACGCGGCAATGGGAGGCCAGCCGGTAGCCGGTCTTGGGGATGGTATCGATCAGCGAGGCATCCGTGCTGTCGGTTTCCAGACGCCGGCGCAGTTCGGAAACGGCCCGAGTCAGGGAATTCTCGTTCACCACCACGCGCGGCCACAGCTGCTCGATCAGGCTCTCGCGGCTCAGCACGCGTCCGGGTGTCGCACACAGCAGGCACAGCAGGCGCATCAGGCGCGGCTCCAGCGAGCGCAGCTCGCCGCTGTCCAGGTGCTGCAGCTGGCGGCTTGCCGGGTCGACGCGCCAGCGCTGCAGAATGAAGGCGCTGCTGCGGGCCTCCACGGCAGGGGAGTGGGTATCGGCACTGCGATGGGTGTCACTCATGTCGGCCTCTGCGCTTGCGCGCGCTGGAATCGGTCGCAGGTCGTCACCTGCGCGATGTCTTCTCTTTACGCTGTACGTCTTTTATCCCGATTTGGCTCAGCTTTCCAGTGTGGGACGGTGCTTCGCCTGTTTCTTCACATTTTCTGGATGAAAACTTCAGCTTTTCCACAGGTATTTCCTTCTCTGCGACCGCACTGTAGCGCCATGAGCTGCTGCAGGGCGGCTCCAAGGTTCGATCATCCGTATTACGCAAGAGAGGTGTCTGCGATGAACAAACGTGTCGTGAGTCTGGTGTTCATGTTGGGGCTGAGCGCGTTCGCGTCAAGTCCATCCTTTGCCTTGAGCGAAGAGGCTGCTGGCAACGGGGTGCCGTCGCTGGCGCCTATGCTGGAGCAAGTGACGCCGGCGGTGGTCATCATCTCCACCGCACGCACTGCCCCGGCCCCCGAGTCCCTGCGCTTCCTGGATGAAGAGGATATGCGCCGCTTCTTCAGCGATCCCTCGGCCCCCCCGGGCCAAAATCGTCAGCCCTCCCTGCGCGGCGCCGGCTCGGGCGTGATCGTGGACGCCGACAAGGGCTATGTCGTGACGAATCATCACGTCATCGACGAGGCCGACGTGATCACTGTCGAGCTGCAGGATGGGCGCGAGTTCACGGCGAAACTGCTGGGCAGCGATGCCAGCACCGACGTGGCCCTGCTGCAGATCGAGGCCGACAACCTGCAGGAGCTGCCTTTCGCCAACATGGAGGATCTGCGCGTGGGGGATTACGTGGTGGCCGTCGGCAACCCCTTCGGACTCGGGCAGACCGTGACGCAGGGCATCGTCAGCGCGCTCGGACGTTCCGGACTGAACAACGAGAACTACGAGGACTTCATCCAGACCGATGCCGCCATCAACATGGGCAATTCCGGCGGCGCGCTGGTGGACCTGGAAGGTCGGCTGATCGGCATCAACACCGCCATCATCAGCGGCACTGGCACCAATGCCGGGATCGCCTTCGCCGTGCCGGTGGACATGATCGCGTCGGTAGTGACGCATCTGGAGCGTGACGGTGAGGTGCGTCGCGGCCAGCTGGGGGTGCAGATCCAGGATCTGAACGCCGCGATGGAGCAGGCGCTGCAGACGGGTGCCGGCAAGGGCGCTCTTGTCACCAGCGTGGTGCCCGGCAGTGCGGCTGAGGCCGCCGGCATCCAGGCCTCCGATGTCATCGTCGAAGTGGATGGGCGTCGCATCGAGAGCGGTCGCGAGTTGCGCAACATGATCGGCCTGATGCGCCGTGACCAGGAAGTGGAGCTGCTGGTGTACCGCGATGGCGAGGCCCAGCGCATCAGCGCGGTGGTGGGCGGTGGTCAGCCAGCCGTGGCTGCCAGCACGCAGGACAGCGGCCGTGCGCTGGCCGACCCGGTCTACCAGGGCGCCCAGCTGCGCAGCCTGGATGAGGTGGCAGGGGCCGGCGGGCGACGAGGCGTGGAGGTGGTCAGCGTCGAGCAGGGCAGCCCTGCCTGGCAGGCCGGTCTGCGCCCCGGCGACGTGATCTACGAGGTCAACCGCAGCGAGGTCGCCACGCTGCAGGAATTCAATCAGCGCGTCGACGCCGATGCGCCCGTGACCGCCTTGAGCGTGCTGCGCGATAACCGTCGCATGCTGGTGATCATGTCCTGAATTTGCATTACCAGTGCAAGGCGAGGGTGACAGGTTTCAACACTGTGCCTGACTTTGGCCGGCTGCGGGGCACCCCCAGCCGGCATTTTTTTGCAAAATTCCGGCACCATGCTATTTTCCCGCCCCATCTGCCGTGTGCTTCCGGGGTCTTTCGTCTTGTCAGCTTCCCTTTCCTGTTCTCGTGTTGTGCTGTGGGCTGCCGCCCTGCTTGTTCCCGTTTCACTTTGCGCCCAGACACCGGGCTACGCCCAGTATGCGCAGTGGCTCAATGCCAGCGTCGCGGCCAGCACCGTGCCCGGTGTGGCCATGGCGGTGGTGAGTGCCGATCGGGTGCTGGATGTACAGACCTGGGGCGTGCGCGCCATTGATCAGCCAGCCCCCGTTGACGCGAGCACACTGTTCCGCATCGCCTCGGTGTCCAAGACCTTCGCTGGCGCAGTGGCCGCCACCCTGGTGCACGAACGCAAGCAGGACTGGGACACGCCGCTGACGAGCATCCTGCCGCAGCTCGCCATCGGCACCGAGCCCAGCAGCCGGAGCCTGACCCTGCGCCATGTGCTGAGTCACTCCACCGGGCTCATGCCCCATGCCTTCTCCAATATGCTGGACGCCGGTGTGGCCTATCAGAAGATTCAGGAGAAATTCACCGAGATCCCCACGGTCTGCCAGCCCGGTCGCTGCTACGGCTACCAGAACGTCGTGTTCTCCCTGGTGTCCGACGTGGTGCAGGTGTCGGAACACATTCCGTATGAGCAGTTTGTCGAGATCCGCTTGTTCGAGCCGCTGGGCATGACGCGGGCCTCGATGACCCTGGATGACTTCCTGGCGGACACCAATGTCAGTGCGCCCCACCAGCGCCGGGGCGAACAGTGGCAGACGGTGAGCACCAATGCAGCCTATTACACTGTCGGCCCCGCTGCCGGGGTGAATGCCAGCCTCAATGACATGATCCTCTGGGCTCAGGCCAATCTGGGTGCCTTCCCCGAGGTGCTGCCGCCCGAGGTCCTGGCTCAGCAGCACGCCCCCGTGGTGGAAACGCCCCACGGCAATTACTTCAATCGCTGGCCCAATCTCGAACAGGCCTGGTACGGGCTCGGCTGGCGCGTCTTCGACTATGCCGGGCAGCGGGTTGTCCACCATGGCGGCGGGGTGCGGGGGTTTCGCACGGAGCTGGTGCTGGTGCCGGCCCTGGATATCGGCATGATCGTGCTCTTCAACGCCGAGACGCCGCTGGCCAACGACGTGGTGCCGCATTTCCTCGATGCCATGCTCACGTCGGCGCTGGCACTGCAATGACGCCGGTGATCGCGCTTCTCAACAGCCACCGCAGCATCCGCCGCTACTCCAGCACGCCCATCGAGGAAGACCTGCTGCAGGCCATTGTGGGTGCCGGTCAGGCGGCGGCCACGTCCAGTTTCCTGCAGGGCTGCACGGTGATTCGCGTGCGCAGTCCGGAACGTCGCCAGCAGCTCGCCGCGCTGGCCGGCAATCAGGCTCACGTGCAGAGCGCCGCCGAGTTTCTCGTGCTGTGCGCCGATCTCAAGCGCGCGGCCAATGCCTGCGAGCAGCAACACATGGTCTTCGCGGGGGACTGGACCGAACACTTCATCATCGCCACGGTGGACGTCGCCCTGATGGCGCAGAACATGGTGGTGGCGGCGGAATCGGCAGGGCTGGGCATCTGCTACATCGGTGGCCTGCGCAATCAGCCGCGGGAAGTCAGCGATCTACTGCAGCTGCCGCTGGGGGTCTACCCGGTGTTTGGACTGTGTCTGGGTTACCCGGACCAGAATCCCGAGTGCAAACCGCGCCTGCCGCTGGATGTGGTCCTCAAGGACGAGGTCTACAGTGAGCAGGGTGACGCCGAACGCATCGCCCTGTATGACGCGCAGGTGCGGGAGTACTACCGCACGCGCACGGGAGGCGGGCACGGCCAGAGCTGGAGCGAGCAGGTCGCGGGCCTGCTGAGCGAAAAGGCGCGTCCGCACATGCGCGAGTTTCTCGCGGAACAGGGCTTTCTTCTGCGCTGAAGGACCTCCCTGCGAGCGCACCCGGGCAGTGGGCTCCGGGGGCTGCGCGAAGGATGAACCTTGTCACAGTTTATCGACAGCGCGGTGCAGGCGCTGGAATTCTGTGAAGCGCTTAACACCCGCCCTGGCGAGGGCTGGCCATAATGCTGCCGTGATTCCTGCCGGTTCCCGGCAGCGTTCAGCCACCACCGCCCCCCTGTCAGGAGCCCTGCGACATGAATGCCAACGTGCAAGACATCCGTCACCTTCAGGCCTATAGAGAACTGGTCGTCATTCTGAAGAAGCCGTATCAGGACGTCTACCGCGCCTGTGAAGGCCGCGGCACGCTGGCGAATGCGCAGATCTGCCACACCTGCAAGGGCAGCGGCCATCGCTGGCTGAAACTGCTCTGATCCTGACGGCGCAGCCCCTGTTGCGCGCTTGTGTCTTTCGCCTGGGTCATCCTCTACAATCGCCCCGACCTCGCTGCACAAGAACAACAATGCCTGCCCAGGAGAAACGTCCCATGTCGTCTGCCCGCCGTCTTTTGCTTGTCTGTCTCGGCCTGCTGGCCACTGCCTGCGCCGCCGTGGCTCAGGACCAGTCCGAACCGCGCTATGTCTATGCCCCGGAACGCAGCATCGATGGCGGCACCGGCATGTTCTACATGGGTCGGGAAACCTCCGGCGTCATGGGGCACCTGGCCGCCGAGTGGCTGGAGCGTCCCACCCGCACGCACGAGGAAATGCCTGACGAGGTGGTGGAGAACATGGCTCTGCGCCCCACCGATGTGGTCGCCGACATCGGCGCCGGTTCCGGCTATTTCACCTTCCGCATCGCCGCCAAGGTGCCCCAGGGCAAGGTGCTGGCCGTGGACATCCAGCCCGAGATGCTGGCCATGGTGGAGGCGCGTCGTCTCAACGAGAACGTGAGCAATGTGGAAGGTGTGCTGGGGGATCTGCAGAGCACCAATCTGCCACCCGACTCCGTGGACGTGGCCTTTCTGGTGGATGCCTACCACGAGTTCTCCCATCCCTACGAGATGATGCGGAGCATCTTCACCGCGCTGAAGCCTGGCGGGCGACTGATTCTCGTGGAATATCGCGGGGAGGATCGCAACGTGCCCATCCGGCCCTTGCACAAGATGACGCAGGCCCAGGTCAAGCGCGAGATGGCAGTGTTCGACCTGCAGTTCGAGGAGACGCTGGACTTCCTGCCCTGGCAGCACATGATGATCTTCAGCAAGCGCTGAAGCTGGGGCGAATCAGCGCTCGATGATCTCGCCACGCAGGGCGGCCAGGCGGGCCAGCAGGCGATTCTGCGGCCCGAGGGGAATGCCGGCCTTGTCCATCGCGGCCATCATGTCTTCCAGGATGGCATTGAAGTCGGCCTCCGTCACACCCATGCCGGCATGGGTGTCGATCATGCTGTCACCCTGATCTGATACGCACAGGGGCCGTCGGCCACCATGCACAGATGCTGGTTCAGCATCACGCGAAAGCGCTGCACGTTCGACACCTCGAAGTGATCGATGACGCGCTCGTCCCCCGCAATCTCCAGAATGAAGTTCTCCACGATGATGGCGATGGCTGACTCGCCGCCCAGGGCCTCGTAGAGCGTCGCCTCGGCGGGCTTGCCGCTGCAGGCCGTCAGGCTGCAGGACAGCAGCAGGGGCAGGACGAGCGTGCGGGCGCGCGGTGACATGATTCAGAAGGCTCCCTGCAGTGAAAGGCAGACGCCCGACTGGTCCGGGGCTCCGGCGATGAGACCCAGGTTCACCCAGGCGGCCGTGAGGGACACGCGCTTGTCGGGGAACCAGGCGATGAATACATCGTGGGCATCGTGTTCTTCCAGCGCGCGCAGATTGTCCGGCTTCTGACGATATTCGGCGCCGACCACCCAGCTGCGCGTCAGGAACACGGCCACCGCGGCTTCCAGTTGCCAGCGTGCGTCCATGTCATCCCCGCCATGGCCCAGCAGGCCGTACTGATTGGCGCTGGAATGCCGCAGATTGACGTTGAGCAGCGTGGTGCGTCCCGCCACCCCGGCAATCCACGCCCGGGCAGCACCCACATAGAGATCGGTGCCGGCCGTGCTGCGTGCACCCACGGCTCGGGCCGTGGCCGGGTCGCGCAGGGCATGGTGTTCCACGCCCGCCACCAGCTGCGGCAGCCGGTCGTAGAGCACATCGCCCGCGACTCGCCACTTCAGTCCCACCACGTCCTGGCTGATCCTGGCGCCATTGGCCTTGATGTCGAAATTCTGTCGGGCGAACGAGACCTCGGCCCGGTCGCGGATGTTGAGCGCGGCGCCGGCGACGTCCAGGGTGAAGTCATCCACGCTGGCATGGGTGGCGAACACGCTGCCGCTGGAAGAGGGGTGCGTGGCATAGCCGGTCAGCGTGGCCCAGGGAATCAGACCGCCGCCACTGGCGGCGCTGATGCTGCTGACGCCGCCGGTGCCGCGCAGGCGGCCGTCCGATTGCGCCTGCGCCGCACTGGCAAGAAAGCCCAAGGTCAGCAGCGTGCAGGCGAGGGCGGCACTCTTTTTCATGGGGACACTCCAGACTGGGGTTGCGTCAGCGCGCGGAAGCCGAACACCTGGTCCGGCTGGCGCACGTTGAGCTGGACGCGCAAGGTGCCGTCGGCGTCAGGTTCCAACGCGTTGAGTTCGCGGCGATTGTCCGGATCGGTGGACCAGGGATGCCAGATCGACAACGAAGGCGGCAGTGTGCTCATGGACAGGGTGGCACTGCCCTGCGCGTCGGTGACAGCCACGTGCGCAAACTCGCTCACGTAGATGTATCCCACCATACTGTCGTGGGTGTTGCAGCCCAGCACGGCGATGCCGGGCTGGTCGAACAGGATCGGATCGCCATGCACATCCGCGTACAGCTCGGTGGAGAACTGCCGGATGGGCGAGAACGAATACACGTGATGGCGGATATTGTCGTTGTTGGGGAAGTTCACCGACTGTCCCTGGGCGATGGCGATCACCATGGGCACGAAGCGCTTGTTGATCTGGTCGATGACGGCGATCTCGCCGGGCACTTGCTGCAGGGCTTCGTGCCGGCTCTCGACCACAGAGTTGGCGAGTGGCAGGCCGTCCTGATCCACCACCAGCACGCGCAGGTCGGCGACGGCGCTCAATGGCGCGAGCGCGCAGGCCAGCAGCAGGCATCGACGCAGGAGTGGGACGAGTGATCGAGACGACACGGAGGTTCCTGGGAGCATGGGATTCTGCCGAGGCTTACGCCTCTGCGCTGCAGTCTGGATCACTGCGACGCAGGGGCGTGCGCGACGGACATCAGAAGGTGGTGCGAATCTTCAGGGCGATCTTCTGGCCACCGCCTGAGCTGCAGGAATCCTCGATCTCGCGCAGGCTGCCAAGGCCCACCAGGCCGTCGAAACGCAGACGATCGCGGCAGAACTCCGACTTCAGCACATTGTTGGCCTCCAGGCGGAACGTGACGTCCTCGAAAGCGACCTTGGAGACGAACAGGTTCAGCTGAGTCCCGGGCAGGCCGACTTCCAGCGTGTCGACGTCCACGTTCTTCTCGCCGCCATGGAAATCCGTCTGCAGGTTGAAGCCATAGTTGATGCCGAGGCCGGGCAGGTCATGCCGAAAGCCCAGCGAGGCATTGCCGCGGCCGTTGAAGCGACGGTCCGCGCCGAGGATCGGGTCGAACACGTAGGAGTCGAAGAAATTGACGCTGGCGGTCAGGACCGCTTCCGGCAGTCCCAGGAAACCCAGGCGTGCGCTGGCGTCGAAGTAGGCGCCGTAACGCTTGCCGTTGCCGAGGTTGCCAGTGGCTGATTCAGGGTCTGTCGGATCGCTGGAGAGGTTGATCTTGCCGATCACATCGTCGATGTCGCGATAGAAGGCGCGGGCACTGAGCACCCCACCATCGTTGGGCAGGCGGTACTCCAGGCCCAGCTCGTAGCGCATCCCGATTTCCTGGGTCAGGTCCGGGTTGCCCCGAGGTGGTGTCCTTGTCGTTGTCCTGATTGTTCGTGGTGGCCGTGAAGCTCTAGAAACTCAGCTGTGAGACCTGGCGTTCGGCTGTCGCGCGCAATTGCAGGGAACTGGTCATGTCGAAGCGGTAATCGAGTTTCGGGCGCCAGAACTGGAAGTCGCGCTCGCGGCTGGCAGCGCCGCTCTGACTGATGGCGGAATCCTCGTACAGCAGGGTGCTTTCCAGGCTCATGCGCGGGTTGAGCGTCCAGTTGTGCACGGCGAAGGCCTCGTAGCGCATTTCCTCCACCGTCGAGCCCTGGTTCGAGGAGCTGAGCACGGGCACCAGCCCGCCATACGCCACATTCGCGGCCCCGGTTGCGGTGGCAGAGCCCACCAGCAGACGCGTGTCGAGTATGGTCTGGGCGCGTTCGAAGCCCACCTGCATGTCCTGCGTGTCGCTCAGGCGCCAGCTGTAGCTGCCCTGACCGATGCGCTCGCGGGTGGTGCGATCGGACTGCAGGTAGCTGGTCTTGTCGCGTGCATCGGCGAGCATGTTGAAACGCTCGCGCACGCTGTCCCGCACCTCTTCATTGACTATGAACAGGAACTGGAAACGGCTGCCGTCAAGGAAGGTGTGTTCGTGATTGCCGCCAATCTCCCAGTTGCCGTGGTTGTTCTCGGTGTTTTCCCACTCACGGCGGAACACATCGGTCACGGCCGGCGCTCGCAGGATGCTGCGGTCGATGTTGTAGGGATGATCCTCGTCGCCGATCAGCGCATTGAACTGCAGGCGATCGCGCTCGAAGTCGTAGCCGAGGTTCATGCTGGCCTGCACCGCGCTCTGATCGCGGTAACTGTCTTCCAGCACGATCTCGCTCAGGCGGCGGTCTGGCAGGTAGTTGTACTCCTTGCGCTGGAAACCGTTGTAGCGCGGGTCCACCTCCAGATTGAAAAGGTAGTTCAAGGCGCCTGCCTGGCCGCCGTAGGAGAACGACCCGCCGGGATCAAGGGTGTCGTCATGGTGGTAGTCCATGCTGATCTCGGCCGAGATGCTGGCAGTGTCCATGGACTCTTTCAGCACGATGTTCACCACCTGGGCAGAGCCACGCACATCCATGTCGCCGGAGGAGCCCCGAATGATCTCGATGCGCTCCACCTGATCCGCGGCAATGCGCGTCAGCTGGCTGCTGGTGGAGTTGTCCTTGCCGGCCACGCGCTTGCCGTTGATCAGCAGCTCGCCGCTGGTGCCAAGGCCACGGCCCCCGCCGTTGTTGTTGCCACGTCCGAGCGTGACGCCGGGAATGCGGGTGACCATGTCGTTGGCAGATGCCGGGGTGTACTGTTCGAAGAAGCTGGCCGGGTAGACGACGGTGGATTCATCGCTGCCGGCTTCCTGCGCCTGGGCGGTGGAGATGGCAATGGCAATGGCGAGGGCAAGGGTGGTACGGGTGGCAAGGAGTAGACAGGGATTTTGCAACAAATGGGAAAAGACAATTCGCCGATCTGTCATGTGAACTCCGGAATGTAACGAGTCGAGTAAAACGCACGAGGTACGTCGTTAGAGGTTCCGTTCAACGCCAGATTTGGCCCTGATCGAATATTGAACGATTGGAGTGTACAGGAGCAAAGTGTCCGCTTTGGTAACAAATTGTGATCCGCTGTGCTTTAGGCGGGTTCAATTCTGTCAAACTGCGGGCAACTGCCTGTTTTTGACAATGCGCTGTCATGTGCCGGGAGGCCCCGTACTTTGCGCTTTGCAGACCGATTGCGCATAATGCGCGCCTGTTTTGAGCGGCCAGCCGGAGAAGGAATGATGCAGCGCGAGTCCATGGAAGTTGATGTCGTCATCGTTGGAGCCGGGCCGGCCGGCCTTGCCACTGCCTGCAGATTGCTGCAACTGGCCCGGGAGTCCGGCCAGGAAATCAGTGTCTGCGTGCTGGAGAAGGGCTCCGAAGTCGGCGCCCATATTCTCTCCGGTGCCGTCTTCGAGCCCAGTGCCCTCGATGAGCTGTTCCCGGACTGGAAGGCTCGCGGCGCACCGCTGAACACCGCGGTCACCGGCGATGACGTCTACTACCTCTCGGGCCCCGAAAGTGCCGTGCGGTTCCCCGGCCCGCTGGTGCCGCGGCCCATGCACAACGACGGCAACTACATCATTTCCCTGGGTAATCTCTGCCGCTGGCTGGCCGAGCAGGCCACAGAACTGGGTGCCGAGATATTCCCGGGATTCGCGGCGGCCGAAGTGCTCTATCACGAGGATGGCAGCGTGAAGGGCGTCGCCACTGGCGACATGGGCGTGGATGCTCAGGGTGAGCAGAAGGGCAGCTTCCAGCCGGGCTTCGAGTTTCATGCGCGTTACACCGTGTTTGCCGAAGGCTGCCGCGGCCACCTGGGCAAGGAGTTGATCGAGCGCTTCCAGCTGGCTCGCGACAGTGACCCACAGCACTACGGCATCGGTTTGAAGGAAGTCTGGGAGATTCCGCCGGAAAAGCACAAGGAAGGTCTGGTGGTGCACACTGCGGGTTACCCGCTCATCGGAGCGAGCGCGGCGGGCTCCAGCGGCGGCTTCCTCTACCACAGCGAGAACAATCAGGTGTCGGTCGGGCTGATCGTGGATCTGGGCTATCGCAATCCGCAACTGAGCCCCTTCGAGGAATTCCAGAAATTCAAGCAGCATCCGGTCATCAAGCAGTATCTGCTGGGTGGCAGGCGCTTGAGCTATGGTGCCCGGGCCCTGAACAAGGGCGGCTTGAATTCCTTGCCGCAGATGCATTTTCCTGGCGGTCTGCTGGTGGGTTGCGAGGCCGGCACGCTCAACGCCGCGAAGATCAAGGGCAGTCACACCGCGATGAAATCCGGCATGCTGGCGGCCGAGTCCCTGCACGCCGCACTGCGCCAGGCGGCCGACGCGGGGGAGGCGCCGCGCGAACTGGTGGACTACGCCAGCCGCTTCCGCCAGTCGGCTCTGCATGCGGAGCTGCACACGTCGCGCAACTTCAGCGCCGGGTTCCACGCGCTGGGGTTCTGGCTCGGCAGTGCCTTGGTGTTTCTGGAACACAATGTCCTGCGTGGCCGCTTCCCATTCACGCTGCGCGATCGCACGGCCGACCATCTGCAATTGCTGCCCGCTGCCGAGGCGCCGCGCATCGAATATCCCAAGCCTGACGGGAAGATCAGTTTCGACAGGTTGTCGTCCGTCTTTCTCTCCAATACCAATCACGAGGAAGACCAGCCCTGCCATTTGCGTCTGCGCGACCCGTCGGTTCCGCTGACGCAGAACCTGCCACTCTACGACGAACCGGCACAACGCTACTGCCCGGCAGGGGTGTATGAAATCGTGGAAGAGGCTGACGGCAGCAAGCGCTTCCAGATCAACGCCCAGAACTGTGTGCACTGCAAGACCTGCGACATCAAGGACCCGGCGCAGAACATCCAGTGGGTGACTCCGGAAGGGGGCGGAGGCCCCAATTACCCGAACATGTAGCGCTTGCCAAGGTTCCGACCCTGACTTACTCTGGCCGCAACCGGGTTTCTGGAGTGTGCCATGAGTCGCCAGTTTGCCATTGTGACAGCCTGCCTGCTGTGTTCGACGCAGGTGCAGGCGCAAGTGGAACTGGCCGGGGAGCGCTGGTTTGCTGTCGACACTCCCAGCTTCCAGATTCTCAGCCAGCGCTCGCGCGCCGATACCGAGGAACAGGCCCGCTTGCTGGAGGCCTGGCGCCAGGCCGCCGTGCAGATTCTGTCTCCCGCGCTTGTCATCGGTGCCGACCCGATTCCCAACTACGTCTACCTGTTCGACAATGACGACGATTACCGGCCTTTCGCGGAAGGTCAGGATTCTGCGTATCTGTATTCCTCCCCGCGTTCCAATTTCTTGGTGGTCTCCGATGCGCGCGGTGCGCAGGATCTCGCGGAGCATCACTACAGCCACTTTCTCATCAACAATCGGCCGATCGGTCTGCCGCGCTGGTTTGAGGAAGGCATGGCGCATTACCTGTCGCGCCTGCGTGTGGAGGATGCACAGGTTAGTCTGATCCCCCTGGCTCGTGAACAGTACGATCTGGTGCTCGACGTTAATGACGTGCTCACGCTGGAGGAAATCCACTATGACAATGCCGCGCTGGCATCGCCGCGCCTCGTCCAGCTGGCCAATCTGAAGTCCGGTCTGTTCGTGCATTTTCTGCAGCACGCGCACGAATACGAGGGTTTTCTCGATCGTCGCAAACAGCTGCAGGACTACCTGGGGCATCTGCAGCAATCCCGCGCGGAACGCTTCGCCTACGATCAGTCCTTCGATGTCTCGCTGACTGCACTGGAGGAAGAGTTCGACCGTTTTCTGGTCTTGCTGAGCGAGACGCGCGAGGACGAACGCAATCTGTTTTCCCAGGACGAATCAGCCGAGTTCACGGCGCAGCAGGCGCCGCTCGCGCAAGTCACCCTTCAACTGGGCGAGCTGGCGCTGCATGCCGGCCGCTTCGAGCTTTCCGAGGCGTATTTCACGGCGCTGATGCAGGATGCAGCGCCACCCGGGAGAGCCTGGTCGGGGCAGGCCGATGCCTTGCGCATGCGGGAGTACGAAGAGGGCGACGTGGCGCCCGCAGTGGAGCCTCTGTATCTGCAGGCGCAGCGCATCGAGCCTGATGATTACCAGCTCTATCTCGACTACGGGCAGTATCTGGACACGGAGCTCAAGGACTGTGACGCGGACTACGCGCCGGCGCAGCGCGAACGGATGCAGCAACTCATGCGGGAGCAGTTCACTCGCGCCTTGGAATTGAACCCCGATTCGCCTGAAGTCCAGCTGTCCTATGCTCAGCTGTTCAGCGTGCCCGGCGCCGACTGGCAGCAGGGGATGCCCCATCATCAGCGTGCGCTGGACAGCCTTGCCGCCGATTCCTTTGTTCTGGAACAGGCTGTCGATTACGCGATTCTGGCCGACCGACTTGCAGACGCCAGACGACTTGTCGATCGCATGGCCCGGCCGATGCACTTCTGGGGCGAGCACCCGTGGATCAGCGCTTTGAACGGCAAACTGCAGGCCGCCGATCGCGGGCAGCCCTGGGATGCCTGTGCGGACGCCGGGCGATGATCCTGGCCGTGAGGAGGGTCTGCATGCGCTTCATCACCGTGGTGGCAGTGCTGGCTTCGACGCTTCTCGCATCAGCGGCGCTGCCTGCCGTATTGGACCCCGAAAGCCCCGTGGAGCTGCCACTGCAGCAGCTTGAGACTGCGCTGGATGCCGCTGGGGTGGACATCGCCTTCAATCTCAATCGTCGACAGGTGGCAGGTCAGTCGCCACGCCGACCCCGTATCGGGGCCTTGGCGGATCTACCGCCTTTGAGTTTTCCGGACTCCGAGCAGCTGCTCGCCTGGGAGGAGGCCTTGGCCCGCGGCGAGATCGGAGCGCTTGCGTTTCTGACAGCGGAACAGGCCATTCCATCGGCCGACGAGGATTTTCATCGCCGTTGGCTCGACACTCCGGCGCCTCAGCGCCATCTGCTGAGTTTCGCCAGCGTGGATGCCATGACGGCAGCCACAGTGCAGGCACTGCTGCAGGCTGAGCATGCCACGCTGCTGCTGAGCGGCGCTGCCGTCGCGCAGAGTCCTGAGGCAGGGGGGCGTCTGTTTGCCACGGCTGGACGACGCTGGGTCGTGGATTCTGTCGCTGCCCGGGATCTCGATCTGACCATACCCGACTTCGACCTGCTGGGGGAGTCCCTGCGGCGCGACAGCGACTCGGCCATCGATCCTGACAGCAGGGCACTGCGGCGCATCGCGGCGAACGAGCCGGCGGTCTTTCTCAAGGAGAGTCTCGGCGATGAGTTTGAAGCGTCGACAATTCCCGAGATCATCGTTCCTGGCGGAATTGCCTTTGGTGAAAACGCGGTCTTGCATTCTGAGAACGTGGCTTTGGTGTTCGCGGAGGATCGGTTGTGGCTGGCGCAGAACGGACGCCGGCTTCCGCTGCCGGCCGAGGCCCCGGCCTTGCTCAAGGCGGCCTTCGATCTTGCCAGGCGCTCCGAGCGTACAGGGTCTGATGCCATTGTCGACATCGATGAGCGCGGACGGGTCCGTATCTCGTCCGAGCTCAAGGACACGGATCTTGGCGCGGCGATGGTGCGCCTGGACCTTGAGCCGTTCAATCACGTGACGCGGCTGGATGTGCTGAAGAGCGTGATCATCGACACCAGTGTCGCGATTGAGCAGAGGCAGGACGAGCTTCACTTCCTGACTCAGTACGAGGTGCGGTTTCTTCAGTCCGATCGACTGCACATCGCGCGCACGCAGGCCGCACTGGTGTATCGCTATGACTCCTCGAGTCAGCAGGCGATATTCGAGGACTCCTGGGGGCCCGAGGCCTTCAGGCTGGAAGGGCGTACCGATTTCGATGCTCTGGGCAGCAGCACTGCAGAAGCGGGCCGCTTTGCTGCCTGGATCGCGCTGTTCCGCAAGGTGCACGGGAATGCACTGGATTTCAGTCACGGACGCTACGAGTTCCTCAAACTGGACAAGGCGGGTCGGGCAACTCCCACCCGGATGTGAGCGGCGATGTGCAAGCAATGCCCCCTGATGAGAACGACAGTGCTGCTGGTTCTGGTGGCGCTGCTGTCCGGTTGTTCCGCGATCCGGCTGGAACTCCCCCTTGCGTCGGACAATGCCCTGGAAGCGCAGATCCTGTCACAGCAGGGCGATGCCTTTCCGCAGCTCGACCCACTCGCCTTGAATCAGGACATCATCGACTACCTCGACACTCATGTGACCGATCGCTCTTCGGACTACCGTATCGTTGATCGTCTGCAGCAATTGCTCTTCACCGAAGGCTATCTGAACCTGCAGTACGACGATCAGCGCACGCGCACTGCCGTGCAGACCTTTGCCGACAGGCAGGGCAATTGTCTGTCCGTGGTCAGCCTCTATATCGCGATGGCGCGTCATCTGGGCGTCAATGCTCAATATCAGACGGTGCGCGTGCGCCCGAGCTGGGACCGTCGTGGCGAGCACCTGGTGTTGAGTCAGCACATCAATGCCATCGGGCGACTTGATCAGAACACGCAGTACGTCGTCGACTTCACGCCTGAAATCACCCTGCAACAGCTCACGGCCAGCCGCGTCACGGATGCACAGGGTCGGGCACTGTATTTCAACAATCTGGGTGTCGAGGCGCTGATCGCCAATGAACTGGATCTGGCGGTGGCCTATTTCCGCAATGCGCTGTGGATTGACCCCGAACAATCGATTGTCTGGAACAATCTTGGCTCCACTTACAACAGGCAGGGCCATCGCGACTTCGCAGGCTACGCCTATCGCAAGGCCTTCTCGCTCGATCGCACAAATGCCACCGCCATCAACAATCTGGTGAAATTCCACACGGCGGAAGGCGATTTGGAAACCGCGCAGCGTTACGCCAGAGCCATCGAGCGTTTCAACGAGAGCAACCCCTATTTTCATTACAACCTGGGTAACGAGGCCTACGCGCAGGGGGATTTCGAACTGGCTCGCACACACTACGAGCGTGCCATACGACGCAAGGACGGTGAGCCGGACTTCTATCTGGCCTTGAGCAAGACCTGGGAAATGCTGGGCGACATGGAGCAGTCTGCCACACAGCTGGCGCTGGCGCGCGTGGCCGTGCTGACAGCCAACCAGCTTTACCTCCCGAGTCGTGACAAGGTGCGCGTGCTGGATGAGCGGTCGATTCTACGTTCTTCGAGTGCGGGGTTCAGCGTGCGGGCCACCCCGCGTTGACAGCGGGAGTTCAGCTGCTGCGGCGAACTGACAGGTTGGCCATGTCCAGAAGGGCAGTGCGGTAAGGGGTGTCCGGCAGGCCTTGAAGCAGCGCAATAGCGGTGTCAGCCTGCTTGAACGCCAGTTCTCGTGTGTATTCCAGGCTGCCGCACTTGCGCACGATGGCGATCACCCTCTGCAGCACGAGCTCACGGTTCTCGATTCCTTGCTGGCCGCCGGCCTCGATGCAACGCCGCAGCAACGCGGCGTCCTCTGCGTCGGCATTGCGCATGGCGTGGATCAGCGGCAGCGTCGGCTTGCCTTCCGCAAGATCATCGCCCACGTTCTTGCCCATAGTTGCAGCATCGCCGTCGTAGTCCAGCACGTCATCGATCAGCTGGAAGGCCATGCCAATATGCATGCCGGCATCACGCAGAATCGCGCGTTGTGCATCGGTGGCTCCGGCGAGCAGAGCGCCGCACTCGGCGGCAGCCTGGAAGAGAATGGCCGTCTTGTGGCGGATCACATTCATGTAGCCTTCCTGGGTCGCTGCGCTGTTGTGCTTGTTGATCAGTTGCAATACCTCGCCCTCGGCGATGCGGTTGGTCGTGTCAGCGATGATGCGCATGATGTCCATGCTGCCAATGCTGACAAGGATCTGGAAGGCGCGTGAATAGATGAAGTCGCCCACTAGCACGCTGGAGGGGTTGTTCCATTTCTCGTTGGCGGTCGGGCGACCTCTGCGCATGGCCGACATGTCCACCACGTCGTCGTGGAGCAAGGTGGCCGTATGGATGAATTCGATCACGGCTGCCAGCCGGATGTGGTCAGTGCCCTCGTAGCTGCAGCTGCGTGCGCTGAGCAGTACCAGAACCGGTCGCATGCGTTTGCCGCCAGCGTCGATGATGTAGTGCCCGATACTCTCGACCAGCGCGACATCGGAATACAGCTGGTCGACAATCACCTGATTGACAGCTTCGAAATCGGACGCGACAACCGCGCGAATCTGTTTGTACATGGGACTACCGTGATCAATGCCGTTGCCGGCCGAGGCCTTGCCAAACTGCCGGGAGTAAGCACGCGGGCGCTGGAGCAGGGTGGAAAATGTGCGTGCATGCTAGGGGCGAAGGGCATGACTGTCAAGAATGACGGGCCCCGCCGGGTGTCGCAATTGGGCGAAATGATTGGATAATTTCACTGCTCGTGCTTGCCACTGCCGGAGCGTTCTCGTAAAATGCCCGCCCCTATAGGCACTGCTGGACTACAGGTTCGCTGACCCGTCACGACGGAGTCACGTTGAGACCGCAGCGCTGGCAGAGAATACCCTATACCCAATCTGGAGTGAGATATGTACGCGGTAATTGAAAGTGGTGGCAAGCAACACCGAGTGGTTGAGGGCGAGATCCTGAAGCTGGAGAAACTGGAAGCCGCCACTGGTGAACAGGTCAGCTTCGACAAGGTGCTGATGGTTGGCGAAGGCGAGTCCGTGAAGATCGGTGCTCCCTACGTTGCTGGCAGCAAGGTGACTGCGGAAGTCGTGGCTCAGGGTCGTGCCGACAAGGTGCGCATCATCAAGTTCCGTCGCCGCAAGCACCACTTGAAACACCAGGGCCACCGTCAGTGGTTCACCGCAGTCAAGATCACAGGCATTTCCGTTTAAAGTCGGGCGCAAGCTGGCAGGAGTAGAAGATGGCTCATAAAAAGGCAGGTGGTAGTACCAGTAACGGCCGCGATTCCCAGTCGAAGCGACTTGGTGTGAAGCGTTTCGGCGGCGAGACAGTGCTGGCAGGCAATATCCTCGTGCGTCAGCGCGGCACTCACTTTCACCCCGGTGTGAATGTCGGTCTTGGTAAGGATCACACGATCTTCGCGACCGTCACCGGTACCGTGAAGTTTGAAGTCAAAGGTCCAGCTCGCAGAAAATTCGTCAGCATCGTTCCGGTCTGATCTGGCGATTCACTTCGTTCGCCGAGCGTGCAGGCCAGTGGTCGAGCGTGTTCGGGCAAAAAGCCTCGTCCGTGACGGGGCTTTTTCATATTGGGCAATTCGCCGCATCACTGCAGCAGTCATCCCCGTCTCGGGGCAGGTAAATCATGAAGTTTGTAGATGAAGCCGAGATAACGGTGGAAGCTGGCAAGGGCGGCAATGGCTGCATGAGTTTCCGGCGCGAGAAATTCATTGCCAAGGGTGGCCCCAATGGCGGCGACGGCGGTGATGGCGGCAGTGTCTACCTTGTGGGTGACAGTTCCCTGAACACGCTGGTTGATTTCCGCTTTCAGCCACAGTACCGCGCGCAGAATGGCCAGGGTGGTCAAAGCAAGAACTGCACGGGCAAGAGTGGCGAGGATCTCGTTGTGCGCGTCCCTGTCGGTACCACCGTCGTGGATGCCAATACCGAAGAGTTGATCGCTGACATTTCGCAGGACGGTCAGCAGGTTCTCGTGGCTCGCGGTGGTTTTCACGGCCTTGGCAACACGCGCTTCAAGTCCAGCACCAATCGCACTCCCACGAAGACCACGAACGGCACTCCGGGCGAATTTCGTGTCCTGCAGTTGACGCTCAAGGTGCTGGCCGACGTCGGCCTGCTCGGCATGCCCAATGCCGGCAAGTCGACCTTGATTCGGGCAGTGTCCTCCGCACGCCCCAAGGTCGCTGATTATCCGTTCACCACGTTGGTGCCCAATCTGGGCGTTGTCCGTGTCAGCAGCGAACGCAGTTTCGTCATGGCCGACATTCCCGGCGTCATTGAGGGCGCGTCCGAGGGGGCCGGTCTCGGATTCCGGTTCCTCAAGCACCTGTCGCGAACACGACTGCTGCTGCATCTGCTGGATGTGGCTCCTCCCGATGGCTCGGATCCGGTCGTGCACGCGCGCAAGATCGCCGAAGAACTGGAGAAGTTCAGCCCGACACTGGCCCGCAAGGAACGCTGGCTGGTGCTGAACAAGCTGGATCTGGTGCCGGAAGAAGAACGCGCCGCCTTGGTGAAACGACTCACCAAGGCCTTGAAGTGGAAGGGGCGCGTGTTTTCCATCACGGCAATCAGTGGCGAAGGCTGTGCTGACATGTGCCAGGCGATCATGGTGTCCGTTGAGGAGCATCGTCGACGCCTTCTGGAAGATCCCGAGTACCAGGAAGAGCAGGCCGTCCTGGATAGAGAGATGGAGTACGAGATCCGCAAAAGCATCGAGCGCAGCCGCGCCGCACGTCGCGCCAATGCAGATGATGATCTGGATGATTTCGACGATTACGAAGACGAAAATTACTGATGGCTTGAAGAGACCGCGAGACCTGTCTGCATGATGCGAAAAGACTTGCTGAAGACACGCTGCTGGGTGGTGAAGATCGGCAGTTCCCTGATCACGAACAACGGGCTTGGCCTGGACAAACAGGCGATTTCAGCCTGGGTTGGACAACTGGTTTCCATGCAGAAGCAGGGTATCCAGGTGGTTCTGGTCTCCTCGGGAGCCGTCGCAGAGGGGGTGGCGCGGCTCGGTCTCAAGAAACGGCCGAAGGAAATTCATCTGCAGCAGGCCGCCGCGGCGGTTGGGCAGATGGGCTTGATCCAGACCTACGAAACCTTTTTTAAGGAGTACGGTGTCCATACGGCACAGATACTCCTAACCCACGACGATCTTTCCAATCGCACGCGTTATCTCAATGCGCGCAGCACACTGCGCACCCTTGTGGACATGCAGGTCATCCCGGTCATCAACGAGAACGACACCGTGGCCACCGCCGAATTGTGCTTTGGTGACAACGACACCCTGGGTGCCCTGGTAGCCAATCTGGTCAATGCCGATGCGCTTGTCATTCTCACGGATCAGAAGGGCTTGCACGAGTCGGATCCACGTCAGAATCCCGATGCACCGGTCATCAGCACGGCCATGGCCGGCGATCCGACGCTGGCAGGCATGGCAGGCGAGGGCGGCAGCCTGGGACGAGGTGGCATGATCACCAAGGTTTCCGCAGCGAAACTGGCGGCGCGTTCAGGCGCGTGCACCCTCATCGCCAGTGGTCGTGAGCCGAACGTGCTGGTCAGGCTGGCGCAGGGTGAAGAGATCGGCACCTTGCTATTGCCTGAAAAGCAGCCCATGGCTGCACGCAAGCAATGGCTGGCTGGTCAATTGAAGGCCAAAGGGCAGTTGATCATCGATGCCGGTGCCGTGAAGGTATTGACGGGATCGGGGCGCAGTCTGCTGCCCGTCGGGGTGATTGCATGTCAAGGGCAGTTCGAGCGGGGCGATGTTGTCACGTGTCTCGACGAAAACGGCAAGGAAGTCGCGCGCGGCCTGGTGAACTACGACAGCCGAGAGACTGCGAAACTCCTGCGAGTGTCCAGTGACAGGATCGAGGACGTGCTGGGCTATTCGGGCGAGGAGGAAATGATCCATCGCGACAACATGGTGCTCGTGGAATAGGGAACCCCTGCCGCAGCGGGATCATGAAATCTGCACCAATAAAAAAACCGGCTGAAGCCGGTTTTTTATTTCCACAGCTGCAGATCTCAGGCGGCTTTGAGCGCCAGAATTGCAGTGTTCAGACGGCTTTTGTGACGAGCGGCCTTGTTCTTGTGGATGATGCCCTTGTCGGCCATTCTGTCGATCACGGGTACTGCGTTGTTGTAGGCAACTGTCGCCTTGTCGTAATCGCCAGTCTGGATCGCCGCAATCACCTTCTTCAGGTAGGTGCGAACCATGGAACGAAAGCTTGCATTGTGACGACGACGAACTTCCCCCTGACGGGCGCGCTTACGAGCTTGTGCTGAGTTGGCCAACTGATGCTCCTTGATGCATAGGCAATTCAATACGATTCAGATTTTGCGGCAGATTCCGTGCCGGAGATTCCAGGCCGGATCGACGAACGCCACGCGTTCGCCAGCCGATTTTTAGACGCGGCACTATGCCGGTTTAATCCGGTGTTGTCAAGGCAGCGAACGGCACTATAATGACCGCCTTTGCCTCGAGGCAACCCGCTTCGAAGCTGCCGTATCGATTTGCCACCAAGGGGAAACAGGACACTTCATGATCATCAAGCCGAAAGTTCGCGGATTCATCTGTATCAACGCCCATCCCCAGGGGTGTGCTGCCAATGTGCACGAGCAGATTGCCTACGTGAAGGCGCAGGGTACCGTCGCCGGTGGCCCCCGTAATGTGCTGGTCCTGGGATGTTCCACCGGCTATGGACTTTCATCCCGCATTGCGGCGGCTTTTGGCAGTGGAGCCAGCACGCTCGGGGTCTGCTTCGAGAAGCCTCCCACTGACGCCAAGACGGCTTCAGCCGGTTATTACAATACTGCCGCCTTTCATGAAGAGGCCGAAGCGGCCGGTCTGTTCTGCCAGACCATCAATGGTGACGCCTTCTCCTCCCAGTGCAAGGAGCAGGTCATCGAGGCCCTGAAAGCCGGCATGGGCAAGGTCGATCTCATCGTTTACAGCTTGGCCGCGCCACGTCGTACCGACCCCGCCACTGGCGAGACATACTCCTCCGTTCTGAAGCCCATCGGTCAGGCCTACACTGCCAAGAATCTGAATACCGACACGCACAAGATCGCTCCTGTCACCGTGGAGCCGGCCAGTGCTGAAGAGATCGCCGCCACTGTGAAAGTCATGGGCGGCGAGGACTGGGAACTGTGGATAGCGGCACTGAAGCAGGAAGGTCTGCTGGCGGAAGGCTGCAAGACCGTCGCTTACACCTATCTGGGCGACAAGCTCACCTGGCCGATCTACGGACACGCCACCATTGGCAAGGCGAAGGAAGATCTGGACCGCGCTGCCGCTGCTATCGCGCAGTCACTCGCCGGCCTGAAGGGAGACGCTCGTGTCGCCGTGCTGAAGGCTGTCGTGACACAGGCCAGTTCCGCAATTCCCGTCATGCCTCTCTATTTGTCCATCCTGTTCAAGGTGATGAAGGAGCAAGGCTCGCACGAAGGCTGCATGGAGCAGATCCAGCGGCTGTTCACCGAGTGTCTCTATTCTTCGGCGCCGCGCCTCGACGCCGTTGGTCGTCTGCGCGTCGATGAAAGGGAGCTCGATCCGGCTGTACAGCAGCGCGTCGAAGCGCTGTGGGAGCAGGTTGACGAGAGCAATCTGTTCGAGCTGACCGACTTTGCGGGCTATAACGCCGAATTCCTCAAGCTGTTCGGCTTCGGCGTGAGCGGTATCAACTACGACGCCGAGACCAGCCCGCTGGTTGAGTACGACTTCTAGTCACGGATTCTGCAGCACGGACTGCAGCCAGGGGTCCAGGGTCTCCCATTCCATCGAGAACATGTGGGGGGCCATGAACACCAGGCCCGCATCGACAATCGCGCCCGCTTCTTCCAGGGCGGCGCGCGTTTCCTCGAATCGATTCATCCAGCTGAACTCGTCCTGGTCGCCGATCCTCAGATAAATGGGCATGCCGGCGAGTCTCGACACCTCCAGCCGTTCCGGGATCAGGGCGGGCACCGCCATGACGCCTCGGTAGTCCTCGGGCGAGCGGGCCGCAATCTCCAGTGCGGACATACCCCCGTTGGAAATGCCGGCGAGCAGGGTCTTGTCGTCCGCAATTCTTTCATCTTCCTGCAGTAGAGTGATCAGCTGCGGGATCAGGGCGTTGTTGCCACCGCGAAACGACCGGCCGTTGGGTGACACCGGCACAGCCACTGCCCAGCCGCGCTCCTTGAGTTCCTCGGCCAGCCAGAAGTGCAGATCGCGTGCGAGGGATTCATCGCCCGAGCCGCCTGGCATGAGAATCACCAAAGGCGCGCCGCCAGCGGGCGCAGTGGAAGGGAGCAGTCGGTAGACGGCGAGGGTGCTGGCATCGGGGAGCGTCACTTCGACGCGTTCGGTCTGTGCCAGAACAGGCATCTGCACGCAGGACAAGCCTGTCAGCAACAATATGTGGAAGAGTTTTTGCATCGTGATTTTCATCCGCGGGAAGCGAGGTTGTTTAACGGTGATTACAGATTTTGCGAGGCCTCATTCGGTGCGAAAGCTCCCTTCATGTGCCTTTTTGGTGCGCTGCCTGACTTTGGTGCGAGCCGGGAAAAATCGTGCCATTTCAAGGTTTTTTCAAGCCTGCGGAGGCAAAAATATATTTCCGTGTGAACCATTGACGGGCATGGGGCGTAACCATACCATGCGCGCCGTTTGTCCACCTCACCCATTTTTTCCTGATTCCCTGGATCTATGCGTATATCGACTCTGATTGTCGCCTTGTTGTTCGCAGTAGTGACCTATTTCCTCTGGGCGATGGTGAATCGTCCGACCGAAGTCGTGCCCTGGCCTGAAGAGATCAGCGGCTTCGCATTTTCGCCCTTTCAGAAGGGGCAGAACGCGATCTACAACGTCATGCCATCCGAAGAAGAGATCCGCGAGGACGTCGAGCTGCTCTCCGGCAGCACGCGTGCCCTGCGCACGTATTCCAGCCTGCGCAGCCTTGCCGCTGTCCCCGACATTGCGCGCGACTACGGAATGGACGTCGTCATCGGCATCTGGCTGGGTATGGATACCATCATCAATGAAGACGAAATCCAGGCCGGCATCGCGCTCGCCAATGCCAGCACGAATGTGACCAGTGTGATGGTGGGCAACGAGACCATTCTGCGTGGCGAATTCAGTGCCACCGATCTCGGCGTGCTGATGGACCGTGTCCGTCGCGAAGTGAATGTGCCAGTGAGCACCGCAGAGCCGTGGCATGTCTGGCTGCGCTATCCCGAACTCGCTGACCACGTCGACTACATCACGGTACACATGCTCCCTTATTGGGAAGGCATAGATGTGGACATCGCCGTCGACTACATCGTCGACAAGATGGAGCAGCTCGAAGCCGCCTTCCCGGACAAGAAGATCCTGATCGGTGAAGTGGGTTGGCCGTCCGACGGTCGCACGCGCGAAGCCGCGGTGGCCACTGAGGCCAATGAAGCGCTTTTCCTGCGTCGTTTCCTGCACCGCGCGGAAGAGCTGAATTACGACTATTTCCTGATGGAAGCCTTCGATCAGCCTTGGAAGGCCGAGAACGAGGGCGGCGTGGGGGCCTACTGGGGCGTCTATGACGTCGAGCGCAATCCCAAGTTCTCTTTCGCCGAACCCATCGTGCGTGTGCCGGGCTGGGAAGTGCTGGCCGCGATCTCCATCCTGACCTCCGTGATCATGCTGGCGATCTTCGGCATCAACAGCAAGGCACTGAAGACCAAGGGCTATGGCCTCATGGCGCTGGTGGCTTCCGTCACGGCGACGGTGCTGGTCTGGATCATCTATGACTATTCCCAGCAGTATTTGACCATCACGTCCACCATCGTCGGCATCCTCCTGATGATCGGCATGCTGGGCGTGGTGACGATCCTCTTGACCGAGGCCCACGAGTGGGCGGAAGCCCACTGGTACACCACGCGTCGACGTCAGATCAAGCCCACGCAACTGGTGATGACGCGCACGCCGAAAGTCTCAATCCATGTGCCGGCTTACAACGAACCGGCAGACATGATGATCGAGACCCTGAACGCGCTGGCGAAGCTCGATTATCCCGACTTCGAAGTGCTGGTGATCGACAACAACACGCGTGACGAAGCCGTGTGGCGACCGGTACAGAGCCACTGCGAGAAGCTCGGTGCTCGTTTCCGCTTCTTCCATGTGGCGCCCCTGTCCGGCTTCAAGGCGGGCGCACTGAATTACGCGCTGGAGCGCACGCATCCCGAAGCCGAGATCATCGCGGCCATCGACAGTGACTATCAGGTGGAACCGAACTGGCTCTCGGACCTGGTCGGCGCCTTTGAAAACCCGAAGATGGCCATCGTGCAGTCGCCGCAAGACTACCGCGACCACGACGACAACGCCTTCAAGTCCATGTGCTTCGCCGAGTACCGGGGTTTCTTCGAGATCGGCATGGTCACCCGCAACGAGCGCAACGCCATCATCCAGCACGGCACCATGACCCTGGTGCGTCGCAGTGTGCTCGAGGAAGTCGGCGGCTGGGGCGAGTGGTGCATCACCGAGGATGCCGAGCTGGGGCTGCGCATCTTCGAGGCCGGCTACGAAGCGATGTACCTATCGTACAGCTACGGTCGAGGCCTGATGCCTGACACCTTCATTGACTACAAGAAGCAGCGTTTCCGCTGGGCCTATGGTGCGATGCAGATCTTGCGCAAGCACACGCGTGAACTGTTCACGCTGCGGGATTCGCGACTCACGAATGGTCAGCGCTATCACTTCCTGGCGGGCTGGTTGCCCTGGGTGGCGGATGGTTTCAACCTGGTGTTCAACTTCGCCGCCATCGCCTGGACCATCGCGATGATCCTGTCGCCGACCCAGATCGACGCGCCGCTGGTGATGTTCTCGGTACTGCCTTTGTCACTGTTCGTGTTCAAGCTCTCGAAGATGACTTACCTGTACCGCTCCCGCGTGAAGGCGAATCTGCGCCAGACATTCGCGGCCGCGATCGCCGGGCTGGCCCTGTCGCACACGGTGGGTATCGCCACCTTGCGTGGCATGTTCACGGATGACATGCCCTTCGTGCGCACGCCGAAATGCGCGCGTCCATCCGCTGTGTTGCAGGCGCTGACCGCGGTGCGCGAAGAGTTGCTGATGCTGGTGAGTCTGTGTCTGGCCGTGGCCATGCTGAACCTGATTCCGCGTGAGTTCAGCAGTCCTGATCTGCGCATCTGGAGCATCGTGATGCTGATTCAGGCGATCCCGTATGCCGCAGCAGTGCTCGTGTCCTTTGTCAGCTCCTTCCGCTGGCCGGCGCGACTGCTTGGTGGCGGCATCAAGCGCAACGTGTTCGTGCGCGGGGCCTGACAAGCGTTTTGCAAGGCAAGGTTTTCGACTCGGTTTTCCGGGTTTTTCAGGGTCGCCACTGGCGACCCTTTTTTTTCTAGGCAGTCAGCCACCACAGCACGTAGCCAGCGGCAAACAGGCTGAGATAGGCCATGCCGATCCAGGCGAAGACCTGCATTCGTCTGGAGAGTCCCTGCTGACGCATCAGATCGAAATTGAGCCAGGCGAAGAAGGGTGTGGTCACGAAGGCCAGGGTCATGGCAAAGGTCAGCATCGGGGCCAGTGCGCTCTGGAAGAACAGGATGATGGCCATGCCGCTAAGCGCCTGGGCCACGATCCAGGCACTCAGTGTCCAGGGTGCCGGTTCGCTGCGCGATTCGCGCAGCAGATGAATGGATTCATCCAGCGTGCGGGCATAGCCATCCATCACGGCGAGGGTGGTGCCGAACATGCACAGGAAGGCGATGGCCGCGACCAGATAGCGGGACCAGTCGCCAATGGTCGCGGCGTACATGGAGACGAGCTGTTGCGCGAAAGCGCCGCTGGCCAGCGCAATCTCCTGATCCGAGCCGTGCTGCACGAGCGCGCCCAGGGCCACGAACACCAGCGCCAGGAAGACGGCGACGCCATAGCCCAGATTGAAGTCGAAAAGCGCATCGGGCAGGGTCACGCGGGTCAGCTTCTGCTTCGAGCGCGTCCACAGCGAACTGATGGCGGAAATCTCGATGGGCACCGGCATCCAGCCCATCATGGCCACCAGGAACGCCAGCGCTGAGAGCTGCCACGGGGAGGGGCTGACATAATCGGCCGGCGCGGTGGGGCCGTTCTGCCAGGCGATCAGCACGGCTACGCAAGTGGTGATGGTCAGGCACACCATGATCACCTTGGACAGACGATCCAGCAGCTGGTAGTGGCCGGCCAGCAGAATGGCCAGAGCCACAGCCAGCAGCAGCCAGCACAGCACGGTCAGGGAGAGCGTGACCGGAATGAAGTACTGCAGCAGGCTCGCCGTCAGGATCAGAACGCCGGCCGTGTTCACCACGGCCGCCACCACATTGAGCAGCGTGAAACCGATCAGGTAGGCACGGCCGCGGCGCAGATAGCCCTGGATCAGACTCTCGTCCCGTTCCAGGGTGTATTGCACGCCGAAGCGGAAGAAACGGTACTTGAGCACATTGACCAGCAGGATCAGCCACAGCAGCTGCCAGCCGAACAGTGCACCCGCCTGCGTCGAGGCCACCAGGTGCGAGCCGCCCACGGCGGCGGAAGACATGACGATGCCGGGGCCCATGGCGCGCAGTCGCGCCTGCCAGTGCGGGGTGTTCAAGGGAATACTCCAAGAGGGTGAGGGGACGGGCCGAGTCTAGCCTGCCGCCTGCGTCCAGACAATTGCAGCCTGGCCACCCCGGTGACGGAGTTTTTGGTGTAGGCTGGCGGCCTTTTCCGGCCCCTGCGTCGAGTTCATCGGCGCAGTAGCCGCCATCGACTCTCGGGTACCCCATGTCCGTCAATCGCACCGCCTGGCTGCAGATTCATCTGTGCGTCTTTCTCTGGGGCTTCACCGCCATCCTCGGCCGCCTGATCACGCTTCCGGCACTGCCACTGGTGCTCTGGCGCATGGTGGCCGTGGGCCTGGTGCTGCTGTTGCTGGCACGGGTATGGCGCGGCATTCTGCGGCTCACGGCGCGGCATTTTCTGGCCTTTCTCGGGGTGGGCGTGCTGGTGTCGCTGCACTGGCTGACCTTTTATGCTGCGGTGAAGCTGGCCAACGCCTCGGTGGCGGCGACCTGCATGGCGCTGATTCCCGTCTGCCTGTGTTTCATCGAGCCGCTGGTGACCGGGCGCCCCTTCGTGCGGCGCGAATTGCTGCTGGGCGTGCTGGTGCTGCCAGGCGTCGCCCTGGTGGTGGGCGGCACGCCGCAGAGCATGAACCTTGGCATAGCGGTCGCCATCGTTTCGGCGGTGCTCGCGGCGCTCTTCACGGCCTTCAACAAGCGTCTGATCCTGCGCACCGATGCCTTGAGTGCCACCGCCCTGGAAATGCTTGGTGGCGGCGTGTTCGTGCTGGTGCTGGCGCTATTGCTGAGCGTGCTTCCGCTTGCGCCGTGGGAAGCGGGAGCCATGCTGCCCGCACAGCAGGACCTGCTGGTGCCGCCGGCCGGGCGCGATCTGCTCTGGCTGGGCGTGCTCGCGGTGGCCTGCACGCTGCTGCCCTTTGCGCTGTCGCTGGTGGCCCTGCGGCAGCTATCGGCCTATGCCTCGGCGCTGGCCGTGAATCTGGAGCCGCTCTACGCCATTCTGCTGGCCATGGCAATCCTGGGAGAGCAGCGTGAACTGGGGCTGACGTTTTATCTTGGCGCCGGCATCATCCTGGCGGTCGTCCTTGTGTATCCTGTGCTGCTCAAGGGTAACAATCCGGACTCAGTGGCAGTCTCTGCCCCGAAGTCCCTGTCATGAGGAGTGCAAACCATGCGTGAGGATGTCCTGCGCAGCAATCTGGATGAAGAAGCCTCGGTGCTGGAGATCCTGCGTGCCCTGAAACGGCTGGAGCCGGACACGGACCCGCAGCAGCTCAAGGCCTGGCTGGTCGAGCGCCTGCAGGAAGGGGCGGAACGCGACGAGATCGGTTTCTACATCGACGAGTTCGGCGCACGCGATGTCGTCGACGCCGAGCGCGACGAGGGGTTGGCGCTGCTGGCCGAGGAAGCCGTGTGGTCCGAACACAGCGACATGATGCTGCATGTCTATGCGGCTGACGCGCTGCAATGACACAAGCGAGAGGCAGGGGGCACCATGGAATCCATCTATTACGTCTTGTGCTGGCATTGTCATCGCCGCTGCAAGCATTGCTATGAAGAGCGTTTCCGCCCCTATGTGCGGGATGAGCTGGAAGCCGTGGTGGCCGAGGCCGAGCGCAATGCGCCGCGCATCGTCGCCAACCTGCCCGCGCGCTTGAGCTATCTGGACAACGGGGTAGAGCGCAGCGGCCGGCTCATTCTGTCGGGCGGCGATGTGCTGACCGAGCCCGTGCGCGAGCGCGTTCTGTATCCCACCCTGCAGGCCATTCGCGAGAAATACCGCGCCCAGGGCGGCGTGCGCGTGGTGGTACAGACCACGGGCGATCTGCTGACCCCCACGATCATCGACGAGCTGCTGGGCCTGGGCGTCAACACCATTTCCGTGGCTGGCATGGACGACTATCACGTCGGCATGGAAGGTGACAAACGCCAGAAGCTGATCGACAAGCTGCTGGCCATGTTTGCCGCCGCAGGCATGCAGAACTCCGCCATCTTCTCGCCGCGCCGCCCGGGCGAAGACATCGGGCCGCCGCTGTTCAATATGTTTGGCGCCACCGAGGAAGCCTGGATCGGCAAGCTCTGGCCGCGCGGCCGTGCCTGGCAGAACGGTCTGTCCACGGCCACGCTGCAAGACAATTTCTGCAATGCCTGGTCGGGCGGGCTGAATTTTCTCAATCATGGTCAGGCCGGGTCGGAGGTGTCCATCGACCCGACCGGCGACGTCTATCCCTGTTGCCTGAAGACGGCGCATCCGCTGGGCAATCTGGTGGAAGAGCCGCTGCTGGAGATCCTCGACGGCCTGCGCGACTTGCCTGCCATGCAGGCCATCAATGCGGGTTCGCCGCAGACCATGGGACTCGCGCATGGCTGGAGCGAGGCGCAGTTTCTCGCGGCCTGCCACACCACCACGCCGGACGGAAAGCCGTATCAGAACCTGTGCATCGGCTGTGACCGCTTCCACGAGCAGGTGCTGGGTGCCGTGCTGGACGAGGCCTCGCGCGAGCGGCGCGCCCGACGCCTGGGAGTGCTGGCGCGCAGCACGGTCGTGACGTGCAGTGCCCACTCCGCAGAGGCGGGAGCCGGCGCATGCTGAGAGCGCTGACCGGACTGCTCCTGCTCGCCCTGCTGGGCACCGCTGGCCGCGCCGCCACGCCGGACCCGGCCGACTGGGACGCCGTGCTGGCCGAGGCGCGAGGCCAGACCGTGTACTTCCACGCCTGGGCAGGTGACCCGCAGATCAATGCCTTCATCGTCTGGGCAGGCGAGCAGCTGCAGGCGCAGCATGGCGTCACCCTGCAACATGTGAAGATCGGCGACACGGCCGAGTCTGTCGCCCGCATCCTGGCCGAGCGCATGGCCGGCAATGCCGATCGTGGCAGCGTCGACCTGCTGTGGGTGAATGGCGAGAATTTCGCGGCCCTGAAGGCCAATGACCTGCTGTACGGGCCTTTCGCCGAGTCCCTGCCCAATTTCCCGCTGGTGCAGGCCGAGCGCTTCCCCGAGATGCGGGAGGACTTCACCATTCCGGTGGAGGGTTACGAGTCGCCGTGGACACGCTCGCGCCTGGTGTTCTATTTCGATCCGGACCTGCTGCCGGAGCCACCGCTCTCCATGACTGAGCTGCTGAGCTGGAGTCAGGCCAATCCGGGGCTTTTCACCTATCCGCGCCCGCCGGATTTCCTTGGTTCCACCTTCCTGAAGCAGGCGCTGCTGGAGCTGGCGGCCGAGCGCGCGGTGCTTTACGAGTCCGTGGACCCTGCACAGTTCGACGCCGTCACGGCGCCACTGTGGGCCTTCCTCGATGCGCTGCATCCCACGCTGCTGCGCGGCGGGCGCAGCTTCCCCGGCAATGGAGGCGAACTGCGGCGCATGCTCGGCGACGGCGAGATCGCGCTGGCCTTCTCCTTCAGTCCGGCCGAGGCCAGTGCCGGCATCCTGGCGGGTGAGCTGCCGCCGACCGTGCGCAGCTTCGTGCCGCGCGGAGGCAGCATCGGCAATGTCAGCTTCCTCGCCATTCCCTTCAATGCGCCGGCCCGGGCGGGCGCCCTGGTGGCGGCGAACTACCTGCTGTCACCCGAGGCCCAGGCCCGAGCCTATTCTCCCGAGGTGATGGGCAGCACCACCGTGCTGAGCATGGACGCCCTGAGTCCGGCCGACCGGGCGCGCTTCGAGGCCATCGATCCAGGCCCTGCCACGCTGCCGCCGCAAGCCCTGGGGGACCCTTTGCGCGAGCCGCACCCGTCCTGGATGGAGGCGCTGGAGCAGGCCTGGCTGGCGCGCTATGGGGTGCGTTGAGGTGCTGCTGCGAGCGGCTCCCTGGCTGGTCACCGTTCTGCTGCTGGCGCCGGTCGCCCTCGGCGTGGGGCTGACCTTGCTGCCGGCCTTCGGCTATCTGCCCGTGCTGGGCGGCGACAGTGTCAGCCTGGACCCTTGGCGGCAGCTGCTGGCCATGCCGGGTCTCGGCCGCAGCGTGTCGCTCAGCCTGTTGGCAGGCGTGCTCACGCCGCTGCTGGCCTTGGCCATCGTGCTGATGTTCCTGGCGGGGTCTTCCGGCACGGCCCTCGAACGCTGGCTGCGCCGTCTGGTGGCGCCGCTGCTGGCCGTGCCCCATGCGGCGGCCGCCTTCGGCCTCGCCTTTCTCATCGCCCCCGCAGGCCTGCTGTCACGCCTGGTGTCGCCTGGGCTGACGGGCTGGGAACGGCCGCCCGATCTGCTGATCGTCAACGACCCCTGGGGCCTGTCCATGATGCTGGCCCTGGTCCTCAAGGAAGTGCCGTTCCTGCTGCTGATGGCGCTCGCCGCCCTGCCGCAGTGCGAGCCCGGGCCGCGGGTCCTGCTGGCGCGCTCGCTGGGCTATCGGCCCGCGGTGGCCTGGGTGCTCACGGTGCTGCCCGCGCTCTACCCCTTGCTGCGACTGCCGGTGTATGCCGTGATTGCCTATGCCAGCGCGACGGTGGACGTGGCCATGATTCTCGGGCCGACCCTGCCCGCGACGCTCAGTGTGAGCGTGCTGCAATGGTTCTCCGATCCCGATCTGAACCTGCGTTTCCAGGCGGCGGCCGGCGCCGTCCTGCAACTGGGCGTCACTGCGCTGGCTATGCTGTTGTGGCGGCTGCTGGAGGCGCTGGCTGCCGTGGCGGGTCGGCACTGGCTGGCGGCGGGACAGCGCAGCCGGGGCGAGGCCGTGCTGCGCCACGCCGGCCGTCTTGGCGTGGTGTTCCTGCTGGCGCTTGCGCTGGGCAGTCTGCTGGCCCTGCTGTTGAACTCGGTGGCGGGCTTCTGGCGCTTTCCCGACGCATTGCCGGGCAACTGGACTCTGCAGACCTGGTCCCGAGCCCTGCCCGAAGTGCTCGCGCCGCTGGGCAATACCCTGCTGCTCGCGGGGGCCGCCACTCTCATCGCCGTGAGTCTGTGCCTGGCGGTGCTGGAGGCCGAGGGGCGACAGGGGCGGCGCCTGGCACCTGCGCTGTGGCTGCTCTACCTGCCCTTGCTGGTGCCGCAGATCGCGTTTCTCTTCGGTCTGATCGTGGCCACCGAATTCCTGCGCTGGACGCCGGATGCGCGCCTGGTGCTGTTTGTCCATCTGCTGTTCTTGCTGCCCTATGTCTTTCTGTCGCTGTCCGAAGCCTGGCGGCATCTGGACCCGCGCTGGACCCAGCTGGCCACGACGCTGGGCGCCTCGCCCTGGCGCCGTTTCTGGCGCATCCGCCTGCCCCTGCTGCTTGGCCCGTGTCTGAGTGCCGCCGCAGTTGGCCTGGCGGTCAGTGTCGGGCAATATCTCGCCACCCAGCTGCCCGGCGCGGGCAGGGTGCCGACGCTGACCACCGAAGCCGTCGCCCTGGCTGCCGGGGGCAATCGCGGCATCATAGCCGTCTGGGCCCTGTTGCAGGCGGCGGTGCCGATGCTGGGCTTCGCCCTGGCCTTGCTGGTGCCGCGTCTGCTGTGGCGTCATCGACTTGGCATGAGGAGCACGCCTTGAACATTGCAAGCACCCTGCGCGTGACGCATCGCCTGCAGCTGGACGACGTGCGACTGTGCCTGCAGGGCAGGGAGTTGCTGCGCCTGAGCGCCGAGCTCACGGCCGGCGAGATTCTTTGCGTGATGGGGCCTTCCGGCTCGGGCAAGTCCAGTCTGTTGGCCTTGCTGGCGGGCTTTCTGGCGCCAGCCTTCGAGGCTTCGGGCCGCGTGCTGCTGGACGGTCGTGACGTGTTGCCGCTGCCCGCCGAGCAGCGCCGTATCGGCCTGCTGTTTCAGGACCCGCTGCTGTTTCCCCATCTGAGCGTGGGCGGCAATCTGCGTTTTGCCTTGCCAGCGGCCTGCTCTGACAAACAGACCCGTATCGAGACTGCACTGGCTTCCATCGGCCTCGCCGGCTTCGCCGAGCGCGACCCGGCCACGCTCTCCGGCGGGCAGAAGTCCCGAGTCGCCCTGCAGCGTCTGCTGCTGAGCGAACCGCATGCCGTGCTGCTCGACGAACCCTTCTCGCGCCTGGACACGGCACTTCGGCGCGAGGTTCGGGCGCTGGTGTTCCAGACCCTGCAGGCGGCGGGACTGCCCAGCGTGCTGGTGACCCACGACCCGGAAGATGCCGAGGCCGCCGGCGGTCGTGTGGTGCAGCTGTGAATTGCTGCGGCGTGGCCGCGCGTACTAACATGCGCCCCGATTGGTCGCAACGGCTGACTTTCTGCTCAAGGATCCATTCGCCATGAACCCCTCACTGCTGACAGAACTCGGTGCCGCGCTTGTCGCCGGCAATCTCACCGACAAGACCCTGCTGGCGCGCACCGGGGACACCCCGAATCTGCAGATCCTGCCCCAGGCCAATGTCATCAAGATCGGGGGGCAGAGCTTCATTGACCGCGGCCGCAGCGCTGTGTATCCGCTTATTCACGAAATCAAGCAAGCGCTGCCGGAGCATCAGATGATCATCGGCACCGGGGCCGGCACGCGGGCGCGCCACGCCTACAGCGTCGGCATCGAGCTGGGCATGCCCACTGGCGTGCTCAGTGTGCTGGGCACCTTCGTCAGTATGCAGAACGCCCGCATGCTGCACTACCTGCTGGCCGATGCCGGCATTCCCTTCATAGAGCCCGCCCAGTTTCCTCAGTTGCCGCTCTACCTGGCCGAGCGCCGCGCCGCCATCTTCTTCGGCATGCCTCCCTACACCTTCTGGCAACGCAATCCCGAGGTAGGCCGCATTCCGCCTCATCGCACCGACACGGGCGCCTATCTGATCAGCGAGACCTTCGGCGCGCGCAGCATGATCTATGTGAAGGACGAGGACGGGCTCTACACCGCCGATCCGAAGAAGGAGCGTCACGCCCGCTTCATTCCCAGCATCACCGTGGCCGAGCTCAAGGCCATGGACCTGCAGGACGTGGTGGTGGAACACAGCGTGCTCGACATGATGGCCAATGCGCGCAACCGACGTTCCATCCAGATCATCAACGGCCTTGTCGAAGGCAATCTGACCCGCGCCCTCAATGGAGAGGCGGTGGGCACCATCATCACCGCGGATTGAGGGCGCCCCATGACCCAGTACACGCCTGACGACAAGCGCCACCACATGCAGTCCCTGCTGGCCCGCGAGAGCCTGCTCGACAAGGACGTGATGGCCGGCACCGAGACCCCCGTGTTCCGCATGCTGCCTCAGGTGCATGTGGTGAAGATTGGCGGCAGTTCCCTCCTGGAGGCCGGCCGCGACGTGGTCATGCCCGTCGTCGACGCTCTGGGCGAAGTGCTCAAGTCGGAGAAACTCATTCTCGGCGTGGGGGCTGGCGCGCGCAGTCGCCACGTCTTCTCCATCGGGCTGGATCTCGGCCTGCCCACGGGCGTGCTGGCCCAGGTCAGCGTGGCCGATGCCCTCGGCAATGCCCACATTCTCGGCACGCTCCTGGCGCCCCATGGCGTCACGGCCATTCCACCGGAGATCTTCGGGCATCTGCTGCCCCTGTTCATGCACGCGGTGCCTGGCGTGATCTTCAACGGCGTGCCGCCGTACTCTCTCTGGGAGCACCCGCCGGCCGTGGGCAAGATTCCGCCGCATCGCACCGATGCCGGCTGCCTGATTCTGGCGGAGTGCTTCGGCTGCAAGTCCGTCACGCTGGTGAAAGATGTTGACGGCCTGCACACGGAAGATCCGAAACACAATCCTGCCGCACCCCTGATCGAGCGCATCAGCGTCAGTGCCCTGCGTGCGCTGGCCCTGCCGACACTGCCCTTCGACGAGGCACTGCTGGACGTGCTGGACACCGCGCGTTGTGTGCACTCGTTCCAGTTGATCAACGGTCGCCGGCCCGAGCTGATCGCCCGGGCCCTGCGCGGCGAACACGTGGGCACCATCGTCCACGCCGACGAAGACTGAGACGCCATGCCGTTGTCTGCGCTGCCGACAATTGACCCGGGCCTCGGACCCGTCCCACGATGAAGCGCCGTCGCCTGCTGCAGTGGCTGGCCGGACTCGGCCTGAGTGCCGGGGGCGCCTGGGTGTTGTGGCGGCCGCAGGAGCCGGAGCCCCTGCCGCTGACGCAGACGGCCGCCGGGGTGCAGTTCCCCACCATCGGTATCGCGCCCGGGCCGGTAGGGCAGAACCCCCTGCGCATTCCCGAGCTGCTGGAAGGTGAACTGCGCGATGGCGTGCGCCACTTTGCCCTGCAGACACAGCACGGCCTGACGCGCTTCTTCCCCGAATTCGAGACCGCCACGCTGGGCATCAACGGCAGCTATCTGGGGCCGACCTTGCGCCTGCGCTGCGGCGAGCCCATTGCCATCGATGTGCACAACGCCATGAGTGAAGCCACCACGCTGCACTGGCACGGCCTGAATGTGCCGGCGGTGATGGATGGCGGCCCGCACCAGATCATCGCGCCGGACGCGCGCTGGCAGGCCGGCTTCACGCTGGATCAGCACGCCTCCACCTGCTGGTATCACTCCCATCTGCATCACCGCACCGGGCCTCAGGTCTATCACGGACTGGCCGGCATGCTGCTGGTGGAAAGCGCCGAGACGGCCGCGCTGGAGCTGCCGTCACGCTACGGCGTGGACGATGTGCCGCTGATCCTGCAGGACCGTCGCTTCGGCGAGAACGGCGTGCTGGAGTACCCGACGGATGTCAGCACCCTGATGCGCGGCGTGCGCGGCGAGACCCTGCTGGTCAATGGCACGCTGGCGCCGTATCTGGAGGTCAGCACGCAGAAGCTGCGCCTGCGCCTGCTGAATGCGGCCAATGCCCGCAGTTTCACCATCGCGCGCAGTGATGAGCAGCCCTTTGCGTTGATCGCCGGTGACAGTTCCTTCCTCGAGGCGCCCTTGCAGGTCTCGAAGGTCACGCTCTCGCCGGGCGAACGGGCAGAGATCGTGCTGGACATCGCGCCTGGCCAGCCGTTCTACCTGGTGAATCTGCCCGTGTCGCCGTATCCCGCGTTCTACAACGGGCAGATGAACGGCATGATGCGCTCGCTCGACAAGGACGCCTTCGATGTCCTGGAGATCCGCCCGACTGTCACGCTCGCGCCGTCGGCGGCATTGCCCGCTGCGCTCACCACCCTGACGCGCCTGCAGGAGCAGGACGCCACCGTGACGCGGTTGTTCCAGCTTGGCATGGGCAACGGGCCGGGCAATGGCGGCGGCAGGGAAGGGCGTGGCGCGGGGGGTGGCGGCAATGGCGGCGGCAATGGCGGTGGCTTCGGCGGCGGGGTGTTCAAGCTCAATGGTTTGAGCATGGACATGAATCGCATCGACTTCGAGGTGCAGGAGGGCGCCGTGGAAATCTGGGAGCTGCGCAATGTCTCGCCCATGATCCACCCGTTCCACATCCACAAGGTCCACTTCGAGATCCTCGACCGCAACGGCCAGCCGCCGCCCCCGGAGGAGCGTGGCCTCAAGGACACTGTGCGCGTGCATATCTCCGAGACGGTGCGGGTCATCGCGCGCTTCGCCGGACACCCGGACCCGGTACATCCCTACATGTACCACTGCCATATTCTCGAGCATGAGGACCACGGCATGATGGGCCAGTTTGTAGTTGTCTGAGGCTTGCGCCAGCACGTATCATCTGCGGTCTTCAATCCCGCGAAATACCGGGCAATTCACAGCGACAGACAGAACGAGACCGCACATGGGCGCACAGTGGAAAGCCAAGCACAAAGAGCTGGCGGCCAACGCCAAGGGCCGCATCTTCACCAAACTCACCAAGGAAATCATGGTGGCCGCGCGCAACGGCGCCGACCCGGACATGAACCCGCGACTGCGTCTGGCGGTGGAAGCGGCCAAGAAAGCTTCCATGACGCGCGAGACCCTGGAACGCGCCATCAAGAAGGGTGCCGGCCTGCTCGATGACGCCGTGCATTACGAGAAGGCCATCTACGAGGGCTTCGCACCGCATCAGGTGCCCGTGATCGTGGAATGCCTGACGGACAACACCAATCGCACCTACTCCAGCATGCGCGTGCTGTTCCGCAAGGGGCAGCTGGGCAGCTCGGGCTCGGTGGCCTGGGACTTCGACTACCTGGGCATGATCGAGGCTGTGCCGGTGGCGGCGGATGCCGACCCGGAACTGGCGGCCATCGAGGCGGGGGCGCAGGATCTGGAAGTGGGCGAGGAGGGCACGCTGTTCCTGACCGAACCCACCGACCTGGATGCCGTGTGCAAGGCGCTGCCGAATTTCGGTTTCAAGGTGGAGTCAGCCAAGCTGGGCTATCGCCCGAAGAATCCGGTGAAACTCAGCGGCGAGGCGCTGGAGGAAGTCGAGGCCTTCCTGGACGCCATCGACGGCGACGACGACGTGCAGACGGTCTACGCCGGGCTTGCATCCGAGTGATTCGCCACCACTGAATGAACTGAAGCACGCATTCATGTCCGAGGAGACACCCATGAGCAGCATCGACATCGGAATCGCGGAGAGCGATCGCCTGAAAATCGCGGAAGGCCTGAAGCACCTGCTGGCCGATTCCTACACGCTTTATCTGATGACCCACAATTTCCACTGGAATGTCACGGGCCCGCAGTTCCGCGAGCTGCACCTGATGTTCGAGGAGCAGTACACCGAGCTGTCGCTGGCCGTGGACGAAGTGGCGGAGCGCATCCGTGCGCTGGACGTTATCGCGCCGGGCACCTACAAGGAATTCGCGCGGCTGAGTGCGATTCATGAAGTGGACACGATTCCGTCGGGTCGGGAGATGGTGGACATCCTGACGCAGGGCCACGAGGCGGTGGTGCGTACCTGCCGCAAGGTGCTGGCGCTGGCGCAGGCGGCGGGGGATGAGTCCTCGGCGTCGCTGGCCTCGGATCGCATGCGTATCCATGAAAAGACAGCCTGGATGCTGCGGGCGTTGAATCGCTGAGATTGTTGATGGGGTGGGAGTGGGTGCAGCGGTGGGAGCGAGCTTGCCTGCGAATTGAGCTTCGAAGCGGCAGCGCTGTCTGTCAGTGCCTTGGCAGACACGCCGTGAACCCATCCATGGGGGCTCGACTCGCCGCCGTCCGGGCGGCTCACGGTCTGCCAAGGCACTGACAGACAGCACCGCCTCGGTTCAGTGCCGGATTCGCAGGCAAGCCCGCTCCCACCGCCGCGCCCACTCCGGCAGCCCGCAGACCAAGTTGGACGAGATGACACCCAGCCCCCAGAACCCAGTGCCAGAAGAGAAGAGCCCGCGTCCCCGCGGCGGTCTGCTGCGCTCCAGCGCCGTGACCGGCAGCATGACCATGGTGTCCCGTGTGCTCGGGCTGGCCCGGGACGTCGTGCTTGCCCGCATGTTCGGCCCGGGCGATGGCACCGACGCCTTCTTCCTGGCCTTCAAGATTCCCAATTTCCTGCGTCGTCTGTTTGCCGAAGGCGCCTTCAACCAAGCCTTCGTGCCCGTGCTGTCGGAGTACCGCTCACAGCGCAGTCATGCCGAGGTGAAGCAACTCGTCGATGCGGTGGCGGCGAGCCTCGGCTCCGTGCTGCTGGTGCTGACCCTGGTGGTGGTGCTCGCCGCGCCGCTGCTGGCCATTCCCCTGGCCTGGGGCTTTCGCGACAACGCCGACAAGTTCAGCCTGTTCGTGGACATGTTCCGCATCACCTTTCCTTACCTGCTGCTGATCTCCCTGGCCGCGTTCGCCAGCGCCATTCTCAACAGCTACGACAAGTTCGCCATTCCGGCGCTGACGCCCTCCTTGCTCAATGTCGCCCTGATCGGGGCGGCCGTGCTGCTGAGCCCGTACATGACGCGACCCGAAATGGCCCTGGCCCTGGGCGTGCTGGTGGCCGGCATCGCCCAGCTGGTGTTCCAGCTGCCGGCCCTGGCGCGGCTGCGGCTGCTGCCCATCCCCCGGCTGAACCGCCAGCACGAGGGTGTAAGGCGCATCATGAGCCTCATGATCCCGGCTCTGTTCGGTGTGTCGGTCAGCCAGATCAACCTGCTGCTGGACACCTTCATCGCCTCGCTGCTGGTGTCGGGCAGTGTGTCCTGGCTGTATTTCTCCGACCGGCTGGTGGAGCTGCCGCTGGGCATCTTCGGCATCGCCATCGCCACCGTGGTGCTGCCGAGCCTGTCGCGCAAGCATGCCGACAAGTCGCTGGACGAATTCGCCGCCATGCTGGACTGGGCCCTGCGCATGGTGCTGCTGATCGCGGTGCCTGCCAGCCTGGCCCTGATCCTGCTGGCACAGCCACTGATCATCACGCTGTTCCAGGGGCAGAACTTCAGTGTCGATGACGTGGGCAAGGTCACCAGCAGTCTGCAGGCCTACACCCTGGGCCTGCTGGCCTTCATGGCGATCAAGATCTTCGCGCCGGGGTATTACTCGCGGCAGGACACGCGCACCCCGGTACGCATCGGCATCGTCGCCATGGTGGCCAACATGGTGCTGAACCTGGTGCTGGTCTTCGTCTTCGACTTCGGGCACACCGGGCTGGCGCTGGCGACCTCGCTGGCGGCCGTGCTCAACGCGAGCCTGCTGCTGCTGGGCCTGATCCGGCAGGGCGTGTTCCGTTTTCAGGCGGGCTGGGGGCTGTTCCTGCTGCGTCTGTTGCTGGCGAATGTGCTGATGGGGGCCTTCCTGTGGTGGCTGGCGGGCGACTGGCGTGCGTGGCTGGACTG
>JACCDP010384724.1_pt1 | contig 80686 bp, 76 predicted proteins | sample 7445841 | NCBI WGS metagenome assembly JACCDP01 (sample SAMN15323441, study PRJNA562643) | freshwater metagenome | isolation source: river surface water | place: USA:Blue River Watershed | collected 2017-08-17 | reverse complement strand
TGAGTCGAATCGAAGGTTGCAAGACATTGAACACCGACGGAGTAACAAAGAGATTGGCGATTTGATTTTGGCGCATGCACATTCTTTAAAACCAGGGTTGTCCAAGGCTTTGGTCACCGACTATTATACAGATCAGCGGATATGGATTAAATTAAATCCAGAACTGAACGCATCGGATAATGCCAAGAAATATTATGGCAAGGCAAAGAATGAGGTTATTGAGCGAAAGAAACTTATCGAACAGCTTACTAACACCGAAATCAACCTGAAAGATGCTGAAGAAAAACTGAGTGGGGTCTTATTGGCTGAGGACTTTAAAGGACTTAAATCATATCAAAAAGGCATCGCACCTCCGGTTACGCAGGCCGACACCCTACCCTATAAATTGCATGAATTCCAAGGATATCAAATTTGGGTAGGAAAAAACAACAAGTCGAATGACCAGATGCTAAGAATGAGCCAGAAAAACGACATGTGGCTCCATGCGAAGGATGTCGCTGGTTCACATGTAATTATCCGAAAGAAAGGTGCTAGCTTTCCACAAGCTGTCATTGATTTTGCCGCAAAATTGGCAGCGCAAAACTCAAAAGCCAAGACCCAAAATGTGGTTCCTGTGATTGCCGTATTGAGAAAGTTTGTATCTAAGCCAAAACAAGCGGCACCCGGTGAAGTGAGCCTTCAAAAAGAGGATATTGTTGATGCCTTTATTGGATAAATTGGGAATCAATCCTTGTTGAATCGCCAGTCGTTGGTCTGATTTACCGCCGTGAATTGTCCTTTTTCGTTTTTTGCAATCTGACAAACCGTAGTAGCTGCATCGTGTTCGAAAAAGAGCCATGCATTTTTATCCATTAGCCAAGGTAGTATGGTTTTCTTTTCTTCCATGGTAACCAAGGGTTGGATGTCGTACCCGATCACATAATTTACAGGTATATGCGCAGCAGCAGGGATTAAATCTGCCATGTACATCAATGTGTAATCTGGTCCATGAATCAATGGTGCGATCATCCCGACGGTATGCCCATTGAATACTTTCACCTCAATACAATCGAACAAGAAATCTCCATCGTTGACAAAATTCAACACCCTATGTTCCTGCAACGAAACAAAATTCTCAGGGAGAAAAGAGGGTTTTTCTCTGTCGTTGGGATGATTGGCGTGATTCCATTGCGCCTCAGTAACGTGATAGGTTGCATTCGGGAATTTGGGCACTAGTTCACCTGACTCATTTCGCACAACGGCGCCACCCACATGATCAAAATGTAAATGCGTCAATAGTACATCGGTAATATCCGATGGAGACATCCCCAAGCTATCCAAAGAGCCATCCAACGAATCGTTTCCATTGAGGTGGTAAAAGCCAAAGAACTTTTCACTTTGTTTATTCCCGATCCCGGTATCAATGAGGATTTTTCTATCGCCGGTTTCAACCAAGAGGCATCGCATCGCCCAATTACAAAGGTTATTCTCATCGGCAGGCACCCATTTTTGCCACAAAACTTTGGGTACAACGCCAAACATTGCCCCGCCATCCAATTTGAAATTACCGGTATGTACGATGTGTACTTTCATGATCAGAAATCGTGATAAACATCGGTAAGAGCTTCGTGACCATCTTCGGTAATCAGAATGGTATGCTCAAATTGCGCACTCAATTTCCCATCAATGGTTCTAGCTGTCCAGCCATCTTTGCGATCCACTTTGGCCCGTGCCTTTCCAGCGTTGATCATGGGTTCGATGGTAAAGATCATTCCAGGTTTTAAGATGGGTCCTGTATTTGCATCGGCGATATGTGCTACATCCGGTGCTTCGTGAAATTTTAAACCAACGCCGTGTCCACAAAACTCGTAAACCACAGAATAACCCTGTTTTTGTGCAAATTGTGCAATATGATAACCAATGTTATTCAATCGATTACCTGGAAAACATTGCTTCATCCCAACGTGTAGACATTCTTTTGTGGTTTCAACCAATCGCTTTGCGTAATCACTGACCTCACCTGCATAATACATTTTACAGGTATCGCCGTAAAAGCCATTCAATATGGTGGTAACGTCAATGTTTACGATATCTCCGTGCTCGATGATGGTATCGTTGGGGACACCATGACAGATTACGTCATTGGGCGATATGCAGCATGAGTGTTTGTACCCGCGATATCCCTTGGTGGCTGGAATGGCCCCATGATCACGCACAAACTCCTCACATTTTTTGTCGATGTCGATGGTTTTCATACCCGGAACAACAAATTGTTCCAAGTACTTCAATGTTTCAGCAGCCAAATGTGCACTCTTGCGAATGCCTTCTATTTGCTCGGGGGTTTTAATAACTATGGATGACACTATATTACTTTGAATTTCCTTTTGATATGGCTTGAATGACGTCTTGCTTGGTGATGATATGCCAGTTACCACCCATGTCCATCATCAATACGGCCGCATTTTGCTGATTGATTTTTGATGACACTTCTTCAATGGTTGCCATGTGCGACACAATAGGATATGGTTTTCCCATGATTGAAGAAACCGGCTGGTTCATGAGCTCTCGGTTTTTCAGTAGTTCAGCATACAAATTGGCATCTTCCACTGCGCCAACGAATTGATTTGTTTCATCTTTCACCGGCAATTGTGACACACTATACTTCTGCATCAAACCAATGACATGCTCACATGTCTCTGTGGGCTTAACACTAAGCAATGGCAATTGTGCGTGTCCCGCGATCAAATCCAATGCGGTAGTCAACGGTTTCGGGGCGATAAAACCGCGATCGCGCATCCAGTCCTCATTGTACATTTTACCCAAGTATCTGGTACCGTGATCGTGAAAAATTACTACAACTACATCTGATGCACTGAATCGGTCTTTCATTTGCAACAGGCCTGCCATCGCAGAACCCGCACTGTTGCCCACGAAAATCCCCTCTTCCCTTGGAATTCTTCGGGTCATTACCGCCGCATCTTTGTCTGTCACTTTTTCAAAATGATCGATCACGCTGAAATCGACATTGGCAGGTAAAAAATCCTCCCCAATGCCTTCGGTGATATATGGATAGATTTCGTTTTTATCGAAAATGCCAGTCTCCTTGTATTTCTTGAAAACCGAACCATACGTATCAATGCCCAAAATTTGAATATTGGGATTTTGTTCTTTTAAGTATTTCCCCGTGCCACAAATTGTCCCTCCGGTACCTACACCAACCACCAAATGAGTGATTTTCCCAGCTGTTTGTTCCCAAATCTCCGGACCAGTTTGCTCATAATGTGCCTTTGAATTACTTAGGTTGTCGTACTGATTGGGCTTCCAAGCATTGGGGATCTCATTCGCCAAACGGGTACTTACACTATAATAGCTGCGGGGGTCTTCGGGGTCAACGTCGGTTGGACAAACAATGACCTCTGCACCGAAAGCCTTCAAGGCATCTACTTTTTCTTTGCTTTGTTTGTCGGTTGTAGTAAAAATGCAGCGATAACCTTTGATGACAGCTGCAATAGCCAATCCCATGCCGGTGTTGCCGCTAGTGCCTTCAATAATTACACCTCCGGGTTTCAGCGCACCACTGGCCTCTGCATCTTCAATCATTTTTAACGCCATTCGGTCTTTGATTGAATTTCCAGGGTTGGTTGTTTCTACTTTGGCATACACCGTACAAGGTAAATCCTTGGTAATTGTGTTGAGTTTCACCATGGGCGTATTTCCGATGGTTTCCAAAATATTCTTATAGACCCGCATAGACTGCAAATTTACCCTTATCCCTTGGCTTTTTTAGAAAAATCCGCATTTCTACGATGGATTGATGCGGTTTGGTAGGTTCACAACGAAATGAGTGGTAATTTGCTCGCTCGATTGAATACATGAAAACCTGTTTAATCATTCCTTGCTACAATGAAGCGGAACGACTCCAATTCTCGGATTTTGTAAATGCCTTACAAGACGATCAAGGTTTGTACTTTGTATTTGTGAATGATGGAAGTAAAGATCATACTTCCGATGTGCTCAAAGCTTTCTATCACGAACAGCCATCGCAGCTAAAAGAACGGATCTGTATTTTATCGTACAATAACAATAAAGGAAAGTCCAATGCAGTTCGAATTGGCCTTAATTGGGCATATCAACAGTCCTTTGAGCAACCAAATGAATCAAAATTCGATGAATCGATAGAAGTATTGGGCGGCTTGAATGTAATGGTTGATTATTACGGATTCTGGGATGCTGACTTGGCCACACCTTTCGGAGAATTGGCCTGGTTTTATCAATTTGCGGCAAGTACTTCGCCATCACCATCATTGGTTATTGGATCCAGGGTAGCACGTTTGGGAGCAAATATTGAACGCACCATTTTTCGCCATTATTCTGGTCGAATATTCGCAACCCTTATCAGTCAAGGATTGGGATGGAAAGTGCATGATACCCAATGCGGAGCCAAAATTTTTCAGCCGCATTTGATCCCTATTTGTTTTACAGAGCCATTCAAAACATCTTGGTTGTTTGATGTTGAAATGTTGTTGCGCCTGCAATTACACTACGGCAGAGCTTCAGAATCAATGGTATTGGAAGTGCCTATCCGACAATGGCGCGATGTGAAAGGATCAAAAATTGGTTGGGGTGATTTCATCAAAGTCCCCTACCAGATTTGGCAAGTCTTTCAATCGTACAAAAAGAGGTAAAGTTATTTGGCGTTTGCCAATTGTAAAGCGTATCGAATCTGGGCCAAATGATGCTCGCCATGCCAAGCGTACAATCTAATGAGATCGCTGAGGCTCAAATGTCGTTCCGACTCAGGATGAAACAACGTTTTTGCCAAATGCGTAGCAGGGTCCTTTAGCGACTCTAGCAGCAACAGCGACCATTTTTGGTGTAATCCCAGTAAAATCAAATAGCTCGCCTCATGGTGAAATTGCGCATCAGGCATTTCATTCCACAAGTTTTCGTCGTAGGGCTGTATGGTCTGTTGATCTTGAGCAAGAATATGCTTGGTCCTCACATAGGCATTCATATGGGCATCTGCCAAATGGTGAATAATCTGTTTGATGCTCCACCCTCCTTCCCTGTAACTCAAGTCAACTTGATCTGCCTGAATTTGAGCAATGACTTTGGCCAATTCGGTAGGAAAATGCTGGATGACCATAACGTCGTTCAGCAATGAACCCAGTGAACACGAACCGTCCCAGTCAAATGGGGGTAAATTGAGTCCTTCCGACATTTTAATTGATCATATCAAAACCAGTGTACGGCACCAACACCTCAGGAACTTTAATTCCATCCGGGGTTTGATTGTTTTCAAGCAATGCCGCAACAATTCGGGGCAATGCCAACGCAGAACCATTCAAACTGTGGGCTAATTCGGTTTTACCCTCGGTGTTTCTGAACCGACATTTCAAGCGATTGGTTTGGAAAGTTTCGAAATTGCTCACAGAACTACATTCTAGCCATTTTTCTTGGGCAGCAGACCAAACTTCCATGTCGTAAGTTTTCGCACTGGTAAAGCCCATGTCGCCACCACATAGCAATAACACACGATAATGCAATCCCAATTTCTGCAATAAGCCTTGTACATACGTTTGCATCTCCTCCAAAACTCCGTATGAGTTCTCCGGCTTCACGATTTGCACTATTTCTATTTTATCAAATTGATGCAAACGATTCAATCCCCTTACGTGAGCGCCATAACTGCCCGCTTCACGACGGAAGCAAGGCGTATAACCTGCGTTTTTAATGGGTAACTGACCTTCGTTCAAAATGACATCTCTGTATAAATTGGTGATGGGTACTTCAGCAGTAGGAATCAAATACAAGTCATCCACCGTGCTGTGATACATTTGACCTTCCTTGTCGGGTAACTGACCCGTTCCATAACCGCTATCTGCATTTACCAGTAATGGTGGTTGGATTTCAGTATATCCGGCTTTGCCTGCTTCGTTCAAAAAGAACTGAATCAATGCACGTTGAAAAATGGCCCCTTTGCCTTTGTAAACGGGAAACCCTGCCCCTGTTAACTTCACACCCAATTCGAAATCGATGATGTCGTATTTTGCAGCCAATTCCCAGTGCGGTAAAGACTGTGATGACAAATCTGGCTTGTTGCCCCATTGTGATACCTCAAGGTTATCGTCGGGAGTTTTACCCAAGGGCACCTCAGTTGATGGCGTGTTGGGGATAGTCAACAACAATTGAAGCATAGCCTGATCACCCAATTCTACATCTGCTTCAAGTGTTTTTAACTGTTCTTTAATTTCGGCAGATGCCAATTTGAGTGCATCCCCAGCTTCTTTCTGTCCCGACTTATACAATTCGCCAATTTGCCCAGTTAACTGGTTACCTTTGGATTGCAAAGACTCCATTTCTGTTCTTTTGGCACGATTCTTTTCATCCAATTCCAACACATTTGCAACCAGGGTTTTACCATCTAAACCCCTGATCGATAAACGTTCAGCTACCTCCGTAGCATTCTTTCTAATATTGGCAATTTGTAACATAAATATTCGACAAATTTCGTGATTTATTTTCAGCTATTCACGCTTCTTTTTTGGCAATTACTGCCTCGTGGTTATTCCAAGCGAAAGGCCGATTTCTTCCGCTTTTTTCAGTGCCACTGGCAACTCATTGGGAATTTGACCATCCAAAATCAATTCACGAATGGCTTCCTTGATTCTTCCAATGTCTTGGGGATCTTTGATATCAAAATGATTCTTGATATGATTTCCAGTTAGTACGGGCTGCCAGTTTCTAAGTTCATCTTTGGCCAATACCTCGTTGATTTTTTCCTGTACCAAAACCAAATTCCTCAGGTGTTTCTCCACTTTGGCCTCGTTTTTACTCGTAATATCTGCTCTACAAAGGGTCACAAGATCAGTAACATGTTCTCCCGCATCCACAATCAAACGTCGAACCGCACTATCGGTTACGGTTTCTTTGGATAAAACAATGGGACGTAAATGCAATAGCACCAACTTACTTACATATCGCATCTTTTCATCCAGGGGCAACCGCATTTTTTTGAATATACCCTTCACCATCCGCGAGCCTCTATCCTCATGTCCGTGAAAAGTCCAACCCACTTTTGGATCGAATCGCTTGGTAGCGGGCTTCGCAATATCATGTAAAATAGCGGCCCAACGAAGCCACAAGTTATCAGTGAATTCACAGATGTTGTCGAGGACTTGGAGCGTATGATAAAAATTGTCCTTGTGAGATTTCCCATTGCGGGTTTCTACACCATGCAATGCCATCATTTCTGGAAAAATGCGTGTAAGCAGTCCAGTTTTGGACATCATTTCAAACGCCCGACTAGGTTTCTCGCCCAAAATCATACCATTCAATTCGTCCGTAATACGTTCTTGTGACACGATTTCTATACGGTCAATATTCCTTTTGATTGCTTCGAAAGTTTTTAATTCGATTCTAAAATTCAACCTAGAAGCGAATCGAATGGCTCTTAGCATCCTCAATGGATCGTCATCAAAAGTGACATCGGGATTGTTACATGTTTTAATGATTCCATTTTGCAAGTCTTGTACCCCATTGAATGGGTCATACAACTCCCCATAACCAGCGGCATTTAGAGACAAATACATGGCGTTGATGGTAAAGTCACGTCGATTTTGATCGTCTACTAATGTGCCATTTTCAACCATCGGCTTTCTAGAATCTCTTCGGTAACTTTCTTTTCTGGCGCCAATGAACTCAATGATCCAATCATCAAATTTGATTTGTGCAGTTCCAAAGTTTTTAAAAACACTCAAACTGCAATCATTATCCAGTTTTCTCGCGACTGCCTGTGCAAACTCAACCCCGTTCCCAACAACGACAATATCTATGTCTTTGTTTTCACGTTTTAAAATTGAATCTCTCACAAACCCACCCACAACCCACGCGTTGATGTTCATTTCATCGGCCGTTTTGCCAATGAGTTCAAATATGGGATTATCTAGGGGTGACTGCACGACACAAAGATAGCACACCCTATATTTGTTGCCATGCGATTTTCAATAAATGCAAACCGTATATTTTATTTTGCATTTTTTGCCTTGATGTTTGTGGGATTGCTGGTTTTTCCTATATCACATTCTGGCGATGGATATGGATATGCAGCGGATTCGCTTCAATACAAGCACGATTTACCCGCACTGCTATCACCTCACCATTTACTGTACTTGCCCTGGTGTAATTTTTTTCTACCACTATGGCAATCCATGGGTATAGATCCTTTGGCGGGTTTCGCTGCATTAAATATGATATTTTGTTTCGGCATTTTGGAAACAATTCGGACTTGGTTGATGCATTACCAAATCAGTGAATCCCTTACCAGTATTTTGCAGTGGATTGTACTCGGATCTTTTGGTTTATTGCGCTTTGCCTTAGAGAATGAAACCTATATAATGCCTTTGTTTTTAGCCTTGTTGGGTTCGTACCAGTTGGAAGTTAAATCGAAAAGTCAAGGGAACAACCTATTGGGTTGGAGCTTGCTCTGTTTGAGTGTTTTGTTTCATCAATCCTATGTTTTCTGGCTCACTGCATACATGCTCAAGTCGTTAAGAAACAAGCAATTCATGCAGCCATTTCTTTCAGTGGCTGTCGTTATTGGAACATATGTTTGGGCTGCTCACATCACCGAATCTCCTTCTTTATGGTCATTTGTTTTTCACGATGTGGAAAGTGGTTTGGTAGAAACCCGAATCGGAATAAAACATGCAGTATTTTTTACCATTAATTTGGTGCGCACACTGTTTCAAGTACACGGAAATTGCCTAGACATCCTGCTTCAATGGCGATTTTTGGGGTTGATCGGTGTTGGTGGACTTCTGCTAAGTCTTGTGTCCATTTTTCGACTAATTAAAACTTCTTTTGTCAACCGGAGCCAACCACTCTCAACGCGACTTAAAATATTCAAACCCTGTGTGAACGAGCCGCTTTTTTGGGCGATGATGTTGCATATGGCCTTTGCATTTTACAGCGTGGGGAATGCAGAGTTTATGATTATGCTATTTCCACTCTTGGTAATTTTGTGGGCAAAGTTGAATCAAAAGCGCGATCAATCACATCTTAAGCGCCCATTGACGGGAATTGGATTGGGATTGTGGGTTTACCATTTTGTTTTTGTGTTATCGCCCCTGTTTCTGTGTTCTTTCGATGATTCAGGCAAAATCGCGAAGGCGATGATCCAATCTTCATCAAACATCGCTCAAAATGACGATCAGAACGACCCTATACGATACATTATCATTTCCAATCAAGCGAAAGCAATCGAAAATGCCCATGAATATTTTCAGCGAAAAAACAGACAGGTAATACGTGAAAATATTTTGTTTTATTTGCCATCATCGGATAATGACGTTCAAAAATTATTCGCCCTGATTCAACAAAACAAAACCGCTGTTGTCATTACAGACGATTCGTATATGCTACCCTCAAATAGTCACGTTAGTCGCGCTGGAATGTCGAACAATCCCGCATTCGTTCAATGGATTCAACAACTTCATTGGAATCGTTGGAAGGCAATTGATATTGCATCGCCCCGACGAAAAATTCAACTATATCAGTTAAAGAATTGATTGGTTGAATTCATAAGATTCCATCAATCGCATACTGCGATTTTCCAATTTGCAGATGGTACCGCCGAACTTTTGTATCAATCGATAATCGTGGGTTGCCATTAAAATGGCCGTCCCTTCGCGTGCAATCGATTTCAACAAAGCCATAATTTCATCGCTCACTTCTGGATCAAGATTGCCCGTGGGTTCATCGGCCAACAATACTTTGGGTTCATTCAATAATGCCCGAGCAATCACCAATCGCTGCTGCTCGCCCCCACTCAATTCAGCTGGAATTTTATAATCCTTCGTTTGAAGTCCCACCTTCTCCAAAACCGCTTTACAGCGATCTAACATCTCATGCTTGTTTTTCCAACCGGTTGCTTTGAGCACGAACATGAGGTTTTCTAGCACATTTCGGTCTGTCAATAATTGAAAATCTTGGAAAACGATCCCCAACTTTCTCCTTAAAAAAGGAACGTCTTTTTTCGACAAACCTCTCAAATCATATCCAGCGATATTGGCTTCTCCGTCTTGCAATGGCAACTCGCCATACAAGGTTTTGAGCAGCGAAGACTTACCAGAACCTGTGCGTCCAATCAAATACACGAATTCGCCTTCAAAAACTTGAAGGTTCACCTCTTGTAAAATTGCAATGCTGCCTTGATGAATGGTTGCCTTGGAGATGCTAATAGGATTTTCCACGATTCAAAGGTATCAATCTGACGATTGTTGGCGTTTATCAGTTTTACACAGTTTTCGATTGTGTAATTTTTTGGACTGCGAACGTTTCATTTAGCCGCAATGACTTCACCATTCGATTGGCGATTTGCCGCGTGACATCAGAATTTCATTGATAGTTGAAAATGGTTTAGATCCGAAGAACCCGCGATATGCCGATAGCGGACTTGGATGCACGCCTTCGATAACTACGTGTTTGTTCATGTCGATCAATGATTTGAACGATTGGGCCTGTTTACCCCACAAAAGAAAAACGACATCATCAACCTGTTCATTGATTTTGCGAATCACCAATGGCAACAGGCTTTCCCATCCAATATTTTTATGAGACAGTGGATTGGATGCTTGCACCGATAACAGGGAATTCAGCAATAATACCCCTTGTTTGGCCCAAATTGTCAAGTCGCCACCGTGCTCAATTGCTTGGATGCTTTTGTTGGGATACTCATCGCGCAGTTCGTTTAGCATATTTCGGAGGGATGGCGGTAAAGCAATACCTCGATTCACGGAAAAGGCGAGTCCGTTGGCCTGCCCTTCTTGATGATAAGGATCTTGTCCGATTATCACGCATCGCAATGAAGACAACGGCGTTAGCTCAAACGCCCTGTAGCGCAAGGATTCAGGCGGATATACAATTATACCTTGTGACAAATCCGCGCTTAACTTGGATCTAATTTGTTGATAGTCCGGACTTTCCCAGAAGATCTCTAATAACAATTGCCAATCATTGTCGAACTGGCCGTTTTTAGGAGCGTCTGACAATTCCATGGCTACTTTAATTGAGCAAGTCCTCCAATTCTTCAAGGTTCAAACTGGAAAGTATTGAATCTTCGTCGGGAATCACACTTTCAGCCAAGGCGGCTTTCTTCGCTTGTAAGGCCAAGATCTTCTCCTCGATGGTGTCTTTTGTGATGAATTTGTAGGAGAACACGGGTTTATCTTGTCCGATTCTATGCGCCCTATCTTCCGCTTGTTTCATGGTAAAAGGATTCCACCATGGGTCGGCAAGGAATACATAATCAGCTGCAGTCAGGTTCAATCCACTGTTTCCAGCCCTTAAGCTCAGTAGGAATACACGCTTTTTATCGTCGTTTTGGAATAAATCAATTTGTGCTTGTCTCTCCTTTTCGTCCATCGAACCATCCAAATAACAATACTCCACACCTTGCTGTTCGAACATGTCTTCAAACACCTTTAAATACCCAACAAATTGAGAGAAAAACAACACTTTGTGACCGTTTGCCACAGCTCTTAGCAACATTCGCATGATTTCATCGTCTTTGCCGCTTCCGCCCTCATAGTTGACGTCCTTCAGGGTTGGATTCAGGGCGATTTGTCGCAGGTGCATCAATCCGTTGAATATCTTTAATCGCGATTTTGAAATACCCAACTCAGTAACGTGGTTCAGTATTTCATTGCGATATTGATTTTTCACAGACTCATAGAGTTCTGCTTGCTCCGCACTCATCTCGCAAAAGTGTACTTTTTCGATTTTTGGCGGCAATTCTTTCATTACCTGTTTTTTGGTTCGGCGAAGAACGAATGGATCGATCAATTTCCTTAGTTCCTCTGTTTTTTGAGGATTGGCGCCTTTTTCGATCGGACGGATAAATTGCTTTTCGAAATAGGTGTAGCTTCCCAACAAACCTGGATTCAGGAAATTCATTTGACTCCAAATATCCAACAAGGTATTTTCAATCGGTGTACCGGTGAGGGCGATCCGACTTCTTGATTGCAGTTTTAGCAATGCCCGAGATGTTTGGGATGACGGGTTTTTTATGGCCTGGCTTTCATCCAATACGATGCAGTTGAAGCGATAGTTTCTCAAAATCTCAACATCATTCCTCATGGTGCCATAAGACATCACTACTAAGTCGAGTTTGCCAAACGTAGACACCATTTTTTGTCGATTCAACCCTGAGTACAAGGCTGTTTTTAACGCTGGACAAAACTTGGCTGATTCAGACATCCAGTTATACAACAATGATTTTGGTGCGATAATCAGTATGGGGCCATTGTGCATCGCCTCGGGTGGCAATGGTTTGCCATCGCTGGCCAACGGGGTGTTGACTATTTCGGTGATTTCCGCAGTCGATTCACCACCAGCAACAGCAGATAATGGCTGCTGGGCCTTTTCTTTTTGATATTCTAGGGCCAAATGTTGCAATTGGGCCAACGTTTGAATGGTTTTACCCAATCCCATATCATCGGCCAAAAGCGCCCCAAAACGATTCTGTTGCATAAACCGAATCCAACTATATCCCTCTAGCTGATAATTGCGGAGTTCACCTTGAAATTGGCTCGGAATATCTACGGTTGGAATGGTCCCGCGGTGTAAAACTTCCGTCCAATCCGGTGTCGGAGGTGCTTCATTCAAGTATTCATCCAGATCGGCGAGTAACGAAACGTGGATGTTTCTAACGCGATATGCTTCGTCATGCACGTCGGCCAAATTGACAATCTGCGCAAATTGGGTAAACCACTCTGCTGGTAGAATGACAACTTTGCCATTGGGGAGCACATATTCACGACGTTTTTCTAAAATGTTCTTTCGCAATTTGATGAAAGGTATTTCGAAGCCTTCCAATTTTACTACTGCGTGCACATCAAACCAATCGATGCCATTTTTAACCGTCACCAACAACTGGATACTGCCCAAATAGTATTGAGTAGCCCCGTCTTCTTGTTGAATCTCAAAGCCCGCGCGTTCCAACGTGTTTTGATTTTCATTGACCCATGAAACGATATCTAATGCATCAAAATCTTGAGAATCGAGGGTGAACAAACTGCCATTGGTCTGACTCAATCCCAATTCTTTTAAAGTTTCAATCTTCTGTTTTTCAACAGAATACAATCGCTTAATTCGATGAAAAGTGTAAGTGCCTTCCTTTTCTTCCAAGCGCACATTGACTTTCTTGTTTACATGATACGGGAAAACCCAATTTCCGTATTTCATGTATAAAACCAGGTGGGGTGATTCCCAAGCGGAAGTCAATTTCAACAACGGCTGAACTTCCAATTGGTCTGTGACAATATCAAACCCCAAGGCATACACGTCGTGATTCTCAAGCAACGGACCCACAAACTTTTGCATGTAGGTAGCTTCTTGATGGGGATCAATATGAATGAATGGCTTTCGCAAGAACGGTTTGATTTTCTTGCCTTCTACATTGGCACCAAAAAACAATAATCGATTGGGAGTCAATAACCAGGCGGGCTGGGCTATCAGCAGTTCGCTTTCTGGATCACAAAAATGAACCTTTTCTCCCCGGTGCTTGATGGTTACGAAGTAATTCATCCCCGTTTCATCTCTGCGAAAGTGAAATAAGGGAGTGGATGGTTCGTTATAAAACTCAATTTTGGTCCCCATGGGTTCGCCGGTTTTGCCGGCCCAATACATGGGATAGTTTTTTACTTCTTTGATAACTTTCAGCAATTCAGTTTCAATGATTGCCAAGACTTGCTTTTTTGTGTCTTCATCAAAATGTTTAAGAAAGAAATCAGCCGGTTTGATTTTGCGGGTTCCTTTGTAAAACTGCTTCATGATGGCCTCACTTTCAAAGCCTTCAATGATCTCCACCACCCGCTTCTGTTCTGGATTTAAACCAAAATAATCCGCTGTCTTTTCTCTAATTCGCTGATATGTTAAGGATGGATTGCCATTCTCCAACAACTGCACTGCATTCGCTTCTACCAGGACACCCAAATGAGCATGCCTTACGAAGGTGAATACTACCTCAAACGGCTTGGTGTTTATTACCTCCATGTATTGATATTATAAAATAAACTCGCAATTTACAATGGATTCATAGGCCAACCAAAAATAGTTTGCCAATAGCGCGTAAATCATCAAAATCGGCTTATTTCGCAGCCATGAGCATCGAATTACCGCAACGAAATTGGGACCTACTATCCAAACAAGAGAAGTACACTGAATTGCATCAGCAAATTTCAGCACTTTTAGATCCGCAGGTCGATGACATTGCCAATTTGGCCAATGCAGCGGCGTTGCTCAAAGAAATTTTCGGTTGGTGGTGGGTGGGATTTTACCGCGTATTGAACAACAAATTGGTATTGGGTCCATTTCAAGGTCCCGTCGCCTGCACTACTATCGCCCTGGGAAAAGGAGTTTGCGGAAAGTCATGGGAAACCCAATCGACCTTGGTCGTGCCCAATGTGGAGGAATTTCCTGGACATATTGCATGCAGCGCTGCATCGAAGAGTGAAATTGTTGTTCCTATTGTAAAGGCAGACGGACAAATTTGGGGTGTGCTCGATGTTGACAGTGAATATTTGGCCACGTTCGACGAATTGGATCAAATAGAATTAGAAAAATTTTGTCGTACTTTGGCCTCATCGCTATGAAACAAAAAAAGAATATTGCCCTATTGATTACCGTGGCGTCTCTGGGCTATTTTGTAGACATTTACGACCTAATTCTGTTCAACATCATCAAGAAAGACAGTCTTTCATCGCTTAATATCGATGTAAATACCTATGAAACGGTTTTGTTTCGATGGCAGATGGCAGGTATGCTTATTGGCGGTTTGATTTGGGGGATTTTGGGTGACATCAAAGGTCGCGTAAGTGTACTTTTTGGATCAATTCTATTGTACAGTGTCGCCAACGTGGCAAATGCTTTTGTGACCACCGTAGAAGCTTATAAATTTTGGCGATTGTTGGCTGGCATAGGCTTGGCAGGTGAATTGGGTGCAGCGATCACCTTGGTGAGTGAACTGATGCCCAAGGAGAAGCGGGGTTTGGGTACAATGATCATAGTTACGTTTGGTGCTTTGGGTGCTGTGTTTGCATTTTTTGTGGCCAAAAATGGCGATGGTATTACCCACTTCATTTCAAATGCCCTCAATACCCAATTAGAAAATTGGCAAACTGCTTACATTGTGGGTGGTGTATTGGGTTTACTGTTGCTATTGATGCGCGCAGGCACATTTGAAAGTGAATTGTTCGAAAGTGCTACCACCAAATCGGTGAAACGCGGCAACTTCTTCATGCTGTTCAAAAAGCCGCATTTGAAAAAGTACTTGGCCTGTATTGTCATTGGTCTGCCTGTTTGGTTTGTGGTTGGAATTTTGATCGCTTTGTCACACAAATTCTTTCCTGAGATCCTTTCAACAGAAAATCCATCGTTGGATGCCGATAAAATAAAATCACTTGCAGTGGCAACGCCCGAAATGGTGATGTGGAGTTATGTAGGACTCAGTACGGGTGATCTTTTGTCGGGTTTGTTGAGCCAATTATTCAAGAGCAGAAAAAGGGTCATTTACCTCAATTTAATGGGTATCGCTGTGATGACATTGGTGTACTTATACGGTCCGGTTGGAAGTCAGAACTATTACAGAACCATTGCCTTTTTGCTTGGTGCTGTTACAGGGTATTGGGCTATTTTCGTGACCAATGCCTCAGAGCAATTTGGTACCAATATCAGGAGCACTGTGGCGGCAACGGTCCCCAACTTTGTGCGTGGTGGCGTGTTGTTGATTACCATGGGATTTGAATATTTCTCCCATCATTTTCAATCTGCTAACCAGTTCGATGGTCGCACATTCAGTGTGGCCGCACTCATTGTGGGCTCTGTTTGTTTGTTGTTGGCATTCTGGGGGACATACACAGTGGAAGAGGCTTTTCACAAGGACTTGGACTACTTTGAGCATGACCATCCCCAAGAAGCCAAGAATAATGCGTAACTTTACGTTTTATTTTTAACAACAATTTACCCTATCCATTGTCAAACCGTAGTAAAATCACTTTCCCAGAACGTGTTGTTCTGGCTATATTAGAAAATGCTGGTAAAGGCGCTTACAATGCCAGCCAAGTGTTCAGCAGAATTCCCACAGAGGCCAATTTCACCAAAGAAATGGTGAATCAAGCCCTAATCAAGCTAACCCATCGAGGAATTATCAGGGAGCCGTCCAACGGCACCTACTCACCCATCCAACCATCAGTAAAATCGGAGGGCGAATTGGTTTTGTCTAACCGTGGCGACTATTACGTTCGCACCGAAATTGACGGAGAATTGCAGCAAGTATACATGGACAACGACATGGTTGGAAAACTCCTACCAGGAGATCGTGTTCGCTGCGATATCAAAACGAAAGGCAAACGAACCTATGTAAAATCAATCGGCTTGTTGGAACGGGTACCCCAACGCTACAGCGCCATTTTGGATGTTTTCGAAAAGAACGCATTCGGATTGTTGCAAAAGAACGGACTGAAAGATATCAAACTCACGGATAAGGTTGACCCTAAATACGATGGCCATAAAGCGATCATAGAAGTCTACGATTTCCCTCATAACAGCCGTAATCCCCTTGGCAGGGTGATTGATATTTTGGGCTTGGTGGGTGAAGCAGATACCGAAATGCACGCAATTGTCGCAGAGTTCGGTTTTAACACACGTTTCCCGGATGCCGTTATCGAAGAAACAGACGCTATTCCCAACGAAATACTGTCTAAGGACTGGGGAGAGCGCACCGATATGCGGGATGCTTTTTGTATAACCATTGATCCAGCGGATGCAAAAGATTTCGACGATGCGATATCTTTGGGCAAGGACGCAGCAGGCAATATTTTACTCGGTGTGCACATTGCCGATGTTTCCCATTTTGTGACGCCAGGTAGCGCCATCGATAAAGAAGCCGTTATGCGTGGCACAAGTGTTTATCTTGTTGATCGTACTATACCGATGTTGCCAGAGAAACTGAGTAACGACTTGTGTTCATTAAAACCCAACGTAGACCGATTGGCTTTCAGTGTTCTGTTTACTTTGAACGAAAAATTCGAGGTAATTGGTGAGTGGTTTGGTAAAACGGTGATCAATAGCAAACGTCGTTTCGCCTATGAAGAGGCCCAAGCAGTTATCGAAACCAAAAAGGGTGATCATGTAGAAGAACTGCTATTATTAAATCGCATCGCAAAGCATTTCGAAGCGATTCGTTTTGCTAATGGTGCCCTTCGTTTTGAATCCAAGGAAATTCGATTCAAGTTCGATGAAAATAAGCGTCCGATAGAGTCTTATGTAAAAACCCGGTTCGACGCGCATTTGTTGATTGAGACATTCATGCTCATGGCCAATCAAGCGGTTGCTAAGCACGTTAAAATGCTGAAAAAACCACAGTTGCCGTTTATTTATCGCTCTCATGATGTCCCACCCCAGGACAAACTCATTGATTTTGCTAGATTTTGTAAATTGATGGGCTATCCGATCAACATTGACAATGAACCACAGATGCGGAAGTCGTTCAATGACTTGATGGAACGTACAGCTGAGGATCCTAGCGCTGAAATTTTGCAACAAATGGCCATAAGAACGATGTCGAAAGCGGTTTATACGGCCTATCGCTCTGATCACTTTGGATTGGCCTTCGAGCACTATACACATTTCACTTCGCCCATTCGTCGATATCCTGACTTGCTGGTTCACCGTTTGTTGCAGCAATATTTGATTTCACCCAAACCCATCATGAGTGAATCGGAAATAGAGATGATTGCCAAACACAGCAGTACAATGGAGCAAAAGGCCGCTGAAGCTGAACGCGCCAGTACCAAATACACCTTGGCGTTGATGATGGAACAGCACATCGGAAAGGTCATGGATGCAACCATTACAGGTATTACAGAATGGGGTATTTATGCGATGGCAACGGAATACCACTGTGAGGGTTTGATTCGCATATCTGATATCAAATGGGACCGTTTCACTTATTACGAAGCGGAGAAGAAAATGGTTGGACAGCGTACCAAGCGGAGTTTCCATTTGGGCGATCCAATTTCGGTGTCTGTGAAAAAAACCGACCCTCAAAAAAGAATTATTGATTTTAATTTGTTAGACTAACATGAGCATCGCCCATTTACATCAACTGTACGTAGACCATTTGCTAAAGCATGCATTCACGGGTTCGCCAAATAATTTGTACGAACCAATGAAATACATCATGGAATTGGGCGGGAAGCGCATTCGTCCAATCCTCTGCATGTCAGGCACTGAGGCTTGTGGTGGCAAGGCGGAAGACGCGATAGATGTGGCACATGCAATGGAGGTTTTTCACAATTTCAGTTTGGTACATGACGATATTATGGATCGGGCTGACCAGCGTCGCGGTTTACCTACAGTGCATATCAAATGGAATGAACCGACCGCGATTTTGGCGGGCGATAATTTATTGGTCAAGGCCTATGAATCCATTTTGGCTTTTAAGGGGCCCGGTAAAGAAGCCATTTTAAAGTTGTTTTCTACCACCGCTACGCAGGTTTGCGAAGGTCAGCAAGACGATATGGATTTTGCCGACAGAAACGCCGTGAGCGAGGTAGAATACCTGCAAATGATTCAAAACAAAACTGCTGTTTTGTTGGGTTGTAGTCTTGCTTCAGGGGCCTTGGTGGCCAATGCCGATTCAGAGATCGTGCAAGGTCTGTACGACTTTGCCATCGCCATTGGTATGAGCTTTCAAATGATGGATGATTATTTGGATGCCTTTGGTGATTCTGATAAAACAGGTAAAGTAGCTGGAGGTGATATCAGAGAAGGTAAAAAAACATGGCTTTATATAAAGTCCTGCGAGTTGGACAATCAAACACCTGTTTGGTTTTCAGAGCCTTCATTAGATCATCGCGTAAAAGCGGTGAAAGCGCATTGGATTCGTATGGGCTTGGATCAACGCATTCTGGACAAAGCCAAAGAATACAACCAAGAAGGACTTCGTCTGTTGGATGTTTTGTCTAAAAAAGGTGTTCAAACATCAGGACTCGTGGAAATTCTGGATTTCCTTGCGGTGCGCGCGCATTAATTTTGAGCGTTAGTGCAACACATGCACAACACCTGTTTTCCTGTAAGATTTCTCATTCCAACCAGAAAATTGTAGGTACCAAGCGTATACGCCATCAGGAATTTCTTCCGCTTGATAAATGCACTCCCACTGATTTTTCTTGTATCCACTCTCCCATATTTTCTCGCCATAACGATTAAATACTTTCATGTTGTATTCTTTGACGAAAATGGGCACAGTACCCCAAACATCATTTTTGCCATCGCCATTACGGGTTATCGCATTGGGAACCCATACTTCAGGAGGTTGAATAAGATATATCCAGTTACTTTCGCTTTGTGATTGTTCTGGAACCCGAAGTTGATTACGGGTTGCTGTAACTCGGTACATATATCCACCCCAATCGTAATCCAGTTGATTGTCGCGAAATTGCTGTACAACCAAAGAGGGCGCTACAACTTGGAAGGGATCCACGTCATTCTTTCGCTCGAGCTTCCAATCTTTCACACCATCCATCCAACCTTGATAGTCCATCCATGACAAATCAAAATAGTAATACGGTGCTTCTGTGGCGGTGCCGCCAATGACAACATTACATCCCTCGTTGCTTCCCTTGCTTACATGTCCACATTGATCAACTACCATGATTTGATAACAGTTAGAGACGTTATCGACATCGAAACTAGAGTCGCGATAGACAGTATCGGTAAGTATCGCTAGCGGTACCGAGCCAAATTTTCCACCTCGGGGAATGCGATACAATTCATATTCTTTAAAATCCGGCTCATCGCTCTTGGCCCAACGAATCTCCGCGTATCGGTCATTTACGATGGTTGTAGTATACAATGGAACGCCATTGATGGGTGTATTGAGTTCCTTTACGGTACAAAAGATATTTTTGGCAAATACCTGCACGAGGCAAGTGTTAACCCCGATGAGTTCGTAGCAATAATTGTTTGCCCTGGGATTGATCACATTGGCATCAATAAAGCTGCCCGCGGTGTTCGTCCAAATGGTATCTAAGATTTGCATCGTTCCATCTGGATTGGTACGTCTAAGCAAGAAATACTTAAAGAATCCTGTGGGGACAATAATATTATCCCATGCGATAGACATCTTGGCTGTTTGTCGGTCAAAACTCACACAAATGGCCTCTGGGGGGATTACTTTAGGCGGTTCTGTCACCAAAATTCGAATTCTAGCATAAGTGGTATCGGCCTTCGGACAACCTCTATCCATGACATAAACCAGTAATTCAGCGGTATCTTTAGAAAAACTGCTGCACTGTGTGGGCCAACTAAACGAAAGCGTAGCTTGACCAATTCCCGGCGTACAAATAACGATTGCTGTATCACCACCCATCATACCGCCTCTTTTCAACCATTTCACTTTTAAGTACATGGTATCAAAGGGATCAGGGTCATTGCCCTTGATTTGAAAGTTGATGGGTTGTGTGGCGATAACTTGGACGAAAGTGTCCTTCATTCTGGGTTTGAGATTGAGATTCTCAAAGTCGATTTTGAATAACGCATTGTTACAGTTGTCGCTATTCATCGTCCTACTGTATGCTGTAGGCGTCACGGGGAACAAACCATTTCTTCTACAACCAGCGCAAACAGATTGATAAATAATGCCTTTGGCATCGAATCTTGAAGTTCCACCATCCACATGTTCTTCGGCCGGTTTTCCGGGCGTAGAAACACCCCCAAAAAAGGTTGCATAGGCCAAGGAATAGAAATTCTTCGAAAAAACTGCGATGTAAAAATCACTGCCATCGGTATTCTTTTGAGCAGCATCGGGTGTTGTCTGTAATCCAGTGGTTCGACCTTTATTTCGGTGTTGTTTGGTTGCAAATGTATTCACATCATAGAGCGCAGAGTTGGTTGCACCACCCCAGCCCGATACAAAGATGCGCTCACATCGATCTACCAAGAATGCACTAGGACTGATATTGGGCATAATGGTATTATTGCCATTATAGCCAAAGGTTGTTTGCATTTCTACTGTTTGTAGATCACTGCTATAGGTTGTAATAAACTGTCCGCCTCCGGCTTGGTAAAACCGTGCATTTACATTGGGCATATTGGCTTCTGTTTGTCCGTAAATATAGGGTTTGCCGGACTGTCCTGTTTGAACAAAATGGGCTTGTTCGTACAAATTGGTGCCGTGATATCTTCCTTGAATTAGGTTGCCTGTGGTGATATCGAGTCGAAGTAGAATCGCATCGGCAATACCTCCTTGAAAGGTGTTGAGCCAATTCGAACCCAAGGTAGATTTCAAATCCAAACTTGAGGATCCGCCACTGACAAAAACATCGGCAGATTTTCCAAGAGCAACGCCATACAATGCATCGTACCCTGTTCCGCCATAGGTATGAGACCAGTTAAGGTTAGTGAGTAGATTGTTCAATGAAAACACCACGCCTTCCGATTTGCCGTTGTATACCATTGTGCCGGTCTTGGGGAAATTCAAGCTATAGGTAACCCCTGCGATATATACATTATTTTGATCAGTGATGATTTCGCCCCGGAATTCATCTGCATAATTATAGATCAACGGAAAATTATCGACGGGGGTGTTACTTCTGTCTGCACCTACCGCATCCAAACCGCTTCCCCCCACATAAGTACCAAGCATGGATGTACCCGAAGCGTTGAATTTGGTGACAAAAAAATCATAATCGCCGTTGAATGTCTTGTCATAGGCATTCGCAGAAACGGGAAAATCGCTACTTCTGGTTGAACCCATCACGTATAGATTATGCAATGAATCCGTAACCATGGAATGTGGCTGATCATTGTTAGAACCACCCAAATATGTACAGAACAATAATTTATCGCCCGTTTTATTGAATTTCAAAATGGCAGCATCACGAGAACCGCCATACCCAAGATCTTCATCTACCCCACCCCCAAAATCAAACTGTGCAGCCCCTGGCGTAACCGGCAATCCAATGTCAAAAACAGTTCCTCCGGCATAACCATTTCCAAGATCATCATAGGTACCGGTGCACCCAAAATTATCAGCGCGCGAACCAGTATAGGTACTAAAAACCAGGATTGGGTCAATTACCAAGGTTTGGGTTCGGTGTTGGGGAATGTTTTTAAAGGAAAAAACAGACTCGATTTTTCCACGGCTATTTGTCGTCGTTTCAATTGATTGATATTGAACGTTGGTTAGCGTTTCTGATGAGTTGATGGTAACTGTCTGGCTTTTTGCGTTTTGCCAATAAACAGCAGGGATAGATTCTTGCCAAGAAAACCAAGGTGTTTCAATAAAACATCGATCCGCGTTACTAGTGAGATTGCTATGACCTTGATATGTCCATTGAATATGTTCAACGTTTGCGTTTGGTCTAACAATCCAATTATATTTGATGGTTCCTTGGTAGGCCGATACTTGCAGGTCGATATCTGGCCATACATTTTTGATGGTAATAGCGCTGTATTTATGGACGTTTACTATGGGCTTTTTTGATTTGCCCTGATAGAAATTGTAATAGGTAGATGATGACGATTCTTCCGAAACACAGGTCAACCCAGGGGTGGGATTAACGAAATTGATGAACACTGCATGGGTTTTGAATTGGGTAGTGGCAATCGTGCGCTCATGTAGTTGCTCAGTTGCCGAGGTATCTAGGAAATTCAGGACAAATCCTTGTTGAGTTACCCAAAAATCTCCCGTATTGAGTTGTGCTTTGGCTAAAACTTGGCTCGACCACTGTCCTTGATTGATGAAAAAGATGGGTTCATTCTGAGATTTTGCGGGTAGAATACTTCCATCCACGGCCAATAATTGCAAACAGCAAACAACGATCAACAGTAGCTGACGGAACTGAAACCGTATGGTTTTGGCAATTTGCATCCAGAAGTTAATTAAACAAATTTCGGTGATTTCAACCAGCTTTGTATCATTCGTTCGATGAATAGACGCCAGAACCACCATAGATGTTGTGTTGACCATCAGTATCTTTGTGGCATGATAGGAAGCGCAATGCGAATCGTATTTTTTGGCACACCAGATTTTGCATCTGCGTCTTTGGAGGCCATCGTTGCATCGGGACAAAACGTTGTTTGTGTTGTTACCGCGCCGGATAAGCCTGCAGGCAGAGGACAAAAACTATCAGAATCTTCGGTAAAGAAGACAGCTATGGCATTGAAAATACCCATACTGCAGCCAGCAAATTTAAAAGCACCGGAATTTATTGATGCGTTGAGCGCTTATCAGGCAGACATTGGGGTGGTTATTGCGTTTAGGATGTTGCCAGAAATGGTATGGAATATGCCGAAACTTGGCACCATCAATTTGCACGGGTCGCTGCTACCAAATTACCGTGGCGCCGCCCCAATCCATCATGCAATTATCAACGGTGAGAAAATCACTGGGGTGAGCACTTTTTTCTTGAAGCATGAAATTGATACGGGCGATTTAATTTCCTCAGAGAAAATCTCCATTGGGGAGGATGAAACAGTTGGCGAACTACATGATAGAATGATGGCGGTTGGTGCTGGTTTGATGGTTGATACCCTGGAGCAAATTGCCAAAGGTGAATACAGTTCGCATCCCCAACCAACACTTGAGCATCTCAAAAGTGCTCCAAAATTGAATCGTGCCTTTTGCGAATTGACCTTAGATCTCCGCGTTAATGACTTTCATAATAAGGTGAGGGGACTTTCGCCTTATCCAGGTGCATGGATACAATCAGCTTATGGCGATTTAAAAGTGCTTCGCGGGCAAGTAATCCTGCACGGGGCAACGCAACCCGCATCAGGCGTTGAAATAATGCAGAAGCGATTGTTGGTTCATTTGGTCGATGGTGACTATGAAATACTCGAATTACAAGCCGCGGGAAAACCAAGAATGATGAGCAAAGACTTCATCAATGGCGTAAAAATTTGATTTTTTCAATCATTTATTAGGTAAAAATTTGCTTTTGCCAAATTTATTATATTCTTTTACGGCAGATATTGTAACCGAAACGCCTATAAGTCAAAAAATACTCAACATAAAAACTTGCTTTATTAAATCACCATTTTAACCTGCAAGGAGGGTATATGACTACACCATTGATTTCAGACGGCGTGCTGATTAAGCGTTACATCGACGGTAACAATGCAGCATTTGAAACTTTATTAAAGCGTCATAGGACACGCATCCTATCAAGTATTTATTTGCTTGTTGGTGATCGCTACTTGGCTGAAGATATTTTTCAAGAAACCTTTATAAAGGTTATCCATAGCATTCAAAACGGCAAGTATAACCACGAAGACAAATTTTTACCATGGGCACTGCGCATTGCTCGCAACATGAGTATTGATTCTATTCGCTCTCGTAAGAGAATGCCCATAGTTGTTGATACAGATGGTAGAGACGTTTTTGATGCAATGGGTATTAGTGTAAGTAGCCAGGAGGATCAACGGGTGGCCCACGATGAAATTGCCATCTTGAAACAATGGATTTGGGAATTGCCTGAAGATCAAAGAGAAGTGCTCATTTTGCGTCAATACGCTGATTTGAGCTTCAAGGAAATCGCAGCATTAACGGACACTAATATCAATACCTGTATTGGTCGCATGCATTACGCAATTCTCAATTTGAGAAAAAAGATGCAAAAAAGTGTAGTGCGGGTAAAATAAACTGATTTTGGAGGCGTTATATGTTTGTTGTTAAAGCAAACAATATGGCAAAACCACTATCCCACTCAGATTTATTGTTGTATTTTTATGGTGAGGCTGATGCCACTGTTGCTGCCTATATCCAATCAAACATTGCTGAGAACCCAGATTGGTCTTTGTATTTGAATGAATTATACGAGGCCACTTCTGATTTGGATCGATTGATGATCTCCCCTGCTCAAACAACATTATCTATTATTCTAGAGGAAAGCGATTCAAAGCTTTACCATTCTATTTAACAGTGAAAACTGCGCGAGATTGATTAATTTCGCAGTATGCAGTCAATACCCAAGCTAGATTTATCGCATTTTACCAATGGCTCAAATGAGCAGAAGGATTTGTTTGTCAAAAGTCTCGGACACGCATATGAGCACATCGGTTTTGTGGCCATCAGAAACCATGGTATTCCACAAGCGATATTGACCAATCTGTACCAAGAAGTAAAGAATTTCTTCGCTTTGCCAGAAGAAATCAAAATGCAATACGACGACACCAATGGTGGCGGTCAACGAGGGTATACAGGATTTGGCAAGGAACATGCGAAAAATCGCAATGCGGGAGATTTAAAGGAATTTTGGCATTTCGGACAATACACTGAAACAGCCACTGAGGAGGTCCCATCCTACCCAGATAACAAAACGGTGAATGAATTACCCCTATTCAACGAAGCGGGGAAAGCCATTTATCAGGCTTTGGAAGATACCGGCATTCAAATGTTGAGGGCCATTGCCTTGCATTTGGGATTGGAGGAGAACTATTTTGACCAAAAGGTTCGTTATGGAAACAGCATTTTGCGGGCGATTCACTACCCTCCCATTACTGGCGATCCAAAAGATGCAATACGGGCAGGTGAACATGAGGACATCAATTTAATTACATTGTTGGTTGGTGCTAGCGCGGATGGTCTGGAAGTATTGAATAAAGATGGAGAATGGATTGGGGTTACTGAAGTTGAAGATCACATCGTTGTCAATGTGGGCGATATGTTGCAGCGACTTACCAATGACCAGTTAAAAAGCACGACTCACCGCGTTGTAAATCCTCCCAAAGATCAATGGTCGAGTCCAAGATATAGCATACCCTTTTTCTTGCATCCACGTCCTGAGGTGAGATTGGATTGCTTGCCACAGTGTATTAGCGAGGAAAACCCAAAGAAATATGAGGATTGCAGTGCGATGGAGTTTCTTATCCAGCGCTTACGAGAAATCGGGTTGATTAAATAAGTAATTAAAGAAATAAGTTCTTTAATTCTTGTGCATCCTCGGGCTTCATTTTACCTGCCAGGATTAATCGCACTTGTCGACGCCTAAGCGCACCGGCAAACTTTTCCTGTTCGATTTCAGATTCTGGTTGCACGGGTGGTACGGCAATTGGTCTATGTCGAGAATCCAATGCCACGAAGGTGTAATATGCTTCGTTTGATTTTAAACGTTCACCTTTGGGCAGGTTTTCTGCAAAAACTTCAATAAAAACCTCCATGCTCGAATTGAAAGCGCGAGTTACATAAGCTTTTAGGGTAACAACATCCCCCAAACGGATACTTTCTTTGAATGATACGCTATCAACCGCAGCGGTAACCACAATGTTGTTGCTATGCTTTTGGGCGGCGATTGCAGCGCAAATATCCATCCAGTGCAACAAACGTCCCCCCATCAAATTGTTCAATGTGTTGGTATCGTTGGGGAGAACGATTTCGTTCATCAATGTGAATGAATGTGTTGGGGTTTTGGGTTCTAGGTTGTTCATGCTGCGACAAAAATAAAAAAGGGGAAGTTGCCTTCCCCTTAAATGTTAAAATTTATATTGTATTAGGCTTGTCCCTGTACAGAAACGAAGCTTCTACCTTCTCTGCTTTTACGGAAAACAACAACTCCATCAGCCAAAGCGAACAAAGTGTGATCTTTTCCGATACCAACGTTAACATCGGCATGGTGTTTAGTTCCACGCTGACGTACGATAATGTTACCTGCTTTCACTGCTTGACCACCGAAGATTTTAACTCCAAGGCGTTTGCTATGTGATTCTCTACCGTTTTTTGTGCTACCCGCACCTTTTTTGTGTGCCATGACGTTTGACTAATTAAGATTTGATGCTTTCTATTTTCAACAATGTCAAATAATGACGAAAACCGTTCATTTTTTGGTAACCTTTTCTGCGCTTCTTTTTGAAAACCAAAACTTTGTCACCTTTACCGTGCTCTTTTACGGTTGCAGTAACTGAAGCCCCAGCAACTGTGGGTGCTCCTACTTTGATTTTCTCTCCGCCTACCAATAAAACTTTATTAAACTCAATGGTAGAGCCTGCTTCTGCTTGAAGGCGATTGACAACAAGATGCTTGTTCTCTTCTACCCTGTATTGCCTTCCGGCTATTTCAACAATGGCGTACATAATCCGTGATTTGGGCTGCAAAGATAGCAAAATTCAATGAATGCAACAACAATTATTGGAATTTCTCCCAAAAAATTCGGCAACAATGAAATCCTCGCATTTTCGTTTGATTTACTAGACACCCCAAAAAACGGTGGTTAATCGAACCGCAGAAACAAACATATTTGTATCATACATGAAAAGTGCAATTGTATTCGGTATTTGTATGGGCTTGGTAACAGCCACCATCGCCCAACCTGGAAAAGGAGGAATCGACAATTCATCAAAGCAGGTGACTACGAAATTTGAGCCAAAGCTACTCCCTGCTTCGAAGTTGCTGCTCGACCCTATCGTCCCTCGGTCTGAAAATCCGAAAATCAACGTGAAGTTCGAAACACCTGAATTTGCTTGGAACACACGCAAAATTACTCGTCCTATACAACCAGAAAAACTCAAAGACCGGGTAACTGACTCTGTTTACCTGAGTAATTATGCAAGAATCGGTGGTGGAAACTACGGTCATAGTTTGGGCGAAATCTATATCAGTAACAAACCCAACGCCAATTACAGTTACAATTTCAGCGGTTTGCATTTGTCGGCAAATCCCGCCAATTCAATCAGGGAGTTTTCAACCAATAAATTCCAACTGCAGGGTGCGAAATATTACCAAAGCAGTGGTTTGGAGACAAAAATATTTTACAACCGAGACAAGGTGAACTTTTTTGCCAAAGATTCTGCCTATGAAAATAGCGATTTACTTACGTTCGGACGGGTTGTAGAGAATTTTGGCGTTGGTGTTGACTATGATTACATCGGTAGTGGCAAAAAACCCAGCTTTAGAACGGGGTTAATCGCTCAGTCCTTTAAAAGCAACATGGGCAAAAGCAATACCGGTCAATCATTAACAGGTCAGCAAGAACAGGAATTGAGTGCATACATCAACTTAAAACAAAATATTAAGTCGACCCGTGTTGGATTGGATTTGAGCGGTAATTACATTGATATGGTGCAAGCGTTGAATCCTCAAAAGTATCAAGGCAAATCGCACAACAATCAAATTTTTGTGGATGTATTCCCCTATGTCCAATTCAACCACGCTCCCACCAAGCTCAATTTGAAAATTGGTGCACTCACAACTTACAACATTGCTACCTTAGATTCATTGGCTGGGAAATCAACCTTTAAAATAAACCCATACATCAACTTTGAGAAGACATTAACCGGCTTAAACCTCAATATATACGGAGGATTAGATGGTGGATTGAGAAAGAATAGCTTCCGACGTTTGAATGCAACTATGCCATTCTTTGGTGATTCAATGTCGGTTAGAAATACCTACGATCAAGTCAATTTGTTTGTTGGGATTAAAGGGAAAATCACACAAAATGCTGAGTTCTCGTTGGACATGGGCGGTAATAGCAGTTCTGATTATGGTTTGGTGGTATCGAATATTGAAAAGAACAGTGCGGGCCTTTTGAACAATGATAGTTTGGGCAGTTTGCAGATGGTTTATGTTTCGAGTTTCAACAGCATTTACTTTAGAACTTTTGTAAAATACCACATCGGTGAGCAGTTGAAAGTTAGCGCACATGCGAAGGTGGCCAATTACACGGCGGATCAAAACATCGAAGCTTGGCATTTACCAGGGCTTACTTACAGCTTCGATGCGCACTATACTTTGGGCAAAAGACTCGAATTAACCGCGGGCTTTGATGGGATGAGTAAGCGTAAAAATCAAATTTATGTCGACAATAAGCCAAGAACTGCCAGTGATATTCCCGGCTTCATGGATGTACATGCACGTATGGATTATCGCATTTCAGGCAAAGGGCGCGTTTGGTTTCAGGGAAGTAATTTGTTGAATACCCAATACCAGCAATGGTATGGATACCGCAATTATGGACTTACACTGATGGGTGGCTTGGCCATTTCAATTCTGTAGCAATTGATAAAAAATGCCGTAATATTGTAATATGAATAGTTCCATCGTTGTATCGGCCATCACAGTAGTGCTCCACGAGCATGAATGTGCTGTTTTGCCTGGCTTTGGTGCATTCATTTTGCGAAAGAATTTTGGCATTGCGAATCCTTTTTCTGGACAGTTAAAACCCGCCTCACACAGCATTTACTTTAATGCAAGCATACAAGAGGACGATGGTTTTGTGGCCAATGCTTTGAAAGAGCGATCTGGGTATTCATTTAAGCAGGCGTCTCAAATCCTCATCGATTTCACCAAGGAAATCACTGAGGTTTGTTCACAGAAGGGCCATTTTTTACTGGGCGATTTGGGATCTTTCCACACAAATCCTGCACAAGAATTGTTCTTCTTGGCCAGTGGCACGCTGAATTTGAGTTTAAATACTTACGGCCTTCCCCATTTTGAATGGAAATGGAAGCAACAAACAAATGCTGTTCCAGTTGTTCAGCGCAATGCTATTGCACAGCCCATTAAGCAAACCGTAGTTGCAGCTGATGCTGTAGAACCTATCGTTGAGGAAACATCCAACGTTATAGTAGCTGAGGAATCCATCAACGAAACACAACTTACAGTAGAGCACAATAGCGATTTCACGGCACAGAAACGCAGCCAACCACTGTTGTGGAGAGCAGCAGCCTCTTTTGCCATTATCAGCATTGGTGCTGGTGTTTTAATGACCGTAGCTCAGATTTGGTCGGTTAGTTCAGGACAAGATTTGGCCAGTTTGATTCCACAAGACACTCAGGTAAATCAAGCAAACAAACCGCAAATTGCCTCTAATACGGTTGAAATTCATCGCGTAACGATTACCGATTCCAATGACAGTGCTATCACTCACAACATTGATTATGGTACGGGTATTACGGGAATCGATCGTTTTCAGGAATCTTTGAAGGCGTTAAAAGGCAAATACACCGTTTCTGGGGGATCTTATATCACCTTAGATTTGGCACAGAGAGAATGCTTGTTATGGCAGAAATTAGGCATTGATGCCTGCGTGGTATCGGTGAAACACAGTAGTTTGAATAAAGTGATTTTGGGAAGATTTGCCGACGAAGAGCGGGCTTCTCATTTTGCAGAATCGATAAAAAACATGCCCACTGGCACATTATCTGTAACGGAAGTGGCGTTAGATTGGAAATAATATGGCGCATTATCAGATTGAAGAAAATTTAACCACCACCACAAATCAACGCGTGGTATCATGGATTATTAGTCTTGCGGCCTCTGCCATTATTTTTGGCATGTTGTGGTTTGTGCACATTTCTGTCCCCAACCCTCCTTTTGAGAACAAAAAGGGTTCATTGGTTTTGGATTTCGGTATGGTGGAAGATGTGAGTGCGGGTAGACCTACAGACGGCGGACCGTCACCTACAGCTCCTAAGTTAGGTGGTGCGCCATCGGAAGGTCCTTCAAGCAATCAACCACAGAGTGGCGGTGTAGGTCCGGTAGTAACGAGCGAAGCACAACCCGAAACACCCAGCCTGCCTCCCATTGATCCTCCAAGTTCTGACCGTCCACCGAGTGACAATCCAAAAATCAAAGTTGATTTTAGTAAAATTGGAAAGCGAAGTGGAAAAGGTGGCGAAGGTGATCCCAATGGTGTTAAAAATGGCATCGGAAGCACTGGTTCTGGAAAAGGTGGGAACAATGGCGGTGTTACTGGAAATTATGGCGACCGTGTAACGAGTAACAAAGGCGGTGCTAATTTCAGTTCGAAGTTCACCAAGTATAAAATGGATTCTGATTTTGACAATCCAGATACGGATGCTTATGGAAAAATTATTGCCCGTGTTCGTGTTGAGTGCAGTGGTGCCTATCGTGTGGTAGAATGGAACGTAAGCGGAACTACTTGGAATGGTTCGGATGACGATATGATCGCTACGTTTAACAAGTTCTTGAAACGATCTACTTTTCAGAAAAATGGTGAAGGTTGTGGTGAGAGTGCCTTGGTTACGTTAGACGTTAAGAAAACCTATTAATTATGTCGGGGTTCGCCTCCTATCAAGAAGCCTTAGACTTCATGTACAAGCAGCTTCCTATGTTCCAGAACATTGGTAAAGCAGCATTCAAAGCCGATTTAAACAATACCATCGCCCTCCTTGACCGATTGGGTAATCCCCACGAAGGCAGGAAGTGGATTCATGTAGCCGGCACCAATGGAAAAGGTTCTGTGAGTAGCATGCTCGCAGCCACTCTTTCAGCACATGGATTTAAAACCGGCTTGTATACATCGCCCCATTTGGTGGATTTCCGGGAACGAATTCGGATCGATGGTATTTGTATTTCTGAGTCCACGGTGCTTGAGTTTTTAGACATTATCAAAGATGCGATCGCTGAAATCCAACCCAGTTTTTTTGAGATTACCGTAGCCCTGGCCTTTTATCATTTTGCCAAAGAGAATATTGATATCGGTGTCATTGAAGTGGGTTTGGGCGGACGTATAGATAGTACAAACGTAATCTCTCCTATCCTTTCCGTTATCACAAACATTGGTTGGGACCATATGGACTTGTTGGGTAACACTTTGGAGGCCATCGCTCGGGAAAAAGCAGGGATTATTAAATTTAAAACACCGGTGGCTATCGGACCGATGCTTGAAGAACCCTTATCGGAAATATTGGCCATCGCTCAGTCAAAACAAGCCCTAATTTATCGCGATTTGCCTGTGGATATTGGATTTGCAAAGAGTCTACCATTACAGGGCGATTATCAAAAAGAGAACGTCCAGACGTTTACTTGTGCGATTGAAGCATTGAAGGATTTGTGGTTGCCCATCAAACGCTCAAAAGTCTTGGAGGGTTTGACCCATTTTAATCGTTTATCTGGACTTAGAGGTCGTTGGGAAATATTGAATAATACCCCATTTGTTGTCGCTGATACGGCCCACAACGAACCTGGGGTGCGATCTACAATGTCGCAAATTCAACACGCTCAGCATGAACGAACGGGGTCGAGTTTACACCTTGTTTGGGGAATGGTGAGTGATAAGGATCGTTCAAAGATTCTGGCATTATTGCCGAAACAGGCCACCTATTACTTCTGCAAACCCGATGTTTTCCGGGGATTTGATGCACAGGCTTTGTGTGAGGAGGCCGCTGCATTTGGTTTGGTTGGTCATGCCTATAAGTCGGTGCTGTTGGCCTATCAATCAGCGCTCCAAGCGGCCAGTAACAATGACGTCATCTATGTGGGTGGAAGTACTTTTGTTGTGGGAGATTTACTGAAACATTTGGACGAAGAATCCTGATTTGAATAAGATATGTATCAATAAAAAAGGCGACCAATTGGCCGCCTTTTTTATTGATTATTTGGTTTGGATTATCTTACACCATTCATCATCTTCAACAGACGACTGCTGAGGAAGAACAATACCACAGAGGCAGCACCTGCCATAATTACGAACAACATAAAGAAGTCGTAGAGGGTTTCAATTTTCACAAAGAAAGTTGGTTTCTCAGGCTTCAAATTCCAAGTCTGCAATCTCTCTTGTTTGGTTGCTGTTTTCACTCCATTTACGTTGGTAACTACATCCACAGAGTCATGGGTAATCAACGTAGTATCGTTCAACAAAAGCGCACGATCGAAGTATTTGTTATTTGATTTAATCACTTTCAAATGGAAAACAGAGATGTTCTTGGTTACGGCAGCAACGAATGTCTTATTGTGCTTCGGACATGTACCACTATTCATGCAAGAGTCATTGCATTCGTGTTTAGCGTTATCCCCAGTGGGAACCGTATTCGCAATAATTGCCACGACAGAATCTGTTTCAGCATCCGCAGCCTTCACCGTTTTTACCGTTGCAGTTGCCAAAGTGTACGTTCCTTTTGGATCCGCTTTCCATACGTTGGTATCCAGCATATTCGCGTTGAAGTTTGCCATTACTGAGGCATCCGCTTTGGCAGAATAACGCTTCTCCATTTTCACTTCTTCGGGGTAATAAGCACTCAAGGTACCAGCAAATTTGTTTGCAGCAGCGGTTGACAAGAACCATACGCCCATCAACAAAGAAGCCAATTTTACAGGGGCCAATTTGTTTACCATCGAGAGTCCGATTGGCGACAAGCACAACTCACCAAAGGTGTGGATGGTGTAAAGCGATACCAACCAAGCCATGCTCAATTTTGTGCTTGGGTCGATGCCTTTTACTCCAAATGCAATGACCAAGTAACCCATCGCCAACAAGAACAAGCCCAAGGCCTGTTTGAAGGGTGATGCGGGCTCCATGTTTCTCTTGCCCAACCATCCCCACAACCAAACAAACAATGGCGCAAAGATGACAATGGCCACCGCGTTGATACTCTGGAAATAAGAGGTTGGTATTGTGGTGCCAAAAATCTCACGATTGGTTTGTTCTTCAGCGAAATAGGTCAATGAAGCGCCTGCCTGCTCAAAAGCAGCCCAGAAGAAAATCACAAAGAATGCAGCGATGTAAATTACCCAAATTCTCTGACGCTCAACCTTGTCCAAAGTTGGATCAGTAATAATATATCCTGGTGCCGCAATGGTAAGTGCGAAAATGAAAGAACCAATCCAATCCATTTCGGCTTGGAACCGGAACAAATACAACAACACACCAAATACTGCTACCCAGATGCCCATCGCAGTGTAATTAACCGGTGCCGCGGGGGCGTCAGTTTTCACCTCTCTGGCAGAGTTAGGTTTCTCACCAATTTGCTCACCTTCTGGTGTTACAATGTATTTGTTTTTCAGGGTAATGAACAAAATCAAGCTCACGCACATACCCAAACAAGCAGCCATGAATCCCCAACGGAAATCTGCGGCATTGCCGGTATCGCCCAAGTAACCACACAACAAAGGCGCGATAAACGCACCCAAGTTGATACCCATATAGAAAATGGTAAACGCTGAATCTACGCGCTTATCGCCTGCTGGATACAACTGACCAACCATTGTGGAGATATTGGGTTTAAAGAAACCGTTTCCGATAATCAAAAAGCCCAAACCCGTAAACATCAACGGAGCCGCAATATTCACTTCTTGGTAGTAGGTACCCGCAAAGAACATGAACAACTGTCCTATCGCCATTAAAACACCCCCAATGATGATAGATTTGCGGTTACCCCAGTAGCGGTCTGCCATGTAGCCACCCAACAGCGGTGTCAAATACACCAGTCCTGTATAACTGCCGTAAATTTCTGAACCGAGGGCTTTGTCGAACAGCAAAGCTTTGGTCATAAACAACACAAAAAGCGCCCGCATGCCATAATAGCTGAAGCGCTCCCACATTTCTGTCACGAACAAAACGTACAACCCTTTCGGATGTGATTTGTCGGAATACAATTGTTCTTCTTTTACACTCATGTTTAAATCGTTAAATATCTATCGGCCAAAATAGAAAGAAAAATTGAATCTGTATGCGTTTGTGCGATTTTCATCCACGATTTGTGGGTTTCTATGCCCATTCTATGGGTGTTTTGTCGGTTTGGTGTTATTTTGCACCATAAATAGATGCTTACAGCCAAAACCATAGCCAAAGAAATCGGTGGATTTATTGATCCTTCAGTGAGCGATGTTCAGATAGATCATGCGGCAAAGTTAGAGGATGGCGGTGTTGCCTCTTTGGGCTTTTTTTCCAATCCAAAGTATGAGCAATCGCTGTATGCTACCCAATGTAGTGCGGTGATTGTACCAAAGGGATTCGTGCCACAACAACCAGTTCAATGTGTATTAATCGAGCATCCTAACCCCTATTTTGCTTTTTGCACAGTACTCACCAATCATTTCAATCCCAACCAACATCGCAGCGGAATTGAATCGGTAAATATTCATCCAACAGCCAAGTTAGGTAGCGATATTCATGTTGCCGCTACTGCGTATATTGAGGAAGGTGCGGTTATTGGTAATCATTGTATTGTTTACCCAGGCGTATACATCGGTAGAAATGTTGTGATTGGCGATCACAGTTTGCTGTTTCCCAATGTGGTCATTTATGCTGATTGCGTTATTGGCCAGCATTGCATTATTCAAGCAGGAAGCGTCATTGGTGGCGATGGATTTGGTTTTGCACCCGTGAATGGAAAGTATATGAAAATCCCCCAAATTGGGAACGTAATACTTGAAGATTGGGTTGAAATTGGAAGCAATTGCAGTATCGACCGTGCAACAATGGGAAGCACTGTAATTAAAACGGGCACTAAGCTCGACAACCTAGTTCAAATTGCGCACAATGTTGAAGTTGGTGAGCACACCGTATTGGCTGCTCAAACAGGCATCGCAGGAAGCACAAAGGTGGGTGCATATTCACAGTTTGGCGGACAGGTGGGCGTGGCTGGACATTTAACCATTGCACCACATACCAGTGTTGGTGGCCAAGGTGGCATCACAGGCAATATCAACGAACCTCATCAAAAGTTGACTGGCACTCCCGCAACCGACGTAAGAACGTATCTAAAATCGGTAGCAGGTACCCGAAAAATACCCGAATTACAAAAGGCCATAGAAGATATCAAAGAAGAAATCGCTCGCATAAAAGCAGGAGAATAATATCATGAATCAAATCAATCCAAAACAAACAACATTAAAATCGCCCATTCATATTTCTGGAGTGGGTTTGCATACAGGTGCCAATGTGAATTTGACATTGAATCCCGCACCTGAGAACCATGGATACAAGTTTCGTAGGACCGACCTAGAAGGTTCTCCAATTATTGAAGCGGATTGCGATTTGGTGACTGATACATCTCGTGGGACCACACTGACAAAAAATGGCGCCTCTGTTTCAACCGTTGAACACGTGCTAGCGGCGTTGGTGGGAATGGAAGTTGATAACGTATTGATTGATATTGATGGACCAGAAATGCCCATCATGGATGGCAGTAGCCGTCCTTTCGTTGAGGTCATTGAAGCCACAGAAATCATCGAACAAGAAGCCGACAGAGAATATTTCGAAATTCCGTACAACATTAATTTCACCGACGAAGAAAACAAGGTTGAAATCATTGCCATGCCCGTAAACGATTATCGATTGACGGTGATGGTAGATTACAATTCCCCTGTTTTGGGTAGCCAGCATGCTGCTATTACAAACATGTCGGAATTCAAAAAAGAAATCAGTCCGTGTAGAACCTTCTGTTTTCTGCATGAATTGGAGTACCTCTTGAACAACAACCTGATTAAAGGTGGCGATTTGAACAATGCCATTGTGGTGGTTGATCGCGACATAGAGCAAAACGAATTGGATCGATTGGCTGGGATATTCGAGAAACCCAAAGTAGAAGTTACCCAACATGGGATTTTAAACAACTTGGAGTTGCGTTTTCAAAATGAGCCAGCGCGACACAAATTGTTGGATATGATTGGGGATTTGGCTTTGGTTGGTATGCCTATTAAAGGTCAGATTATGGCAGCGCGACCAGGACATGCAAGCAATGTGGCTTTTGCGAAAAAAATCAAGCAAGCCATGAAAAAAGAATTGAGACGCAAACAAGACGGGGTTCCCAATTACAATCCCAATGAAAAGCCATTGTATGCCACCAAGGACATCATGAAAATGCTGCCTCATGCGCATCCATTTTTGTTGGTTGATAAAATCATTGATAAAACGGACACGTCTGTGGTAGGGATTAAAAATATCACTTACGATCAACCTTTCTTCAGTGGTCACTTTCCTGGAGACCCTATTATGCCCGGTGTTTTGCAACTTGAAGCCATGGCGCAATGCGGAGGCATTTTGGTGTTGAGTACTGTTGAAGATCCTGAAAATTATGGTACTTACTTCTTAAAAATTGACAATGCAAAATTCAAGGACAAAGTAGTTCCTGGCGATACCTTAATCATGAAGTTAGAATTGATGGAACCCGTTCGAAGGGGATTGTGCATCATGAAGGGTCGTGCATGGGTAGGAGAAAAATTGGTTTGTGAGTCTGAAATGATGGCGCAAATCGTAAAAATCTCGTAATTCGAATTTCAAGACAGTTAAAAACCAGAAACAGAACCATGATACAGCCATTAGCTTACGTTCATCCTTCCGCGAAGATTTCTGACCATGTAATCATAGACCCTTTTGTTACCATTCATGCGGATGTTGAAATAGGCGAAGGAACCCATGTCATGTCTGGCGCTACCATATTTAAAGGCACGCGCATTGGTAAAGGATGTCGGATTTTCCCAGGAGCTTCTATCGGGGCGATACCCCAAGATTTGAAATTTGACGGAGAAGAAACCCTTACTGTCATTGGTAATAACACTACAATCAGGGAATATGTTACCATTAACAAAGGGACAAAAGCTTCGGGATTGACCAAAGTTGGCAACAATGTACTGTTGATGGCTTATGTTCACTTGGCGCATGACGTTGTAGTGGAAGATTATTGCATTTTGGCTAACAGTGTTCAAGTTGCAGGTCACGTAACGATTGGAGAATGGGCCATTTTGGGTGGTGCAGCGTTGGTGCATCAGTTCGTTAAAATCGGTCGTCACGCGATGATTAGTGGTGGATCTCTGGTGAGAAAGGATGTCCCTCCGTATACAAAGGCCGCCCGTGAACCGTTGAGTTATGAAGGTGTTAACAGTGTTGGATTACGCCGTCGCGATTTTTCAACAGAAAAAATTGCCGAAATTCAAGATATCTATCGCACGTTGTTTGTGAAGGGATTCAATACTGCAAAGGCCATCAAGATTGTTGAAACCGAATTCTCTCCTACTACCGAAAGAGATGAAATTTTACAATTCATCAAGGAGTCGGACCGAGGCATCATGAAAGGTTACATCGCTAAATAACGATGAAAATAACACTGAATAACTGCGGCAAAAATTATCATCGTTCGTGGTTATTTAAGGACATTACGCTTACTATTCCGATAGATTCAACTCCAGGATCTACTTTAAAATTGGCATTATTAGGTCCTAACGGTGCAGGAAAATCAACGTTTACCTTACTGTTGGCGGGACAAACGGACCCTACGGAGGGAGTGATTCAATGGCATGATGCATCAGGGAAATCTATACCTCAATCTCAGTGGCATAAATACGTTGCGTTGGCATCACCAGGCATGGAGTTACCAGAAGAGTTCACTTTGTCTGAGTGGTTTGATTTTCATCAACAAATCAAGGGGTTTCAATCTGGCATTACGAAAGAATTGATTTTGACTTTGTGTGGGTTTCCTAAAAACACACTCACGAAACAGATATTGACGTTTTCATCCGGGATGAAACAACGGGTAAAACTTTGCGCTGCAGTCTTGGGGAATCAACCCCTAGTGATTTTGGATGAGCCGCTCACCAATTTGGATAGCGCCGGCCAGTTGGTATTCACAACATTGCTATCGGAGTACCTAAACAATCGCTCATTCATTATTGCTTCTAATCGCCCGGACGAGTGGAGAGATTATTGCACACAAACCTATACCATTGGCGATTCTGAGATCAAGGCAATTTGATCACTTTGAGATTGGCATTTCTACCTTCCTCATTGGTTAATTGAATCATATACACGCCAGAAGCCCAAGTATCGCTAGAAATCCCAACGCCCTGTTCATTGGCTTGTAAATGGGTTTTATAAACCACTTCTTGTTGCAAATTGTAAACGGTAATCTGGAGATCACCATGCGTGTTGTATCCTCGCTGAAGGGTAAATGAATGTCTACTTGGGTTAGGATAAACCTTAAAATCAAGGACTGTTGTTTCTTTCACGCCGATGATGGGTTTGTAGGCGTTTAATGAACTTGCCCATTGCAATCCACCTCTACCCAATCCAAAAACCGCTTCCATCAGGGTATCACCCGTTAATTCTGCAAACGCAGGAATAATTCTAGACCCCATGGATGGCAAGGTGGAATCAGAGAACTTGTATTCATAAAACCAGGTAGTATCAGCGAACAAGGAATCGGTATATGGATGTCCATCAATGTTATACAATCTCGCATAACCATAAGCCGTACCCACAATCATTTCGAGTTTGCCATCACCATTGATATCATGGATTTTAGGCGATGCGTATCCAAAAAATTTCCATTCTTGGGGAAAAACATCACTTCTCCATTCGTTTCCGCGAGCGCCCCATGCGTTTTTTGTCTTTTCTTGATAGGTTGGAGGATTGGTTGAAGTGCATTCCAGGAGCGAAACTCGTCCATTGTAGTATCCGATTAGCAAATCCATTTTACCGTCTTTGTTGTAATCATACAAGCACGGCGAAGCGTTGGATTCATAAATGTCTCTGTTTAAATTGACAAAATTAGAATCAATAAATGTCCAAGACACAGGTTTATTTGGTCCCGCTGTATTTTGGAAATAGGCAATTTTACCTTGTAAAGTACCTACAAGTAAATCCACATCACCATCAGCGTCAACATCTCCAACGGTGGGAACGGAATGTCTGAATTTGAATTGGCTAAAATTAAGGTAGTTTTTATCTACAAGCTCAAATTTGGGAATTTGTGATGTCCCTGTATTCTTGAAAAGATACAATGGATCGGCAATACCTGAAGTTTGTGCATAATCCCCATTTGAGGCAACCAGTAAATCCTGATCACCATCGGCATCGATATCTACAAATACCGGTGCACTGCGGGAGCCAAGATCCAAGGTCTTCTCTGTTAATAACGTATTTTTTACAAATTCAAAGGTTGGTTTATTGTATTGACCTTTATTTTTATAGTACCATATTTGATTCGTTTCATTTACATCGACATTGCCATTTGGTGCTACAACCAAATCTTGAACACCGTCACCAGAAATATCCAAATAATAACCAGCAGGAAAAACCATTTGATTTGCAGCAACTGTATTGGGGGGAAATGCCGTATCGACTGAAATCATTGTATCAAAATAATTTTTGTACTGAGCTTTCCCATTTTCAATTAAATTAAATCTTGAATATCCAATGTTTGATATCACCAGTTCTTTATCACCATCAGCATCGGAATCGTACATAAAACAAGAAGCTCCACCGTAATGTCTAGGTCTAAGCTTAAGTGTAACATCTGGACATTCTCCTAACACTACTGAATTGTCGAAACCTTCTACGAAATAACCAAAGCAAACATCCATAATTTGAAACTCAAAGGTGTCGCGGCTCCATCCTTTCTCAACCCTCACATCTTTGTATAATTTGTAACTCACATTGGACTGGTCATAGGTAAGAATGTCTAAATCTCCATCGCCATCAATATCAGAAATTTCAGGTAAATCAAACTTTGATGGACTTAGAGGATTATATAAAACATCCGGAGCACTATCGTTTTGATTGCGGTAAAACCAAGGTCCCACATCTTGAAATTTCAACTTGTTTGACCCGGGTGTAGTTCTGTTGATATAAACAAGCAAATTACTGCTTTCAGATAAAGTAAAAATATCCATTTCACCATCAGAATTCAAATCAGCCGTTTTGTAGTAATACAATCCTTTGGGCAACATTGCCGTGTATTCTGGCGCGTATTGAAACACATCATTCGCTTTTCTTACAAACGGCAGAATTTTAGAATCGTACCGGTCGAATACGATCACATCCATCGATTTATCGCCATTGAGATCAAATGGTTGAAATTGTGGCGAGTTAAATCCTCCCCAAAACGGACTTTCAATTTCAACATTGCCATCGAAAAACTTCGGTGCAGCTTTGTTTAATCGATAATTAAACTGCGCCTTCAGCAAGGTTACCGTAAAGAATATCAGGACTAACAGGGCATATTTCTTTAGCATATGGGTAAAGATACAATGGTAATTAGACATTTTCATAGTTGGGGATTTCTTGTCTTATGGAATTCACAAATTTCCGTTAGGTTTGAAACATGATGAATTCCGCTGTAATAGATGCAATCTATGGACATTTTGTTGCCTCTCAATACCAAATCTGCACAGATTCCAGGGCATTGAAAATTGGAGATGTATTCTTCTGTATTCGTGGCGAGAAGTTCGATGGTAATTCATTTGCGGAAACAGCTTTAATCCAAGGTGCAAGGGTGGTTGTTGTGGATTGGGAAGAATACCAAAAAGACCCAAGGTTTATCTGGGTTGAAGACACCACTGTAGCCATTCAACAACTGGCAAAATTGCATGCGAAATCCATGCCTTGTAAAAAAATCATGGTCGGCGGAAGCAATGGCAAAACAACTACCAAAGAAGTTACGCGTACAATTTTAGAAGGCTTGGGAAATACTTTGGCAACGCCCGGGAATTGGAATAATCACATCGGCGTTCCTTTGACCTTATTGAGTTTGCGCCCTGAACATGAGTTCGCCGTGATTGAAATGGGCACCAATCACCCTGGTGAAATGTCGGTGTTGTGCGATCTAATTTCCACAGACATCGGCATCATCACCAACATTGGAAAAGAGCACTTAGAGGGATTTGGCAGTATTGAAGCCATCGCAAAGGAAGAAAGTGAAGTGTTTGCTAGTGTAATCAAACACAACGGTAAAGGCATTGTAAATTTGGATGATCCATGGCTTGATTCCATGTCGAAACGGTTAAAAAATGTTACCACCATTTCCTTGGTCAATCCCCAAGCACAATGCTACGCAGAGATCAAAGCTGAAATGCCTGAGCTGCAGTTTGATTTTTATTTTGATGGTTCAAACATCGGGACGTTCACTTCTCCCTTGAGCGGTAGATACAATGCTTACAATTTGCTTTTTGGCGTAGCAACAGCGCATTTGTTGGGCATGAGTGCAAAAGACGCCATGTTACGTGCTTGTACCTATAAGCCAACCAACAATCGGAGCGAATGGCGTACCATTGGCAATGCGCAGTTGTTCTTGGACGCCTATAATGCCAACCCCAGTTCGATGTCGGTAGCCATCCAAAGTTTTGCAACCATTAGTGGAAGCAAGCTGTTTTTTCTGGGCGATATGCTAGAATTGGGCGAACATGCAGCGTACGAACACCAACAAATTTTGACGTTGTGTGAGGAACTCAACCTGCAACATTCTACCTATTTGGTGGGTGCTGAATTTTATCAATCTTGTCCACAACACCCCTATCGCTTTGAAACGATGGAAGCTTTATTAGCTTGGCTCGATACCCATCCTGTGAGTGCTGAATTCGTCTTTATAAAAGGCAGTCGCGGCATCAAGATGGAACGTGTGATTGAGCATTTCGTATAGCAAAAAAAAGAGGGAATCACTTCCCTCTTTCCTATGTTTAATTAAGATTTATTCGTTAAAATCCGTGGGCGTTGAATAAGGAAATCGCACCTGTTGCCAACATATTCAACAAAGCCAATGGAATCATCGCTTTCCAACCCAAACGCATCAATTGGTCGTAACGGAAACGTGGCAAGGTCCAACGAATCCACATGAACAAAAATACGAAGAAGAAGATTTTGGCGAACATCACAGCAACTTGGGTTAGGCCAAGAATCATGGGGTCTGAAATCAAGTGCATACCCGGGAAATTATAACCGCCAAAATAAACGCAGGCCATCACTGCACTGGAAATAAACATGTTGATGTATTCAGAAAACAGATAGAAACCCAACTTCATCGAGGAGTACTCAACGTGGTAACCTCCAATCAATTCTGTTTCACATTCAGCCAAATCAAATGGGGCTCTGTTACATTCAGCAAGTGCACAGGTTAAAAATAGTATAAAGCCCAATGGTTGGTACCAAACATTCCAATTTAATCCGGCTTGTTGTTCCACCATTTCACGCAAACTCAATGTGCCGCTCATCATTACTACAGCAATCAGTGCCAATCCCATACTAAGTTCATAGCTGATCATTTGAGCACTTGCACGGATTGCACCGTACAATGAATATTTGTTGTTTGAAGCCCAACCGCCAATCATGATTCCATAAACACCGATGCTCACAATTCCCATGATGTACAAAATACCGATGTTTACATCAGCGACTTGCAATTGTACTGTTCTACCAAAGATGGGCAATGAAGTGCCCCATGGTATAACCGCACTGGTGATAGTGGCTACGATCATGGCGATACCAGGACCCAAAATGAACAACCATTTTTCCGCGTTTTTGGGAATAATCTCTTCTTTGAACAGCAATTTACCACCATCGGCAAATGGTTGCAAGAGTCCAAAAGGACCTACCCTGTTCGGACCCAAACGGTCTTGGAAGAAAGCCGCAATTTTTCGTTCTCCAAATGTGAAATACAAAGCCATCACCAAAGTAATCGCTAGGATTACCACGATGAGGATCAATTTTTCTAAAAATAATGCACTATCCATGATCGCTTATGCTTTGTTTAACAATGGGGTGTGTTGTGGCGCTTCTACCTCATAATGGTTGGCAGAAATAACCGATGAACGATCGATATGTCGAGGTCCTTCGATTGTCCAATCAGAAGGATTCTTCTTATCAAATCTACATTCGTTACAAATAAACTCTTTCACTTCACCATATTGATCCTTTCGCGCTGTAACACGGGCGATTTCATCACCGATCATCCAAACCACTGCCTTTCCAGAACAGCATTTGCAATCACGGTGGGCATCCATGGGTTTGGTGTACCAAACGCGCGAACGGAATCTAAAGGTTTTATCGGTTAGTGCGCCAACGGGACAAACATCGATTACGTTTCCAATGAATTCGTTTTTCAGGTTCTTTTCAATGAAAGTACCGATCTCTGCTGCATCGCCACGCTTCAAAACACCGTGTTCACGCTGTTCAGTGAGTTGATTGGCGGTATAAACACAACGATAACACAGAATACAACGGGTCATGTGCAACTTGATGTAGTCACCAATGTCAACTTTGTCAAAGGTCCTGCGTTCAAATTCGTAACGGGTACTGTTTTTTCCATGTTCATAGGCCAAATCTTGGAGGTGACACTCCCCTGCTTGGTCACAAACGGGACAATCTAGGGGGTGGTTGATAAGGAGCATTTCAACAACACCAGCACGGGCATCAATTACCTTTTCGCTGGTTTTGTTCTTTACTTCCATACCATCCATGATAGGCGTAGAGCAACTAGCCACCAATTTGGGCATGGGGCGAGGATCTTTTTCGGACCCTTTGCTTACTTCAACCAAACAGGTACGACATTTACCTCCGCTGCCTTTCAAACTGCTATAGTAACACATGGCTGGGGGAACCACATCGCCACCAATCATGCGGGCTGCATTGAGGATGGTAGTTCCAGGATCCACCTGAACAGACTGTCCATCAATGGTTACCGTGAATTTTGGATTTGTTTCTGACATACTTATGCGTTAACTGTCTCAAATGTTTTTTCGGTTACCAAGCCATAATTCTTGGTCATACAAAGCTTCGGCTCTTTCACATGCCACTCAAATTCTTCGCGGAAATGTCGGATAGCCGCAGCCACTGGCCATGCCGCAGCATCTCCAAGCGGACAGATGGTATTGCCTTCAATTTTGCGTTGAATATCCCATAGCAGGTCGATGTCTTCCATTTTACCATGCCCATATTCAAGGCGATGTAAAACTTTTTCCATCCAACCGGTTCCTTCTCTGCAAGGACTACACTGTCCGCAACTCTCATGGTGATAGAAGCGGCTGAAGTTCCAAGTATTTCTCACAATGCATTGATCCTCGTCATACACGATAAAACCACCTGAACCCAACATACTGCCCGTTGCAAAGCCACCATCTGAAAGACTCTCATAAGTCATTAAGCGATCTTCACCCGCAGCAGTCTTGCATACCAAGTAATGAGGCAGGATGGGCACGGAAGAACCTCCTGGTACACAGGCCTTCAATTTCTTGCCATTTTTAATTCCTCCAAGGTACTTATCGCTGTAAAGGAACTCCTCAACTGATAGTCCCAAAGTTATTTCATATACACCCGGATTATTGATATTTCCAGAAGCGCTGATCAATTTGGTTCCAGTACTACGTCCGATCCCAATTTGAGCATATGCATCGCCACCTTCATTCACGATGGGGACAACGGCAGCAATGGTTTCTACATTATTTACTACGGTGGGTCTATCCCACAAGCCCTTGACAGCAGGAAATGGCGGCTTGATTCTAGGATTACCACGTTTACCCTCCAAACTCTCAATCAATGCGGTTTCTTCACCGCAGATATAGGCACCAGCACCGGTACTTACAGCCAAATCCAAGTCGAACCCACTACCCTTGATGTTCTTCCCCAACCAACCATTGGCATATGCCTCGGCGATGGCTTTTTCAAGGATTTGTAAAACGTACATGTATTCACCACGGATATAGATGTAAGATTGGTTACAGCCCAAAGCATAGGAAGACAAAATCATTCCCTCAATCAATAAATGAGGGATTTTCTCCATCAAGTAACGATCTTTAAAGGTACCAGGCTCGCTTTCATCGGCATTACACAATAAATGACGTGGAACACCCTCTGGCTTGGCGATAAAGCTCCATTTCATTCCTGTTGGAAAACCTGCGCCACCACGACCGCGAAGTCCAGATTTTTTAACCTCCTCGACCACATCGTCTGGCGACATGCTTTTCAGGGCTTTTTCAACCGCTTTGTATCCGCCATTTTTGCGATATACATCATGGGTGTGAATACCTTCAACACCAATATGTTCTAACAGTAATTTACGATCCATGATTTTCTAGTCCCAAATAATTGGCATTTGGATTCTTGCTATAGTGTTCAATTAATTCATCCACTTTGGCCTCAGTAAGGTGTTCGTGGAATTTCTCGCCAGCTTGTAACATTGGTGCATAGCCGCAAGCTCCCAAGCATTCAACCGTTTTTAACGTAAATAATCCATCGGCTGTGGTTTCACCATCTTTGATTCCCAATTTATTTTCAATGTAAGCAACTATTTTCTCAGCACCTTCAATCATGCATGGACCTGTTCTACATACCTCCAACTTAACCTTACCAACAGGCTGGGTATCGTACATAGAATAAAAGGTAGCTACTTCGTATACTTCAATGGGTAATATGTGCAATAGTCTCGCAACGTAGTCCATGACCGGCTCGCTTAAGTGGCCAAAATGGGCTTGGGCGATGTGCAATACACTCAGTAAGGCACTCTTTTGTTTGCCTTCAGGAAATTTCGCAATCTGTCGCGCAACTTCCTGCAATAGCGGCTCTGGGAATTGTATATTTTCTTGACTCACAACAAATTTCTATTAAGCATCTAACTCACCAGCAATGACATTCATACTACTCATAGTCAAAATGGCATCACTGAGAACAGAATCAACGATCATTTCAGGGTAAGCTTGGTAATAGATGAAACAAGGACGTCTAAAATGCAAACGATAAGGCGTTCTACCGCCATCGCTCACCAAATAGTAACCCAACTCTCCGTTTCCACCTTCCACGGCGTGATATACTTCACCTGCCGGAATGGCTGTTTCTCCCATCACAATTTTGAAATGGTAAATCAAAGATTCCATACTGCGGTATACTTCCTCTTTCGGAGGCAAGTAAAATTCAGGTACATTGGCATGGAAATCACCTTTGGGCATTTTTTCAAGTGCCTGACGGATGATGCGCACACTCTGACGGATTTCCTCTTGTCTTACCACAAAACGATCATAAGTGTCACCATCTTTTCCTACGGGAATATCAAAATCGAAATCTTGATAACTAGCATAGGGATTCATTACCCTGACATCATAATCAACGCCGGCCGCACGCAAATTCGGTCCAGAGAAACTGTATTCAAGGGCACGTTTAGCGGTGATGGGCCCTGCACCTATCACACGATCCATGAAAATCCTGTTCCGGGTCAATAAGCGATCAAACTCTTCAAAATTATCAGGAAATTCAGCCAAAAACTTTTCCAATTTGGCATGAAAGGTTGGACTAAAATCGCGTTCAAAACCACCAATGCGTCCAACGTTTGTTGTTAAACGAGCACCGCAGATTTCTTCGTACAATTCGTAAATCTTTTCACGTTCTTGGAACATGTAGGTAAAGCCCGTCAAAGCACCAGTATCCACACCAATTACAGAGTTACAAACCAAATGATCTGCAATTCGAGCCAATTCCATAACAATAACCCGCATGTAATCAACACGCTTCGGCACTTCAATTCCAGCCAACTTCTCAAAGGTCATGTGCCAACCGATGTTGTTTATAGGAGATGAGCAGTAATTAAGTCGGTCAGTAATGGGTGTAATTTGGTTATAGGGACGACGCTCAGCCAACTTCTCAAATGCTCTATGAATGTAGCCAATGGTAGGTTCAGCACTTAAAATGCGTTCGCCATCTACTTTCAAGATGTTTTGAAAAATACCATGGGTAGCGGGGTGCGTTGGCCCTAAGTTCAGGGTAGCGATATCGCCATCAATGGTCTCCGTAGAGATCATCTGTCCGGTACTTTTAATTGTTAATTCGCTCATCTTCCAAAGAATGTATCGTTTTTATCGGTACGGGTTTCATCCTCCAAGCCATATTGCTTGCGCAAGGGATGATAATCCATATCGTCCATGTTAAGTATCCGACGTAGGTCGGGGTGACCTTCAAAATTGACTCCGTAAAAGTCAAAGGTTTCTCTTTCCATCCAATTGGCACCTGCGTACAAACCGGTTAGGGTTGGCAGAGAAATCTGCGTTTCTGGCAATGCAACTTTCAAACGAACGCGCTGATTGGCCACCAAATTATGTAAATGATAAATCACTTCATATTCGGCCCCTACTCTGTCGGGATAATGCGCCGCGCAAATGTCTGTGAGGTAAATAAACTGATGTTCATTTTTCAAGCCTTCCACCACCGAAATCAGTGTTGTGGCATCCAATTGAACATTCAACATACCGTAATTATCTACCGTAGCGTTTGGCTCAGTCCCTAACAAAGAGGCAATGTGAGCAAGTACTTGTTGATTGTCCATGTTTATTGTTCGGCTGAATGAATGTTATAGCTTTCCAACATTTTCTTGTATTCATCGCTATCGCGACGACGCAAGCTCTCATTTTTAGCCAATTCTTGAATTTTCATCAATCCTTCGATGATTTGCTCAGGTCTTGGAGGACAGCCAGGCACATAAACATCCACAGGGATTACTTTATCGATTCCCTGTAACACGCTATAGGTATCAAAAATTCCTCCAGAACAGGCACATGCACCCACAGACAATACCCATTTGGGTTCAGCCATTTGGTCGTATACTTGCTTTAAAACCGGCGCCATTTTCTTTGAAATTGTACCCATCACCATTAACAGGTCTGTCTGACGTGGTGTGAACGCCAATCGCTCAGAACCAAATCGCGCCAAATCATAGTTAGCACCCATTGTCGCCATAAACTCAATACCGCAGCAAGACGTTGCAAAGGGCAAAGGCCAAATGGAGTTAGAGCGTGCTATACCGATTACCTTATCCAGTGAAGTTGCGAAGAACCCTTGTCCTTCAATCCCTTCTGGAGCATCAACTGTTTTTACCATTTCTCGAATTATTTCTCCCACTCAAGGGCACCACGTTTCCAAACATAAATGAAGCCAAGCAGGAAGAAGCCCACAAATGCAACAACTGCACCGAAGCCTTCCCATCCCATTTCTTTAAAGTTCACTGCATAGGGATAAAAGAATATCACCTCCACGTCAAACAATACAAATAAAATGGCCGACAAAAAATACTTTACAGATACCGGGAATCGGGCATTGCCTTGATTCTCAATTCCGCACTCAAAGTTGTCTTCTCTTTTGGCGGTTTTTCTGTTAGGACCCAATAAATGGGAAATTCCCAACGTCAGCACCACAAAACCCACTGCGACACCTATTTGTATCAAAATGGGCAAGTAATCATTTGGCGTATTCATCTCTTTTGCAAATCTAATACAAGCGAATGAGGGTTTTGTTCTTTTGGGATTGAAAAAATGACTTTTTTTAATCCATTTCATCGGTATTTTTGCCAAAAACGATCTATGAACAAAAAATACTTTCGATTTGGCCTTCTAACCCTAGGAATCACCTTTTCTGGACTGGCTATTTTATCTAACGCAAGCGGCCCTGGTGGTGATCGCACGGGTGCACCGGGTTCATCGGGAAATTGCAGTGGATGTCACGGCGGAACCGCCAATTTGGGTGGTGACTTAGTCATTACCGCAGTTGACGTAGTAAGTGCCAAAACAGTTACCAGTTACGAAGCGGGAAAGAAATATACAATCGGCATCAAAATGGCTGGAACATCGCTGCGTAAAGGATTCCAGGCCACGGTATTAGACGCATCTAACAAGGCCATTGGATCTGTTTCAAATGTTAGCACAGGTGCAACTTCCTACACTTCTGGGACGCGTACAATTGTTGGACATAATACCCCAGGATTGGGTGTTTGGTATTTTGACTGGACAGCCCCAGCCGTTGCCGCTGGTGATATCACCATTCATGCTTCGGGTGTGGTTTCAAATGCCAACAACAACGACAATGGTGATCAAGTAATTAAAAATTCTTTCACATTGACTGCGCCTGTAAGCCAAGTGCAAAACAAACCTGATATCGCGATTCAATTATTTCCAAATCCCAGTCACAATGAGGTTTCGTTTTCAACAACCTTATACAATATCAGTTTGGTATCTCGGGATGGAAAAATCGTGATGAAAGCAAACGAGGCAAAAACACTGAATGTTGAGAAATTGGCTGCCGGTCAGTACTTTGTGGTTGCAAAAAATAGCCAAGATCAAATTGTTCATTTGAACTTTTTGAAGCGATAAATCACTGTTTCTTTTTTCTCTGAAATTCATTCAACGCCCGGTGATATCGCTGGGCGTTTTTGTTGTGTTCATCGAGTGAGATGGCAAAATCATGTTGGGGGGTGAGGTCTGACTTCGCACAGAAATATACGTAAGGATAAGCAGCTCCAAACAAGCAGGAATCAATAGCGTTAACACTGGGAATACACAATGCACCAATGGGTAAACCTTGGTTCAAATAGGTGTTGTAGGGTGATACAATTTTGGTATCTCGTAGTAGTACCCTACCCGCTTTACCTCGCGCAAAAACTACAGTTGGATCTGCTTGCAATAGCATTTTTTTACGCAGACGATTTTTGTATGTCGCAGCGATTTTCCCATATTCGGGCACATGATTGCTTTCTTTGGTAACAATGGATGCCAATGCTACCACTTCAACCGGAGTTAAATCCAATTCCTTGGCTGCCAGCATCCGCTCTTTTGTCCAAAAGTCATGCGCCTCTCCAACCAATCGATCCAAAAACTGAATGGGTGTTGTGCCTTTTTTAAACAAATAAGAATTTGGAATGGCGATGGCTTGCCAATTGTATGAGTCGATACCTTTTTCACTCAGCCATGTTTGCTGATTCCATCGTTTGTGATTTGTGGGATCCATCAATTCCTCTCCCAATTCAGTGGCTGACCAACCAAACTGTTTGGATACTCGGGTTTGAAATTGCGGCATTTCCCAATGACTGAGTATGGTAACCAACTGCTGATCCCTTTGATAGCGCACCAACAACTTGATCAAGTTCCAAATACTGGTATGCGGCTGTAACACAAGGGTTGTGGAACCTTTCACAGTCAAATCCAACCCACGCAGCCGGGCAACGCGGGCAAAAGAAAACTTTGTAGAAACGCCCAACTTTTCATCGATTAATGCATCGAAGTCAGAGTCAGAGATGGGTGTTTGATATGTCAAGGTAACATTGGAATCGTTGGTAGTATACCACCTTGGAACAAGCCAAAAAGCCAATCCTACAATCACCACAGTCACGACAATAGCAACCTTTATCCAGTTCTTTCCCATAGATCCACAAATTTGCATTTTTTTCGTTGGATTCTCGATAATTACGGCCCGTTTTCGATGTCTGTGCAGATAAAATCCCTTAGGTTTGTATTGTGAAAATTGCACTGATCGGATACGGAAAAATGGGCCAAATCATTGAGAAATTGGCTACAGAAAGAGGACATGAAATTGTGGCCAAATTCAATTCCCAAACCCCCTTTACATCTGATACCAAGCTAGATGTCGATGTAGCCATCGAATTTAGCAGTCCCGAATTGGCTACTAAACACATACAATGGTGTGTCGATCAACAAGTTCCAGTAGTCACAGGCACTACAGGGTGGTACGCTGAATATGACACCATCAAACAGTATTGTACTGACCATGCTGGTTCATTGTTCACTGCAACCAATTTTAGTTTGGGAGTGAATCTCTTTTTTGAGATGAGCAAACGCATCACCCAACTGATGAACCAACAACCCTACACTACGAGCATCCTAGAAATACATCATACAGAAAAAAAAGACGCACCCAGCGGCACCGCAATCACCCTGGCTGAAAATGTCATCGAATCATCCAATAGCTTAACCAACTGGAAATTAACGACAAGTGACCAAATAATACGTGAAGTTGACAGCGATACCCTGCCCATTCAAGCACAGCGAATTTCAGGTGTCCCTGGCACCCATGTTTTGCAGTTCGAGAGCGAGGTAGATATTATCAAACTTGAACACGAAGCAAAAAGCCGATTGGGCTTCGCCACAGGTGCCGTTGTCGCAGCCGAATGGCTTTACGGAAAAACTGGCGTGTTTGGTATGCGCGACTTGCTTAACTTTGAAAACTGATCTAAGCCATGCAGAGTTTTAATTCCGATTTATTCCTCATCCTTTGGGTGATTTGCTTTGTTTTGACCCGCGTGGGCTTGTCGAAAATGTTTAAGGCGGCCGGACAGTCGCCCTACTTGGCTTGGATTCCCATCTTGAGTTGGTGGTACTGGATAAAAATTGTAGATCGACCCAAGTGGTATATGATAGGGATGGTGATTCCCGGCGTAAACATCTTGTTTAGTTTCAACATCACGTTAGACCTTTTGCGTTCTTTTGGCCGACATGGTTATTGGGAACAGTTGTTGGGAACTGTTTTTAGCTTCATCTATTTCCCAATCTTGGCCTTTAAACCCATGAAATTTTACGGTCCCGCCGGAAACAGAACTTGGAAAGAAGCGAATGTACCAAAGCATGACGGACTTCGGGAATGGGGCGATGCCATACTTTTTGCGGCCTATGTGGCAGGAGGAATGCGCGCTTTGTACTTTGATTTGTATCAGATTCCCACACCTTCTATGGAGTCGAATTTGATGGTGGGCGATTACCTAGTCGTGAGCCGGGCGAAAATTGGAATGAGAATTCCCATGACACCAATCACGGTTCCCGTTTTGGCTCCCAAGCAGATCATGGGTTTCAAAGCCTATACTGACTTGGTTGAGTTGCCCTACATGCGCTTACCTGGTTGGTATACAATCAAAAATAACGACATTATCGTGTTCAACTGGCCCACGGATGACGATGCCGACGCAGATGGACTTTCGGATTACGAGCAAACAGCGGAGGGTGTAAAATTGCGTTTGCCTGCCGACAAAAAAGACAATTATGTGAAGCGTTGCGTGGGTATTCCAGGCGATCGCATCAAATTACAAGGCGGACAGATTTACATCAATGGTCAATTATTACCACGTGTAGGTAAACAGCAAAAGCGCTATTTGGCTTTGTTAAAAACGCCCATTACGGAAGATTTCCTAGAGCAGAATGAATTGGGCGATTTCAATTTCCCACCCAATGCAAAACAAATACAGGATGCAGCCCAAAAAACTGGCAAGTATATTATTCCTTACCACTTGTTTACATGGCCAGAGAATTTTGAAAAGATCAAAAATCACCCTGAGGTGATGAGCATCTTTTTGGATTCAATTGATGAAGGGTATCAACGGGTAATGTTCCCAGGGAATGTTCGTTTCAATGGACAATTACTAGATAATCATGCAGATACTTCTTTGTTTGAATTTGCTCACCCCAAATGGAACATCAACAATTACGGCGAGGTGAGACTACCCCGTCGTGGCGAAAGCATCCCACTTACAGCCCAAAACTGGGACTTTTTGAAGCTGGCTATAAACAAATACGAACATGCTAACATCGTTCAGCGCGGTGGTAAATTTTGGGCAGATGGCGGAAGCGGTGCCGAGGTAAAATCATACACCTTTAAAATGGGCTATTATTGGATGATCGGCGATAACCGATACAATAGCCTTGATTCTCGTTTCTGGGGCTATGTACCTGAAGACCACATCGTTGGAAAACCCTTGTTTACCTTCTTCAGTTTAAAGAAAGTAATGGCCATCGACCCAGAGACCAATCAGCCATTGACCAACAATGGAAATATGGAGTATAAGGTAAAGGGAATTCGCTGGAGCAAGATTTTCAGTTGGATTGAATAACCATCAATTCAACGAAATGGGTGGGATCATTTGATCCGCAGCGTTATAGAACATCAATCCGTGCACCACTGGACTGAGCCATTCGATGATGGGCATTTCAGCCAGAATCAGCATCACATCGGATTCAGTTTCCGCTTCAATGGTACACCACCATTTATCGACGGTGTCGTTCACTGCGTACATGTGCAACGTTCCTTGTTGAAATAACTCATCAACATACTGACGCTGCTGCGGAATGCGCATAGCCATTCTCTCATTTAGCGGATCAATATCGCTTTCTACCAGAAACAACGGCATAATTACTCGGAAATTAACGAAGGCGGAGTGAGTGAAACGGCCAATGAATGACCAACTAAATTGCCAGCAAAGTTCTTGTTATCACAGTGCCAATGGGCCTGTAATCGTTCCGCTTCTTCAGCCGTGAGTAAATTCAGCTTCATTAATATTTCTTGTGCAACTTGGTATTGAGGTCCCATTTTACCATCATCAATTTTAATGGCGATCCCCCATTTTTTGTGAGGAATTGACAAGCAATAAATCCCGTCAGCGCCGGTTTTTCCCACGATTCTACCATTGGTAATACGCATTAAATCCGTACAATAGCGTTTAGTTCCAGCTATCAATAATGGATATTTGGTAACGGCTTGTACTATTCTATCACAGGCAATGGTTAATTCAGCATTTTTCCATGACATGGGCGAAACCAAGTTTTTATAGGCCAGCGCTTGATTGTAAAGTGGCATTCCAAAAATGGGTGCCGAGCATCCATCAACACCAACGGCCAATTCTTCTTCTGGAACTTCGTAGAACAGCGATGTTATTTGTTTGATTTGCTGATGCAACGGGTGGCTAGCAGAAAGGTAATGCTCCAAATCCAAATGATTATGGCAACAATGTGCTAGGAAACCCGCATGTTTTCCACTGCAATTGTTGTGCATGCAAGAAGGTTCTTTGTTGGCTTTGATCAAAGCAACAAAATCCTTTTTTAATGTTGGTTGTTGTGCTCCACACTTTAACGCATCGGAATTTAACGATATACGACCCAAAACATCATCGACAACTTCCAAGTGCATTGGTTCACCGTTGTGCGATGCACACATAATGGCCAATTCTCTATCTCCAAATCCAAAGGAATCGAATCCTCCTGAGAGCAAGAATGGTATATGCTGAAAATATTTGAGCGCAGAACGAGGAAAGGATACTTGTTGAATATCGCCCTGAGACCAAATCACATTTCCCTGTTCGTCCACGACGCAAAAGGAACCCCGATGGAAACTTTCAACCACTTCACCGCGAATATTCTCTACCAATATGGGGTTACTTGAAATTACTGTTGTCATGTTTAAAGTCTTTGTTGCCCCAACAAAAATAGCACCGCCATACGCACCGCTACCCCATTTTCTACTTGTTGCAAGATGATACTATGGTCACTGTCAGCGACATCACTACTTATCTCCACACCGCGGTTGATTGGACCTGGGTGCATGATACAAATTTCTTTGTCTAGGGCATTGAGTTTGTCGATGGTTAAACCATACAATCTCGAATACTCTTTGAGTGATGGGAAGTATCGTTGATCTTGACGTTCCAATTGAATGCGCAGCATGTTTGCCACATCGCACCAGCGAAGGGCTTCTTCAAGGTTATGAGAAACTTTCACACCCAATGCATGAATGTGCTTGGGAATTAAGGTGGCGGGACCGCAGACCATAACTTCAGCACCAAGTAATTGGAGGCAATAAATGTTGCTTAACGCCACTCTAGAGTGCAAGATATCGCCTATGATTACTACTTTTTTCCCTGCTACATCGCCGTATTGTTCCCTGATTGAATAGGCATCCAACAGGGCTTGCGTGGGGTGTTCGTGGGTGCCATCGCCCGCATTGACTATTTGCGCATCGATGTGTTTAGAAAGGAAAACGCAGGCACCTGGCGCTGGGTGACGCATCACCACCATATCTACCTTCATCGACAAAATGTTATTCACGGTATCGATGAGGGTTTCACCTTTTTTCACGCTGGATGAAGAGCTAGAAAAATTGATGGTATCTGCCCCAAGTCGTTTTTCTGCCAATTCAAACGAAACACGCGTTCTGGTCGAATTCTCAAAAAACAAATTGGCGATGGTAATATCTCTCAGGGCAGGTGTCTTTTTCACTGGCCCGTTGATCAATGTTTTGAAATTATCAGCGGTTTCGAATATGGTTTGAATATGCGATTCGCTCAAACCCTTGATTCCGAGTAAATGTTTTATGGGTGCGTTCGCGGTCATTCTTTTTTACTTAAAAGCCAAACTTGTTGTTGGTCTTCTGTCCAATCAACTTTTACATGTTCTCCGGTACTTCTTGAATCAACAACTACTCCAACGTAATTGGGCGATATAGGCAGTTCTCTTTGGAATCTTCGATCTACCAAAACCATCAATTCTACTTGTTTGGGTCTTCCAAAACTCATTAATGCATCAATGGATGCGCGAACACTTCTACCGGTGTACAGGACGTCATCTACCAATACAATATTTAAATTCTCGGTGGAAAAATTGATGTGTGACTTTTTAGGCATGAAAATCTCGCCTCTGCCAATGTCGTCGCGGAAAAACGTATGATCCAATTCTCCGTATTTCAGGGCATTATCGGGCTGCAATTCGGTAATGAATGCGGTCAGTTTTTTTGCCAAATCCACCCCTCGCGGTTGCAATCCGATGATGGCAGTTTGCGCAAAATCGCCATGCGCTTCGATCAATTGCAGGGCGAACCTCTTGAGTATGAGGTTCAACTTATGGGTGTCGATGAGCAGTTTAGGTTGGCTCATTGGATAATAATATTACAGTATCGAATTCATCCTTAGACAAGGCGATGACCGACAGTCGGGGCTGTCGCAGCAATCCCATTTGCGTTAGTCTAGGATCTGATTTCATGGTTTGGAGAGACACGGGCTTTTTTAACTGATACGCGGGTTTTACATCAACCACAACCCAGGCAGTTTCATCGGTTGTAGGATCTTGGTAATGGGTTTTGATAACTTCGGCCACGCCCACAACTTCTTTACCTTCATTGCTGTGATAGTACAGACACAAATCGCCCAATTCCATCGCCATCAAATTATTTCTGGCTTGGTAATTCCGCACACCATCCCAAAAGGTTGATTGGTCTTTGTTGAATTGTTCCCAGCTGTACTTGAAAGGCTCAGATTTAATTAGCCAAAAGTTCATAATGGCAAAGTAATATCAAACCACACGAACTGCAAACCTTATGATGAATATTGAATCACCAATTTATTGACAATTTGACGAATGATTAAAAAAATGACAAAATAAGTTCTGATAATTTGTCAATCCGAAATATTTGTTGTTCATTTACAAATCAAATAATTGTCAATTTTTTTAACAATGTTCCTCAAAGAAAACCTCAAACTCCTGCGCAAACGCCGCAAACGAAGTCAAGAAGACGTAGCCAAAAGTCTTAACATCACCCGTTCGGCCTACAACAGTTACGAAAACGGTGTTGCGGAACCGGGGATTCAGATTCTTATCCGTTTATCGGAATTTTTTCAAATCAATATCGACAAGATGTTAAAGACCGATTTGGAACGATTGGGTGAAATGCAATTGTCTCAGTTGGAAAAAGGATTTGATTTGGATTTGACAGGAACGCGTTTGCGGGTGTTGACCACGTCAGTAAATGTGGAGAATGAAGAAAATATAGAATTGGTCCCACTGAAAGCAAAAGCGGGATATGCCACGGGATATGCAGATCCAGACTATATCAAATCGCTGCCAGCGTTTAACCTTCCCTTTTTGTCGGCGAATCGAAAATACCGAAGCTTTCCCATTTCGGGCGATAGCATGCCGCCTGTTTCAGACGGTGCTTTTGTTACCGGTGAATACATTCAAGATTGGAACATGGTGAGAAACGGGCACCCTTACATTGTGGTCACTCAGGATGATGGCATTGTATTTAAGGTTTTATACAATCGCATCGAAGAAGATGGTACGTTTTTATTGTGCAGTACCAACACTTTATATAGTCCATACACCGTAAAGGTGCACGACATCCTTGAAATTTGGAAATTTGTCAATTATATCAACCCCAAATTCGAAGAACCAAACACCACGGAAACCACGGATATTGGGCCGGCTATTCGCATGATTCAGCGGGAAATCGGGCTGATCAAGGACAAGGTAAAAAACATTGAAGAGAAGATTTGAGTGTGAAAACACAATTACTCTGTAGAGAATGATTCAGATTCGGTGGATTCGTTTTATTTTTGCCGTCACTTTATTCAAAAGAAATGAAATTCGGTAAAAAAGAATATCTCAACTGGTACAGAAGCATTTTGTTGCAACGTCGTTTTGAAGAAAAAGCGGCACAGTTATACGGACAGCAAAAAATCAAAGGCTTTTGTCACTTGTACATTGGTCAGGAAGCCATCACCGCAGGGATGATGACAGCGATCAAATTTGGGGATAAGGTCATCACGGCTTACCGTGACCACGGCCATGCTTTGGCTATGGGAGTAAGTGCAAATGCTGTAATGGCGGAACTGTATGGTAAAGAGACCGGTTGTACTGGCGGAAAGGGTGGCTCTATGCACATGTTTTCAAAGGAACACAACTTTGTTGGTGGACATGGTATCGTTGGTGCTCAGATCCCAATGGGTGCAGGTTTGGCATTTGCCGAGCAATACAACAACACAGGCAATGTTAGTTTGACATTCTTCGGAGACGGTGCAGCCAGACAGGGTGCATTGCACGAGGCCTATAATATGGCTATGTTGTGGAAATTGCCCGTGGTTTTCATTTGTGAAAACAACCAATACGCCATGGGAACAAGCGTTGAAAGAACCACCAATTTGTTGGATATTTATAAGATTGGTTTGGGATACGACATGCCAAGCTTCCAAGTGGATGGCATGAAGTGTGAAACTGTTCACGAGGCCATCTACAATGCTTGTGAGCATGCTCGTTCAGGCAAAGGTCCGGTTTTCTTGGAAATCAAAACGTATCGTTATCGCGGACACAGTATGAGTGACCCTGCGAGTTACCGCACCAAGGAAGAGGTGGCCGACTACAAAACCAAAGATCCTCTAGAAACCACCAAGGCAACTATTTTGTCCAAAAAGTATGCAACTGAAAAGGAATTGGATGCCATGGAAGAAGAGATCATTCAGGAAGTAAATGCCAGCGTAGAATTCGCTGAGAACTCAGCCTATCCTGATGCATCTGAACTTTACACAGATGTATACGTTGAAAACGACTATCCATACATTACTGACTAATCACGAAATTTCTTATATTCGCGCCTTCTTATTTCTATTATGAACATCAAAGAGAGTATTTCATCCATTCAATCTAGTATAAAAGCCTACTACGAAGCCAACACCAAACGTGTTCAAATCATTGGTCTTGCAGCCATCGCCGTTATTGGCGCTAGTGTATATTGGTTCCAATTTTACATGCCAAGCCAAGAAAAGGAAGCAGAGGTAAAATTTGCAAAGCTTTGGCATTATTTTAAAACCGATTCATTGGATGTTGTATTGAAAGGTGACAAAGCCAACAAAATCATGTCGGCCGTTGAAATCGCCAACAAATACGGAATAACCACCAAAGGAAAAGAAGCTAGCTTGATGGCAGGATTGGCTTACTTGAAAAAAGGTGAATTTCAGAAGGCTTTGGATTACTTGAACGACTTTAACGGTGGTGACGCTATTTTGGGTCCTTCTACCATCGCTGCAAAGGCTGCTTGTTATAGCGGTTTGGGTGAATTGTCAAAAGCCGCCGATTTGTATGAAAAGGCAGCCAAATTGGGTGATAACGAATACACCAGTACTTACTACCAGAAAGCAGCTATCCATTACGAATTGACAAAGGATTACTCGTCTGCATTGAGTTGCTACGAAACTTTGGAGAGTAAGTATAGCAGCACGCGTGAGGGACAAGAAGCGGAAAAATACATCTATCGCCTCAAAGGTTTGATGGGTGAATTGAATAAATAACAACTCCGGTGGCTACATCGATTTCTTCATCCCCTTCTCCTACTTTTTCTTTTAACGATCAACACTACATTATAGGTGTAGTGACAGCATCTTGGAATCACCACATCACGGGTGTTCTCCAACAAGGTGCAATCGACGTGCTAACAAAGGCACAAAGTGAACAATCCATTGAAATTATTGAGTTCGCTGTACCTGGCGCGTTTGAAATTCCAACCGCAGCACAATGGCTCTTCGAAAATGGATGCGATGCAGTAATCAATTTGGGTTGCGTAATTAAAGGCGACACTCCACATTTCGATTATGTTTGTAATGCTGTGACCGATGGCATTGCCCAGTTAGCGCTTAAACACAGTAAGCCCTGTATTTTTGGCATCATTACAACCAACAATGAGCAACAAGCTTTCGATAGAGCTGGTGGTTCGTTGGGCAACAAAGGCGCGGAAGCTGCAGAAGCTGCCCTCTGGATGTTATTGGCAAAATCTTCTTTAGAATCTTAATTCTCACCATACCCTACCCTTTATTCAATGGCAAACGAAATCGACAAAGTAGCAGAAAGCTATGCCGACCAGCTGAGTGTAGCTGAACATTTGATCGCCCAAAACACCGAAGAAATCTCTTTGGAATCGCAATATGCGAATCTAAGCAAAGACGAATTGGTAGCAGCGGCCAAAGAGCTCATGCACACAACGGATGTGAAAAAAGCCTATCAACAATTGCAAGCACTAAGAAATGTGTTTGAAGATTTGTTGGCCCAAGAGCGTCCCGGCATGATTAGACAATGGGTAGAAGATGGCAAGGATCCCCGAGATTTTATCGCACCAGCAGACGAACATAAAGCAAACCTCAATCAGGTCATTGCCGAATTCAAGAAACGCAGAGAAGAAGAACGCAAGCGTGCCGAAGAAGAAAAACTACACAACCTCAATCAAAAACGCCTGATACTTGAAAAGATCAAAGCGTTGGTAGAATCGGAAGAGAACGATCACAGTTTGGACGTATTGCGTGAATACATGCGTCAATGGAGAGAGATTCGACATATACCCAAAGAGTTTCATGAGGAGTTATATACTTCTTACAAGGTATACATTGACAAGTTCTATAATCAGTTATCGGTATTTAACGAACTGAAGGAACTTGACAAAGACAAAAATCTTGAAATCAAAATCGACTTGATCAAGCGTGCAGAACAGCTGAAGGATGAACCCAACATTCGAAAAGCGCTGCTACAATTGAACAAATATCATGAGGACTGGAAAAATACGGGTCCAGTGAGGGCGGAGATTTCGGATGATATTTGGAAGCGATTCAAAGCGGCCTCTGACATTGTCATTGATGCGAAAAAAGCGGAACAAGCACAAATAGATGCGGAGCGCCAAAAGAATATGGACAAGAAAACCGTGTTGATTGAAAAAGCGGAGACCACCATCGCCGTTTTACCTACTCAACCCAAAGAATGGGCAAAAATTGCGAAGGAATTGGATGAGTTAATGCTTGAGTGGAAGAAAATCGGGCCGGTGCCAAGTGATAAAAATGAGGAGGTTTGGACGAAATTCAAAGCCATTAGGAATCAGTTTTATGGTGAGCGCAAGCATTTTTACAAAGACTTGAACTCCAGTAAGAAAGACAATCTTTCTCGTAAAATGGAATTGTGTGTGAAAGCTGAGGCGTTGAAAGATTCAAATGAATTCATGAAGACGTCTGACGCTTTACAAAAATTACAAGATGAATGGAAAACAGTTGGGCCAGTTCCTGAAGAACAAAACGAACTCGTTTGGAAGCGATTCAGGGCAGCGTTTGATCATTTCTATGCAAGGAAAAACGAATGGTTCAAACAACGTAAAGCCGAAGAAAGTGGTGCCATTCAAAAGAAAAAGGATGTTTTGTTGGGCTTAGAAGCATTGAAAGCCAACCAAACGATTGACCATCAGTTGTTGTTCCAAGAATTGAAGGCATGGCAAAAGCAATGGAACGATGCGGGATTCGTTTCAGGAAAGACTTATCAGCAGTTAAATAAGACTTATCAAGCGCTGGCCGACGAAATCTTCAATCGCTTCAAATCTGTGAGCAATACACAAAGAAGCACCATGCAAAAAGAGCATTTTAGTCAGTTAGCCCAATCGGGTGACGGACAAAAGCGCTTGCAAATGGAAGAGCGGAAGATCAAAGAGAAAATCGCAAAGTACAATGATGAAATCGCTACGATGGAAAACAACAAGGCGTTTTTCAAGCATAGCAAAAATGCTGAAGCGGATACAAAACAATTCGACGATAACATTGCAAAGGCCAAAGACATGATTGCCAAGGCACAGCAAGAGTTAAAAATGTTGAAAAGCGTTTCATCATGAGCCTTCAGGGCCTGTTTGGAATCCTAGATTATCTCATTTATTTGGTTCGTAGCACGAACCGCCATGGCGTACACTCCCCTTTTGTCTATCACTTTACTGATCGTGTCCTATATGGAAAATCGCCCTGCGAATATGAGGCGGCTGCAGAGTTGTGCAGAAAACGCATGGTACAGTCGTCCCGCAAAGTAGACTTCGGCAACCAATCGCAGCGCTTGAGCAAATTGGCTTTGAATGTTATTCCTTCGGCCAAACTCAATCGTTTGCTATTTCGCTGGATCCAAGATCAACAATTGGGCAAGCACATTGTAGAAATTGGCAGTAGTTTCGGTGTTACGCCACTTTATTTACAACGCGGTCCTCAGCCCTTTTCTCGTTATTGGGTATTCGATCGGCAATCGGCGGTCCTCAAGATTACTGATTACAATTTGCGTGAATACGATTGTAATGAGACGACAAATCAAATTCACTACCAACAAGTTGATGAAATCATGGAGCAGTTAGCGGCAATTGAGGACGGCCAGTTGGATATGGTGATCATCAATGAAGCCTTGGAACCCGATTCTTTTTGGCGATTGATGGATTGGGTTACCCCTAAACTCGGCCCCAATGGCAGCATTGTCATGACAACCTTGCGCAAGTCCGAATCACAGCAACTACTATGGCAACAGCTTCAAAATCAAAAAGAAATCACCGTTGGGATTGATTTATTTACGATGGGCATGGCTTTTGCTAGAAAAACGCAGGTGAAAGAGAATTTCATTCTTCGATACTAACATGAAATATACACACAAAGTACGGGTTCGATACGCTGAATGCGATCAAATGGGGTTTTTACACCATTCTATTTATGCGCTCTATTTGGAGGAGGCAAGAACAGAACAAATGAGATCGAAAGGAATCACTTACAAAGAGATGGAGGAAAGTGGTTTAATCATGCCGGTAAGAACGATGAATATTGAATTTAAGAAGGCGGCAAGGTATGACGACCTTTTGAGTATTGAAGTTTGGATTCCTGAAAAACCGGTTATTCGCTGTGTTTTCAACTATCGAATTCTGAATCAGCACGATGAATTATTGGGAACGGCTTCCATGGAAATGTTTTACGCACGAAAATCTGATTTGCGTCCGGTGAAAGTTCCACAGATTATTATCGACAAATACAATTTTTAACACTTTATTGCCAATCGGGAACCATGGGCTATTACAAATCCATCAAAAATCACATTGATTCAGCCTCAGACAACAAACTGTCTGATGAGGATTTTTTTAATAGCAATGAACCGCAACCCGGCGATACAGAGGAACAGCATCCGTTTATTCTTTATCTGAAGCGAACGCGTTTAAAAGCATTACAGGGAGAAAGCATTTACAATGTAGGCAAGTATTTTTTCAGGTCGATGTTCATGGAAAACCTGAATACCCGAGCATCAAGTTTGAGTTTCAACTTCTTCTTGGCCTTATTTCCTGCGTTGATTTTCTTACTCACTTTGATCGGTTATTTGCCATTGCATGGTTTAAAAACCCAGTTTATTCAAGAGTTGTCGCGCGTGCTACCCAAGCAAACCTTCCGTGAAATTCAAGAGACGATACTGGAAATTTTGAATAAACAGAACTCAGGTTTGTTGTCGTTCGGTTTTATCACAACCATTTATTTCGCATCAAATGCATTTCATTTGCTGATCAATTCGTTTAATCGACGTCTTCCCTTTGCCAAAAAGAAAAACTGGTTACAAGTACGCGGCAAGGCGATTTTCATGACATTTTGGATCAGTTTATTGATTATCACTGCCTTGTTGTTGTTGACTTGGGCCTTCCAAAGTGTTGAGTACATCACAGAGCATGATTGGCCATTGGCGAGTGTTTACTCATTCATTATTGTTTTGCTGGAATATTTGGTGTTGGCTGCACTCTTTCAAATTGGTATTTCCAGTATTTATTATTTTGGTCCTTCCAATACAAAGCGATGGCGTTTTTTAAGTGCGGGCAGTATTGCAGCCACCGTACTGGGTGGAATATCCACTTTGGCGTTTGGTATGTATGTGAATAATTTCAATACTTACAACAAGGTTTATGGATCAATTGGTGCCATCATTGCCTTGATGATTTTGATCTACATCAACATTTTGACCATCATTGTAGGATTTGAGCTCAATGTGAGCATTGAAAAGGCCCTGGCGCAAAAAGAGCGTAGGAATGCAAAACTCGTCGGTTAACCGACAAAAATCTTCTCTACAAAACCATCTCCCATGCGCTCATTGATGGTTTTCAGTAGCGTATCTCGCTGCAAAAACATCTCATTTTTTAAAGGCGCTTGATCAAAGTTCACATACAGCGTTTTGCCCCTCATGGAAATTTTTGAGGTGTGTTTGGAAATCAATGGACCTACTATATCTGTCCAATGTTTAACCAATTCAATTTCACTGTGCTTTTGTGTCAGGTGGTAACGATCATTCATTCGTTTCACCACATCTGCAATGGACTTCTCTTTTCTATCGGGCACGTCTTTCCTTGGCAGATCAATCATATACTACGAAGTTAGTTACTAGCCAATTTGCTTTTGCGGAAACCGTAAGAAAAATATACCAACAACCCTATTCCAAACCACCCGAAGAACCAATACCAATTGTTGGCCTTCATACCGGTTAACAAATAGGCACAGATACTCAATCCCAAAAGTGGAATCAACGACCATCTTTTCAGGTAAGTAAACACGGACAACCCCAGCAACAGTATCCAATATAATCCATGGGATACCGTGAAAATATTATCCCAATTTTGAACGTTGGATAAAGAAGAAAAGTAACCAGGGAAATTGTATCGCACAATAACGATAGATGCCAATATGATTGAAGGAAAAACATACTGTCCATTGATGTAAGGCATTCGAAAACCCTTACCCTCTCCTTCTTTTCGTGGAGGCAACAGTAGCACGCCACCGCAAACCAGGACAAAGGCAAAAATGGTTCCTATACTCGTGAAATCCAGTACAAAATGCTCATTGGTAAACAATATTGGAACGCCAACCATCAAACCCGTTACGATGGTCGAGAAAGAGGGTGTACTATATTTGGGATGGATCTTTGCGAATGCAGGCGGCAACAAACCATCCCTGCTCATGCTCAACCATATGCGGGGTTGTCCCATTTGAAACACCAACAACACACTGGCCATCGCCACAACTGCCACAATAGAAACGATATATTCTAACCAATCGATTCCCCGTTCGCCCAAGACAAAGGCCAAAGGATCGCCCACTGCCAGCGAACGATAAGGAACCATTCCGGTTAACACCAAGGTGATAAAAATGTACAAAATTGTACAAATCAGCAGCGAATAGAACATACCACGGGGCAAATCGCGTTGGGGATTTTTGGCTTCCTCAGCCAGCGTACTTACTGCATCAAAACCAATGTAGGTAAAAAACAAGGCCGACACTCCCTGCATCACCCCTTGGAAACCCTCGGGCATGAAAGGCTGATAATTTTTCACGTCTATATAGGCAACACCAACAGCGATCACCAAAACAATGGCAACCAACTTCAACACCACCATGATGTTTGAAGCGTTGCGGGATTCTTGTACACCCCTAAAAACCAAAGCCGTGATGAGTATATTGATCAACAGCGCTGGTGCATCAAAAACGATATGAAGTCCCGCAATAACCGGTGCAAAGGCAAAGGCTTCATAGGCCATGCGATCGGCTTGAGAATACTGACTCAGTTCGGCGGATTTCCACAGATGATCGTATTCTGAAGAAGATAAACCCACTGAAATTTGATTACCGATGGTTTTGAACATTTCCGAAGCGGTGGAATAATCGGTAACCAACCATCGCGGTAAAATCCACCCAACTTGATCCAACAAATGCACTACATAGCCCGACCAAGAGAAGGCAACGTAAATATTACCGATGGCATACTCCATGATCAATGCCCATCCAATAATCCATGCGAACAGTTCACCAAACGATGCGTAAGCATAGGTATAAGCGCTTCCTGAAACTGGGATTCTTGATGCAAATTCTGCATAACAAAGCGCCGCAAAAGCACATGCAACGCCACAAATGACAATGAGATACACGCTCGCCGGTCCGCCCGCTGCACAAGCCTCACCAATAGAACTAAAAATACCCGCTCCTATAATCGCCGCGATGCCAAAAAAAGTCAAATCCCTCACACCCAATACCCGCTTCAGCGAACCAGATTCTGTGTGAACGGGAAAGTCTGTTTTGACCCTGAATAAGTTTCTCCAATTCATTTTAAATGCGATAATACAAACAAATCAGCAACGGAATAGAAATTTCTCTAACTTTGTATGGATGCGCAAATTCATGACCCTATTTACCATGATTTTGGTGCTGCTTTCTAGCGGCGCGGCGCAGATGGCGTATCACATTTGTGAAGAAGACGGTGCTCATATTTGGGTCGATGACTGTCATACCGCTTCTGAGGATTCAGAAAAACCATCCGACAATTGTTGTGGTGATTCCAATGAATCGTTTGCGCTGAACGATATATGCTGTACGGAGGCCTATTTCTTTTCTCTGTCGCCCCTTCCCGTTTCTCCAGTAAAATTCAAATTTGAAAAAATGATTCAATGGCACTTACGTGCATGGAATCACACAGAATACCAGTCTCATACCCCGTACATGCGCAATTTGGCGTTGCCATCACACCTCGCTCAAAATTCGAGTAAGCCGCCAAACAATCCATCGCAGCCGGGCCTTTGTATTTGGATTATTTGATTTGATTTCCATTTCCGCGAATCAATCAAAATAATACCAAAACAAAAATGAAAGCAAAAATTATTATGTTGCTAACAGCGATGCTGTTGAGCACCATGGGAATCGCAGGGCCAAAACCTGTAAAAAAGACCACCATTAGTTTTGCCGTTGAGGCAAATTGTGGCGACTGTAAAAATCGCATCGAGAACGCTTTGGATAAAAAAGGCGTTTATAAAGCCATATTTAACCTGGATAGTAAAATTCTAACCGTCACCTATGATCCCCGCAAACTAGAAGAAATTCAGTTGCATAACATGGTGGCCATGGTTGGTCATGACACTGAAAAGGTAAAAGCCAGCAATGTGGTATACGAGAGCTTACCTGATTGTTGTAAGTATCGCCAAGACGACGACGAATGGGGACCGCATCAACATTAATCGTTGCGCTGAGTTTCTTTTCCATTGCCAGTTACCCCTTAGACTCCGTTGCGCAGTCGACGCCCACGAATACTGAGCAGTCACGTATCAGTCGGGTGAACGTAAAAGACACGGGTGATGTTGACACCCTAACAACGTTGACAATCAAACGAGAGCGGGGTGCGTTTTACAGTGGTAAAGGCGTGGGACTAACCGAAGTACTCACAGAAAACGAATTCAAAAAGGCCGCGTGCTGTACGCTATCAGAGAGCTTTGAGCTGAGCAATACGGTAGAGGTTAGTAATGCTGATGGCGTTTCTGGTATCAAGCAGGTGGAAATGCTTGGACTGGCCGGAAAGTACGTATTGATGTCCAGAGAGAACATTCCAAGTATCAATGGTTTGGCGACATTAAATGGTTTGAGCAATATTCCTGGTCCGATGATTTCATCCGTGCAATTGGCAAAAGGTGTTGGGGCAGCAGGATTAGGCGCAGATGGACTTACGGGAGGTTTGAATTACCAAATGAAGGCCGATATCAAGGATCCCAAGCTCTATTTTAATGCATACAGCAATCACCAAGCGCGTACCGAATTCAATGCAATTGCAAAAAGCATTGTTCTAAACAAAGCGATTTCGCACACTTATTTGCATTCGGGGGGACAGTATCGCACGACGGACATGGGCGATGATGGTTTGGCAGACATGCCACTTTCACAACGCTTTTTGGTCGCCAATCACACCCAAATTCCTGGTAAGAAAATGGAATCTCAATTGGGCGTACTAGCGTACCAAGATCAAAAGCGTGGTGGTATATTGGCGAGTGGATCACTGAATGAAATCAGCGCCAACAATTCAGATTTTCGCTTCGATTTCAACGAACAACATGTTGAAGGTTATGCCAAGCTAGGTATTTTTCTATCGGAAAGTGGCGATAGAAGTTTGGGCAATATTTTCAATGTATCGCGACATCAATTGGGTTCAACCCTTAACTCCCTCCAAGACCGAAAATATTCTGGAACAGAAGACAGAATTTACTACAGCGGCATTTACCAAACACCTGAAAAAAATGACCATAATCTAAAATTGGGTGTTTCGGCATTGGGTAGTCACGTAAAAGAATCACTATCAAACCAAAATGGTGATACCTTTCATCTGGATGGCTGGCAGAAAACGGCAGGTGTTTTTGGCGAATACACAATCGAAGGAGAAAAAATCGCTGCTGTATTGGGCCTGAGGGGGGATTGGCACTCGGTTTACGGATTGTATGCGACCCCTAGGTTGCACCTGAAATGGAGCATCAACAAGAAGCATAGAATCAATGCCCAAGGTGGTGTTGCAAGGCGAAGTAGTTATTTTCTATCTGAGCATTTGCCACAATTCATCAACGGGAGAACATTGATCATTGATCAATCTCAACTTATAAATCAACAATGGATGCCACAGGAAAAGGCATGGAATTATGGTTTGAGTTATTTGGGGAATTTCATGGTTAACGACTACCCCGCTACCCTTGCTTTTGATGTTTTTGAAACCCGATTTCAGTCGCAAATACTGGTAGACAGAGATCAATCTGCTTCAGAGGTACTCATTCGTTCGGTATCTGGAAATCAAGCTGGAAAAACAAGAACAGCACAAATTGATTTCAATGCTTATCTACACCGCAGATGGAGTTATAAGCTCAGCTATCGTTGGATAGATTCTAGATTGTGGCTCGATAGTGGTTTTAAACAACAACCGCTTCAATCTGTACATCGAGCATTGGTTGTGATGCAATACAATACCCGAAACAAATGGTATTTTGACTTTGTAACCCAGTATAACAGCCGGAAGAGACTACCTTACTACTCCAATGTGAATCATCCCAAACATCCTGGCTATAGTCCAAGCTATTTGATTGTGAATCTGCAAATTCGCAAAGTCATGAGCACGGCTTTTGAATGGTATGTGGGCGGTGAAAATTTGGGCAATGTTCAAAATCACCATCCTGTAATGAATTGGGAATCACCCAATAGCAATCAGTTTGATGCGGGTTATGCTTGGGGACCTACAAACGGCTTTACAATTTACGCCGGACTTCGATACAATTTGTTTTAATGCATGATGGGTACGTTCAAGCCGTTTTATTTTTGGCTTGAATGTACTCACTCATGAGCTTGTACAAGGCTTGCAAATTCTGCTGATCATCGAGCAAAGAAATGTGATTTTCTTGGGTTTTGAGATCACCGCGTTTGGCCGGTCCAGTGAGTTTTCCCCATGGCTTGTCCGACCCCAAATTCATGGCTGTCTGTGCTAGAATTGGTTGAATCCAGGCAGTTGGCAAATCGTTTGAAGCCAGAATATCATGAGCGATACCCGCCATCGCAACGGTGAAATTGTTTGCAAATACCCCCGCCAAATGCAAATACTGACGTGACGCATAGGATAACGCTTGGCAATGCAAAACACCCAAGGAATCAGCCAATCGCTGCAAATTCACATTCACTTGTTCACTGCTTGATTCTGTAAACACTGGAACATCGCTCCAATTCACTGTTACATCGGAAGCAAACGTTTGCAATGGGTAAAACACAGCGGTGTCCGCATGACTTAGCAACGGCAAGGGTGTTGCGCCACTACAATGAACCACTGTGATTCCAGGGACATCTAGTCTTGCTGCACACTGAGCAATTTGACTGTCGGATACGGTGAGTAATATCACATCCCCTGGCGAAATAATCAATCGTGAATCAGCGATGAAAATATCGCTATTTAGCCAGTCAAGACCTTCTAAGTTCTGAGGCTTTGTTTTTGAACTTATGACATGGACAGAATCAAACAACGCCAAAATAGACGCATTTATACTCCGCTGAAGCAACACTTGTTTTGTGATTGCACTGCCAACACGGCCATAGCCCCATATCAGCAGTCGACCACTCATGCGGTGAGTTGCTTTTGTTTTTTGATGCGATTGATGATGGCCAAAACGAATCCAATAACCATGATGATTGTACCCGCCCAAACCAAATTAATCCAAGGAAACTCAATTACCTGAATGACGATATAGTCCCAAACGGGCGTTTTCTCTCCTGTTTGAATTACAAAGCGGATATTCTGCGCAGCGGGATTGGGATCAACAATCTGAAGGTTCAAAATGCTCACCATCACACCAAATTGATTACTCTCGGCAGGTTTCATGTCGAAATTACCCGTAATCTCATTAATTAAAAACTCAGGACGCAACCAAACCGAGTCGCCCAATCGCTTTGCTTTGATGGCCAATTGAATTTTCAACCCAGTTGAATCCATGCTGCGATTGATGCTATCAATGGTCATTACCACTTTTCCCGTTTGTGTGATGAAAGGCCTAAAGAACCCAACGGTATCCACCCTGAAATTACTGAATGGCTCCTTGCGGTCCATGCTGCTCTCATAATTCACATGGGTAAATACATCTTTATGCAAGAAATGTCGGGTAGAAGGTTCCGCCAGTAACCCCATTTTGGGATTGTTCTGAGTTTTGGGTTCCAAGACAAAACTATCAACGGTTTGTCCTTTTTCATCCTTCTTTACAAACGCAACCTTAAAGTACTTATCGATACTATCAACGCCAAGTCCTTTTCTTTCATCTAGATAGATGGCAGTATATTGTTGTAATGGCTGAGGCTTACCCTTGTAAAGCAACTGATTTTCTCTGTTGAACTTTATGCCTTTTACGTCTTGATTTCCTTTTTGATCTACTTCTGGGGCTAGGTCTATACCTTGTTTACTGGCCGATAAAATGTTCTTATTCACCGATGATACCAAAACACCCATCAGCAATACACCGAATCCGATGTGCGCGATATTTCCACCCCATCGCAGCCATTCTGTTTTCTTCTTTTGGTATCCGTAAATCAAGTTTGCCCATACCAGTGCGATGGTTAAGAACAAGAACAAAATGAATTTGAATTCCCAGATATCGAACCCAAAAATCAACAACACGGTTAAAGCGATGACAGCAATGCCAATTTGCAATAGGGGCTTTTTAATTGCCGACCATTCAGTTCCTCTGAATTTAAACCAATAACCCAAGCTCATCAGCAACATGATTGGCATCGCCAACCACAATTGCACGCGATTATAATCAGCCGCGGCGGGAACCGCAGTTTTGTAGCCAAACAATTTGTTGAATACTGGGATACTCGTGGCGGCAAATACTTGCACCAAGGATAGAATCAAAAACATCGACCCTAAAAACATCCAAAACTCTCTAGAATCGAGCTTTTCATCGTCCATCTCAACTTTTGTGCGTTGATAGAGCACGTAAATATAGTAGACCAACCAACCCAAAAACAGGACAGTACCCAACCCTTTTAACCACTGGTAAAACAATGCAATTGATTCAGGTGCACTGATACTGTATGCTAAAACCATGGGAATAATCAACACGGCGATAATGCCATATAAGGCCCAAGTTCTGCGTTTGTCTTGCAACACAACCACCAACGCGAAAGCCAAAAATGCCAGCAAAAACAGCAGGAGCTGTCCCGAAAGTCCCAAGTCTGTGAATGAGTGAACACTCGCCTCACCCAAAATACCTGATCGGGTTAGGAAAGTCGCGTAGAGAACCAACCAAAAGGCAATTTGTGTAAGCAAATGAGAGGTGAACAAATGTCGGCCCGTGGCTTTCGTAATAATCAACATATGCCCAGCGCTGGCCATAATCAACCAAGGCATGAGCGATGCATTTTCTACAGGATCCCAAGCCCAATAGCCACCAAAAGAGAGTGCCTCATAGGCCCAAAAACCGCCCATAATGATACCCAATCCCAAAATGCCCACGCAGACCAAACTCCAAATCAAAGCATGAGAAATCCAACCTCTGTCGTTGTTACGCCAAAGCGCTGCAATACTGTATGCAAATGGGACGATGGCCGTTGCAAATCCTAAAAACAAGGTTGGAGGATGTATCACCATCCAATAATTCTGCAACAAAGCATTCAATCCATTGCCATCTTTGAATACCTCGAGATAGTTTCCAACGCCAATTTGACCAAGAATGGGAATATTCAAGAAGTCCGGACGCTGTTCGCGCAATAAATCAAACGGAGAGCTTCCAATTTTCAATTCGCCCCAGTGGAATCCGAGCAGCATAGAACCCAAGGCGATTTGTGCAAAAGCGATCACCACCATGACTGGAGATTCCCAAGACTTCGCCACCCGCTGCAATACCAAGCCAATGAGCGAATTCCAAAACAACCACAACAGAAAACTACCCTCTTGTCCTTCCCAAAAGCAGGAAATCATGTAATACACAGGCAAACTGTTACTTGAATGTCGCCATGCATAATGAAACTCATACCTGTGGAAAAAGATGATGGAAAACAACACCACAAATACAGCCACTATGGCCGCAAAATGGAGTTGGAAGAATCGTTTACCCCATGTTAATCCAGCTTGTAGTTGATGCTGTTCGTGTTGAAAATAGAAAATTGCCGACAACAAAGAAGCGACGAAAGACAAAATCACAAATGCATGACCCAGGTTTCCAAGCCATAGCCATTCTCCATTAAAAACGATGGGCGCTTGTACTGTGTTCATTTTGACGCGGTTGATGCTCCCGGTGCATCTTCATATTTTGATGGACACTTACTCAAAATTTCAGTGGCCAAGAAATGATCTTTTTCGTAGGTACCAATCAAGACCATCTTTTCTAAATGTTCAAATTGGGCAGGTTTTGGCTTGGTAAATACCACTTTACTCTCATTGTTGAGTGAATCAAACCCGTAGAATTCCAGTCGGTTGGCATTGGTCACCGCATCATAAACGATCGGTTTGGCCTTGTTCAATTTACAAACAACATGGACAGATTTGCCGGGATTTTCTTGTGCGATGCGTTGAGCGTCTGGAAAAGCCACATATTGGGTTGTATTTCCGTACATGCTAATCACCGTTGCGATACCGATTCCGGCAAGTATTAACAAAATGAGATGGAATGGTTTCATGCGTTTTTTTCGATTTTGGATAATTTGCGATCCAGTCTGAATAGATAGAACAAAATTCCGACAAAAATGATGATCAACACGGCATAAACGGCGTTCATCAAATTGTGTTGGGCTAAGAGCTCAGCCGCATTGGCATCAAATTGCTCTGCAAGGGTCTTATTCATGCGTTCAGTTGTTTTTCTTTTAACAGGGCGATTCTATATCGCATATTTGCGATCCAATAATACAAAGCAATCCACCCTATCACTGCGGGATAGAAGAACAATCGCATTGTGGAATCTAAATCATATTTATTGAATCCAACGGTTCCACCAGAGCCGGGATGTAATGAATTCGGCGACAATTTGGGCATGATCACAATCAGCGCAATAAAGATGGGGAAAATAAACACTGAATATACAGCAGTGATTCTGGCACGTTGATAGGGATCGGTAAGTGTGGAACGCAGCAGCAAGTAGGCCAAATACATGGTCATACCTATCGCAACCCCATTGAGTTTGGGATCCGCGGCTGGCCACCATGATTGCCAGGTAACACGAGCCCAAGTGGCGCCGGTTATACAACCCAAGATACCCGCCAAAATGCCAACGCGAACCAATGAATCCGCCCACATATCGTCCTGCAGATCACCAAATCGCAAGAACTTTACAGCATACCAACAAGCCATCGCCAATAACGCGAGCATGGCAAACCACATAGGGACATGGTAAAACAGATTTCTCACACTTTCATTCAGCACCATGCGATTAGGGAATTTCATTTCAAAAATTTCATGATTCACAGAAACGCCAGCTAACGGCTGGGCAATGAACGAAGATTTTCCGGCAGTATCAGACGTGGCCCTTTCCAGGAAAATGGCATCGGGCAAACCCAAATATTTCCCATTGGAGAGTTCAATGAAAACAGAATAATAGTCGTTCGGAATCTTGGACTCACCCATTGTGAAATCAAACTGCGCCAACAATTGTCCATGATTACCCGAAAATTTCACTTTGTTGGTTTCCCATCGGCCGGTGATTCCTTTGGATACCAGTATTACTTTACCTGGAATTTGGAATGCCCCGTTTCCTATGGATTTATCATTAAACGCATTTTCCTTCAACCAAGGCGCATTGTAAACATTGATTTTGAGCGATTGGGTACCGCCAGAAGTAATTTTCACTGTAGACAAGGCCGTAATTCCGGGCTTTAACGGCAGAAATAGTCCTCCAGCAATTACATAAAGCAAACAGATCGCCGCTACCCACTTGTACCAATGTTGCTTCCAATTCATGATTTTCTCCGTTTAATTTCTGCCTCAATCAACGCCAATTCTCGGCCCATTTGTCCTGCCATACCACTGTTCTCCTGTGCCCGTCTGGTCAAGTATGGAATTACCGACAAAACAGGTCCGTAAGGCACATATTTACTCACTTTATAGCCACTGTTCGATAGATTAAAACTGATATGATCGCTCATACCCAACAACTGCGAGAACGACACATTCCAATCACCTTTAGGCAAGTTGTGTTTTGTCAACAATTGGGTTCCCAACAAGGAAGATTGCTCGTTGTGGGTTGCGATGCAGACTGATACTCGATCATGGTTTTCAAGGCAGAAAGTCACCGCTTTGTTGTAGTCGCTGTCGGTAGCTTCTTTGTTCGGTTGAATTGGATCTTGGTATCCCATCTCCGCAGCACGGGCCCGTTCTTTTTCCATGTAGGCGCCACGAACCAACTTATATCCGTAGTGACACTTCTTTTGAGATACCTGTCGCTCCAAATAAGCCAATCTATCATGGCGATACATTTGCAACGTATTGAAAATCCATGCATTTTCCTTGTTCAGCGATTCCATGGCATGTGTCGCCATCAAATCAATAGCATCTTGCAACCAAGTTTCCTCGGCATCAACAAACAAGCGCACATGCGACGCTGCGGCTTTGGTACAGAGTTGCATGAATCGATCCAATCCCAGTTTCCAACCGAGCTTATATTGTTCGGGCAGCGCATTTTCTACCAGTTCGATGTCTTGAATCTCATCGTTCACAATCAACGATGATGCAGCTTCTAAAACGTGAGATGAGCAAATCCCTGTGGTTTTGAAAACTGAAAATGGAATATTGGGATTGCCTTTGGCACGTTCGATGGTTCTAAGTATCTCATCACACGTAGCGATGAAATTGGTTTCATTTTCCTCTCCCTCTACCGAATAGTCGAGAATGGTACCAATGCCACTATTCGCCAAATTCTGAATGGCCTTATCGCATTCTTGTATATTCTCACCTCCGCAAAACTGCTGGAAGATGGTGTTTTTAATGGTGAATTTAAGCCCCAACATGACTGCCGCTTTGGCCATCGTAGGTCCATATGTAAGCAGTGATGGATAATTAAAGGACCTAAATAGCCAACGGGCTTTTACGAGGTCGCCGTTCGACTTGTGGGCAAAGGCCACAGAGGTGTTTTGAAAGGAAAGATCCGTTGTGGACATCAACCACAAAAATAACGAAGAAACTTCGGTGTTTTAAGCCAATTTTCAATTAATTACGGAAGTCGCAAATGCAATGATTCCAGAGCTTCAGCCAAGCCAGGATGTTTTTTTGTCAAATAATCCAACTTTTCTTTATCCGTGTACGGCCTTCTTTCCTGCACCTCTATTTTTCCCATTTCCGTTTGAATGGTTTGGATTTTCAACTGAGGCAATTGTGCTTTGAAGGCCTGCATCATTTGCGGTCTAATTTCCTCAATGATACTTTCCTGGTGAGACGCGTTTAACGTAATGATCAATTGTCCCTCTTCAAACGCATATTTCAGACCCTTCAAACACGTCAATACCCTGGGGGTTTGTGTTTGGTAAAAGGCAACCCAAAATTCATCCAAGGTTTTTACGGTGTTCGCAATTGGACTATCTGCTCTCCCATCCATGGTTGGATTGGTTCCAGCAAGCTCTCCTGCTAATTCTGCAGCGGATCCATCCAAATTCACAGTCTCAGATGCTGATTCTTGCTGTGATTGTGAGGCTAACTGTGATGCTGCCTTTTTTCGCTTAAACTCCTCAAAACTGCTGAGTTTAAGTCGGCTAGCACCCACATCTTGCGTTTCTTTTTTAACCACCACCTCGGCGGGAGGAATGACGGTTGGAGATGGAACTTGAGTAGGAACTACCGCTGTAGGAACGGGATTTAGGGGCACCACTGCTGGGGGTTGCACCTTGGGTTTATCCTCTACAATGGAAGCAGAACGCTTGAATGTATTTGCTTTACCACCTTCAGTGGGATTGGCTAATTTTTTTTTTACTTCCTCAAGGGAAGGTATGGTTTGAATAAATGAATTGAGATGTCCGAGTTTCATCAGCATCAATTCTACCAGCAGTCGCGGGTTTCTTGATAGCTTGTACTTCTCTTCCGCCTCGGATACCATGTTCAATCCATTTAGCACGAAGGCAAACGACACGGCTGAGGATTGTTCAATGTATTTGGATTTAAACGACTCTGACACATCCAACAGCGATTGTGTTTTGGTTTCTTTACTTACCGCCAAGTTTCTGAAGTGGGCCGATAATCCTCCCAAAAACGTGGATCCATCAAACCCTTTTTTAATGATGCCATCGTACACGAGCAAAGCATCGGAAATATTCGATGAAGCAAGCATATTTGTAACATCAAAAAATGTATCTAGGTCTAATACACTCAAGATATCAACAGCGGACTCATAGGTAATTTTACCACCGCCAAAGCTCACCAGTTGGTCGAACATTGACAGTGCATCGCGCAATCCACCATCGGCTTTTCTTGCAATCAAATGAAGGGCATCTTCACTGGCTTCTATGTTTTCTTTCTGGGCGATACCTTTCAAATGCTCCACCATGTCTTTGGTTTCAATTCGGTTAAAATTGAACACTTGACAACGTGATAATATGGTTGGGAGGATTTTGTGTTTTTCTGTGGTAGCCAGAATGAAAATGGCATATGAGGGAGGTTCCTCCAAAGTTTTCAGGAAGGCATTGAAACCCGCCGTTGAAAGCATGTGAACCTCATCTATAATGTATACTTTGTATTTGCCAACCTGTGGCGGTATCCGCACTTGATCAATCAAATGACGAATATCCTCGACGGAGTTGTTGCTCGCCGCATCCAATTCAAAGATGTTGAAAGCATAGTCTTGGTTAGGATCGCCACCATCTTGCGCGTTGATGACCTTAGCCAAAATACGGGCACAAGTGGTTTTACCTACCCCTCTCGGACCAGTAAACAGAAAGGCCTGCGCCAATTTGTTGTTGTGGATTTCGTGCATCAAGGTCTCGGCCACTTGGCGTTGACCCACTACATCTTCAAAGGTGGTGGGACGATACTTCCGGGCAGAAACAATGAATTGATCCATGACTATCGCAAAGTAACCGCAAAGCAAGCATCTTCCCAAATATTCGCACCAACAAAAAACCCACAAATCCGCAAGCATTTGTGTAAATTGCGGGTAAAATTGAGACCTATGAATATTGGCGATTCTCTGCAGCATTTTGAATTAAAAAACTTCGATGGAAGCATCGTTAGCACCTATCACCTGGCCGACAAAAGTGCTTTGTTGGTGGTTGTAACCTGCAATCACTGTCCGTATGCACAAGCCTATTGGCATCGATTGATCCGATTGGCGAAGCAATACGAGGAAGATAATTTGGGCGTTATTGCAATCAACGGCAACGACATAGCAGTTCAACCTGCCGATTCATTTGAAGATATGCAGCGATTGGTACAACAATATGAAGTACCATTCCCCTATTTGCATGATGAAAGTCAAGCCATATTGAAACAATTGGGCGCTACCAAAACCCCTGAAGTGTTCTTGTTCAACGCACGCAGAGAATTGGTATACAAAGGAGCAATTGATGATGCATGGGATAACGAAGCCGCTGTAATGCGCGTTTACCTAGAAGATGCCATTGAATTTGCTTTAGACGGACTGGAAATCGACTATCCAGAGGTACCCGCCGTTGGTTGTTCAATCAAATGGAAATCATAAAATGACGCAACGCGTTGCCCTTATCACCGGTGCTTCATCTGGAATCGGTCGTGCTTTGGCCATCGAAGCCACCAAACGTGGTTATGCGGTAGGTTTGATGGCGCGTTCGTCAGAAGGAATCAACGAGACAGTGAAAGCGTGTGAGGCGTTGATTAACAATGCCTTAACCAACCAAATCCACACGTGCATTGGCGATGTAAGTGTAGAAGCTGATTGCAAGCGCTTTGTAGACGAGTCGTTGGCAAAGTGGGGAAACATCGACGTGCTAATCAACAATGCAGGTATTTCGATGCGTGGGATATTTGTGGACACGGATTTATCGGTTTTGCAACGACTGATGGACACCAATTTTTGGGGAGCTGTTTACTGCACGAAATACGCGCTACCAGCATTACTGAAGTCGAAAGGTTCCGTGGTAGGTATATCGTCCATTGCTGGCTTCAAGGGATTACCGGCAAGAACTGGATACAGTGCAAGCAAATTTGCGATGCAGGGCTTTTTGGAGAGTTTGCGGTGTGAAAATTTAGAAACTGGTTTACACGTTTTGATTGCATGTCCGGGATACACCGAGAGCAACATCCGTAAAACTGCTTTGGATGGCAATGGTTTACAACAAAACGAATCTCCATTGAAAGAGAATAAGTTGATGTCGGCCGAGGCGGTAGCCGAGGCCACTTGGAATGCAATTTTGGTCAAACGCAATTATCTCATCCTCACGCTACAAGGAAAAATGGCCGTTTGGATCAATAAATGGTTTCCGAAGTTGGCAGACCGACTCACCTATAATGTGATCAAAAAGGAACCCAATTCACCATTTAAATAACCGCAAAAAAAACAACCATGTTCAACATCCAAGATTCTATCACTGTTGCCTTCACCCTATTCGCGGTCATCGATATGTTGGGTTCTATTCCCGTGTTGATTTCTTTAAAGAAGAAACTTCCTGATATTCAAGCTGGTAAAGTGACACTGGCCTCGGGAGTATTGATGGTGGGATTTTTGTTTGCTGGCGAGTATTTTTTAAAATATCTGGGTGTTGACAAAAGCTCATTTGCCATTGCAGGTAGCATTGTGATGTTCATTTTGGGATTAGAGATGGTTTTGGGGGTAGATATTTTTCGAACCGATCCGGAAGTCCCCTCGGGCAGCATTGTCCCCATTGCATTCCCTTTAATTGCTGGTTCAGGAACACTCACCACTATCCTATCGCTCAAAGCCATTTACAGTGAATGGACGATTTTGTTGGGCATTATTCCCAACCTCATTGTGATTTTTGTATTGGTGAACGCAACCGATTTTTTTGAGCGTAAGATTGGCAAAGCCGGACTCTCTGCGATGCGCAAATTCTTTGGATTGATTTTATTGGCGATTGCCGTTAAAATTTTCAAAGGGAATTTTTAATTGTTTCAAAATCTGTGATCATCACGGTTATCAAAATCATTGATCGAATACCTTTCCAACCAAAATTTGAAATTTCCAATGAAATTTAAAAGCATCATTCTCTTATTGTTGATTACCAATGCATCTAAAATAAGCGCCCAAATCACCAATACGGCCTTTATTGATTCTGTTGGGGGCGAAAAAGTGGGAAAATTGAGTATTTCTGGTTGGATGGATGCATATTATGCCAAATCTTCGAATGGCTATTGGAATCAGACCGCAGTGCCACCTGTTGTGCCCAATTTGGTTTCTTCCTCTGTCTTCAATGCCGTAGATATCAACCTCGCTTATTTGGATTTCCGATATTCAACGGACCGACTAAAAATTAGGATGGTACCAGCATTCGGTAGTTACATGGACAAAAACTACACGGGAAACAATAGTTTAAGACAACTCATGGAAGCCAGCTTGGGATTCAAACCATTTTATAAAAAAGACATTTGGATCGAAGCAGGCTTGATTGGATCGCCATTCACCAATGAAAACCCTGTGAGCAGAGATCAGCTCATTTATTCTAGATCTTTGGCCGCAGAATATAGCCCCTACTACCTTACAGGTGCCAAGGTTACTGCCCCACTATCCAGTAAGTTAAAAGGCAGTTTTTATGTACTCAATGGGTGGCAAACCATCTACGAAGAAATCCACTTACCACCAGCGATGGCAACACAATTGGAGTTCACCATTAATAAAAACAACCTCATCAACTGGAATGTCTATCTCCAAGATCGTGGCAACGCAAACCGCTTCTTTAGCGACATCTACTGGATCGGCACCGCGAACAAATGGAAATTTAGCAGCTGTGTTTATGTTGGAAACGATGAACCCAAAGTGAAAACGACCATTCCACCGGTATCTTTCTTTCAGCGCGATGGTTTTTGGTGTAATGCGAATTTTTCGACATCCTATAATTTCACCGAAAAGTCCAGTATTTGTGCACGTGTTGAATACTTCCAAGATTTAAATAAAAACATATACGGTAAAATCTTTGGCACCTCCGTAGGCTTCAACAAAAAACTCTACAACCAGTTGTTTTGGAGGACTGAATGTAAGTTGTGGCTAACCGAATCCAGGAATACTTTGTCGCGATCAAACGTATTCAATGCATACACAAGCATTGGCATAGGATTCTAAACCCTGTTGCACACTTTCTGATAGAGTTCAACGCATTGTTGCGCGGTATTCTCATCTGAGATCTTTTTCTTTAACGATGGTCTTAATAATCGTTGCCTTACCTGCTCGTCGTCAAGCGTAATTTGTAACATAGCTGCCGCCATTTCCTGCGCATTGTTGGGATGAAAATACACGGGCAAATCTTCAACCAACTCCCTAAAAACGGGGATATTGGAAACAGCCATCGGCAAATTCGCCGCCAAAGATTCAGCCAAAGGAATACCAAACCCTTCGTTCAAACTGGGATATACAAACCCTGCAGCGCCAGTAACACAGGCAATCATCTCTTCCCGCGATTGATCCACCAAGCAGACTATTCTATCGCTCAGTCCCAACTGCTCGATTTGTTTTTTCACTACCGATAACGTTGGACCATTCAATCCAATCATAGTCAAATTCCAATGGGTTTGTCGATGTATCAGCGCAAAAGCCTCAACCAATGCTGCATGGTTCTTTCGATCTGTAAAACTGCTTTGATACACAAAATATGGTAATGAAGACAC
>JACCDP010624318.1_pt1 | contig 80719 bp, 108 predicted proteins | sample 7445841 | NCBI WGS metagenome assembly JACCDP01 (sample SAMN15323441, study PRJNA562643) | freshwater metagenome | isolation source: river surface water | place: USA:Blue River Watershed | collected 2017-08-17 | reverse complement strand
GGCCTCGGCGGTGATCAGAGCGGACACGGGGGTGGCCATTGTTTCTGGTGCGCGTATGTTTTTGGTTACCGACTTGGTCAGTCTCTAACCTATTTCGACTTCAAAACTCTTTTTTCTTTACACGTCAGGCGTACCCCACCAGACCCTTCGAGGTTTCAATTGCACCCATGATCCACGGGCACCCTTCCTCAGCCACTGTGTGAATCTTGAAGCCTCCGAACTGCATCAGCTCTTGTTCCGCGTAGTAATCACGTCCACCGTTCTCGATGCTCGTGAGCAGGACATGCTGTGCTACGAGGGTCGCCAGGCGGATAAGCCTGTGCTTGTCATCGAGGCTACCGCGATTCAGAACATCAGTAGACTCAATTGCCGGCTCCTCTTCGATAGCACGAAGGAGATCGATCAAGTCATCGACAGTTGCATCGCCAAAGTATTCCATTACCACTGAGCCAAGGACCTGCGTGTTTTTTGGATACAAGTATAAGCTGCTCGGTTGTATAAGTACCCGTCCGGGCCATGAGTTCCGAGTGCTGATGGGTTTGGTTCTGTCAGGTAAAAAAGGGACTGACTGTTTTTACACGTCACGCGCGGTCACACCGAACTCATGGAGATACGAGGGCGCATATGCGAAGCTGACACTGATGTGCCGTTCGGGATCCATCTCATCCCAGTCTAGCGTCATACGGACGTGGTTGCGATAATGATTCTCCAGGTATCGGGCAAGTCGGTCGGCATTCTCGAGTGTACTGGCGAACCAGGGAACATACGCCGCCGGGGCCATCAGAGGTGCCACGTCATACACAGTGTCGACGCGTTTGCGCTTGCCCAGCAGGTGGGTATCGATCTCGGGACCGGTGGTGATCATCGGGGACGCCATTACCACTGAGCCAAGGACCTGCGTGTTTTTTGGATACAAGTATAAGCTGCTCGGTTGTATAAGTACCCGTCCGGGCCATGAGTTCCGAGTGCTGATGGGTTTGAGAAAAAAGGTCACATATATAAATGATTAAGGACGTGGCACAGCTTATGATTCTTTTTCTTATTATGAACCTACTATTCAGTCTGTTTCTTTACACGTGGGTAACTGATAATGACATCTCTAATTTACCAAAGAATAAGCACGAACGCTTCATGGCTATTCTATATTTCACAATAACTACATCAACGTCAACCGGTTATGGTGATATTGTTCCTAAGAGTGTCCGTGCACGCATAGCATCGTCTGTGTTACAGGTGTTTATGTTTGCTATGATCATAAAACGTATTCTCGAGAAGTAAAATTACTCGTCGTATTCACCCGGAGCTTCTGGGCCGTCCAGGTCCCCCATCAGCGTCGTAGTCAGCCAGCTCAGCTTCTTCTGGATTGCAGGTGTCTCACTGAGAGGGATCACGGTAGCATCACCGAAACCCGAGGTGATGATGTAGCGCTTGTACTCTTTGTCTCTCTTGATGATGTATATGAACTGCTCGGCCGGGATCTCCTTCCACTTGTTCGCAATCATAGGATCCTTGTCAAACTCACCTTGAACCATCAACTTGTCATCATCGGGCTTGTGCCACCATACCGTGTACTTTGGTGGGATCAGAAACTCCCGGAGATATTTGTCCCGGACGATGAACACGTCACAGCACTGCTCGATGATCCATGGGTGCGTAATGTCCTCGCGTGTCACACCGTGTGTGTGCAGGTAAAACACGGCATTCTTAGCGCTCTCGACATGCTCACGCCAGTAGCCGTCATGGCCCTGCAAAACAGTCTCGAGAACACTGAAACCCTCCTTATTTACGTAGTGGAGATTGGCCCCCATGCCGTGGAAGGCCTTGATGGCGTCAAGGTCATGCCACTCGGCAGCAATCATAAGACCCTCATTGATAACATTATGATTCTCGTTACCGAACAGCTGGTGCAGGGGGATCTTGTACTCGGCGTGAGGGAACCATAGAGCCCGAGCGACTTCCATATTGTATGAGATGGATGAATGTACAAATCAAGAATTGAATCGACTTCAAAACTAAAATTTATTTTGTTGATTCAGTATATATGGCGCTCGCTGATTTCAACGGCTGGTACTATGTTTGGTGGGTGGTCATATTCGCAGTTCTTGGTGGTCTTTTCATGTATTGGGCACGTCCCAGCGCACAACAGCCTACAAGCTGGACAAAAACATACAAGGGGGTTGGTATTTTCTTCATTGTTTTGGCCGCTATCAATTTACTAATTGTCATCATGCATCTCGGTGTAGCTTTATATGGTGATGAGGTACCGGCTCAGATGGATGCAGTGATTCCCGGAAATCCAATCGTCCGAAACAAAAATACATATTACAATGCCGAGTCCGAGTTCCCCCCGACTCGTGGAAATGCTCTTCTAGCAGAAGCTGCACCAGGTCCAACTCGTGGAAACGCTCTTAAGATGCAGGCTGCCAAGATTCCACCAACACCGGTGTCTAATACATGAGCCCGCTTATCGGATTAAATTTCGGAACAGCACACTTCCAGCGTAAGGAGATCGTTGCGAATAGCTGCTCTGCGTGTTGTCGAATTATCGAAATTTCAGAAGTTAAATTGGTTTGCGGCGTCTGAACTATACGTTGTAGGATGTCAGTGCAAACAGTCGTGTACATCTCGAGCACCTCTCGAATCTCACGCTTTTTGTTTTCAGACTTCTCACGCTGCTGCAATTTCCGCTTGAATTCTTCTTCAGTCAATGTACCTAACATAAACTTGATACGAAGATCTCTCCCTTCTCGGATGTTCGTAGCTTGGTAACGATGTGCTATACCACCGTGTTGAATATGCAGTAAATTCTGGTGAAGGTTCCACAGAAATGTTCGTTGCTGTTCGTTGTAGATTGGTGGACGAGCAACTCCATTCAATGCGGCGGGATTGGGTAAACCACCACACACAACATCACCGGGATTACGCTGAAGAGTACCATTGCGTCGCATGTATTCGTAGTAGTGAGGATTGTGAATCACCCCCTGTTCTACTCGTCCGGTGCGCCAAGAAAATGCAGTGTGACACTGTGTACAGTACATCTGGTCGCATCCGGCAATCTTGAAAATCATAGCTGCACATTGTGGACACGTCTTTGAATCCCTCGAAAGCATCTCCGCAGTTGCCACGTTGTTTGGGTCGCACATGTGATCATCTTCATTCTCACCCTTGATCTCGTGACACTTTGAACATACCTTGGCGTCACACAATCCACATTTCCAGGCTGTGCTTAAAAATCCACGGCAGCCATCTGCAGGGCATGCCCGAACAAACTTGCGTCTCTCCGTAGCTGGATCGGAATTCCGAATCACGCCGATCGCATATTCGAGAAATCCAATATCGTGGTTAATGAGTGAAATCTGCTTGTGAAACTCTATGACACGACGTTGTCGTTCAATACGGGCATCTTCCACTGTATTCTTGCCCATCAAATTCAGATCTGTATTTCCCGTCTGGTATGATAGTATATTCAGCTTGTTACGTTCTATAGTTAAGTTCTCCTTTCGTGTAGTGTACACCATGACCTGACGTTCAATTTCTACGTAGGGCTGTGTCTCCGGCATGAGACTGCGCTCCCGATCATACAAAACATTCTCACGGTGCTGTTTGTACGTTTTGTTCACAAATGCATCCGTAAATTCACGGTGTAGAATCTCACGGGTCCAGCCCTTTCGACAGGACATACAATGAGCGTATTCTGAACTGCCTAGAAGATACCTTTGGTGACATTGAGTGCACGCCGAAAAGTCACAAAAGGAACAATTGATTTTGCGCCGAAGCGCTGTTGTAAAGTTTTCGGTACACACATTACAGCTCATTCCTTACTTGTTAGTAACTGGCTTGTTTTTATCTGAAGGGTTGAGTTTCTTGCGCAAATGTGGGGGTTTATATGACACTTTGATTCCATTTTTGTCTATGATTTCATATTCAGGTGGGGGGTCCCAGGGATCGTCGTCTGTGATGTCAGCCCACTTCTTTTTTGGGGGGTCCATCACGCCTTCTTCTTATTCACCGCCTTTATTACTTTCTTGATTTTCGGCACCGGCTTGTTCGCCGAGGGGTACTTGGCGAAGATGAGATCCAGGTCCTTCTGACGATCAGCTGAGGTCGCCTCCATCTTGTTCCACCAAGCCCGGTACTTATTCATGCGCTCCTCGCTCATGCCAGCTGAGCGCCACGCGTCGATCGTTTCCTCGAGGGGCGGGCGCTGATTCGGATACTTGGCGTGGAGAGCCAGGATAATGTCCGTGTCAATCACGGGCTTCTCAATCGGCACATTCACCGGTGTAGGATGAGCCTCGAACCAGGACTCGCACCGGGCAATCAGGGCCTCAGCCTCATGCTCTGGAAGATGCTTTGCGATATACCGATAGTCGTTAGGGGGGGTCCACTCGGTCCTGGGGATGGCCGGCATGACCGGGTTATTCATGCCGTAGGCAATCTCCGCCACGATACCCCGTGCTGTAGGGCTAATCTTATGGATCAGGTTATGACTCGTCCTGTGAAACCGGAGACGGCGCTGGGCTTCGAGCCGGACACGTTCAGAGGGGCGCTTGAACTGCATGTCTGCACCTGTTTGTTTGGGATACTAGTATACACGCTGTTTTATATAAGTATACCCCAGGTCCACGAGTTTCGAGTGATGATGGGTTTCACATCCAATTTTCTTACGGTACAGTATGCTGACGTGGATCATTCGATCCATTCACGCCCTTGTCGTCGCCTTTTTCTTACTAGCACCTTTCAGTGATAATCAACAGATTCTAACTTTGCACCTGATTCTCGTCCCGTTTTTACTCCTCCACTGGGTCACAAATCAGTCAGTCTGTGCACTGACGGAATTGGAGAAACTTCTGTGTGGAAAAGAGAACGACTGTGAGACATTCATGGGTCAAATTATGGGCCCTATTTACACATTTCAGACACCCGAAAACGAAGACGCGTTTATTTGGTTTGCGTTAATTGTGCTTTGGCTATTTACACTGTATAAGGTCAAAAAGGATGACTTTTCATGGCTCCGTATGATGTTCAGTAATATGAGGGAAACTCTGCGTCGCTAAACTCCTCCTCCTCAAGGGGACCATCGCGCGTCTCGGACGGATCGGGGCCGGGCTCGTCTGCTCCGTCAATCACCATCTTGAGCCGATCCTCAACCGGAACCACCACCTCCTCCGCCTCAAAGATGCCGTCAAAAACGGGACCGTGAGACTGGCAAAGGTCGCACTCCTCGTGGACAACGCTGTCCACCGGGTGATTGTGAACCGGCTCGGTCGGCTTCGCCTTGGGCTCCTTGGGCACCTTCAGCTTCTTGACCGGCACAACGATTCCCGACTTTTTGGCCTCCTCCTCCTCCTCGTGCGCCTTCTGGTGACGCTTGCAGAAGCACCCACCCTTGAGGGCACTAAACTTGCACGGTTCCTTCTTTGAGGTGATGCCCTGGCAGGCACCCTTCGCCTTCTTGTTGATCGGCTGACCCTCTGCGTCGAACGCCTCAACAACCGCCTTGCGCTTCTTGACCGGAGCGGGAGCCGGCTTGCCAGATACCAGGTTGTACTTTTCGTACAACTCGTCGGCGTTCAGGTTGTAGTCGGTAGCAACCTGACTCACAAACTTATAGTCGCGCTCGCGAATCAGGGCGTCGATCGCAAGAGTGAACGAAGAGGCCATTTTTTTTTGAGTTGCTGTTCCTACATTTGGAAGTCCAAAGTCGTTTACAAAACTTCAATTTTATCCGCATGATTCTCCCGTACAAAAATCACACACGTGTACTTTGTACCGGATCTAACTGGCTCCCCTTTGTGTACCGCGCGGTTGTTCAAGAGTGGGCGATAAAAAACACCTGTCCCTGCACCGGGTTTGATCCTCCGACCTCCGTGTGCATCAAAACGAAGTTCCCCACCCTCAAAGTCGTCATTCAGGTAAACCACTAGACAACCGATGCGTTTTCCACCCAAGTTTTTAAACTCGCCACAAGAGTCGTTCTGTTCGCACGCTGGTTCGTCACCTCCTTTGTTGTTTTCCAGAATTAGTGGTGGTTCGCAATTATCCACGGGCTTACCAGCAAGTCTCGCTGCCGTAGACAAAAGTCGAATCATAACAGGACACCCCTTTCTGCGAAGAATACATTGACACTCCGCAGGTGTCAACAAGTCTGGGAGAACTTGGGGTGGCTCACGAACCGGGTTGAATGGCTCGTAGCCTGACCTTTTTTGGACTAAAATTAGAATCAAAATTGTCAATACCAAAATGAGTAGCAACATCTACTACATGCGTACACTTTTTTCTTGACGAAGAGTATGAGTTTGAATATACCAAGGCTATTCATACAGTATTCGAAGAGCCACCCGACTTTGATCCGTCAGCGCAGGGATTTCATTCATTACCTGAGCGGTGGTATGGCGGTCAAACTCTTCCTGCACACCCAAAAGATCACACCTAATGTCCGAACAAAATCCACGACAGACTTTGACTTTGTGTTTGCAGTTCCAAATAAACTTTCAAATTCTGAACTGAAATTAAAATTCGATGCCATGGACCGTATGATGAGTCGTCACGTTGACGGTTTTCGGAGGTGGCTCCTCGAAAAGTATAAGGTGCCTGCAAGCATCATCAAGGAAGATCTTGTCCCCCCCGTCCGGTACAACCCCATTTCCAAGAAACAGATTTACCGTGTTTTACAGTACAAAATTCAACTTGTCGGAATGAAACCGGAAGGTCTCGTCGATGCAACTCTCACATACATACCCGGTGTGAGACGGTACCAGCTCTTGGACAAATACACTGCCAAATTTGGGATGCCAATTCAACGCCTGAAATATCTTTACAAGGGTGTGATGACTGTGCTTGCCAGCTCATTCAGCTCCTTTGCTATCAAGGATCCCTCCCTCGGATCACGCAATCCACTCACAGGTAGTCGTAAGGAGAAGGGTCTCAAGAATACGGCCCGGATTGCAAACTTGTTGCGGGCGCAATCACGTGCATCCACCGCCGCACAGAAACTCGTCAAACACATCAAGAGAGGTAATGTTCAACAAGCTTACAAGGAAGCGAATCGTGTCCTCAAGAACCTCGCCACGTCTATTAAAAGATAAAGTATTTCACATATCAAAATCTTCAAACAAGTCATCAACTGGTGTCTTTTTCGGCTCCTCAGTTACTCCGGTGAACCATTTGCCTTGTGGTCCACATTGGTCCTTGTCGAGACGGACAAACTTGGCGTAGTTGTGGTGGACTTTACCGTTGCTTACAGCGACCAGTGAACGACCACACGTCTTGTCACCGTGATTGTAGTAGAGGCAAACCTTACACAGAGCTGACATGCTCATTTACTTTAATTATTTCTGAAAACTTTAAGTTGCCACAGAGTATGAAGTGCACGAATCGCACCGAGGAAGAGGTCCACCAGGACTGCATTCGCTACTATCTCGCACGGGGGTGGAAGCTCAAGGGGCACGAATGGATCGTCGTCCCCCGGAAGGAAAAGTACGGTCGGGGTGATCTCGTATTTCTCAAAGGGAAAGAGTACCGCGTGATTGAAGTGAAACGTAAACCCCACCCCAATGTCTTTGAGCAAGCCAAGTTTTACGGTGCGGCATGGAAGATGCTCTACGCACGCTCAGGGTATCGCGTCAGATATGGCGTCTGGACATGTTCCGTCAAACGGATGCTCGGCACGGTTCGCGATCCGAGTCGTCTCTGTCTCAGGAAGAATGCGTGTCGACAAATATCTTCATCTTAGAGTAAGGATGGTCAAAACCAGGGCGAAAAAACGTACAAACATTGCAGCTGCTCGAACCGCGGCTGCTACCAAAATCCAAAAGTTTATTCGCAAACGCATCCGTCATCGTTTACCAGTTAGACCACGTCCGGTGATCCATCATAACCCACTTGCAAATCACCGTCTTCTGAGTTTAATTGCACCACATCTGTCACTTGCCAATCTGCGGAGTTTAGCAAACGCCACACGGGCACCTGCTCCCTTTGAAGTTCGGGCGATGCAAAATGCAAATGTAGCGAGACGTCGTCGAGAGGCGGCTGAAGTGGCGATTGGCCGCCTTCCAAGAATAGGGCCAATACCAAACTATTCAGTCCAAATGAAAATGCTTCGGATGATAGATACGGCACGCGCATATGTCGCGCGAAACGCTAACCTCCGCAGAAATGCTCCTAATCTCAATAGACGTCTGGCCATGCTTCGAAATGACATCCTTCGCAAATTAAATCACAGAACTACGAATACAACTCATAACCATACTATAAATAACAATACATTCTCGCGTATAAATATAGGCAATAACAACAATAACATGCGCGGGTTTATATATCTCCAAAATGTTCTAGTACGGAAACCAAATAATGTAGAGAACAACGGAGAGAATTGGGATTGGGTAGGAGGGAGTGTAAATTTCCATAATTTTACGAATAACGGTCGGAATTTTGATCATTATTCGACTACGCCTAAAGGTTACTACAATTAATTTCTTTGTGTTAGAGTAAGATGGCGGCTGCGACAAAGTTTATTGCCATCCTCATGAATTCTCGGAACCAGGCACATGCGTTCCACCTCGAAACATCATCATACGCACAGCACAAAGCACTCGAGAAGTACTACGAGAAGATTGTCGATTTGCTCGACGACTATGCCGAGGCGTACATGGGTAAGTACGGCCGCATCGGCAGAATTCACATCAACTCGCGTCAGATTCGTAACCCAAAGAAGGCTCGCTCTTATTTCGGTGCTCTCTTGGGCCGCATTCGCTCACTCAGACTTCCAAAGGACACATATCTCAAGAATATTCAAGATGAAATTACAGCGCTCATTCGCAAGACCATGTACATGCTCACCCTTCGTTAACTGGAAACCACCAATCAATAACTTCACAGGTGCGTAAAAACACGTAAAACACCGCTACGCAAATCCGTGCCGATGTTTTAGCGGACTTGTCCCATATGCCCAGGTATGCCTTCTGTGTCATCTCTGGTGAAAACATTGTACTTTAAGAATCATACGTCTTTATGGCCCGTCCAGTGTACATCCCATTTCGACTCAGCTCGTTATGAATGAATTTGAATGGCCAATGGAGAATTTCACGAGACGCGTGAATCTCATCTGGTCGCCGGTACTCGGCACGCTCACCCGTGAGGTACATGGGAAAAGGACTGAGTGCCGTCGTCGGCCCCCAATTCACTTTTGAAAATAAGTAAGACTCTATGTTGTTGAATTTTGAATCAAAATTTCCAGGTTCACGACAATACTTTTCAAAATCAAATTTGTTCAGAACCCAGTGACGATCACTAATTCCGTAATGAAATTCAGAGTTCATGAACCATGCGTACGAAGGGTCGAGTTTTGGATGAGGTCCATACCACATGTGATCTGAACGTGTAAGAATGTACTGGTCGTATACCTTAGGGATTTCCCGAAACAAATTACGGCGGTGATCTAGAATCTTCTGAGCAGTTGGTTCGGTATCGGGGTCTGAATGTATATTCAGAATTGAATTGCGTGTAAACTCGTTGAGCTTGAGCGAATCTGGACCACATGTTACGATATCGGCACTGAGCTCATCGGTGACATACTTTTTGAAATGGGACCATGTAAGATCCGGGTAGCGAATTTGTCCCATGACACACACGACAGTCTTCATTGACACAGCAAATGTTCAAATCTTTAACGTGATCTTGGGCGGGTAAGTGGGGGGCGCACGTCAACTGTGGCACCCTTGGGTGCAAAATCGTACTGTTTCTTGAACAACTCACGTGCTTCAGTATATTCTTTTGAAATGGCGACCCAGACTGCATGCTTGCACTCATCGTGGTTAATTACATCGTCAATTGGTTGGAGACAGTTTCCACACCACATTTATTTTACAAGATTGCTTATTCTTTAAAGAATCCGTGTCCCGTATTTTCAATGCGGTATATCGCGCACCGTGGTAATTTGATTGGTCCATGCCCCGATCTTGAAAATCGTCCAGAATACATCATGAACGCACTCGACCTTGGGTTTGACTGTGAATGTGATGTATGGTGGCACAACGATGGGTGGTGGCTCGGACATGACGCTCCACAGTATCCTATTGGTGGAGAATTCCTGACCCATGGCGGTCTCTGGATTCACGCTAAAAATATCGACGCACTTGAGCGACTGAAACGATTCGTAAATTTGAATTACTTTTGGCATGACCATGATGATTACACGATTACAAGTCTGGGGTTCATCTGGTCATATCCCGGATCACGCCTGACGTCGGAGACGGTGTGTGTCATGCCCGAACTCGTAAATCCCCCGTACAAGCCAGAGGAAAAGACGAGAACATGGGCAATTTGTTCAGATTACATAATTCATGAGAAACTTGAGGAGATCCGCCGGAACACCTAGGCCCCACATCTTCTTGCAATTCTGAATTTTGATTCGCTTGCCATCTGAAATCGCCTCGTTGTATACTGGTGCAATATAAAACTCACCATTCGTCCGAATGTTCTTGTCAATCATCTGCTTTGCATACTTGACAAAGTCCGAACCCTTGGACCAAAAATAAATGCCTGTGTTGGCGTGAGTGCTAATCACCTCCTTTTCAGCCACGCGGTCAACAAAACCCGTGCCGGACAGCGATGCATAGCTCCACTTCTTGTCAGTTGGGTCCGTCTGTTCGAATGTAGAGATACACCCATCGACATTCATGCTCTCGTACAGGAATGCGCTTGAATCCCACTCTAAAAATTGATCTGAATTGGCAATCAATAGGTTCGTGTCGTTGTCGATATAGGGTGCTGCCAACAGGACCGAACATGTCGCGCCATCCGTAACACCGTCGGTCGGCACAATGATGCACCCGGGCGCAATCCGCTCGAGGAGCGCCTTGGTGTCGTACTGGTCGAGATGTTCCCGCCGGACGATGAAAATATATTGACCATCGATATTCAGATTCTCCACCACGCGCTGGATCATCGGTACACCCTGCACGTCAATCAGTGGCTTGGGGAGCAGGTAACCCTCCTGTGCAAACCGGCTTCCTTTTCCAGCCATCGGAATAACGACATTAATCTTATTCTTCCAGCGAATGTCCATTGTGCCGAGCCGTACCCTATTAAGGCTCATTGCCTTTATCAACGCCTTATCAATGACCTCGAGTGTCACGTCCCGGCGAGATCCGACCGGGAGGACATGCGCACATGACATGTACGCCGCCTTTTTACCAATCGGACTGTCCTCGACGATCAAGGTTTCCATCGGACTGACACCCGCCTCAAGGATACACCGAAGGTACATTTCGGGGTCAGGCTTGGGGTTTTTTACATTTTGATTCGAAATTAGAAAATCAAAAAGATCAATGACTCCGAGTGCAGTCAAAAATTCCACCATGGTTTCCTGAATGGAGTTGGACGCACAGTACACCTTCAGTCCTCGGTCCTTTAGGGTTTGAATAAGTTTCACCAATTTTATATCAAAATTGATAACTGACGGGATAAGTTCTTTCGTCTTGTCCTGTTTGAGTTTCCAAATTTCAGAATGTAATTCAACTGGAAGACCCTTTTCTTCCGTGAGCATCTGGAGTTTCCGGGTGGTACTCACTCCGTCATACCTCGCCAGGTGTTCTTCAATTCCAATCTGAAATTCGAATGGTAAAGCCGCATTGAGTGCCGTGTAGTGAAGGTGCCGTGAGTCAACAAGAACACCATCTAGGTCAAAAACGACTAATTTCATTTATAATTTAACATATAATTCCTTTATTTGCCGTGGGTCTTCAGCATATTTAATGCTTTCGCAGCAGCAATATTAGCCGCCGCTGCCTGACGGTTCGCTCTGGCAGCTTTCTTTGCCGCATTGTTGGCAGCTTTCTTTGCCGCATTGAAACGCGCTTTAGCAAAGGCATCTGCGGACATAGGCATGATATTATATTCGGAGAAATTATTTCCACCAAGTTGGGTTGTCCCTGTACCATCTGATCGTCTCTTCCAATTTTGTTTTGAAATTAGGATCCTCTTTCCATCCCAACTTTCTGAGTTTTGAACTGTCGATACAGTACCGGGAGTCGTTGTGTGGCCGTGGATCTGGTACATATACAGGGTAATTGTACAGGCCTGAAATGTCAAGGAGCATGTTGTACATTTCGTTGATGGAATACTCAAACTTCGTACCGATGTTGTACGTCTCGCCAATCCGTCCTTTGTCCAAAATTATATCAACTGCACGACACACGTCACTGACGTGAATAAAGTTTCGACGCATCTCTCCATTCCCGTGAATAGTCACCGGTTGGCATTTCAGAATTTGATTGATGAAAATAGGCACAACCTTTTCTGGATACTGTTTCGGACCAAATACGTTATTGCCGCGCGTGATGACACACGGCAGATTGTAGCATTTTGTATACGCCTTGACGTATAGTTCAGCCGCCGCCTTGCTTGCAGCGTAAGGGTTCATTGGATTCAGAGGAGCAGATTCGTCACATGTCACGTGACCATCCACCTCGCCATATACCTCATCTGTGCTCACGTGAATAAACTTTTGAATTTGACCGTAATTGCGAACTGTTTCAAGTAGGACGTGAGTTCCGAGTACATTGTCTCGGGTAAACTGGAATGACTGCTCGAAACTTAGGTCCACAAATGACTGTGCCGCAAAGTGAATCACATGCGTCGGCTCGTATAGATTGAAAACTTCCTTCATAATTTGTTTGTCGGTGATGTCCGCAAGAACGAGTGTGTACCGGGGTCCAGAACCCACATTATCAACCCGTGCACAGTAGTCGCACTTGTCTACATTTATAATTTCAATTTCAGGATATGTTTTGAGCATATACTCTACAAAATTCGAACCTATAAATCCAAGTCCTCCGGTGACGAGGAGCTTCATGCCCTGATAAAGCTTAGAAACTTTATATATTAAATGTCCGCAATCGTTGTCACTTCAGCAGGTCGTTCGGTGACACTCGACGAGTCGGATCCCCGTGTGGCAGCCCACCTCCGCGATCCAAAGGGCTACGCGCAGTTTATCATTCGACAGATTAACACGGACCGTATTTACGACAAGTGCCTCAAGGACAAGACGAACCTGACGATTCTCGACATTGGTGCAAACGTCGGGCTCTTTACACTGTACGCTCAGGATTCGGCCAAACGTCTCATTGCCGTCGAGCCGACGCCATCTCATCAGTATGTGTTTGAGAAGCTGACCGCAGCGAGTACGAATGTGGAGCTTGCCAAGGTGGCCCTGTGTGATGTCGATGGCCCGGTTGAGTTTTTCATTTCGGACGACAATTCGACTATGAATTCGATCGTAAACAAGTACGGGCGGTCTATTGAGGTGGAGGGTCTGTGCCTCAAGAGTCTGCTTGACAAGTACAATCTGGACAAGGTGCACTTTTGTAAGATTGACATTGAGGGCTCGGAAATGCGTGCAGTGACCGTCGAGACTCTCGGTGCCGTCTTTGACCGCATCGACGAGATTTTCATCGAGTGTCACGCGACGGTTCCCAATTTTACGCACGCGGACATCATTTCAAACCGTGTCAAGATGGAGGAGACACTGAAGCAGGTGGGCTATAAGATTGAGGTGGTGAATTTTGACACCATTCACGCGTATAAAGAGTAAAATGTTGTAATACACAAGATGAAAGTACTCGTGACGGGTAAAAATGGGTTCATCGCGCGTCACCTTGTTGAAAAACTCGTCTTGAATGGTGACACTGTGCGGTCTGTCATCCGTGTAACACCCTCGGGAATGACAAAAATTTTAGACGAATTTAAACCCCAAATTATTTATCATCTTGGGGCTGAACTTAAAAATTCACATGATATGTTCGATTCCAATGTCGTCCTTACACAGTTTATCATCGAGTGGTGTGCGAAAAATCCAGTAGAACGGCTCGTTCTGTTTGGGTCTTCCAGTGAGTACGGAAACGTCCACAGACCACGATCTGAAAAGGATCTCCCATTGCCGACGAATATGTACGAGGCGACCAAGGCGGCGACAGCTATGCTCGCCCGAGGTGCTGCTTACGAATACAACATCCCCATCATGTTCATCCGCCCCTTTACGATCTATGGGGAAGATGAAAAGTCTACAAAACTCAGTCAAATTTTATTTCAAAAAATGAAAGACGGGTCGGTTCTCAAGTTGACCGACGGTTTCCATGACTACATGTACATTGATGATTTTATCGACATTCTTCTGACGGTGGTTACACAGGGTGGTTCAGACAAGTTTACACTTTTGAACATCGGCACTGGATGGCAGACGACAAACATTCAATTTGTGAATACGTTCCAAAAGGTGACGGGCTACAAATTTCCAGTTGAAATTATCGAGGGAATAGGACCACCTACATGGATGGCTGACACGTACCTGCTTGAGAAGAAGTTTAAGATTAATCTGGAATCGGCAAGAAACCTTGAAAGTGGGATAAGGAGGATGGTATCTGCATACAAAAGGAAGAATGGAGAAGAGAATTGTTGAACTGACTCACAAGCACAAGTTGGGTCATCTCGGGAGTTGTCTGACGGCTCTTCCAATTTTAGATCACATTTACAAGACGAAAAAGGACAGTGACATTGTAATTCTCAGCTCGGGTCATGCCGGGCTAGCCCTGTACACTGTCCTCGAAAAGTATGAGGGATGTGACGCTGAAGAGCTTGTTGAGAAGCACGGTGTCCATCCGAATCGCGATCTCGAGAATGGTATTTTTGTTTCGACGGGATCACTCGGATGTGGTATCCTAGTGGCGGTTGGATATGCACTTGCTAACCGGGACCGTGATGTACATGTAGTTCTGTCGGATGGTGAGTGTGCCGAGGGTTCTGTATGGGAGGCACTCGCCTTTGCGTACAAGCACAACCTGAAGAATCTCAAGGTGCACGTCAATATCAACGGGTACTCGGCGTATGACCCCGTCAATCGGTGGTATCTTTGGCTTCGACTCAAGGCTTTCTTCTGGCGTGTACAGGTATGGTTCACCAAGACGCCATCAATCGCGTTTCTGGAAGGACTGAAAGCTCACTACCACGTGATGAGTGACGAGGATAAAGATAAAATGACCGAGCTTCTCAATGAGGAAGCAGTTTGCAAAGATGCTTCACGCGGCGATGGAGGAGGACTGTCGCATCTTCTTACTCACTGCGGATCTTGGATATGGTATCCTTGACGACATTCGTCGTGATTTCCCGGATCGGGCGGTGAATGTAGGGTCTTGTGAGCAGTTGATGATTGGTATGGCGGTTGGTCTTGCAAACTCTGGCTTTGTACCAGTGTGTTACTCCATCACACCGTTTCTCCTGTACCGTCCATTTGAGTTGATTCGCAACTATGTCAATCACGAGAAGCTGAATATCAAGCTCGTTGGGTCGGGGCGTGACAAGGACTATGCACACGACGGAATCACACATTGGGGTGAGGATGACATGGCCATCATGAAGAATCTGTCAAATATCAGCCTACTGAAGCCGAAGGAACTGTCGGATGACGTGTTCAAGACTTTTATCAATTCAGACAAGCCGATGTACTTAAACCTTAGACGGTTCTAGTTTGTAATGAAGATTGTATTCACGACCCTTCACACGGATAATTATCAGTCTCTTGCCGACATTACACTCGAACAGAATAAGCGCAAGTACTGCGAACTTCACGGATACCCACTCGTCACCATGACTGACGGGTGGCTTTACGAACGCAAGGCGATTGGGTTTGACAAGATTACTCTCATTCGGGACGCACTCAAAAAGCACCCAGACGCGGATTGGATCTTTTTCAGTGAGAGTGACGCGATGATTACGAATTTTAAAATTAAATTGGAACAATTTACAGATGAGCGGTTTCACTTCATTCTTCCGGCAGACATCAATGGCACCAATTGTGGTAATTTCATGCTCCGAAATTCTCCGATTGGGAATGCATTTCTCGACAGCATCGAGTGCGCGGGATCGATTTACAAGGACCACCCCATGTATGAAAACCAATACATCCAAGACTGTGTGACTGGTACGTTTTGGCGTTCAGTGATCAAAGTGGTTCCACAGCGTCTCTTCAATTCATACGACTATACCACAATGCCCAAGTACGCGCATGTAGAGCACAAGGATGCAATTGGTGTGAATGGGCAGTGGCAATCTGGTGACTTTATGATTCACTTTCCAGACAAGAAGCTCGAGGAGAGGGTTCAGCTCGCAACACTCTATTTAGAAAAGGTGACGCGCTGAATACCTGGCGAATGAAGATATGGATATTTTGAAAAGAAATACACCCCATTGTGAACTGTGCTTTTGTATTTGTACATTTTGAAGTATCGAAGAAGCTGTTGTTCTTCACGCCACGTGACTGTCTCTTTCGTAACTTTATTCATTGGCCTGTGTGGTTTAGGATCAATCACTAAACGAATCGGAAACCGTTGCTTGCGGCGTTGCGCACAGTACATGAAGAGATCATTCATACGTATGGTCCAGAATAACATGCCTGGTTTTGCCTCGTAATCATATGGCAGGGTGAGTGTTTTGAACTTTGCACACTTGTCGTATTTGTAGCGAGCAAGAGTTCTGACACGTCCCAAGACAACCTGATTACCAGATACAGTGTCCATATGAGGAAATCTTGACTGGCACACCGTTTTTGAGTATACATCAAATTTCGTCCTTGTGCAGAATCTGTTGATAGTCTTGATAGGATAGATGGCGCGTTTCGTCCGAGTTATGAGTTTTGTCTTCTGCGTCGAACCAAGGTAATCGACAACCATCTTAATCTAAAATGAATATTATTATTTAGAGAAGACGATTTGTTAATATGTAATGCTCATAGACACGTTCATGTTCTATAATGAGCTTGATGTGCTCGAAATTCGTCTCAAAACACTCGATCCGTACGTTGACGTTTTTGTACTCGTCGAGGCGGAGGTGAATCACGTCGGTGGTCCGAAGGAGCTTTTCTTCGAAAAGAACAAAGAGCGATTCTCAAAGTGGCTGCCAAAGATTCGCCACGTCGTCGTCACCAAGGAGGAGTCACCGACCGATGACAATCCGTGGTCGCGTGAAAAGTATCAGCGAGAGGCTATTCTTCGTGGGCTCGGGGGTGACCTTATCGACTCTGACATTGTGATGGTGAGTGACGTGGATGAGATTCCGGACCTGTCCTTGGTTCGGTGGGAGCACCTGCCTCACAGGGTCATGGCGCTTCATATGTGGATGTACCAGTACAACTTTGATTACTTGTTCACGGGTGAACCGTGGTATGGTACCGTCATTACACAAATTGATCTCTTCAAGCAGTACGGCCCCAATTACTTCCGGGATAATCGCTGGAAATTTCCAGTCCAACAGTATGCTGGGTGGCACTTGAGCAGCTTTGGTGACGAGAAGCATGTTCTGAACAAGATGCGTACATTCGCCCATGCACTCGACAACAACAATCACCGCCACCTTCAGACTGAGGAGAATATCAAGAAGTGGATCCAGGAAGGAAAGCATCTGGATGGAAACACGGATCTCATGCCACGGCCACCAGAGGCGACACTTCCCCCGGTGGACTGTAGTAAATTTCTGCGTGTATTCTAAATGAATGTGTTTTCTTTGGTGATCGCCATGTTCCTTTTCTTAGTATCGTTGATGCCTCGGATGACCCTTGCCCAGAAGGAGAAGATGCTCAGGTTTGGTGTCGAACTGCGCAAAATCCAGAGAGAAATGCATGATACCGAGAGCAACAAGAACCGCGTAGAAAAGGCGATCCGTAACGCCAAGAGTAAACTGCGTCTGGCTGAACCTGGCCGGCCGCACATTACCGTGTCAATCAATGGAAAGAATACAAATGTCAATCTCGCGTCATGGAACGCAAACAAGACGAATTATAGATGGAACTTTGCTCGTCGCACATATGTACGGAAAGTGTCTAATTAAGTATTAAAATTTGTCTGAGTTCCTCTTCGACTAGTTGCGGATTAAGAATCCCCATACACATCGCTTTGCGTCGCAAAAGTCTTCGGATGTCATCCACGTGAAACAGTCTCAAGAATTTAGATTTCAAACTGATATTTGTGAGAGGTCCACCTAATGCCATGTCTCGTTGCCCCTGACACACCGGCCATGTCACCATGCGCAAATCGTACATTTCAGCATCTAAATTGTCGAGACGGGGAAGAATGTTTTCCCGGATGAGTGTCCGCACGTCTTCCATCTTAATTCTACTAGCAAATTAATCTTTAGAAGGAATGCCACCAGCATGCACCATAATCATACCTAAAAGTCCAAATATGATTCCGAGATATTGTACCGGTGACGTGAATCGTTCACCCAAGAAAAAGTACGCAACAAGCGCACCCAGGACAGTGATCATCCCTTCCCACATCGCCGAGACGTACAAAAGACTTTCAGCCGAAAAACTCTGGACCAGAAAATACACAACACCGATGTACCCCACCAAACCACCGATCATGTGATGGTGGGCCTGAGACTTGGCAAACCATTTGAAATGGACGTTGCCAAACGTCTCAGCCAGGCTCATCATCAGGATGTTAGCCAACGCCATCTATTTTCAGTGGGGAAAATAATGCAGAGAGTCCTCAACTGGATTGCTGCATGGTTCATACGAATTCCGAATTTGAATCACCGACAAAAGGTTACCTTACTTAATATTCTGTATGACCCTGATATTATAAGAGTCAGACTGCTCGTTTATCAAGTAAAGAAATTATGCCTCTAAATTGATATGAAGGCTGCCCTTATTACAGGGGTCACTGGCCAGGATGGGTCCTATCTGGCAGAGTTTCTCCTTTCGAAACAGTACACCGTCTATGGTCTTGCACGGTATTGTTCCGAGAAGAAACATGAACGACTTGCGAATGTCCTTTCGAATTCAGAATTTAATTTGATTGAGGGTGACCTGACTGACACTGCTCGGATCAACTCTATTGTCAACTCACTGAACTCGACTTACGACCTGATCGAGGTATACAACCTAGGTGCTCAGTCCCATGTGAAACTGTCATTTGACCAGCCAGAGTACACTGCCAATGTGGACGCCATGGGCACCCTTCGACTTCTCGAGGCGATCCGTCAGACGAATTGTATTTCGAAATTCAGATTTTATCAGGCGGGAACTTCTGAAATGTTTGGAAAGATTCAGCAACCAATTCAGAATGAAAATACACCCTTTTATCCACGGAGTCCATATGGTGTTTCTAAGCTTTTTGGGTACTGGATTACCAAGAATTACCGCGAGGCATACGGAATGTTTGCTTGTACCGGCATCCTTTTCAATCACGAATCTGAACGGCGTGGGGCTGAGTTTGTGACACGCAAGATTACCCTCGGCCTGGCGGAATGGAAAAAGACGGGCAAACCAATTGAGCTCGGAAACCTCGATGCCAAGCGTGACTGGGGACATGCCGAAGACTATGTCCAGGCGATGTGGCTTATGCTCCAACAGCCGGATCCGGAAGATTTTGTAATTGGTACGGGCAAGACACACAGCATCCGTGAGTTTATCGAAGTGGCAATGGCATGCCTAGGTCATTTCATAGATTGGAAGGGTGAGGGAAGTGATGAAATTGGTGAGGATGAATCTGGTCAGCTACTTGTCAAGGTGAACCCTGAATTTTATCGACCAGCTGAGGTGGATGTTCTCGTTGCCGATGCACGAAAGGCTTACGAAATTTTGAATTGGCGTCCAAAAATCGATTTCGAGATGCTAGTTAAACGGATGGTGGACAATGATTGTAAATGAATGTACCCCGGCCTACACCTAGCTGGCTCTTCATCGGACCCAATCCTCTTTCAGGAATCGGTCAGGTGACACAGAGATATGCCGAGCTTGCAAAGGGTGATTATGTCGAGAAGGGTGTCCGCCCCCCACAACCACATTACAAAAATGCATTTTATTTCATGCTCCCTTTTGCATCTGAAATTACTCTGGCGGACGAGTATCGTATGTACTGTGACAATATGATGGTCATGACCATCTGTGAAACTGAGCCGGTGAATGACGCGTACAAGATGATTGCAGACAGGTATCGGGTGGTGTACGTGGCGTCTGAATTTTGCAAGGAGGTGTTTACGAAGCAGTTTCCAACTACAGATTGGCGGGTTTTGCACTTGTACGCACCCACTCCGCCAGTGTACCGGCCACCCAAGACGGAGGGTCCATACGTGTTTTATACGATCGGCAATATCGCCGATCCGCGAAAGAATATCACCGCGCTCCTGAATGCATTTCAGGAGTGTCAGTTTCCGAATGCCCGACTTCTTCTCAAGGCGACGTGCAATCAGGATGTTAAATTGGAAATTCCAGGTGTGACGGTGATTAATGGACTCATTTCTCTGGAGCAGATGGAGAATATCCACGCACAGGGTCACTGCTATATCAATTGCTCGCACTCCGAGGGTGTCGGAATGGGGGCAGTCGAGGCGGCTTTGCGTTCCAAGCCTGTCATTATCACGGATTACGGAGGTCTCAAGGAATATGTCAAGACGCCATGGATCGTCAAGTGTACCAAGGGCCCTATCGGGTTTGACGACTTTTTATTCAAGGCGGAGCATGAGTGGGGCCACCCGAGTTATCAGGATCTCGTGACGCACATGAAGGACTGCTACACGAAGGAGGTGAAGACATGGGATCATACTCACACACAAGAGCTGATGAATGCAATTAGTTTTTCCGGTTCCGGTTGTTGATGTTGACACCGGCAGAGACGGTTGCTTCGCCAATAAGTTTGGCAGTCTGTGCGATGTGAGCAAGCACATCTGTAATAGCAGCTTTACGAGCAGAATTTGTGCCTCTCTCCGCCTGGTTTGCCGCAGCGGCAAACTTCTTGTTACCAGTATTTTTAGCCACATTACCCAATTGTGAGGCCACAATACCCAGGTTGGTACTGACCTTCTCTAATTTACTCGCCGCGGCAGCCGCGCTACGAGACGCGTTACCGGCCTGTCCATTATTCTTCGCAGCAGCACCGGCATTAAGATGCGCATTCACCTCAATGAGAGGTTTTACCTGGGCGTTCAGGTTATTCATTGCGGTCTTCACCTGACCCATCTGTGTAGAATTCAGGGGGCGAGACGTATTCATTTACTTTAAACCTAGAATTTAGTTGGCGGTGACCCGGAAAGTGCAAGTGAATTGCTCTGACTTGCATCCTGAGAGTCAACCCAGTAATGGGCCAGGTACACAGTCAGACCGACGATGATTGACGATGACAAAAGGAATGATTTTTGCGAGTTGAGGTACAGGACAGCGTCGTCAACCACCTTGACTCCTGTGGGTTTTGTAATGAGTTTAGGGACGACATAGACCATGAGGAAATTGATTGCTATGGCGGCCCAGATGTAATTCCAGTCAATCTCCATTACATTAACTGGATACTTTATTTCACTTTGGGGCGTGCTTCTTGCAGAAGAGCCCGCATCGACTGGTGGCGCTGAACCCACAGGGGCGATTTGCGAGCGTGCGTGCCTTGCAGGTTGGTCCCCTGGCCTTAGGGACAGGCCCCGCCGTCTCTTCACGTCCAGGAACCTTGTTGGTCCACTCGATCTTGTGACGCTTCGCCTGGAGCTCGTGTGTCTTTTCGCGAGACCGTAGAGCCGAGTCAGCAAACTTCTCCGGATCAGAGAAACCGCTCTTCTGGGCGTTGGCGTAGAACTGTTGCCATAGCTCACCCCCCTTGCCCTTCGGAGGGGCGAGGGACTGCCGTTCGGTCGGCTCGGGGAGAGCCCGCTTGGTTCGCTCGGCACACGGGCGGACAGGAAACATTTTTTTTGATACCTCACTCGGTCACCACTCTCACCGAATTCGATTACAGAACTGAAATTTCTGGTTGTACCTGTCTGTTTGGGATATTATGTATTGTACGTGTTTTATATAAATATACCCCCGGGTCTCGAGTTTGAATGCTGATGGGTTTACACTTTACCACGTCCACTGAAGTTTGTCTTGGGCACGAGAGGAACGATTACTTCGGGATTATAAAATGGAACGACTTTGATAGTCGGATGTCTGATCACTTGTGATTTACCTGTAATACGCTCACGAAGTTCGCGAGCGCGATTTCTCAGAGACCGCCTTGGTTTTGGAGGCGAAGGAGAAGGTTTAACAGATTCATGCAGCAAACGAGTCATTCTAGATCCTGTGATCTCTTCGATAGCTTTCTTAATACCAAGTCCCCGACTTCGTACCGGACCTATAACAGTCGTATTGTTCGCTTCGTTAACGAGACTATTTGACCGAGATGGTCCGGGTGCTGCCATCAAACCGAGATTGTTTGCCTTTGCGATAGTTTCAGCTGCTTGTGCCGCGTTATTCGCGACAACTGTAGCTTTTTTAATTAATGAAGCTTGCCCGTTATTTTGTGATTGGGGCGAGGGTGAATTATTATTGTTGTTAGAGAATTTCTCGCGTGCATTCTGAAAATTATTATTATTGTAGTTGACGCCATATAATGGATTATTCTTAAGCGGGTGTGAAGTCGGACCATTAGTTTCAGGAATTGTATTTAGACGAGTCGTGGGTACTCTCACTGTAGAGGCCTTTATGCTTTGTACTGGTACAGATGATTTCTTCTTCTCGTTTAGCGCCTTCTTTAACAATTCTGCCTGATTTGTCACCCTCTTTGCAGTCTGTTTTATTACTAGGTTGTAAGATGCAGATTCCCGTCCCAGTTTTATAGCTCTACGGCGGGCAGCCATTCGGATACTCCGAGGGAGGCGTTTATTTCCTTCTATAGCTCCAAGTCCGTTCCGTAATTCTACTCGCTTGTTCGGATTGAATTTATATTCCTTGCCAAATTCATCATCAAGTACACCGGCTACATTTGGTACTTTACTATTGACAATGTAAACAAGACGATTCAAAAAAGGGCCGAATGATACAGGTGCAGGTGGAGGCGGAAGTGCACGTGGAACCTGACCCTGTTTTGTGTATTGTGTGCTTCCGAGAGTAAGAATCTTTTGTTTCCGCGCCTGCTTTGTATTTTGTTTCGCCTGTTCAAGATTTCTTTTAGCCGCATTTAGTTTTGACTTGAAATTAGCAGGATTCATACCTTTCTTCCAACTCTTTTCTAGATTGTTCACCTTTTGTTGGGCCGTTTGCTGTTTTTTCATGAGGTTCATAACGTGTTGTTTCCATGCGATGCTTAATTTATAGTTGATTGGTGCAAGCTTTTTACGTGCATACAATTTGTTTGCAAATCCACCGAACACGCGTCCAAGTGCCCCTGAGTGTGCAAGTTCCCTGTACTCCTTCGATACTTTCAAGAATGATGCACGATTGCTCATATGTGTTATTATGTACGAATTTATTTTCAAAATTAGTAATAGAATGAGACATTGGGGTCCCTATTTTTGGGGGACGCTTCACCTCGCAAGCTTATCCGTACCAAATGTACTGACCCAAGAGCACAAAACAGCTTTTCAGGCACTCGTCGAGAGTTACACTTTGCTTCTTCCGTGCCCCGTATGTCAGGAACATTTTGCCAAGGTGATCCAAAAACATCCTCTCCAGGACAATCTGGAAACATCTGAACAGCTTTTTCTGTGGACGGTGAAAGTTCACAATGAGGTGAATGCCAGTATCGGAAAACCACAGATGAATCCACTTGACGCACTGTACTATTGGATGGAGCGCATGAACTATAGTTCAACACCCGAAGAACAATTCCCAGTTGAAATTGTTGCTGTATTTTTACTTGTGATTGCCCTGATTTCTTTTCTACTCTTAAGATAATGGACTCAAAGGCGGCACAACACGCTTTTCACAACCTGGTCCTTACAGGAAAAGGTGGACTTGTCATCCTTTTACTCATCCTAAGTTTCATCAATGCTGAAACTACTTTTATTCAGTCCGAGCCACGGAAATTTCTTGCAGGTGTTTTGACATTTGCAGTGACTGGTGCCCTGGCAGGAGGTTTGGTCGCTTGGAACCGTGGAGGTGACGCTGACATGATTTTCAATGCCATTTTCATCTCAACCCTGTTCTTTTTCTTCTTTGGTATTTGCCGTGAGTTTTCTGGCTACTACAAGCTCGTGAAGGGAGAGACACATGAATCGCAAATGAAGACGAAGCAGGCGGAGGTGCTAAAATATCTTGCAATTGCTCTCGCGGCAATTATGCTCCCACTTGCAATGTATTACGTGTCTCAGGCACGGGTTTCACCTGGTGACACGAAGATGCCTTTCATTCTTGAACTGATTCTCTTTACTCTAATTTGCGGAGCAGGTGAGTATGGTGTTGCTGTACAGCATGGTGAGAAGGGCGGTTTGGTGATTGCTGAGAGCTTCGGTCTTTACCTGGCAGCACACTTGTTCCTCCAGTACGGTGGATTCTACAAGCATGTATTTTCACCAGTCAACTGGAACAAGTTCAACTAAAGAATTTGTAACCTAAATTTAGAATGCAATATGAACGGCTTTCACACGTCGAACATATCCTCAAACGACCCGACACGTACGTCGGTTCCCTCCACCCCGAACCCTCCTCGTACTGGGTCCGAGACGGAGACTCTTTCAAGTTTTCTCAATTTTGTGTTTCACCTGGGTTGGTAAAAATTTTCGACGAGATACTCGTCAACGCGATTGACCAATATTCGCTCTACCCAAAAAAGGTGACCAAAATTGAAGTGAATGTTCAGTCATCGGGGGCAATTATGGTTCAAAATACAGGAGTGGCGATCCCGATCAAGAAGCATGACAAGGAGAAGATTTGGATCCCCGAACTCATTTTTGGTCATCTTTTGACAAGTTCCAACTATAACGACGATGAGCAACGCGTAACGGGTGGTCGAAATGGGTATGGTGCCAAATTGACCAATGTCTTCTCGAGCGGGTTTTCAATTGTCATTTGCGATGGCAAACACGTGTACAGTCAGCATTGGTCCGGAAATATGAGCAAGGTGGATCCGCCACAAATTGAAAAGGCGCTTGCTGGTGTTGAGACGTTTGTACGGATTGTCTTCATGCCAGACTACCCCCGATTTGGTGGCCCTGGTGATTTTTATCGTGTATTTGAGAAGCGCACATGGGACGCGGCAATGTGGTGCTCAAAAGCGAAGGTTTTGTTTGGTTGTAAGCAGTTGAAAGTGGATTCACTTGAGGAGTACGCCAAGATGCACATGGGCGATGTGCCGATGGCCAAGATGCACACAGAAAACTTTGACATTGTCGTTGGTCACTCGACGTCTGGCGCTTTTCAACAGTGTTCATGGGTCAACGGCATTTGTACGACCAAAGGAGGGACCCATGTCGACAAAGTGGTGTCTGCTCTCGTCAACGAGCTCGCGAGTGACAAACGGGTATCAGTCAAGCCCGCACAGATCAAATCGAGCCTGTTTATATTTGTGCGGGCGGTGATTGTCAACCCGGCATTCAGCAGTCAGACCAAGGCGGAATGTACATCAAAAATCACTGAAACCATAGAATTCAAGCCAAAATTTATCAAGGACGTGCTCGGAAGCGGAGTTCTCGACGACCTTGTTGCTCTTGGGATGGCTAAAGTCGAAAAGGAACTCAAGAAAACCGATGGTTCTAAAAAATCCAGGATCACTGGCATTCCGAAGCTCGACGATGCCAACTGGGCTGGAACTCATCGTAGTACCGAGTGCACTCTTATTGTGACGGAAGGAGACTCGGCGAAAGCTCTTGCCATTGCCGGACTGAGCGTTGTAGGCCGTGACAAGTTTGGCGTGTTCCCACTCCGGGGTAAACCGCGCAATGTTCGGGATGCAACGGTAAAGCAAGTGACTGAGAATGAGGAATTTTCCAACCTCAAGAAGATCCTCGGGCTTCAACATGGTAAAATCTACAATTCTCTGAGAGAATTGCGTTACGGACGTCTGATGATCATGACAGATGCTGATCTCGACGGGAGTCACATCAAAGGTCTCGTCCTGAACATGATCCACGTGTACTGGCCTCAACTCATCAGCCTTGGATTTGTGGTGAGTATGGTGACACCTGTCATCAAAGCGGGAAAGACGTGGTATTTCACCGAAGAGGCTTTTCGGCAATCTGGTAGCGATGCCGGTCCTGTCAAGTACTACAAGGGTCTCGGTACTTCCACGTCAGCTGAGGCAAAGGAGTATTTCAGGCAGATTGATAATCTGACCGTCGGGTTCAATTCCGATCCTCAATTGACAGAATCGATGACATTGGCATTTAGCAAAGCACAAGCGGACGATCGTAAGGAGTGGCTTGCGAAGCACATGGCGTCTCCACCAAAGGGTATCCCGTACGGATCCGTCAAAAAGCTGACAGTGACGGATTTCATTCACCGCGACATGGCCAATTTTAGTGCCGAGGACATTAAGCGTTCAATCCCCCACGTGGCGGATGGGCTCAAGCCGAGTCAACGCAAGGTGATTTACGCCTGTCTGAAGAAGAATCTGACATCGGACATGAAAGTGGCACAACTGGCAGGCTACGTAGCAGAGCAGACGGCGTATCATCACGGTGAGGCGAGCCTCCAAGGAACGATTGTCAACCTGGCTCAAAACTTTGTCGGATCAAACAACTTGAACTTGCTCGAGCCGAGTGGACAGTTTGGTACGCGTCTTGCTGGAGGCAAGGATGCAGCGAGTTCTCGTTACATCTTCACTCGACTAGCACCATGGACCAAGACCATCTTTGACCCGAGTGATAATGCAGTACTCAAATACGTCACGGATGACGGACAGCAAGTCGAACCCGAATTTTACGTTCCAGTTGTACCGATGATTCTGATGAATGGTGCAGAAGGTATCGGTACTGGTTTTAGCTGTTATGTTCCTCCTTTTGATCCAGAGGCGATCAAGCAAAACATCCTGTGCGCACTCGACCAGGTGCCTATGGTCCCAATGAAGCCATTCTTCAAAGGATTCAAGGGCAAGATGACCAAGACGAAGGATCACACCTGGGTTATGGAGGGTGTTGTTCAGAAGGAGGGTGGGCAGCTTCACATCACCGAACTCCCACCCGGAAAATGGATTCAGGATTTTAAGGAACATCTAGAGGATCTCGTGGAGAAGAACGTGATTCAAAAATATGAGAATCATTCGACCGAAACGCAGCCAGATTTTCGAATTTGGGGGTTTAGTGGTGAGGACCCTGTCAAGGAGCTCGGTCTTGTCAAGACGATTCACACGAGCAACATGTACCTCATCGGTCCGAGTGGAGCTGTTAAAAAATACGCAAGTCCCGAAGAGATTCTTTGCGACTACATCGAACTCCGAGTCGACCTGTACAAGAAACGCAAGGCGCATCTCGTTCGCGAACTCGAATCCGAGATTCGGTGGATCGGTACAAAGCTTGATTTCATCAAGGGGGTTATTCAGGGGTCCATCAAGGTACTCAACGAACCACTGGATAGTGTCAAGACGCAGATGAAGAAACGCAAATTTGAAGAGGAGTATGTGCCCAAATTACTTGATATCAAGACGTACAACTACACTCATGAAGAGGTGGCGAAGCTCGAAGCGCTCGCTTCCAAGCGTCATTCGGATCTCCAGGTGTTGCGTGGTACGAGTGTGCTGCAGATGTGGAAAAATAACCTGAGCCAGTTATAGATGTCAGACTTGTTTACTGACTTGTTACCTGTAACAAAAGAACAAGTTGAAAAAGCGATTCAGACTCGTGTCGTCCCTACATTTCAAAAGGTGCTCAATCTCGAACGCAAAATACAGGCCAAGGTTCTCGGCACTATTGCTCCTGTAGTTGAACAGCCAATACCGAAAGAGCAGGAGGCGCCTGTTGTTTTACAGCCAATTCAGCTCAGTGGGTTTTACACCGCCACGTCACAGAATGTAATCACGTTTTACGTAATAACGAGTTTACCTTTACTTCCATCCCGTAAACCCGTCCCACTTGGACCGGGGTGGAGAGCAATTGGTATTACGAATCTTGTCGGAAATATCATCGTGACCAAGGTGTCTGAAACGCCCGGTGTCTATAAAGTGGGACCCAACAATTCAGAGTCATACCTATGGTCATTTGAGTGTCAGACTGACACTGAGCAAAACATTCAAAACGTCCAGGGTGTGATTGGAGCGATGTTGTATCCACCAGATGCGGGCTCTCTCGTGACCAATTCAATTACGGGTCTTCTCGACGGGTTCTATTACGTAACACAGGGTCGCCTCGTCTATTACATTCGCGGAAATGTCCCAAAAATGTTTGGTTCTCGTTGGACCGTCACCGATATAAAAGGTCTTAAAAGCAGTAACGTTTCGACGGTCAATTTCGTGACAACACCCGGTACAGTCAAGACGCATGCATACGATTCATACGTGACGCTCAAGAGTGATCAGGTGGAAGACAATACGATGGAACCTGTATTTGGAGCAGTTACAGTACAACAACCAGTTGACGAGGCACGGGTGATTGGTGCAAATGTCATGTACACATCAGATTACACTGGAAATGTAACATCTGTTGTTATCAACCCGAACATCAAGACAACCGGTGGTGCTCCTCTTCGCGAGCTCGGTGAAAATATAAAAGGACATCAGCCAATTTTTCAGGATACGTACAAGGATCTTGAAAAGGAGGGGTATAATTCCGGTACAACATATTCACTGTACGCCATCGGGCCCCAAGAAAAGTACACAATCGGCAAAGACGACACCATCTGGAACACAGACTATCCCCAACACACCAACTTTGTGTGTTATCAACGGTACGTACCTATTCAAGGATCAAAATTCCTTGGAGAAACCATCACAATCGAACTCAAACCAAAAGAACTTGGTGATCTCATGTGTAACATGTATTTCACATGTCAATTACCGACACTAGGAACTGGTGGAATGTATGTGAATCAGGTGGGGCGGGCACTTATCGCACAGTGTGACTTTATGATCAATGATACTGTAGTAGAGACGGTATATGACGACTGGTTTTTTATCAAAGATCAGGTGTTTCTCGATGCTGACGAGCAGACGGCAATGTTTTCTGCTGTAAATAGCGGGTCAATTTCATCACTCAGTCCAACGACAAGTAACGTTACCGTCTGTGTGCCACTCGAATACTTTTTCTGTCGCCGTCACTCTCACATGTCCAAGGGGCGTGAACGTCTCCGAAGACCATACTTTCCTTTGTGTGCTCTGTACAACCAACGAATTTACATTCGAATTCAATTCAATCCTTGGCCGTGGATTTCCAACGACTGGAATGCATCCCTTGCAAACCCCATTCCGACATACAAAGAAATTATCAATCCTGCACTTATTCTCGAAGAGATTAAACTCACTGAAGAGGAGAAGCTGTACTACAAAACAAAAAAACTCCGGTACGTGGTGAATCGACTCAAAAAAGAAGGGGTCCAATCGTTTAATAGTGCAACCACTCAGTTACAACTGACAGCCAGCTTTCCAGTACAATTACTCACTTGGTTTATTCGGAATAAAAAATACGAAACAGTCACGTCAAATCTGTACACTGATTCAAGGTATGATTACGGATTTACGACACAGTACATCCAGACGGCAGTAGCACTACCATTCACTTCAGGGACGTCTTATTTTGTAGACCCGATAGACACGGCAAAGATTGTGCTCAACAATATGGATATTACAAGTACATTTCAGGGATCATTGTACTACGCATTCAAGCAGCCTATGGAGCATAATCTGGCAGTTCCCGCAAAGAGTATTTACATGTATTCTTTCGGGCTTAATCCGAAAGAGTACAATGCAGGAGGATACATCAATTTTTCAAAATTAGATTCGCAAACGACGACGCTTAAACTCGTTTTTGTCCAGCAATACGCCACACAGGTTTCACAGGGGTACAACTTGTACTTGTTCTACTACGGGTACACGATCCTCGAGTTTGAGAACGGGTCCGCCCGTATGCCCTTCATGTAAAGACCCCAGGTCCGAAGAACTTGTCGAACGAAGTTTAGTGTTGATAAGATATGCGATGATGCCATTCGTGATGCACCACCGAATAAAATTAAGCTGAGCCACGGTAGTGGTGAGCCCCTGAAACTCGATGCGTTCGGTCCGACAAAATGGATCGAAAAGCTTCTTCGAGTATCCGTCAAGTGACGACTTGTACGCCACATGGACTGTAAAAATCTTTCCATTTGGCCCCGTGTACGTCACGTGACGTGTCTTGGCGTAGTTTGTCACAAACCACTCCAAGTTGCGAAGGGATATACCCTTTCTGTGTGAGAGAACATCATGTAGTTGTTCGGCGTTTTGTTGATCGCTGAAAAAACGGGTGAGACTCTCGAGAAGTAAGCTGGACTTGTTCATTGTACTATTAAACTTCTAAATGTTTAAGCGGCTTACGGGCGCAGAACCCCAAGTAACAACCTGAGGAATTATCTGAGGATTCGCCATCGTCACTTTGACAACTGGAACTTGCTTCTGGTGAAACAAACAGTACCCGTTTGACTGAGGCTCCTTGAGACATCGCTTCTTACTCTTCAACATTCCTTGACAAAATCGCACTTCAATGTCCGCCGTGTCCTGAACCAAGCGCGCGAGTGGAATGTCGTACAACTTTGAAATGACTTCGAGTGACTTACTGACGCGAAGAGCAACCCGCCGATTGACCTCCTCCTCAATCAGCTCGATAATCTGATGTTCCATTTTACTTCCTAAAATAAGCAATGTTTTCCTTAAATTACTTCCGAGTGAAAAAGTCTGTAATAGTCTTCACTTTTGGCTGAAATATGAGCTTCTCCGTGTCCTTGCCAAGAAGTGGTTCCAGAAGGTCACACACTGGTTTCTTGAGCTGATTCGTGAAGTAGTACTGGTAGTCAATCTTAATCTTCTTCTCTGCAACCCACCCCGGATCTTCCGCCTTTTCAAACATCTTGGCATTTTTGGGGCCCTCGACAATCACAAATGCTACACGATCCCCCTGTTGAGGCTCGGACCCTGGTGCACGCTTGCGAATCTTGTCCCGAACCTCAACATGTGGCATCTTCACCTTGTAACTTGCTGCCAACTGTTTACTCATAAAAAGCTTTTCCATCGGCACGTTTCCACTCGTGAGCGCCTTGGCCGCCTGTTTTGCAAATTCAACTGGTGGTCGCGGATCATCACTCTCCAAAATCATTTCAAGCAACTGTTTGAGGGTTTCGCGTACATATGGACAACTGTCTCGCCGGACCACCTGAAGTCCTTTAACGTCAATCTTCTTGAATTTGACGAGCCGTTTCCCGTCTAGTTTGAGTATAGGCTTGCCAGTTTTTGGATCAGATGCTCCTTCGTACATTTTAGCGGCGTAACGCTTCTTCGAGTATAAAAAGTACGGACAGTACACCTTTTCCAGCTCGAGATCATTCGGAGCCTTGAAAAGCTTCGTGCACTGCTCAGCCGCTTGTTCACCAAGCTCCCACGAATAGTCAATTGCATCCTGTCCTTTACGACCTTGTACGTCAAATTCAACCATCACTGAGTCAGTGTCGCCATACCGCACATGAGCTCCGGGGAAGTTGGTCTCGACGTAATTCTTCGTCTCCTCAATCATCTGCCGGCCTCGCATAGTGACTGTAGAAGCAATTGCCACCAGAGGCAACATACCTTTAGAAGCCCCCGTAAACCCATAGATAGAGTTCATCGAAATCTTGTACGCAAGCTGCTGACCATTGTACACCGCCTCCATCGGCGTCCCTTCCGCCGCCGCCATGAGCTTCTTCGCCTTTTTGCGAAACGCTTTGAGATCAGTCAGGATGACTGGCAGGAGACTCGGTACATTCTGTGCAAACCGAAACTGTCCAAACTGTTCGTACTCGACGCCTTCCAAGTTGTCAAACTGTGGATCCATGACCATTGTCGAGTAGCACAAGTTGTGTGCACACATGATGCTCGGATACAGACTTGCAAAGTCGAGTGCTGTGATTGGTGAATAGTATGCTCCCGTCTGTGCATCGAGAACAGTCGCCCCTTGGTACTGCTCATCAGGTCCTGGCGGCCCCGTCTTTTTAAACACTGGGATGAGAAATCCAAGCTGCCGGGCCTTGTATGCCATCTGACTAAACACCTTAATCTGCTGACCACGCTCACTCAAAAATGAAAGGGGCACCCAACACGCTTTGGCCATCTCAATCTGATTCTGAAGCTGGCACAGCTTGTCGAGAAGCTTATGAGGTAGGATCGTATCCTGCAGACAATATTCTGCCACTTCACCGAGACGCCGAGGATCACCCTCTGCGTATCGACTAAAAATCTCCTTTACCGGCATGTCATTCTTCTGATCTTTTAGAAAGTGCTTCGAGACGTTGTTCAGCGAGTAGCTTTCGAGCTTGTGCTCACGCTTGACATCCTGGAAAAAGTCAAATACGTACCGGCCACGCATAGGCACCATCTTGAGCATGTTGTTACCGAGCGCACTCGAGCTCAGATTCTTTGTGACCAATTCGATCGGTGAGTTCTTGAAACGCCCCCATGTCGGCGCAAGACCGTTCATGACCGATCGAACTTGGAGGTACTCGAGGTCAAACCCAAAGATATTCCAACCAGTCACAACATCAGGGTCAGTCTCTGACAGAAACTGTTCAAACCGTTCAAGTAAAGCTCGCTCCGTCTCGAAACTTTCACAATCAGCGGCGTCAGTCTGTTTCAGACACAGACACTTGCGCAAGAGATTCTCTTCGCCAAAGTTACGGACCGTCATGCCAATCTGAAAGACGACGTCCAGTGGTGTGTTTGGATTTGGAAACTCACCTGTTGAAGAGTAACACTCGATATCAAACGACATGATCCGGAGTGGCGCCACATCGTCACGTTCAATCGGCTTGATGTTGGTGTAATCCTCTACCCAGAGATTTACGTTGCATGATGAAGAATAGTCTGGGGTTTCGTTTGCAACCTGAAACCATCCAGTCGACCGAACACCCGTGACGTGCATAAATCGCAATACAGGGTCAATGTTCGACTCGTAAACCTTGAGCTGACCAAAAGATTTGAGATCTTCCCAGCGGTCATCACGTTCCTTCATCTTTTCAATCATCGATGCACAGATTCGCATCCCACGGATCGTCCGAAATGTCAACTTGACAAATCGTTCACGAAGTCCATTTCGAAATCCCCACAAGTCTTTTGCCAAAATTTCATGTACTTCGTTCAGGTCCGGAAAGTGCCGAGACAGTGCATACTTCAAGGCGGAAAACTTGTGGGCGGCTCGAATTTTGATGAAAAAATAGGGTTCGAATGGAGTGGATACACAAATTGACTTTCCATCTTCACAACGGCCGTAAATTCGAACTATGTAACGATCTTCTACATCTTCACCTTCCCAGGCTACAGCCTGACTCTGCATCTCCGTACCTTTTCAGAGATTAATATCTTAAAGTACAGTAAATGAGCAAGGTTTGGTTCATTCATGTTGACACGTCTTCGACGACAGCAAACACTGTCATTAAAAATGCCGGAATTGATTCATTTGACTGCTCAGTGATTCTCGGTCAGACTCATCGGAAGGTTCGCCGGGTCGCACTCAAGTCGGTTGAAATGCCTGTTGGCTTTTACAATATCCGGGCCCCGTACAATACTCTGACGATCAATATCGCTGGTACACCAACGTCGTACACTTTCAGTCCAGGTAACTATTCTGCCACGACATTCCTCAATACTCTGAACAACACGGTAACACCCGCAGTTGGTTCTTTCTTCTTGAACACATTGACAAACAAAATTCAGTACACGTCAGTGGTGGGTGCATCGAGCATCGACGGAACCCCTGGTACTCTCGGGTACTTTATGGGTTTTACCTCGGACCAGGTGGGTGTGATTATCGTCGCAAACAAATCGTACAGCATAGATTTTGATAATTACGTATGTATTTATATTGAAAATTTACGCAACTCGTGCATGGAACCTTTTGCTGCTACTTTCAAAATACCCATCACGGTCCAGAAGGGTGGTGTCGAAACTTGGTTTTCCGATAACCGGTTCAAGCAGTCGATTGAAATTTTCGATCCAGATTACAAAATCGACCGTTTGAATATTCAGGTTCGTGATCGGTTCGGTAACCCCTTAAGCAACAACGGAATTGATTGGTCGTTTACGCTTGAGGTTGAGTCGGACACTTAGTCAAGTTCCACTTATTCTTTTCTCTATCATAATTAATATGAGTCGTACGATCGATGGAACGTTCAGTACGCAGTCTAAGAATACACCGGTACAACAGATCCGTCCCTTTGATTTTGGCACGGATGCTATTGAACGGCAGCGTGTGTCTCTCGGTCAGTCGCTCATCGACGCTGATTTCGAGTACGGAACTCAGCCAACCAAGTGGCAGACTCATCAGGAGATTCGCAAGACTCCCAGCTTTTATGAAATTCCCGGTACAGATCTGGTGATCACCGATGTCGTGTCGGATGGATACGCTGTATCGAATATTTACGTGGGGACCACATCGACCCAGCCCCCAGTCGGTTCAGTTATCACTGTAAATGGTTTAACTAATTTTCAGCGTACGGCTGATCGTGCCGAGGGATACTTTCTCGTCACTGCCAACTACACCACACCCGGTTCTTTCATCTCCCTCCCTTCAAATACATTCACGTACTTTTCAAAAGGCCAAATCAATCCCGGACAAATGGCGACCCCTGCAACTACAATCCGCCGAGGGAATGTATTCAATACTGGCAACTGCAAAATTTCAATAACGTCCATCACCCAAAATGCAAATCTTGTTCAGGTGTACACTTCAAATGCACACGGTATGCTTCCCGGTACCCCCTTTACTTCAAACAACTGGTCTGGTGTGGGTGTGGCTGGTGTGAATGGTAATTTCTTCATCGAATCCGTCCCAGCTTCAAACTCTTTCGTTTTCAGCTCTCTTGTTGCCGCCGTCGGTGGTACAACCCCAACCGGTGGATCCATTTTCGTCCAGCCGTACTCAACCGTGACTCACCGTCCGTTTGATGGTGGCGTGCTTCTGACACCTCTCGTGACAACTCACGGTGCTATGGTCTGTCGCCAATCGAAAAAGGTGTTTCGCTACCAGTCCGGTAAGGGCCTCCTCTGGTCGTCCGGTACAGTCTTTTGCCCAAATAACGACATCGCACGTATAATTGCCGATTCGACAGCAGTGGGTAGTAATATCGTAATTCAGACTGACGTGTATCACGGTGCTCAGATTGGAGCGACTGTTCAGATTCGTGGTGTAAAAGACACCGGTTTCAACGGAACTTACACTTTGTCAAGTGTCAATGATTCCAAATCGATTAATGTGGTGGCGACGACAACTCTGGGAGCGACTGTCCCTGCATTCATGAATCAGCCACGTTTCATTATTTCAGGGTGGCATGGTGCAAGTGCTCGGGCAGGATGCTTCGACGATCAGAACGGCCTGTATTGGGATTGGGACGGGCAGAATCTGTGGGCTGTCAAGCGTTCGAGTACTTTTCAGCTTGCAGGTACCGTCATCACATCACAGAACGGGCAGGTACTCGTCGGTAACACGTACACTGACAATCTTATTTCGACAGTGACTGTACCCACTCAGGGTATCACCTTCCCATCGACAGTGAATATTGGCGACGTGTCCGCGCAGGTGACCATGGCGTCAACGGCAGGCCTGTACAAGAATATGCACGTCATCTCAGGGTTCTATCCAGGGTACATCGACACCGCATACATCATTTCAGTCGATTCACTGACCCAGATTACAATCGGGTTTGCACCCATCCCTGTGACGATTCCTTTTGGTACCAAGACACCGGCAACAGGTACACTTTCTTTCCAACTGCCAACCACCCGTTTCCAAGATCAGCTCAAGGTTGGTGACAAGTTTATTATGCGCGGTATGACTCATACGGTGACTGCAATTTTGTCACAGGGCGTTCTCAATTTCAACCCCCCCTACCGCGGTATCATAGCACCAACTGCACCTGTCAAGGCGTCACGTGTACTTGAGGTGCGTGTAAACCAGGCCAACTTCAACAGAGACACACTTGATGGGCTCGGTGCGTCTGGCTACAAGGTGGACATTACAAAGATGCAGATGATCGGTCTACAGTACACATGGTACGGTGCAGGTTTCGTCGATTTTATGATGCGTGGCTCGGACGGTAATTGGGTGTACGCTCACCGTATGCGTAACAACAACGTGAATGACGAGGCGTACATGCGCACGGGTAACTTACCAGTTCGCTACGAACTCGTGAATGAGATGGCGGCAGCCGTGTCTACACTCAACGGTCAGATTACATCATCGACTTCGAACCTCCTGCTGAACGACGATACGACATACTGGCCACCGTCGGGTATTGTGCTGATCGATTCGGAGCTCATGTCATATTCGTCCAAGGGATCATTCGCTCTGAATGGTCTGACAAGATCCGTCCCATTCAGATACACCATCAACGATCAGGCGCGCCAGTTTACAGCATCGGCAGCAACAAGCCATGCGCCTAATTCAACTGTCCTGTTGGTGAGCATCACGTGTACACCCAGCTTGACCCACTGGGGTTCGGCTTTCCTGATGGACGGTTCTTTTGACACTGATCGTGGATATTACTTCAACTATTCGAACATTTACACTTCAAATATCACGCCTACACAATCACCTGTACCTCTCTTCCTTCTGCGTCTCGCACCATCTGTGAGTAACGGCATCATCGGCAATATCGGTGATCGTGATCTTCTGAATCGCGCACAGCTTCTTCTTCAGAAGCTCGAAATTGCGGGTAACAAGACGATTAACGTGACAGGCGTTATTAACCCCGCGGGGTTCTCAAGCATCACATGGGAGCCTGTCAACTCGGCGACGAACGGTGGTCAGCCCAGTTTCTGTCAGGTGAGTAACAGTTTCACGTATGTTGGTGGATTTGAGGGTGGCGAACGCATCTTTTCAACAATTTCTTCCGGTGGTTCGACAAATTATATCGATCTGTCAGAACTCAAGGAGTTGACTGGTGGTGTTATCGGTGGTCCCAATTTCTTCCCGGATGGACCAGATACCATTGCCATCTATGTTGAGAATGCAGACACTTCGAATGTGACAAATTCTATCGTCAATCTTTTCTGGGCAGAGGCACAGGCTTAAAGTTGAGAAACGTTAATTTAAAATGCAAATAAAACACCGGGGGCGATGTCATTACTGCCGCGCTCCCCTTGACCCATATGTACTTGTTACGTCCTCGTTTGAATACCTTCAGTTTCTCGCATGGTCGGTCTTAACCGACGTAGACGTGACTGCAAACGACATATGGTTCAAAATTCAGAGTCCAGTTAGGACGGTTCGCGTTTGCCGCGATTGCTTTGCTCCGCCAAAGTTTTCATCAAGGGATGTCTTCAAGAGAGAAACGACCGGTTTCAAACTCAAGGGTCCCGTGAGAAAAACTTGGAATGACCAAGAAATTTGGGCATGGTACAATGGTATTCGAACGTGCCCACAATCATTTTACGACATTGAAAATCCATTCATATCAAATTCCGGCTTTATGGTGCAGTTTGGTTTTTAAATTCCAGTAGAACCAAAACCAGCAGATCCACGTGCCGTATTGAGCTCGGTGCACTCCGTCGGAACCTCGTTCACGTGGACAATCGTAAAGTTCTCGAGGATAAGCTGGGCGATCCGGTAGCCCGGACGGATGATGAACGGCTGGCGCTCATCCGTATTGTGCAGAACCACCTTCACCTCACCGGTGTAATCTGGATCGACAACACCTGCCAGGATGTTCAAACCGTGCTTCACGGCCAGTCCAGAGCGAGGTGCAATGCGACCGTAGGTTCCGGGTGGGAGCTGCAGAGAGATCCCAGTCGAAACGACCACCCGGTGGCCTGGGAGAATAACATAGCTGTCAGCGGAGTACAAGTCATAACCAGCGGCACCGTCTGTGGCACGCGCAGGCAGAATTGCATGAGGAACCAACTTGCTGACATTGAGGGCCATTGTACCATATCATAAACTTATTTCTTTAATAATAGTAAAATGTCCCTCAAACAACTTGTAAAGACTGGATTTGGTCTTGGTCTTGGTATTGCCGCGGCACAGATGCTCTACCTGGCAGTTGGTATCTTACTGATTTTGTGGGGTGTGTCTCTCTTGAAAAAGGCGCGACGCGGACAGGGGAGCATGACCATGGCATACTTCGTTCTTGCATTGGGTGTCATCTTTGGTCTCGGTCTCGGTGCCGGATTTCTGTTGGATAATGCGATGAACAACTTTTAATGGGAATTCCGACTCATATAAAAAGATGAAATTATATTTGTTAAGATGGCTGTCAAGTCTCTGCTTCTAGACATTGACGGTGTACTCGTCCGTGACCGACTTTTGCTCGAGCATGTCAAGGATAACTGTGTCAAGTATGTAGCACACAAGTTCCCAGAATGCAAAAATCCTCGTGAAACGAACCGTTTCCTGTACCTCGCGCACGGTCACACGGCGCGGGGGCTCCGGGATGTATTCAAGCTCGACACGCGCGATTTCAACGACAAGGTGTACGACAAGTCACTCTTGGATCATCTCGCCGAGGTGATTTACTCTGACAAGTTTCAGGAAGAGGCCAAACAGATTCACGAATTGACCAGTAGTGGATGGAACGTGACCCTCTTTACGAATTCACCGATTGAGTGGGCAGGCCCGGTTGCACGTGCAATCAATGATCAGGTATACGTCAAGTGTCCAAGTGACTACTATAAGCCAGAGGCTGGCTTTTACACAGACTTTTCCAAGGCGCAGACACACCTCTTTGTGGATGATTCACTCAAGAATCTCGGAACGGCGCGTTATCTGGCAAATTGGCATCCAATTCACTTTACAGATTCACCGAAAGAGGCTAAAATGTGGTGCCCCCAAGTGAGTTCGATTTGGGAGCTGTGTTTGTACGTCAACTCAGTCGATCAATGGATTCAAGACACTGTTTGAATTCTCGTGAAAGCTCAATGTGCCAGGGGTACAAGATGAAAGTGGCGAAAAGTGCACTATAAACGCTTACACATAGTCCGATGACGGGGATCCACTTGAGATTGGGTTTGGGTGCCGACGGAGACTCAATGTCCATTGACAGTTAAAAATAAAAAATCTTGGAATAGTAACAATGCTTGCCGTTCGTTGTTGCGCAACACCGGATCCCACGAGCAAACCAGCTTTCAAGCTACCCAAGCGTCTTGCACGGGCTCGCCGGATGGCAGAGTCCAAGCGCATGGACACCCTCCGTGATTTTCACGAGTCTCTCAAGAAGACTGCCAAGGAGGAGACTCAGTTTGCCAAGGACTTTTTCGACAAGACGAATGATATGTGGAAGGACATGACGGATACCTTTGACCTGGACGAAGAATAATCGTCAGAACTAGTAGTATGTGGAGTCCTCGTGTAGTGAGGCCCCTTGAAATTGGGATTGGTCTCAAAATGATCCCAAAACAAAATAGAGGAAAATGGCTTAGAACCGCACTTGATGGTGCTGGTCCTACATATGTCAAAATAGGTCAGTTTATTTCAAATCGCCCTGACATTTTCGGAAAGGAATTCTCAGCAGATCTAGCTCCTCTCCGGGATAATGTCACCCCAGTTGACTTTTCCCAATTTCAATCTAAAATTCCAAACGAAATTACAGATGTTGACCCTGTCCCTATTGCGAGTGCAAGTATTGCGCAAGTGCACAGGGGTAAACTCAAAAATCGTAATATTGTATTGAAATTTAAAAGACCCGGTATTGAGGCTCAGATTATGGAAGACCTGAACCTCATCCGAGGTGGAGCAGGTCTCTTGTCCCTGATTCCCAATTTTGGTATGGAATTTGTCACGCCATGGATGAATGAATTTGAAAAAGGTCTCATGTACGAACTCGATTTTAAGAGGGAAATTCGAAACATCAGCATGTTTCGTGATATGTACCGTGACAGGGCGGATGTCCGAATTCCTCGTCCGTATTCTCGATTGTCAACTGACGACGTCATAGTTATGGATTATACTCCAAGTGAATCTATCACAGCTCCATTCAAAGCGGAACGCCTCATTAACATGTTTCTTGAACAGCTTCTGTACGAAGGGGTGATACACGGTGACTTGCACACCGGTAATTTAGGAATTGAATCGAATACCCTTGTGTTGTACGATTTTGGAAATATAATTCGAATTACCCCTGGGTATAAGACGGCCATTCGGGATTTCGTCTATGCCGTTCAGACGAGTAACGTTGATGCTGTCATAGATAACATGGCCAAAATGGGGATGATTATCCGTGACAAGGAGGTGACCAAGATTTTTGTCAATCAATACTTTGAATATCTCAACACGCTCGACTTACGCTCGTTCACGGTAAACTCTCCTGAAATTCGGGAAAAGGCGAGCAAGGTGCCTGTTGAACTTGACACGACAACTTTGACAATTCTCAGAACTTATTCTCTCCTCGAAGGACTGTGTAAAGAGCTTGACCCGACATTTTCGTACCAGAGTATAATTACAAAGAATATTGAGATGCTGTTTCTAGACCTCGAGTACATCATGTACAGAATTAAAAAAGATACTAGACAGTAGTGACATGGATCAAGAGTGCCCTTTATGTCGTTCAAAGGAATTGATTGCTGTATCGATCCGATACAAGGACAAACTCGGGTGGATGATGTGCCCGTGGTGTGACGAAGTTGTCCATCCCGAGACGAAAGACGTTATCAACATAAAGAGCAGCTGTTGCTGTTGAAGTATGGCCGTCCAGACATGTGATGGAGTAATTTTTAATTTAAATTCGAAAATTGTGCGTGATTGTAAAGTTCTTTCGATGATGTACGAGGATGCTGTTGCCGATGGAGTCGCCCCTCTCCCGATTAATTCAAATGTGTTGAAGAGAATTATATACTTTAACACATATGGACACTTGGATCACCACGACGAAATGATTGACCTCTTGCTCGCATGTGATTACCTAAACTACGACGAGCTTCTAGACTATGGGGCTCGGATCGTAGCTGACAGTCTCAGAGGGAAGAGTACTAGCGAGATTCGGACTTTTTTTGGTATGTAATAGTAATGGTTGCTACTTATGTTTAGAGACGTAGTCATACCTAAAATCTAATGGAAAATGTGCTGTTTCGAGTTGCACGTCATGCGAGTATAGACACTCGACGTGCCCTAGGTGTCTATGGCCGACTTCCCAAGTCTGACTTTGTTCCTCGACCTATCGCACCCACCACATTCCGGTACTTTCCCGTGCTCAAAAAGCTCATGTATCTCAATTTTGACGAGTCGTACGACGTATATTGTTGGGAGGTGTATGACGACATTGAGCCCGACGGTGACGTGTGGAAACAGGGACCAGATGGGTGGCACAGAGGTGTCTGGCACGGTCTTGATGGTTTCATGTACTTTGAAACCCCGGGTCGATATGATGTCCCTATGTACTTTGCAGGGGTGCCAGATTTTGTTACTTAAAAACGCTCAGTATAGAGTGTGTAATGAACCAAGAGATTCTTGGAGGAATTATCTTTGTTGGCATGTTTGTCGTTTTGTCGATTGGTCTGCTCGGGAAAATGAGTACACATGTCGACAAGATTGAGAAGATTCTCAATAAAGAGGACCGGTATGTGTACTAGTAATGGATGTGATTCTGGACCGAATCGCGGTTTGGGCGCCACGACGTGAAGTTTTCCAGTTGTACGACATCGAGGATGAGATTCCTCGACATGTTGGTACATTTAGTACGCTTGAAAAGGCGAATGCATTTTTACACGATCGCCAAGTCATGGTGAAGGTTGAATATCTAGACAATCCCTATTAAAAAAACGGCGTCTTTGTAATGTACGTAGAATGGCACCATTGAACGTAAGTACTGCAATTTTGCGTACACATCCCGTCAATTGCAAGAAGGGAACTCGCCTTCTTGTAATTCGCGGACCACGTCAGCGCAATAATTCATGGACGGATGCTCAGCGCATGGCAATGCTCGATTCTATCATGATTGGTTTCCAGTGTACAGTCTATATCATTCAGGATCAAGCAGGGTCGAAAAAGTGTGACGAGGTATTTGATGGCGCTCACAAACTCGAGACAGTATGTGACTTTGTTTCGGGTAAATTTCCAATCAAAAAGGCGTCGAGCAATATGATCAATTGGGAGACGAGTCCGCTCAACAAGTACATCGGTAAGTACTATAACCAAATGTCGGAACATGATCAACTCATCTTTGACAACTACGAGTTTACTGTGAACATCATTCCTCCGGAGATTGCAGAAGATCCGGACCAGCTGACATCACTCTGGATTCGACTGAACAACTCGGGAAATCGTGTCAACGATTACGAAAGTTACCGGCAAATCTACCGTACATTTTATGATTTCATGACAGAACACTACGTTGGTGCATGGAAGAATACCGCCATTTATCCAAACGTTGAGAAGAAGAAGAAGGTTCGAGGCGAAGTGGAGACGGAACTGATGCGTATGCTCGCCCTGAGTGAGGCGGATGTACCTACAAAGTTCATTTCACAAGATGACATTTGGAAGAAATGGCAGAAGAAGACTTTTGGTGAGACGAGCAAGGTGGAGGAGTCATTTATTGCTAAAAAGGCAGACTTGTCGAAACGTCTCGAGCATCTTCACGCCGTGTACACGTTTCTGGACAAGAAGAATTTGTTCAAAGAGCCTCCAAACCCGCTCGTACGCCGAATGCTGATAAGCCGGGTTGCTTATTGGTGTGATTCCGTCGCAAAGCTCACTCACTGTTCCGGGCCAATCATCGAGTATGCGACCAAAATTTTCAAGGTGCCCATCGCAGAATTCATGAAACAGTTTGGCTGTATGCAGGCGAATGCCCCGTATCAGCGGCGTCTTCTTGACATGATCAACCGTGAGGTTCAAGATGCAGTGTCGGGACTGAACGGCCCACGTGCTTTTACATCTAAACAGGTGGAGACCAAGCTTGCTGAACAAGGAGGTAATTGTACGTGGTGCTCGGAGCCCATCAAACAGGGTCAGAAACGTGACGCCCATCACATCAAGCCATACCGCGACGGGGGTAAGACAACCCTTGATAATCTTGCCGTTCTACACGAAGAGTGCCACAAAGAACTCCATTCAAACCCGCATAAAAAGCAACGTACGTGTTAATCTAGTTATGATCCGGATCCAAGTTCCAAAAACTCCCCCACTTCATCGTCCACGCTCACGTGTCAAACCGCCGCGTGCATCGATTGATTGGCACGAGGGTGTCGCCTTGACTGGTAAATTTCTAGGAACATTTGTTCTGTTTGCGTCATCGATGAATTGGTGGTATTACAAGCGTTCTCGTGAAGATCAAGAACGTGAAAAATGAGTTTTGAAATCAAATTAAAGTCACGGGTGTAGAAATTTGTATCTCAAAAAAATGTCGAAGCTTACCGTCCTGTCTTACCTGTACTCTGACTTTATCCCGCTTGGACCTGCACCGAATATAAACGAGACTGCGTATATCTCGGACATTTTGTCACGAGACACGACACCAATGGTTACGGATCTTATGGCCGGACCTCTCACCGTCCTCACGGAACATCGTGGTGTCTTGCTTTTCTGTGCGGGAGGTGTCACTGTCCACCGGTACAACCCTACTGGCACGGGTGGCAATGGTTATTTCTCTCCGCCTTCTGGTGGGATTGAGGAGCAAGTTATCATCTCGTGGAATGGGGGGCGTTACAAAGCTGTTGTTCGCTTTGAATAAAGACACGCGCACCTGTAACATAAATGCTCAGTCCGCGCAATCTTGTCCAGCGCAAATACGTCGACCTGCTGTACTCATCTGTGCCCATTATTGTTGCAACCGGCCCGGCGGGCACCGGCAAGACTCTTCTGGCATGTCACGCAGGGTCGAAGGCGCTTGCAGATCGCCGAGTTGACCGCCTTATTTTGACTCGCCCAGCTGTGAGTGTCGATGAACAACATGGTTTTTTGCCCGGATCTCTCGAGAAGAAGATGGAGCCGTGGACGAGACCCATGTTTGACGCACTTTTTCGTTACATGCCACCCAAGCAAATTAAGTTGATGATTGAAGACCGCAAAATTGAAATTTGCCCCCTGGCATACATGCGTGGTCGCACGTTCGACAATGCGTGGATCATCGGAGACGAAATGCAAAACTCAACCCCTTCTCAGATGAAGATGCTCTTGACGCGCATCGGTGAAGGTTCCAAGATGATTGTTGCCGGTGACATTGCACAGCACGATCGAGGGTTTGAAGATAACGGTCTTGCAGATCTCGTGACACGGATGACGAACAAATCGTCTGGATCCATGCAGCACGTTGAATTTACAGAGGATGACGTGGTCAGGAATGAGGTTATCAAAGAGATTTTGCGTATGTACTAATTAAAAATAACAAGCTTTGAGTGTTAATGAAGCTTTACTTAAAGGCTCTAATTGTCCTCTCCGCGTCCCATTTTGTGAGATGGGCGTCAGAATTTCTTTACCATAAACAATGTGGGGGGTTTTTTAGTTCGATGTTTGCGTATGGTTCTCCGACGTGTACCGGATTACGCTGGGTGTCTGACACGGCATCTGGAAATATCTTTGGGGTGGCGCGACTCGCGAGTGCAATCAGATATCAATTGCAATAAAAACTAGCCAACTTTTATCAGGAAGGTATGGACAAGTTGGTAAGTCTGAAATGGTACGTGTATAGGCGACCAGATATTGCAATTTCTCTTTTGAAACAAGTGATTAGTGATATTTTACAACGAAATTGGGAGATTCTCATGAAACGATGTAGGGTACGCAGGACAAAGTCGTTACCAAATTTATGTACGTGAGTAGTAGATGAGGTGTTTATCAGGGGACGATGAATTCCTCTACGTCATCTTACCATATTTTAACTTTTGTGGATTTAAGAGCCGGCGCCGGCTCTTTCTTGATTTCATCGAACGTAACAAAAGTCTAAAAGGTGTTCGGTTTGTCGTGTCCGAAGTCATTGGACCGGCTCCATTGCCCAAACTCCCAGTATGGAAGCATATCAAAACGACGACAAAGTGTCAAATGTGGCTCAAGGAGAATATCATCAACAGAGCATCTACATATCTTCCTCCAACCTGGAAGTATATTGCATGGATCGATGCCGACATTTTATTTTTGAATGAAAATTGGGTACGGGATACCAAAGAAGCTCTCGAGTACTGCGACATTGTCCAGTTGTTCCATACGGTGGTTAACATGGGTCCACGTGGCGAAGCGATGAAAACCGACAAATCATTCGGATACATGTATTCTCGAAGCGGTACACCGTACACTTCATCAGACAAGTATGGTTTTTGGCATCCAGGCTATGCGTGGGCGTGTACGCGTGCCTCGTGGGTGAAGATGGGGTGTCTACTCGATTGGGCTATTTTGGGTTCAGCAGATCGACACATGGCGCTCGCGTGGATCGGCCGGGTTGAAAACTCACGCCCGGGGAATATCCATCCTAATTACATACGTCTTCTACTCGAATTTCAGGCGAAATGTAAAAATTTTAGACTCGGAAATATCGACGGCACCATCCTCCATGAATGGCACGGTCGTCTCGAAGATCGCAAGTACAGGGAACGCTGGGAAATTCTCACAAAACACCAATTCGATCCATTGAAAGATCTTAGTCTCACAAAAGAAGGAGTAATCCAGTTGACAGGTGATGGAATGCGTTTAGAGAAAGACTTGAAGGATTACTTTGTAGGACGGAAAGAGGATAGCTAAAGATTTTAATTCCCATTTTGAAAATGAACGAGCAGCAGCAATGCCAGTGTGAGGACATCTCGTTTGTAAAAGTTCAGGGTTCGGACGTCTATTTCCATTGTGAGGTGTGCGAGGAGACGGTTCTGGAGCTCAACATGAAGCTCAAGAAGCTTGAAAATGAGCTGCTCCACAAGTACCTCGACCTTGGTATCCACAAACGACCAGAGATTCGCATCTTCATCCGGAGTGACGGGGGTGATATTCACGCGGGCCTCAGTGCGATGGATTGTATTCGTAGTATGCGCCGTATCAAGATCCGGACAATTGCAGATGGCGTATGCGCGTCGGCAGCCACCTTCATTTTGCTCGGTGGTCGGACCCGCCACATGACACGCAACTCGTACATCATGATTCACCAACTCAATATGGATGGGACGTGGGGTAAGTTTGAGGATTTCAAGGATCAGCTTGCAAACCTCCAACAGTTTATGGATCGGTTCCGTGAGATTTACATCAAGGAGACGGACATCCCTGAGGAGAAGCTCGAGGACATTCTCAAGCGTGACGTGTACATGAATGCGGACCAGTGTTTGGAGTGGGGTATTGTAGATGACATCTGGTAGTTAAAAGTGTGTAAACCAAGTAAGTAAGCATGATCCAAGAATTTGTCATAGGATTCTTTTTAGGATTCTTTTCAGCTAAAAGATGGCACTCTAGAAAGAATGACGCGTGCGTTCAAGTGGACGAAGTACCTTTTATGCCAGTGACTTCACCAATTTTGATTCCAAATTCAAAAACAAAATTTGTACCGGGTGCTCTAAAGAACTTTTGGGGACCCGATTCCTAGATAGATTTTCTGACGCGTGTCAAAAGGAATACCATTGAATCGCGTGGTTGCTGCACTTGTATAGGCGCCCATTCGTGGCCAGACGATCCAATTTCCAAATGAAATTGATACTGGAACTTCACATTCTTTGTAAATTGTGTCACCTCCGTCACATGTCGATCCGAACATGGTCACGATTTTTGTTTCAGGATTTGGTTCTGAATTGAGAATATAAAATTCCGGCTTGGCGTGATCAAAGAGGATGCAGTTGAATGCACCATACAGTGATTCGCTGATTGTGATACCATCACCCTTCACCCCAATGACGGGGGTGAGAAGAGTTGCCACATGTTCGGCAAAATATCTGCCAGGTTCCGCGATGAATTTGAATTCGGAATTAAAATTTTCATTGAGAGATTGATTAATCATGGATGGTATGGGGCCAAGATCGAATACGTGGTCCGAAGAGAACCCCCCTCCAATATCTATTATCCGTGGTTTAAAACCATGTTGTTCTGCCAAGTCGACCGCCCGTCGTGCCTTGACAAGTGCCTCAACAAATGCTCCCGCACTTTTAGCCATTGACCCTACGTGAAATGAAATTCCCACAAGGTTCAGGCTTAGGCGTGAACACATGCCAAGTAATACGGGCCAATCCTTCTCTTCGGCGCCGTATTTATTCCCCAAATTGCACCGGGCTTGAGGGTCATCTGCACGAATGCGCAAGATGACATCCATGGTACCGTGCTCGAGTGCTATTTTTTGGAGCTCGCACACGCTATCAAACGTGGTCCGCTTTACATTCTTTAGTTGCGCGAGCCTGATATCCTCAGGTCTCTTGCACGGATTGGCGTAAATAATCCTTTCCGGTTCTACTCCTAAATTCAAAACTAAATTAAACTCAGCGGGCGTGGCACAGTCGAATGATGCACCGAGCTTGGCAAGGTGACCCACGAGTGTCTCGTCAGGATTGCACTTTACGGCATAGTATGGAGTTACAGTCGGGAAAGCCTTCTTCCACTCCTCGTAAGCTTGTGTAAGTACATTAAGATCGTAAACGTAAAAGGAGTCAGAAGGTTTGTGTGTTCTGAGGAGTTCCTGAAGAACTCCAACCCCCACCATCCAGAGGTACTTGTCCTGAGGATTTTATTTTTACATAAAGAAGTATGGTCCTGTAACAACAAGACAGCATGGCTCCTCCAATCTTCTTCCTGCTTGATCGTTCTGGTTCGATGGAGACGACTCGTGACGACACAATTGGCGGTTTTAATGCATTCGTGAGTGATCAGTGTAGCCTCAATCCAGATGCACTGATGACTCTTTGGCAGTTTGATCACGAAGTTCTCGTGTCGTACACGAACAAGCCACTCTCTGAAGTCCCCCCTCTGACACGCGAGACGTTTCAGCCTCGTGGTTCGACGCACCTTCTGGATACGATCGGTGAGGCTCTTAAGAGTAGTCCAGTGAATGAGCCACCGATTGTAGTCATTTTCACAGACGGTCAGGAGAATGGCTCGCACAAGTTTAACAAGGCGGGAGTCAAGGAGATGGTGGAGCAAAAGACCAGTGAGGGCTGGACTTTTGTATACCTAGGAGCGAATCAGGATGCGTTTGCCGAGGCGGGTGCTCTCGGAATCGACGCCCGTATGACGATGAATTACGACGTGAACCATACACCTGACGCGTTTCGCACGCTGTCAGCGACTGTGAGTCAGCAGGCTAACTTTTAATTTACTTAGCTTTCATTGATGCAAATATACCCTTAAGTTGTGCAAGTTGTTTCTTTGCATTTGACGCCTTTTCAACAAGATTCTCTGCCGCCTGGGCATTCACGGCCGCTTTTATCTCAGTTTGTCCGGCTGCATTAGCAGCAATGTTCAGTGGATCTTGAGCTACAATGGCTGCAGCCGCGGCAGTGTTCTTACTGTTACCCCCTCCACCACCGACATTAGCATTCGCGCCAGTCCCATCCATTGATGACATGGCAAACATGACAATTCCTGCAATTAACATAATCGCGCCAATTGCTACACCAAATCCCAGACCAGTTTTTCTGCTCGCACTCTGATCCTTTGCCGCCTTTTTAACCTCCTGACTCAGGGGTACAGCAGTTCCAATCAGTATGGCCAAGCCTGCCACGGCAACAATACCCGCGACGATTTTGCTAGGCATTTACTTTAGACTGACAATTTTATTCTGAATTTGTATCCAAGTGCTTTTTCAGTTTCTTTGGCTGCTGCTCTTAGACTGGGCTTGGACCAAAGAAGCCATCTGGACCAGAACCCTGCTGAGTATTTTCCTGATGGACCCCATGCCTCGCGCTTACGATGACGTGTAAGATATCGAAGCATGCGCGCGTGATCCTTATGCAGGGTGTAGTCTGAGTACCCGCTCAAACCAAAGTTGACCCCCTTGCCGTCTGGAAATTCGGCACGAAATTTATGCGGCCAACGCGCCCGTCTGACAATGATGACAGGCTTCATTTCAAGCTAATTTTAATAGAGATATAAATTAACAGGGCGAGAATTAAGATATTGAATATGACCCACCCTCCCGCAAATGTAGTTATAAATTTGTTTTCGAGAACTATATTTAAGATTTGCCGGCTTATAGATTCATCCTCATCTGGTGTCGTCATGGATCGGTTTATTAAAAAGAGACTACCAAAAATTAATAACCGTTTTAGCGACCTGGGACGGTGTGTCTGTGTCTTGGGTAAAACGGGTATCGGTAAAACGTGGGCTGTGCATGACGCGTTTGGTAAAAATTTTATCGAGTTGACAGCTGACATCCTACGAGGCAAACAGAGTACTATTGACTTTTTAGAACGTCTCGAATCGACCGACACACCGGTTGTACTGGACGAATTCGAGACAATGTGTGACTTGATTGGTATCCGTGAAATAACGGGGCCGCCATCAAAGGGTCAATTTATCATCGTGTCACAAATACCAATCGAATCTAAATTTGAATTTGAAATTGTGACGTATGAGTTTCCAGTACCTACATTCGAGCAACTCAAGAAAATTGCACCTGAGGCCTCGGATGAAGTTATTCACAAGTCGAAGGGGGACATTCGGCAAGTCCTCAAGAGTCTTAAGATGAAATCGGATGATCAAGATACTTTCTTGTCAACTCGTGAATTTGTGACGAGCCTTGTAGCCAAAGGTTCGACAAAAAATCCTGTACATTACCTGAATCATCACGTACAAGAACCAGGAAATATGGTTTCAATTTTACAGGAAAATTACCCTGATGCTCGAGGAGCTGACCTAGCGCTGATTGCTTCTGAAATGAGTATGGCTGATATTTTTGAGAGTAAATTATACGAAGGTGATTGGCAACTTTTACCGTATTATAGTCTTTTTGGGTGTATTATACCTGCAATGGAGATTGGTCATAGATTAAATCCGGACAAGATGCGTCCGGGAAGTTCATGGACCAAACACCAGAATATGTGTATGCGTGAAAAACGACTTAAATGTATTACAGATAGGGTTCCATTTTACCACCTCGATACCGAAACTTTGCTGCTGCTGCGGACTATGGCAGAGGCGGGACGGTACGACATTCTCAAAGAGTACAAACTCGAACCAAAAGACATTGACGTACTAAATCATCTGTCTCCTCTACGAAAACTTAAACCCAAGACGATACAAATGATGAAGAAAGCTCTCACTCCTCAGTAGAACTGAAAGTTCTCTTCCATTCACGGCTTCGCTAAGAACAGTCAGGGAACCGAAGGCCCTCCTTCGGACTGGTAGTAATTCACTCCTCCTTAGTCTCCTCCTCGACTGGAGCCTCGGGAACCTCGTCCTCCGAGACAGGGGCAGCAACAGGCTCGACTGGCTTGGTACCGACCGCCTGCATCAAAGGAAAACGGCGCTGGGGGGTCGCCTTGGTCGTGAATCGCTTGTACAGATAAAAGCCAATTCCAATGATCAGTGCAATTGCAACAATGTTGAACAGGTTAAAAGGGGAGGTGGCGACTGCCTCCTGGATGCGAACACGAGAGGGATCGACAACTGGAGGTGCACTGCTCATTAGTAGAAAAAAAGGTTTTGTTATCGATTATTGAGCGCAGATGACGTAACTTTAAATCAAAATGGAGGTTGAGCAGTCATGGTCTGTATTTGACCAACTTAGGTCTGAACAAAATGCTAAGCTGTTTGAAGTTGACGAAGAATACTTTTGTCGTTTTTGCGGAGGTGTGAAGGCGTCGGGTTTTGACGAGCATGGTATGTCGATTGATCTTCCGACGTGTACTATTTGTGGAGTTGTCGACGATACGTTCATCTCACAAGAACCCGAGTGGCGGACAGGTGCTGACCACGAAGGAGGTGATCCGTGCCGTGTAGGTGCTCCTGAAAACCTCGACCACTTTTCACAGGCGTGGAACATGGGCACATTGATCAAAAAGCAATGGTCAACAAAGCGAAATATCGGGTCACTCCTCATGCGGCAGCTCCAATCGAACGTTAATCACAAAGACCGTAGTCTGTGGCACGCGTACAATGAAATGGACCGGATCGGCATAACCATACTGAATCTTCCGTCGAGTATTATGTACGATGCCAAAATCAAGTATCGCACGTTCAATCAGAACGTGCTCACACGTGGCGCGGTTCGAAACGGTATCAAAGCGAACTGTATTTTTCAGGCGTGCCGTGAACACGGTGTTGCACGTACGACACAGGAAATTGCAGATGCTTTCAATATTCCGGCACGTGATATTAGTCGTACATTCGAACTCTACCAGAAGCAAAATCCGGAGAAGGAGGTGCATGTCATCGGACCCGCCGATCTCATCGGGCGCTTTTTTAATGCGGTTACTACTGTACCGGGTGAGCACCGCGGACGCATTAAGATGAAGATTATCCAAGCGTGCAAGTCACTCGATGAATCGGTCAAGTTGATGGGCCGGACACCAAAGGCGGTGGCGTGCGCGGTCATGTACGTCATGCTCGCAAAGATGGGATTTCCTGTGAGCAAGGCGGAAATTTGCAAGATTTGCGATGTGTCAGGGCCAACCCTGACTAAAATTGAGTCGATTGTAAAGTCTGAACTTTCAGTGTGAATTTAAACAAAGAATTGCGTCAATTGAGAGGTCGTGACTTGACTAATTTTGCATTCAAGTTTTCGTTTGAAGGGAATAGCGCTAACTGTTCTCTACGTAAGTTGTTCAACTGAGCTTCAATCGCATTACGTTGTATTTCAAGAGCTCGGATTTTATTTATGATATTCTGTTTCGCAGACTTGGCTTTTAGTACCATCATATACTTTAGAGGACTTGATGTGTTTCGGTTCTTTCCTGACCGTGGAGGAGGTGCGGGGCGAATGACACGTTGAGGTTTCTGATTGAATGAATTGAGAAATGCCGCAAGTGCCTTTGTATTTCCGGTACGTTTCAGAGAAATTACGGTTTTTACAAAGTTTGTAGTTTTTGCTCGTTTCGCTTCGTTTGCTTTTTCCATTTCATTACTCCAGTTCGAATACACCGTGTTGAAGTATTTAGCAATAGCACGTTTCTGTTCCGATCCATGTGGAGCCTTTCTGTAATTTTCACGTAAGGCTGATATTACCTTCGAAATCTGACGTGCATTCTCATTGGAGACATATTCCGGCTTCCATTTCGCATTTCTATTTTTAAGGATCCACTCCCACTTCAAGCTCATTTACTAATAACTTAGATAAAAGACTTGTGTACTGTTCACTCAATGAGTCAGATTGTGCTTTTTGTGAGTACGCCCTGTTACGGAGGTGTATGTCTGCAGCAGTATGCCGAGTCTATTCTGCGTTTGCAGCGTACTGCAGCCGCCAATGGTATTCATATGATGCTCGACACGACTGAGAATGAGTCCCTGGTGCACCGTGCACGTAACCTGGCAGTGGCGCGGTTTTACCAGAAAACGCAAGCGACCCATTTCATGTTTATCGATGCCGACATCCATTTTGATCCGGAATCAGTGATTCGGCTCGTAAAGTCGGACCATGACATTTCAGTAGCGTGTTACCCCAAAAAGTGCGTCATGTTCAACCAGGCTGAGGATTCAGTCCTGAAGGGTGACGGCCGCGACCTGGACCGCGTCTCGTCGTCTCTGGTCATGAATTTCAAGTACCAGAATAGCCCTGTTGTAAATGGATTTGTCGAGGTGCTCGATGGGCCAACTGGATTCATGGTGGTCAAGCGTGACGTGTTCACAAAGATGTTTGAAAAATACCCACAGCTCAACTGTGTCAACGATCACCAAAACAAGGATCTCGACCAGTACTGTGCAGTTTTTGACTGTATGATTGATCCTGAGACGCGTCGTTATCTGTCCGAAGACTATGCATTCTGTCGTCGCTGGCAGCAGATGGGAGGCAAGATTTACGCCGATGTACAGACTGTTCTAGGACATGTCGGGAATATCCGGTTTCATGGCGTGCTCGAAGATCGACTTAAAGATACGGTTGTTTAAATAATAAATGTCTGTTGTGCATGTCATTGCCGAGACTCGTAACAAGTCCATCAGCGCGACAACTCTACACACTATGATGAATATTCACATGGGGTGTATGGTTCGACAGAAGCATCTTGACATTCATTTCGTCGCTGACAAGTCGACACTTCCCAAGATTATCAAGGGTGGTGAGCGAATTATCTGGATGGAGTACGGTACGAATATCGACGCCGATTCGATCAACAAAGCTTTGGATGATTTTGACTATGGGCTCAACGTTCTCGTTTTCCCATCTGTCAAAGAGGGTATCAATTGGGATCGCTTTGTCAAGCGTACCAAGGCGGGTTCCAAAGAGCCCGCTCATCAGCGTGGTTTGGAGTTTGACACGATCGTAGGTCGATCACTGGGGCCGGGTGTATATGATTGTCTACAGACTTCGGCACGCGTGTGGGCGATGGATGCCAAGCCAGTTGACAAGAAGATTCGGGGTGGGAAGGTGCCCATCGTGCTGCCACTTCACAACAATCAAGCCTTGTTTGATACTCTGCGGAAGGAAGGGATTAAGATCGGAGTACTGAGTACGGCAACGGTCATCTGCCATTACATCCACGAGTGTCTCGGAAATATCCTCGAGGCTTCAGGAGTTCAAGTGAATCCTTGAATCAGGCACCAGTCCGAAGGACTGTTCACGGCGAAGCCTGATGCAAAGTGAACAGCCTAAAGGCTGGTAAAAAATGGGTTTTGTAATCGACTTAAAAGTATGAACTCCGAATAATATATCTCAAAAAATGATGAATATGAAACACATCTCTGTTTGTCAAATGTACATCCAGGAGGCGTGGAAATCTACAGATGTGAATAGATTTCCAGGTCCCCAACCCGTATCCATCGAGCGTCGACACTTTCCACTGCTAAGGCGACAACCGTACGTTGTGTGTGAAAAGACGGATGGCGTGCGTTATTTTTTATTGTGCCCTCCCGGATCAAAGGAGGTTTTCTTGGTCAATCGCAGTTTTGCAGTTGAGCAGATTTCTTTTGCCGGCTTTCCCAAGGATACGCTCCTTGACGGTGAGCTCGTCACGACCAAAGACGGCCGTAAGTTGTTTGTGATTCACGACGCAGTTCGCGTCAAGGGGGTGAACCTCATAAGTGAGCCCCTGTCAACACGTTTGGGTTTTGCGGTTCAGGCAGTGAAAACGGTTATCAAGTCTCGTAAAGATGCTTTCGAGATGCGCGTCAAAGAGATGATTGAGCTTGAGAGAATTTCCCAACTAAAGCCACTCGACTCATTCGAGTACGAGACAGATGGTCTCGTGTTTACACCAATCAATGAGCCGATTCGCATGGGCACACACGAGACGATGTTCAAGTGGAAACCACGTGCGCGTATCACTATTGATTTTGACATTCGCGGGGGTAAACAGCTTTACGTACAAGAAAGGGGGGTTCCGTACTTCGAGGCCGATCTACACATCCAGAACCAGCGACCCGATATTCCCGATGGGACGATTGTTGAATGTGGATATGGGTCTCTCGGGTGGTTTGTTGAAAAGACGCGCCCAGACAAGAATCACCCGAATAACCGGAGAACATATTACAACACGTGCACAAACCTGCGGGAAAACATCGCGCTCGAAGAGTTTTATCTCGTGTAAGTAATAGCAATGAATACTCCTCCACCAAGTCCCCCTGGCAGTCCCGTTGCCCGCGGCCCCCTCACAGTCAACGTACTCAAGAATATTTTGAACAATACAAATCGTCGCTGGGCCTTTACAGGAAGTCAGGCGATGAAAATCCATGCCAACAAAGTCGGTCGTACGAGTCGGCCTCCAAACGATATTGACATTCTCGTGAACGCAAACAGTATCCCTACATTTGTGCATGAATTGGCCGTTTTAGGTTACCGACGATCAAATGCAGGCACACCCCAAGGAAAAAAGAAGATCCGTAAGGTGACCATGATCAAGGGAAACAAACACATTGATCTACTCGTTGCAGGGGGAGGTTTAGGGCCGACATTTGGAAATAATACAGTGACAAAAGTACAGGGGTTCCCAGTTGTCACCATTCCTGAGCTGATTCGTCGGAAACACAACGCAGGTGGTAATACAGCTGCGGCGAATATCGCCTTTTTGAAGAGTCTCCTAGAAAATTAACTGTGAATAAATTAATGAAAAGCTGTCTTCAAGCGGGTCCTAACAACAAGAAATGCGTCAGGTCTTGGGACAAGAAGATTTTTAATCTGCCTCGTAAATTTTCAAAGATGGCGTGTATGCGTGGAACCATCAAGGGGTTTACAATGCGTGCGAGCTGTGCACCTTATATGTCAAGGCCGGTACCAAGCCATATAAAAAGGGCCCTTCGAAGGTGGTTCTGAAAGTTCAGTCACGGTGTCATCATCTTTGATGAACCACTTTCCGTAGCGCTTCACAGCGAGTGCATAATGACCACCCCACCTGATTCCTGCATGAAGCACAACGGCAAAGAGATGCCGACCCTCAAACTCTTGAGGAATTTCAATCTGAAATTTAGAATCGTACATGGAAAACGTAAACCCAATCACCTTGGGCCACTTGGTGACTTTCCTCCCGACAGCCGCCACTCGATGTCTCCGTCCGGTATCATCTTGGTAATCGGAAATTCCAGCATGTTTCCATCTCTCCTCGAGAAGAGTTTTTAAATTGGAATTTGAATTTATATCCAAAATTAATGTGGTGAACATCTCCTCCTTCAGTGACTTTCCACCGGGATAAACAGTCTCTTGGACTTCTGTACCGTTGAAAATACCCTGAATGAGATCTTTACCGAGTGACTTTTCAAATACATCAATCATACATACAATCACTTCTTGGGCGTCGTGTTGACCACCATCGGCAAACGAAGAAAATTTTGTTCTGAATTCGTTTAGTAATTTATCAGGAGTGACAGGATCAGACTTGCCAGACAAAAAGAGTTGCCGGGCAACCTTCTGGTACTCTTTTGTCAGTGCACAAGTTCCTTCATAGTCATTCAGAAAAAGGTGTTTTGAAAGCGACGGAACGTGTGCCAGACATTGAATTGCAGTATTGAAATAGCACGTGTTTCCGAGATTTGCAAGACCTCTCATCCTCTTAGAGATTCGGGTATTTTAAACTTTAATGGAATACGAACTTTTTCACCAGTGGGAGCCGGTTCTGGACAGGTTCAAAAATTCACCAAATACCGAAATTGAAATTCGGTTCGGACGGAGGTCTGGGAACAATTTTGACACGAATGTCGGCAGTGAGACGTTTGCAAAGTGTCTCAAGGCGCTCGAAAAATACCAAGGGTGGGAATCGAAGCGTCACGACAAGTTTGACGTGTACTATTTTGACGAAGGCAAGCGACTGCAGATTAACGAAGAGACGGACGAGCGTGATTCTGTCATCAAACAGAGACTCTACGTGGATGATTTTGCACTAAATGGGCTTCCGTTTGACGTGCGTCTTGGTGTTTCGAGCGAGACGCCGTTTGAGTATGACGGCGAAACGGCGACCGAGCAAAAGACCAAGGAGAGGTGGTCTTTTGTACGGAAGAACCTGTCAATCGACATGTCCAAGATTCAGGGCACCCCCGACGATCCCGACGACGACGAAGATACGAGGTACCAGATTGAGATGGAGATTATCGAGCCTTCAAGACTGCAGACGCGCGACGAGGCATTTAACCTTATTTACAAGGTGTTTGATGTCATGAAATGTGTTTAAACTTTAGGCATATTTACCCAATTCGGACTTGGACTCTTCTTAAGAGTCTGCTCCATGTTCTTTGCGAAATTGTTCAGGCTTGCGGACCCAGGGGTTGAACCCGGAGACCGGGGTGAATGCTTCGCACCCTTGTTCTTTAAATTTTTAAGAAACTTAAACTTGTCCTTGCGCGCCACCTTTTTGTACTCTTCGTAGCGTCTTGATGACATGTACGCACGTGCAATTGCATCCTGCTCATTTGCTTTGAGCGTATCAAACTTGCGTGTCCGAGACGCCTTGTTGGTATAGACGCGTCTTACACTGCCATTGGCTAAGAAGGTGTGTTTTACACCATTTACAACCACATCGACTGACTTGTTCTGCGGAGACAGCTTCTTCTCGAGAATGTGTTTCATCTCCGAAACCTTCATTTTTTCCGTCACATGAGGAATGTTTTCCATGACGGCTATGTTCATCAACTGCTTCTTGGTCATCTTTTTTGTAATACTCGGACCTGCGACTGATACATTCTTCACGTTATTACCAATCTTGAAGAGATTGCGAATGTGTTGAGGGATGGGAACTGCATGCCGGCCATATGCTTCAATCACAGTGTTTTTTGTGGTTGTTTTTGATTTTGGAATTTGATACCACTGAGGATTTCCAGACTTGTTTGGTTTGACGTAATAGCCGTTTCGGCTTTGATTGTTCCATCCGGATGGACGACCTACCGTAGGTGACTTGTTGCGAACAGCTGCAACGTTGGCATTTGTAATTCCTAATTTAGTTTTAGTATTTGCAGGAATATTCACCTTTGCATCCAGATATGCCCGGATTGTCTTGGCTTTTTGAAATTTGGGATTCTTGCTAAGTTCATAGAATCGCGGTTTGCCATCCGGACCTGGGCGCACATAGAATCCCGCCTTGGATGCATTCCAACTTGGGGCCAAATCATATCGGTAGTTTGCTATGTAGGCTGCCATGTTGAGTTTGGGTGCAGGTGCAGTCTTGGCACCAAATCGGAACATATCTACACCCACCTGACGAGCGAGCATTTTGAATGCATCGACACCTTCACGTACACTCGCTGATTTCATTACAACGACAGTTCCATTTGCAAAAACATTGAACACCGTCTCTGGTTCGGTTTTTGTCGAAATTGACACCTTCGTCTTGCCAAAACCCTTTACGTTCATAGTTGGAGATGGTGAGGGGGGTGATGGCGCTTTTTGTCCGGGAAAAGGATTCCATTTAGGAAACTGCTTCTTCTGTTTTTGGATATACGAATCAATGTCAGATGCATCTGTAAATTTGAATGAAGGTGTCTTTTTCTTGTCAATTGCCATGTATAAGACTTGCGTGTCAATGTTGTGATCACAATAGAATTTAGTCTGATAATTGGTACTTCCGGCGTTATCAATCATCTCCTTCATCGTATCGGGAAGGTAATTTGCGGCCAAAACACGTGTCACTCTCTGCCATAATCCGTTTGAGTAAATTACAATTTTACCCGACTTGAATACACGAACACTCGCTACTTGATCAGGATTTAGAAAAACCATGTTTATTTTAACGAATGAAACCGTTGAATCGATTTTACCGACGGCTGGTTTGTTCAAAGTCTCACGAAAGTGTGGCTGTTTTGTACCAGCAGATTGAAACCCTTCAATTTCTGTGACCATGTATCTGTCTTTGAGGTGTGCCATCTTACTCGTAAACACCGACAAATCGACTGGCTTATTTACAGATGTTGACGTTGAGCTCCACGTCACTTCGGGTTTTGTCAGTGCGTATTCTGTACCTACACGATTCACAAATACAACCCCCTTTTTACGCATGATAACCTTGCGCAATGCCGCGGTGCGAGGGGTGTTTGCTTTCTTGGTCTTGTTCGGGGAGGGGGACTTGGATTTGGCCTTATTTGGGGAGGGGGACTTGGCTTTCTTCGGAGACTCTGGAAGCCATGGTAAACTACTTGGAGCTTTAGGCAGCCAATTCATATTAATACGTATCAACAATATTATTGGTGGAGACGATATCGAGACCAAAGATGAAAGGCTGTGCCGCATAAGCCGTTCCGTTGTACGTGCGTGTGTCGTTCCGCACCTCGAGTTCGCGCGAACTGAAGGGTCCTGCATACACGTCCTGGTTGAATTTCGGCTTGCCCAGATTGTTCTCTTGGCAGTGAGCTGTGTAGACGCTGATGAACAACCGCTGAGGACAGCACTTGTCTGGACCGTAAACCACCTTTTCCGACGCGAGAAAGTGCTGAAGAGTATTGGTCACCATCGCCACTTGGCTCTGGATCGTCTTGAAGTACTGTGGCAGAACGTTCCAAATGTCCTTGTCGGAGTACTTGGCAGCGTAATCGAGGTACGCCCGAACGCACTTGCACAAAATCGCAGGAATTTCCGAATCGAGCTTCTGGTCGAGATGCGGATCCGCCTCCATCACCTGCTTGCCAAAGTTCCAAGGAACGATACGACGCAGAATCGACCCCGAATTATCCTTCCAACTCGGCACCTCGTTTCCACCGAGCATGCCAGGTGTCGTCCACTGAAGACTCTTGGCCGCCTTGAACTTGCGTGCAATCGAAAGATCCTCACCAGAAACAAGTGACTGAAACTCCGCCTGCTCGAGCTGAAGATCACCCTTGACCTCTGGACTGATGAACATGAAACCTTCATGAATTGAATCAAGACCAAACTTCTTCTCGATGTTGTTTGACAGAATCTTTACATCCTCCGACTCGTAAAACTTTTTGCACACCTTGGTGATAATTGTAGACTTGCCCGACCGAGCAATACCCTTGATGAAGGGAATCACCTGCCACCCATCGAGATCATTCACGTCAAAGCACAACCGTCCACAAAACACGTACATCCACCGGCACACATCCTCTGGCAGGTTCTGATAGTCGAGAATCTTTTGCATATGAGGAGTTGGAATATGGTACCAGTCGTGAATTTCGGTGTATGGACTGAACGGCTGATCAAAGTACTTGGAGCTAACAATTGTGCCATCGAGAGCTGCAAATTCAGGACTGCGGTAGTCGTAAAACTTGATCACGTACTGTCGAGTTGCCTCATCCCAGTTTTTTCCAACCAAGAGTCCATTTGCAAATGACCATACATTGCGATTCTTCTTAATCTCCGGAAACTGGTAATCCTTGCATGATGTCATATGCTTGATGACGTCATAGACCAAGCTACCCTTGGATGTCAGATTCTTCCACATTTCGTACTGTGTCTCTTTCTGGGTCGCGTCGTAGACAAAGTCTTTGATTTCCATGACTGGCTTCCAGGCGCGAGTATTTCCAATCTGAACACAGCATTGATCTTTGTACCGGCGATATCCCGCCTTGTACGCCTCATTGAACAGATACAATAGGATTTCCTGATAACTCGATTTTTTGTCGTCAAATTCCGGACAGGGTTCGACATAGTCTGCATTGGTTGGAAAGTTGTACACGCAGTAATTGTCAAGCCAGCCGTCAAACTGGTCGTACATGTTTCGCCACAGACGGACTAGACGGGCAATTCGACTCGCCACAATCATTTCATTCATGTTGACGTCATAACTCTTCTTGTTCTGGATGCACAGGGCAACGGCACGTGCACGCATTGCACGGCACATGTTATAAAACCGGTCCCGACGTTGACGCACCTGTCCGTCGAGCTGTTTTGGGTCAAAATTCATAGGGTACCCGTCATTATCCTTTTGTTGAGTTGGTGGAATGAGCACGTGTCGCCAGGCAATCTCAGGGACGACGAAATTTTGGGTCGCCTTGAGATTGAGTTCATTCTCGCGAGTGGTGAGCTCGTTCTCAATATCTTCGGGGGACCATGTGCCGATAATCAGATTGTTATTCGTGTTCCGAATCTCTTCAGCATGTTCGAGAGTAAGTTCACGTTCAATGATCATCGGCTCATCCCCCATTTGTTTACTAACTAAGTGTACGATTTTTTAAGTGGAGTCGGCGACAACAACAGCTGGCTTCATTGCCGACAGAATTTTAACCAGAATTTTGTTCTGCATTTCCAGGCTGGTGGCGATCCGCTCAGTGGCATCCTTCAGACTGACCAGGGCGGTGGCCAGGGTATCACCCTCCTCGGTCGTCAACATGGACCCCAGGGCCTCGAGCAAATCGACACCACCATCGTCCATGTCAATCTCATCCTCGTCCAGGTCCATCTCATCCTCATCTTCTGGGATCTCAGGCTCAGGGGTTGGTGCAGGGGGGCGGGAAGACATTTTATTTTGATTGAGAAAATCGATACTCCAGTGGGGCGCGGTCAAGCGTAAGAATCAAGCCAAATTTTTTTCTTGGGGTATAGTACAAAATGGCCGGTGGACTTATGCAGCTCGTTGCTTACGGCGCCCAGGATGTGTACCTGACTGGGCAGCCCAAGGTTACCTTCTTCCAGGCGGTGTACAAGCGCCACACTAACTTTGCCATGGAGAACATCCAGCAGACCGTGAACGGCTCCGCTGGCTCCAGCGGCCGTGTGTCCGTGACGATTGCCCGCAACGGCGATCTGGTCGGCAACATGTACGTGGCCCTGACCCCAGCCTCTTTCGGCTCGTCCAACCTGACCTCCAACAACAGCGGTTTCGACACCTGCTGGCTGGCGGAGCGTGCCATCGCAGCCGTTGAGCTGACGATCGGCGGTCAGCGCATTGACAAGCACTACCAGGCCTGGTTCCGTCTGTACGCCGAGGTGTTCCTGGGCGAGAGCGACAAGATCAACTACGGCAAGATGACCTCCGCATCTGCCCTGACCACCACCAGCACCGGTGCTCCCCGTGTGTACCTGCCTCTGCTGTTCTTCTTCAACCGCAACCCAGGCCTGTACCTGCCACTGATTGCTCTGCAGTACCACGAGGTGCGCCTGGACTTCGACCTGACCAACTACTACGCCAGCTACTTCGGCAGCAACGCCGTGGAGGTGTGGGCCAACTACGTGTACCTGGACACTGAGGAGCGCCGGCGCTTCGCCCAGAAGGGTCACGAGTACCTGATCGAGCAGGTGCAGCACACCGGCGGTGACACCATCTCCAGCTCCAGCGAGACCAGCTCTTCCCTGGTCCGTCTGTCCTTCAACCACCCCGTGAAGGAGCTGATCTGGTGCTACCAGAATCCCTCCACCTCGGCAACCACCAACCTGAACGCCATGTGGAACTTCTCCACCGGCACTGCCAACGTGAACGTGACCGTGTCTCCCCTGGCCACTGCATCCAGCGGTGCCGTGCAGCTGCCCCACGTTGTGGGCGCTCCCCACCTGTTCTCCAACACTCTGACCACCTTCAGCGGCTCGGCCGTGTCTGCCAACGCCTACTGGATCGAGGAGGGCGACCGCAGCTTCACCGCCACCACTGGCTACGAGGTGGGCCCCCTGCACCAGTTCAAGCTGGTGCTCAACGGCCAGGATCGCTTCAAGGAGCAGCTGGGCAAGTACTTCAATCAGTACCAGCCCTACCTGTACCACACCGGCTGCCCCTACACCGGCATCTACGTGTACTCCTTCGCTCTGCAGCCAGAGGAGCACCAGCCAACCGGCACTTGCAACTTCTCTCGCATTGACAATGCCCAGGTTGCTGTGTGGCTGAAGACCGCCTCCGCCACCAACGCCAACTACAATCTGCAGAAGATGTTCGCAGTCAACTACAACATCCTGCGTATCCAGTCTGGCATGGGCGGTCTGGCCTTCTCCAACTAGACGTCTCGTCGTCCCGCTTTGCGAAATTGCGAAATCAGCCCTCAAGGGCGGCCTTCGGGCCCAAGAGTGATCAAGACTCTTGGGACTGAATTTTAATTTTAAATTGAAATATAAATGGCTGGAGGAATCTTTCCAGGTCGCCCCTTTGAGTTTAACATCAAGTGTGTCATCTTCAGTATATTGATTGCGGGTGGGTATTGGTACCTTCCTCCTAAGAATTTATGGGTTCTTTCGTTCCTGATTTGGTTCCCTTATATCGCTCTTGCATGGTACGACTATGCGTACGACTGTCAGAACAAGTTAGGTCCGACGATCGTACCGTTTGGTCAGTATCTATGGCTCCCGTTCAAACCACCTGGTTATCAGAAAGAATACAACAAGCTGGCAGATGAACAGATTCAGAAGATGAATAGACTCGATCATCTGGTTGGGTGGACACTCGTTGCGGTTTTTGTAGGGGTCTATCTTCACCGAAAGAAACTAATCTAAAGATACAGCCGTCTTTTTGGTTAATGGGTGCGTACTATTCAAAGACCAAGCCCGACTTGTTTGTCGTTATGATCAAGGGTAGCATCGAAGCGTGTGCAATGGGGGTGTACTCGAGTCTCGACACTGCAATGGATTTTGTTCCAACATTGGGAAATAGTCATCCAGTCTGGATCGAAAAGTTTCGCCTCGATGATCCGTCATACTATGAAGATCAGGATGAATACATCGTATGGAGCTCGGACAAAAATGTTGCGTTTAATTAAATGTCCAACGCTTATCAAAAACTATTGAGAGAAGCTAAAGAGCGCCACGTAAAGAAACAGAAACAGAAACGTCGTATTGGTATGGCGGGTTTACTTACATTACTCCTTGCGGCAACAGCTGGCCACATGAAGCAGAAAACAAATGCCACACTGAATTTTGCTATGAAATTAAAACCAGTTAATACGGCATGGGTGCAGGGTAATGGAAATAGATTTAGCCAGCAAACAGTGTACCGTCACACGAATGGTGGTATGTATGTCAGAAACGCGTCCGGAAATGGGTTTAATAAGATTACAAAAGTTAATCGCGCCCCTGTTCCATTTGTACTTCCAGGGACTCATCATTCGAATTTATACAAGAGAGTTTAATTACACAATTCAAGCTTCAAAACCGGGAACGTGTCCCATTGAAAGTGTGGGATATCCTCTTCGTACTCTTGGTGATTTGCAAGCACATCCTCTTGGATGAAATCTTCAAGCCCATCCCCTAGAAACAGATTTTGATCTTGAATATCAGCTGCACGCTCAGCGCTAAGTTTCACTAGAGCCGTTTTTTTCTCAAATCCAATGTTGAGTGACCTTCCATGCATGCACTCTTCGTCGGCGCATGCGTGCAAGTCTGAAAACACAATTGGGAACAGGTACGTCATCTTGTACATTTTTTCATCTGGCACCTCCTTCTTAAACAAAGCCTGACACATCTCCATACCATGTTTGTACTGGGCATCTGTCAGACTTTCTTTGATGTCTTCAATGTATTCCGCAAACTGTTGTGCCTCCATCTTGAAATATTAGCTCGACTCCCCTCTATCCACTATACTCCATGTCAACTTTCCATTGAAAACTTCCTCGATCGTCTCTGCACAAAATTTAGGATCAAAATTTGGGGAACAACAGAAAACGTCGAGGTAAACCTTGTTGTCTTCGGGGTAGGTATGAGCCGAAAAGTGACTCTCGGCTAGAACAAGTACACCAGTAACTCCCACTGGTTCAAACTGGTGAAATGCCCTGTGAACGACAGTAAACTTGCATCGCTCAGCTACAATTTCCATTTTAGATTCCAAATCAGAAACGAAATTGATCGCCTGACCCGAGAACAGTCCGATGAGATGTTTCATTTATTTATAGAGCACGGTATGTTTTAACAGACATGAAGATGGCAGTTGCAAGTAACATCGTGGCGATGATGAAATTGGAAATGGTCTCTGCATTGCGAGTCTTGTCTTTGCCCGCCCATGTGAACAGTGCAAAACTCTGCGCGTACAGAAGAATCACGAGTAAGATGGCAAGTAATTTGAAAAGGTGGATAGAGATTTCCATTTACTATACCTGTATAAAATAAATGGAAACTCTGGTAGATTCACCGCTCAAGGGCCCTGACCTGATGAAGGAATGTCTTCGGATCGAGCCTGACTTGAATCTCGCCCTTGATATGATGATTCAGATTACAGTTGAACGCAAAGTTCGTGAGATTTCCAAAATGAAGTTTAGGTCTCTGTACGAATTTGACAAGTACATTCAGTCGCTTAACCTTAAAGATCCAGATGCGTTTCGGGAAAGGGTCTTGCCTACTCTGATCCTACCAACTTCTTCAGAACATCAAGGTTCACGGATTCAACGTTTGCGGCAGCTGCTGCAGTCACTGCTGTGTTGTTCATCGGTTTGCCGATCCACACCACCCACAGAGCAAAAATGAAAAAGCCAAGAACCAGGCTAGTTGTCGCTCTGAGCGCTTCGTGAGGGAGTCTCCGCCTGTCATTAATGACAAACGTCTGAGCACCAAACATGAACAAGTAGATACCGGCGAGAAGAGTCATGGAAGCGATCAAATCGTAAATAGGTGCCATGTTAATACATAAAGATATTTTAATCTATCACAGTATGCAATTTGCCTACCTCGACGACGCTGCTGGGTCGGCGGTTGACTTGATGGTCGGGACTCTTCTTCATAGTCTTCAACACCACCGGACTGTAACCCGTGAACAAACCCCGTCTGACGACGTCCCCGAAGTTGAATTGCCAAATGAATGGATTGAATTTAAGAAGACTCTTCAGACATTCCAAAAAGAGTACATACAGACAACACAAGGTATTCGTGAAACGGAACAGCAGCTCATGAGTAAAAAGAAGAAACTCGATATGCTCAAAAAATTCGCAGATACTTTTGAGGAAAGTCCATATAAAGAAGAGGCGACTCAATTAGTCAGAAGATTCGAACACGACGAGAACATCGACGACTTGGAGGATGATCTTGCTTCCCTGAAGGGGACGGCACGAGCGATGAAGGATGTCTTGGAGAATACGAATTTAGAACAGGCTATGAAATTTCAGTGCTTTGTTTGCATGGACAAAGAAATTGACACCTTCCTTGATCCATGTGGTCACGTGATTTGCACAGGGTGTTGGCAGCGGAACAATTCGACGTCGTGCCCAGGGTGTAGAACAAGAGTGACACCTAAAAGAATTTTCACATTATCATAAACTAAAAAAAACTGAGACCTTTGGTCTCACATAAGCTCTCGTAACTCAGATGGTTAGAGTGTTGGTCTTATGTACCAGAAGCCGCGAGTTCAATCCTCGCCGGGAGCAGCATCGGTGTCCGAGCCTGGTTCAAGGAGACAGACTTAAGATCTGTTGGTGTTTTCACCACACGGGTTCAAATCCCGTCCGATGCATTTGACTCTGTAGCACAATTGGATAGTGCACCAGCCTTCTATGGATGAAACCCAATGTAAGCTGGAGGTTACGGGTTCGATCCCCGTCAGGGTCAGTGTAAAGGTGCGTTAAATGTGTGTTTTTTCTTTGTCATGCTAGTATCAGTGTCCGAGTGGTCTAAGGAGACAGTCTCAAGATCTGTTGGTGAAAACCGCGTGGGTTCGAACCCCACCTGATACACTCTGCATCCATAGTCCAAGGGTAGGACAGAACCCTTCCAAGGTTCAAACCCGGGTTCGAGTCCCGGTGGTTGCATTTTCTGACCTTAGCTCAATTGGTAGAGCGAAAGACTGTAGGCATTCAGCCTGTTTTGGATGGTCATTCATCTTTAGGTCGCTGGTTCGATTCCGGCAGGTCAGACTTTACGCTTTCGTAGCTCAATTGGTAGAGCGTTCGCTTAGTAGCTCGCGACTGAAAGTCGCTCGCCCGATCAGCGAGAGGTAATGAGTTCGAAACTCATCGGAAGCAATTTTTTATTGGTTCCATCGTCTAATGGTTAGGACATAGGACTCTGAGGGTCCCTTCCCCTGTAATCCTGTAATGGGAGTTCGAATCTCCCTGGAACCTTCGACCTGAGCATGTCGTTAAAAGGTTCAGATGCTCCTATAGCTCAGTAGGTAGAGCGTGAGGCTGTTAACCTCAATGTCGCAGGTTCGAACCCTGCTGGGAGCGCTTTCTATTTTTTGAATTATTTCCGCCATGGTTCAAAAATTAGTTTATGATGTAATTGATTTTAGCCTGCAGGTTCTTCTGGAAGAACATGAAGATGAACACTAAAATAGGTAGACTACGGATTTCTTCAGGGCGGTTTGAATTGTACCCTGGAATTTTAATCTTGGAAATGTATTTGCGTGCGAGATAGAGAATGACGCCAATCACTGCAAATTCGAATGTTACTTCAGCGACGAGTCTCGTTCTAGATTTACGCGTGTCTAGCTTGGGGAATAATTTGTCGAGCACTTCCGATACGAACAGTGAAAAGAGGAAGCACACTGCCGCAATAAATCCAGCATCGATGATTGCTGGTACATTCATTTAATATCAGCGCTCAATTTTATTTTTAAATTTGAAAATGAAAGGTAGTGATGTGTGACTGGTTCACCTTTTATCCAGATCATGACGCAAAAGTACTCAGGATAGATGTCAATATACAAAATTTACTCGAGACTCAGCCCTATGATTACGACGAGACGGATGAATTTTGTACCGAAATTCTTTTACCGATTGTAAAAGATGTACGCACAACATGTATAGCGAATGGATACATGCAAGAGTTTTCAGTTGATCTCAAGGATATCGATGTTTTACTCCTAAGACCAACTGTACTGTCACGAATCATATGGAACGTCTATGACGCCACCAAAGACGAACCTGAAGACCTGATTAAGAGTTTTGAAGTTGTAAACGCAAACAAAATCTTCAGGAGCATATACCGTGTAACGTCTAAACTACTTCCGTCATACATTGTCAACTTGATCACGGTTTCTTAGGAGATAAAAACTACATGGCTTTTATAGACATGACTGAACTTCTCAGATTTTATCCAGATGAGAAGTATCTGTATATCGAGTTTCTCGCGAACAAATACATTGAGGTTCAGCCGTCGAACGATCTTGAGTCGAGAATGCTGCTTGAAAGGATACGTCCGGTCATTTCTCAACTCGATGATTTTGTCGAGTCACGGGGACTCAAGGAGATGATCGAGGTGAACCTGAAAGACGTTCCAATTTCGAAAATAAATTCAGACATGGCGATGGAGATGATCAACATGTGCTTGTCTATTCGACCTGAGAAACACTTGATCGAACGAATTACAATTACAAATTCGAATCCGGTTTTTAGTATGATTTACAAGACGGTACAGGGCAGGCTGGATCCGAGTATTAGGAAAGTACTGAGGGTGGAGGCAAATTCAAAGTTTGAATAATTCTCGTAGTGTATTGTAATGCACCCAGTTGAAAGAGTCGTATTATGGTCCGCTGTTGTTATCTTGTTTATACTCTATCTGTTGCCGGGCCAGTCTGGTTACATCGGTCGAAAGATTACGTTCATGGAGATGCGTGAGTTTGACAAGGTTCCAGCAGATCTTCAGAAAATTTATCAGGACAATGCACTCCGTTTTGCAGATGCACTTGGTGAAACCATGGAGAAGGTGTGGAATGAACTTACACCCGAGAATAAGAAAAAGGTGACTGACAAATACACGGAGAACGTGACAAAGGTGATTGAGACGATGAAGTCTGCAAAGAAACAAAATGGAAATGACATGGCGATTGCATTTCTTGCCCCACCGGGGACACCGACACCGATGAAAAACCCTCCCCCAACGTATGCCCCCCCTGGCACGCGCGCCGAGACAGTTGCGTTTATCAAACCGTCCGTAGGTGTGCCCAAGAAGGAGGAGGGGATAGTTAAACAGGTTTCCAAGTATATGTCGCAGCCATCAATGTTTTTCCCTATGACATCGGGATTTTCTCTCGATGAAACTTTGAGTTCAATTCAGTCCTCGATTGAGAGTGTGCCAAAATCATCTGGATATTCAGCGTACTGAAAAACCTTTGACATCACTCGGTGCTAGACGCCAAAATTCCTTTGGGTCCTTATTGTACAGGTCAAACAGTACTTGATTTTCAGATGTAATTTCAGTTTCATTTTCGTCAGATCGTGTCATCCCTTCTGGAAGTTCTTCCAAGAGAACAGGATGGATCGCTTTGAGTTCTGGATTGCGGAGACATGCCACCTCAAACCCAACATCGAGGTCCAGTCCCGACTCTTTCTCACGAAGCCAGTAATGCGTGCACGCCTCCTTTGTCTGAGGAATGACACAATACCCCTTGACAATATCACACTCAACCTTGTTGTTCTCAAGTCCACGCTTGAGAAGAGCAATGTGATGAATAATAGATCCACCGACTTTGTTCAGCTTGATCCGCAAAGCTGTTCTGTGAACAATGTCGGGTAGATTCATTTCTAGTACTAGAGTAGGTATATTAATAATGGGATTTTACACAGGAGTATGTGTCGGAATCTGCTGTATCATCATCCTAATCATCATCCTGGCCAACAAACTACCACCCGTCGATTGTACCACCCCTGTAGTCCCCGAGGCTACAGTCCCAGTAGCGGCTCCGACAGCACCAGTGTCAAACCAGCCACAGCCATACTTGGAAGGAATTGCCCCTGCACCAACTGCGGAAAACGTCGGACCCGCACCCACCCCAGATCCTCTCGGTCGCTGGGCGACTCCAGGCTGGGCACAGCCAAGTAGCGGAGTTTTGACTGCACCCATGGGACCAACATCATCAGGATTTATCTACGAGTCGTGACATTTTATTATGTACTAAAATTAAATTATGCCACGTCACACCGTTGTGACGCGGCGATGGCCGGAACGATACTTTACAGGTCTCAAAGGTATATTCCGGTTCATGCGTGAAAAAGAGCTTCTAAAACGGAGGACGACTTTACATCCAAAATTGAAAAAGACGGACACGATGGTCAAGACGAAAAAGTCAAAGTGGACCCAACTGTTCCACCAAACGTATCCAAATCTCAAATTTAATAAGAATTTGATTTCAAAAAGGACTGGTATTCCACGGTCAACTCTAGATACTGTGTACAATCGGGGTCTCAAGGCGTGGAAAACTGGAGGGTCACGCCCAGGGGCCAATCCCCATCAATGGGCGATTGCACGTGTCTACAAATACGTCCTTGTCACCAAGCACAAGGCGAAAGCAATTGGGGCAGATCCAGATCAGAACCTGCGACGTCGTGCTTAAAAAAATGAATTCCTAAAATAGAAATGGATCCCATTCTCACCCCAAACAATTCTCGTTTCACCACCTTTCCTATTCGCTACCCAGACTTATGGACACTTTACAAAAAAGCGATTGGGAGTTTTTGGACAGTTGAAGAGATTGACTTGGCAAGTGATCTCAAGGATTGGGACAAACTCAATGACGATGAGCGCCATTTCATCAAGATGGTCCTGGCATTTTTTGCAGCCAGTGACGGCATCGTCATGGAGAATATAGACTTGAATTTTTCAAAAGACACACAAATTGCAGAGGCACGGTCTTTTTACGCGTACCAGTCATTTAACGAGTCGATCCATTCGGAGACGTATTCACTTATGATTGACAAACTCGTCAAAGATCCCGAAGAGAAGGCACGCCTCTTCCAGGCGATCGATACTGTCCCGGCGGTCAAACGGAAAGCTGAATGGGCTCTCAAGTGGATGGGTCCCAGTTCCGACGGAACTGCGCCTACGTTCGCCCAGCGACTCGTTGCATTCGCATGTGTCGAAGGTATATTTTTCAGTGGCTCCTTCTGTGCCATCTTTTGGCTCAAGAAGCGTGGTCTTATGCCGGGCCTTTCGTTTTCGAATGAACTGATAAGCCGCGATGAGGGCCTTCATCAGGAGTTTGCCGTAGCCTTGTATCACAACCTGAAAAATAAACTGGACGACAACACTATTTTGCAGATTGTCGTCGAGGCTCTCGAGATTGAGTCTGAATTTATCACCGAGGCTCTACCCTGTCGACTGATTGGGATGGACGCGGTGTCGATGCGCGAATACATTATGTTTGTGGCGAAACGTCTTTTGACGCAGTTTGGTGTGACACAGCATTCGATTCAGGCAACGAACCCTTTCGACTGGATGGAGAACATCTCGTTGGAAGGGAAGACCAACTTTTTTGAGAAGCGGGTCGGTGATTACTCAAAACATATGATTATTGAAGGAGATTCAGTGCGTTTTGACGAAGACTTTTAGGATTTTACTCAAGGTTGGCACCTACGACACCGTCGCCGAGCTTGGGTCCGCGGTGAGACTCGCCCTTGGTGTCAAAACGGTTCAGGTCACCATAGAATGACACGCGACGCATCAGGAACCCGACAACCCACACGAACAGCACGGCGTGCAGCAGGAGACCAGCAAACTTGGCCTCACCCTCTGCGCTGGCGACCCACCCACCTGCAATCCCACGAACCGCCTTGAAGGTTGCTGGGGAGGCAAAGACCATGAAGAGAATCAGAGGAAGCAGATATGCGGAAGTGGACATTTATATTTGAAAAGATTTTTTTAAAAGAGGGCACACTTTTTCCCCTTGCATCCACCAAACATACAGTCAGCATCCTTTTTGCACTCGCCTCCTAGTGCCGTCTTGCCACCGAAACCCGACTTACGGACTGTGAGAAGACTCCAAATCATGCGACACAGAATCACAAAGACGAGCGAGTGCAGAAGCAGTCCGAGAGTGGTGGGCAGGCCGTCTGCTGACGCAACCCAATTACCCGCAATTCCACGAACCGCCTTGAAGGTTGCTGGATTTGCGACGATATAAAACGTCGTAAAGGGAATGATGAAGCTCATTTTATGTTAATTACCTAGAATTTATTTTCCTGCCGCCGCTGTCTCATTACGTGCACGTCTGTTCATTTCTATGTTAACTGCATTCCAGAATTCTTTACGGGAATTTCTACCCGTATTGTTCACTCTGTTGATTCCACCACCAATTTCTGATATGCGGCTGGTATTGCCCCCCCGTAATATTTGGACATATGTTTGTGCTCTGTTTGCATTACTCGACAGGCCAGTCTGTGTACCATACCAATTTATGAATTTGGCAAGGTTTTTTCCTGGTGCAAGAGGGCGGGGAGGAGGTGCGGGTCCAGCACCTGCAACATTGGGAAATGGCGGCCAAACCCCGCGTTCGGTTTTTCCGGTTCGGTTTGCGTTGGCTTCTATGTTGTTGCGGTTAGCCTGATTGATCCTCCACATGTAATTGTGAAGTGCTCTATTAGCCCAGTTGGCTGGACGATTTGCTAAATTAATCGATTTCGACATAGCTCTTAGGTTTGCGTTTGCGTTCCATGCCGCCATAATAGCCTTTCCTTTAGCCTTGTTATTCCCTGTTAAATTCGTACGTGCGAGTTGCTGTCTGACAAATGCGTTAAACTTCTGTCTTGACAAATTGGCGGCACTTGGTTGCTGTACAAATTTATTATTAGACAGTACGTACACCAGGTTTTTAATGGCTGCATTAGTGGAAAATGCGAATGAACCGTTAGCCGCCCGGTTTACTCTGTAATACACGTTTGGTCGACGGCCGTTAATGGGGCGTCCCTCTGCATTTGCAATTGCCCGGGCGTAAAACAGGTTGTTGTATTGGTAAACTTTGTTGGCACCATTTAGTCTAGCATTTGGAATCAATACAGCTTTGTTGGTGGATGAAGTTGGTGCAGTGCCTCTTTGAACAAATCTAACCTTTCCATTTGCATTAACTACCTTATTAAATGCCTTATTATCCACAATCATTCTTTTGATAAAACGTTTGGAAAACGGGTTGAGACGATCGGCACGAGAAGCTGGAACCCATATATTCGCTCCATTACGTGTTTTGCTCGCCGCGTAAAAATCCGAACCTACTTTATACACGTTTCCGGGAACGAAATTTTTTCCAGCTGAGTTTGAAACAACCGCACCATTGATTTTTCCATTTCTAGGAAGCTGCATTCTTCCTTGCACGTTCGCCGCTCCGGGTGCCGCTCCGGGTGCCGCTCCGGGTACCGCTGGAACACCTTTCAGATATAAAGTAATCTTATTCTGGAGATTGGATTTGGCTTTAGCGATAGCCGCAGTTTTTTCTGCGTTATTTGTATAAGTCTTATTTAAGACATTTGCGTACACCTTAGCGGCGTTCTGTACATTTTTGTATCCTTGATTGTTGGACCATCCGACCCACTTCACCCATTGCCATGGAAATGGACGATTCACCATCTTTACATTTCGCGCAGGAAAAAATTTGGTCGTGGGCTGAACAGGCTTAAGGACCAGCCCACCACATATAGTATAGCAAAGCAAATGGCTCTCCGCATGATCACCGACTTCAAGGTTTCCGACATTGTCTCTTCCGCTGTCACCTCCAACAAGTATGGTGGCAAGGCAATCTATCTCAACGGTCCTGGGCGTTCCCGTCTGATGTTCCAGCTCCCTCCCCTCAAGGCTATTGTCGGTCTGAAGGAGAGTGATATCGCACCGGGAACGTGGAACATGCCCCTGAGCCTCGACAACGAGGCAGTTCTCAAGGTGTTCCAGGACCTGGAGAATTTCACCATCGACTCGATCGTGGCCAACTCAATGGAGCTGACTGGCAAGAAGCTGACTCGTGAGCTGATCCTGTCGGGCGATTCCTGGAAGCCTTTCATCAAGCCCTCCAAGAAGGAGGGGTACGCGCCTCTTCTGCGCATGGCGCCCCAGGTTGATCGCAACACCAAGAAGTTCATCACCGAGGCGTACAACTCGAACCGCGAGCAGGTTCCTCTGGAGACTCTCGACAAGGGTCAGCGTGTCAGCTGTATCATCGAGATTTCCTCCATCTGGAAGTCGACGATGGGCTACGGTCTGTCGATCCGTCTCCATCAGGTGATGTTCGCACCCACAACCAAGCTGGCTCCCTGCGCTTTCCTGGCACCTGCCGACGAGCCCGCCCCAATGTCAGAGGATGGGAGTGAGGAGGTTGAGTACGAGGAGGAGTCTGACTGAAAATAATCCCGTGTAATTATATGACAAAACCTTGGATCGAACAAGGTAAATTTTCACTATCAACGAGTCCCGGTGGTAGAAAATACGTTTTTCGCCGCAAAGAAAATGGTGTCAAACTTGAAATTAACGTGCCTAGTTCAGTCGCAACAAAAGCACAGGCTCAGACATGGCTCAGAGAACATTACAAATCACCCGTCATTCCCACTGGTCGGAAAAAACACCGCATTCCACTCGTCAATTTGTCCAGACCCAAACCTGGTTTCATGTCGTATCCTCATATATTACCGGTGAGTACATACACATACACATCCTCTATTTCACCGAAATATATGTACAAATCACCGATAAAGACAATCGATAGTCCTCCTTATAACACGGGGTATAACAGTAACGGCAATCCTAAACCATTTTACTATCCAAATTCACCTGTCTATAGAAAGGTCCTACCCGGCTTTAAAAAGACGACTCCAACTGGAAGTGCAAACACGAATCAGCCCAAGTACAACTGTAACATCACGAAAAGATCATTTCATCGGGTGGCGGAGAATTACTCGATCGGATTTAACCAGATGAATGTGAACCATAAATCAGACAATCTAAGCCTGCATCAAATCAAGAATACGATGGTCCGCAAAGGGATGGCAAAGCTTGACATGGGAAAACAGGGAACTGTTTACTTGGCGTCATTTCGACGACGCGCTCCATATGGTTCTGAATTCGTCATTAAGGTGTCCCCGTTTGACAAACGTCTCAAAGGAAAGCCACAAGTTGCCGAAATAGAAGACAAAATTCATCGTGCACTTTACGCCGTCGTACCTACTTACATTCCCAAACCCCTTGCACCGATGCTCACGTGTACTAATTTTGTCGAACCGAGTAATCTCCTTTCGTCCGCATCACTTGACGCGAACCCTCACAAAGATTACACGAAACAATCTGTCATGTTTTCAGAGTACATTTCGAATGGCCCGTTTCCAAAATACATTCAGAAAATTGCATCATCTCCACGAAAACGCCTCAACGATCGCTTTATGAAATCCGTAATTTACCAAGTATTGTCCGCTCTTTACAAAATCAGACGCAAATATCCGGGGTTCCGACACAACGATCTTCATCTCGAGAATATCCTTGTTAAGCCAGGTAAACCATACCCAATTATGGTCTTGAACGATTTTGGCTACGCGACTCTCGATAACAAGGTGAAAAATCCAACCGTCACAAATGGCGATTTTTCACAAAATTGGGGAATTGGCCCAGAGACAAGTCCACTGTACGATGTACATTTATTTTTGAATGAAATGCGCAAGGAATGTCTACGGTACAAGAGTAAATCGACGGATGGTTTTTCAAAGACAATTGCATTTCTGAATGAAATGATTCCGGTGGGATATCGCGAAGATACCAATAAATATACGTTGCGTATGCGGCTTCGTTACGGAATGAAATATCCTGGGTTACTTTCTCTCAGACAAATTTTGAATAATAATTATTTTGGTGGTGCCGCTAAGCTAACACCATCACCGGTGAACCTGAGCCCTATGAAACTTAAGTTGAATGTAACTCGGCAGCCATACACGAGTGCAAATCTCAAACATATGAACATCTCACCAAATTCACGCAACTGGGCACTTGGGCGCAAGAAAAAGAGCCCAAGCCCGAGCCCCAACAAGAAAAAGAGCCCAAGCCCGAGCCCCAACAAGAAAAAGAGCCCAAGCCCGAGCCCCAACAAGAAAAAGAGCCCAAGCCCAAGCCCCAACAAGAAAAAGAGCCCAAGCCCAAGCCCCAACAAGAAAAAGAGCCCAAGCCCGATAACTCCTTCTACGAAGAAAATTGAAGTTTCAAAGAATATCATGAAAACGCGTCGATTCAACAAACTCCGTTTGTCTCTTTTGAAACCGGGGTCGAACGAGTCGTATTACAACCGTTGGGGGAACACGATAGAACCTGCTCTCAACGTAATCCGCAAGCGTCTCAAATCGGGCAAACCTGCATTTAGTGCAGGAAATACACCACCCCCACCAAAGACCGTTCATGTCACTGTGGCTTCACAGGGTCTGAGTAAGAAGTTGTTTGCACACAAGAAAAAGACTCCCATCGTTAAAAATGCCGCCAAGACTCCCGGGGGTCGGATCAAGGTGAAGGGTCCAACGGGTCGTCTCGTCTATGCAGACAGTCTGAAAATTCAGAATTTGATGAACATTGCATCTCGGCTCAAAGTGAAGACGAACGGTTTGACAACCAAGAAGAATATCGCGCAAGCTATATTTTCTGCAGTCTAAGTAAATGAAGCCCATCGTCCAGGACCTAATTTTCTTTGCACTGCTAGCGTGTATTTCGGCGTGGATCCTTCAGCAGGGTGTTTCTTGCTTTTTACAAACCCCTGTGGATAAAGGAGATGTTACGGTGTACGGTTCAAAGTCGTGTCCTTGGTGTGTCAAGCAGGAGGACTACTTGAAAAACAAAGGAATTCCTTACCGGTTTGTTGATTGTGTTTCTGAAACGTGCCCAGAATTTGTTGACGGATTTCCAACCTTAATTGTGAATGGTCAGGTCAAGTCGGGATATACTGAACTGTGAAAGACCTGTCCAACCCATCGAGTTGTCAGTTTACAGCTTGAACAGAGCAATGCCCATGGCAAGCAGGAAGGTGTTCAGCAGAGTGTCAACTGGCTTGAGGATCGTGATGTGCTTGGACATCACACCGTTCCACAGGAAGCGCATAATGAAAGTCATGATCACAACCCATGCGAAAAACACAATCAGATTGTACAGGAACTCCTGACGGTTACGAGAGTACAGAATGCCCTGCATTTGTACTGTAACCTACGAAAAAAAATCATCTGTTGGCGTTCGCGCCTGTGCGGGCAACTCCTCTCCGAACTGCCCATGCAGAGCAAAATTTACTGTAGTGAAATCCTGGATGATAGTTCAGGTTAGCCTTGCGTGGATCAACAATCGTCTTGCCTGAAGCATCGATCAAAAGAGGACCACCCGCCCATCCCTGTTTGTGCCCCCACAGGTTGACTGGAAACTCAATGATTCGACCTGGGCGAAGTTGTGTCGTGTTACGGTGAGTAATGTTCAGTCTGTCAAGTCTGTACAATTCATCATTTGAATTCGTAATATCTCCATCATTTGGTGACAAAGGTGCTTTTGAAACACGGGCGGCACTCAAAATGACAGATGGTTTTACACGGAAAAAGGCGGCAAGACCCCTGACAGTGTCACCTGGACGAATACGGTACCGGACAGATCCCACCTGTTTCAAGAAATGGAAGTCGCCGGTCGAATTGAAAAAGTCGTTGTGAGGCGCTACAAAACACATCACCTTGTAATACCCGGGTGGGCACCGTGCATTCGGGTTGATCAGCTTAGCGGCACCACGTGGATTGTCACTCAGGATACGTTCGGTGATACCTTTGCACGTAGTAAACGTCAGTCCATTCGAACCTACACCTGATGTGTTTCCTGGGACGCTCTTCCGTGTACGACGACTCGAAAAGCTTCCAAACGCATAATCGTAGCAGTTATCGTGAACACGACCGATTGAACCCCATGGTTCCCATGAGAATTTAGGTTCAAAACCCGACATGGGAAGAGGCTTGATTTTCCGCGTGTTAACAACGCGTTTTGACGCAGCCACGTTGTTGATATGATGACGCGATTTCGGTGCAGATGCCTTTTTCGACTTGATACCAAGCCGTGCCAAGCCCGTCTTGGGCTTGGTCTTTGGCTTAGGCTTGGGCATCTTTACTACATCTCTATATTAAAAATACCAAGTTCCCGTAAGACCTCTCGGAGGTCCTCCCCTTGATCGATATGGAAATGTATATCAGTGAACCGTGTTCCGTCTGTAAGAAAGTCAAGCCCAAATCCTTCGACAATCGATGATATATTTGATGTTTCGAAATTGTGTGTCGTTACATTCGAGTCTGCCACGCGTTCGATGGTAAGTCTGCATTTGTACGTAGGAAGATCAAAGGGGGTTCTACACATTGGACAAGTGGGGTCTCCCGGGGCACATGTCCTTTTCCAGCGATCGACACATTTTGTATGAAACATATGATTACACGGGAGTGAACGAGTGTTCCGTGATGTGAGAGGGGTGTAACACACTGCACACTGTGGTCCCCGGTGTAACCAGCAGTGAGTGTCATTTCCGACGACTTTGTGCTTACACTCTGCCCCTGATGCTGTCTGGGCTCCACATCGACTCATTACTATACATCACAGAAGTAAAGCTTACCGCCTACGCGCACGGGTCACCTCCGCCTCCAATGACCGTATCGCGTCCCGGTACTTGAGACGCATATTCTCCTCGATATTACGACGAAACACCACAATCGGGTCGTCATCCTGTTCCATACGACATGTAGGACATTCGATAGACTCTTCGAACCATTTGATGATGCACTTTGAGTGAAATACGTGTTTACACTTGAGCTTTTTGTCGGTCCGTTTCGTCTCCTCAAGACAAACGGCACATGTGTTGGAAAGGTGTGCACTGCACTTCCCGTCCTGGATCGCCAGACGCTTGCATTTCTTCCCCGCTAAGGTTACTGAAGAGCAATGATTCATTCTCTGATAAGATCTGACAAATTTCGGCGTGAATTTTTTCGGGCTCCCTGTTGGCATTGACCACTCGTACTCGACAAGGAATCTTCATTACGAGGTGCTTGTACTCTTTGTCAAGCTCTTTGAGGTACTCGAGCGTCACTCCGGTGTCACCCGCCTGACCCCGCGTCTGAATATGCTTAAACGCCAACTCTGGATCCTTGGACAGATAGATGAACAGGCTCGGCTTCCAACTGAATCGGTTCCAAAAATACTCGTACAACTCCTCCTCCTTCTGAGTCACAATTCCCTTTTTCAACAAGACGGGCCAAAACACATAGCGTGAGCTGAAGAGAGATCGCTCATAAATCACTCCACGATCTGGTTTGTTCTGAGTCTTGAGCAGAGTCATATGAAAAAAGAATGCCCACCTAGCTGGATCTTTGTAAAACTCCTCCAGAGGCCATTCGTTGATTGGCTCCCTCCTTACTTTAAACCCCTTCTTTTCAAGCAAATCAAGCTGTGTTGTTTTGCCTGAACCGATATTCCCATCGATTACAATCATACTTTATATGTACATAGCGTCTTTACTTACCGTCTTTACTGATTTTCGGCCAAAGGAGAGTACATCACCTTGCCCTCGCAAGGTCCACGGCATGCTGCGTTGCAGATTGGAAGACCAACCACCTCCTCACCCTTCTCCTGAAGGACCATGCGAAACTTGTTATTGTCGTCCATGGCGATACCCTGCTTCGCCTTGAGGTAATCAAACTGGATACGGCTGCCGACAAAGTCAGTGATGCAACGACCGTCGGCCATGCCAATGCGCTGAGACATTTATATTACAGTAGATTATTTTATTACCCGCACCCAATCCTCAAACTTAACCCCCATGAAAATGTCAAAAGTCTCCTTCTTCTCCGTCAGCGCCACCCTTTCATCCGCTGAGATCATCCGATTGATAATGTCATACGCCTTGACAATCTCATCGAGCGAGCGCGCCCCCGTTACAATCACCTTGCCTGTGCTGAAAATGCTCCCCGTGACTCGCTTCATTCCAGGTCCTGGCTCAAACTTCACCTTGACTGCACTGTACTTGTCCGGATCAAACGTCACGTCAAACTGCTCACGCTCAAACTTGGCAATCACTTTTTTGAGATTGACCGAGCAGTTGAGCGAAAAGTTGGTGTTGATCATCTGAATCACAGGTTGATCGAGCATGGGTGCTTCTTCGAGATTAAGAACCTTCTTGATGACATAACTGATGTACACGGATACGCGTTTGCAGTCGACCAAATTTGAACACCCCGCCACCTGTACACTACCATTTGGAAAGAGCTTGATACTCTTGGTCGAGTACTGGTCCGTATAGTTGATGGTAACCTGGTTGTAAAATGTCGTGTCCTTCATCTTACATTCAAACCCCCCAAATTTCGAATTTTTATTCCGAATTCTGATTACTTTTCCGTGCTTTGCAAAATTGGCCTTGAAAGTCGGTATGTCGATGTCAGTGCCAATTTTGGAAGTCATTGTAATTGTGGTTATCCGAACCCATGATGGCTCCGGATAAAGATCTCCTCGACGCTCCAAAAGCTGAGTTCGAGACTCGTGAAGTTGTTGGATATACCTTAAAGTTGGTTCCATGTTGCAGTTTACTTCTTAGTCTTTTTAGGTCCTTTATTGGTTACAGAACCTTTTTTTCCTTTAGGCTGACGTCTCATAAACTTCGTGAAATTCTTGACAAGTGAATTCTTCGTCTTGTTATTCTTAGTTCCTAGCGCATTTTCACCTGCAATTCTGACCAGTTCATTCTTGGTGAACTTTGTGACCATCGCTTTCAGGAGGCGAGCACGGATTGGTGGTGCTTCTGGTGTCGGCTTGGGCTTAGACTTGGGCTTTGACTTGCGTTTCTGCTTACGTTTCACCGCTGCCCGGTTTGCAACTGCCTTTTGATTCATCGCCGCGACAATCTTGTTTGTAATCGCGGCTGCTGTGATTGCATTCATAGGGCCACCCAATTTTGTCACTGCATTTGCGGCGATATTCGTCGTCAGGCCCATACGAACCGCGTTATTCTTGGAATATGTCTGAAGAGCCGTTGCCGCCTGCTTCACCTTGTTTGCACCTCCCGCCTTGGCGACGATGTTTGCAACGAGCTGTGCACCCCCTGCAGTATTCACGACGCGTTTCTGATTCGGCGTAAGGTTCTTCGTCGCCTGACTTACAATCGCCGCCTTTTGCTCGGGTGGAATACCCGGGAATCGGAGCGCGTTTGGTGCCGCAGGTGCTGTAAAAGAAGTGGCGGGTCGAGGTGCCGTAATGGAAGATGGAGCTGGTGCACCAAATCCGCCGTACCCTCTGAACGCTCGTTCCTGACGGTTTGCATAATTGATTGCTCCGTAAATGTTGTTTTGTCTCCGACCAAAGAATGGTGGGAATGAAAATGCAGTTTGTGTTGGCTTTGTTGTCGCGGTCGCCTGCTGGTACATTTCCACAAACTTTTTCGCAATCTGTTTAGCTTGATCATAAGTGAGGTTCGTGACATAATAAATCAACCGATTTCTTACGTTATTAACGCTTGTACGTTTATTGTAAATGGCTTTCAAATGTTGATTCAATTTCAAAAGAACTTTTGCGATAAGACTAATAGAAATGTTCTTGTTTGCTTCACTTTTAAGAATGTACTCGATTAAACCATTGTAAAACGCAACTACATCCTTATTAGAGTAAAGGTCATATGGATGTTTCGCACTGTAAAATTCTGCAAAGGTAGCATCCAAGTCCAGAATTCCATTGTTTTTGGTCTTGATGTAGTTTGAAAAAGTCTTTCCAGATGGTTGCCCTCCACCAGGCTTTCCAGATGTTTGACTTTCACCGGTCTTTTCAGATGGTTGCCCTCCACCAGGCTTTCCAGATGTTTGACTTTCACCGGTCTTTTCAGATGGTTGC
>JACCDP010971533.1_pt1 | contig 80953 bp, 62 predicted proteins | sample 7445841 | NCBI WGS metagenome assembly JACCDP01 (sample SAMN15323441, study PRJNA562643) | freshwater metagenome | isolation source: river surface water | place: USA:Blue River Watershed | collected 2017-08-17 | reverse complement strand
ATGTTTACCGCACAAACGAAAGGTGTTTTTTATAGCAACGGAATTGGTTCAAGATGGCTGAGGGATTGGGCTAGGGGTGGAGAGATTTCGAGAAGTAGCAATGAAAAGCAATTGTCAAAGCTGCCAGGTAAGGCAAGTACAATGGGTATTTGGTCTACGTTACTGGATATACAAGCACCGCTTTTTGCTGATTCGATTTCAGACTCCGATGTGGAAAATAGAATCGGAATTCAAGTTGGACAATATGAAGTTTTTCGGGGTAGCTACGATCCGCAAATTTTTCAGTTGTTGTTTCTTGGTAATAAAGGGCTCGATGGAAAAAGCCTGGTGGGGCTTAATAATGAATTAGAAGTATTTCAATACAGAAGCATCGGCATCAATTGGAGTCACGCCAATTTCAAGCAATTGACATTTTGTGATTTCGGTATCAATTGGGTGGAGTCATCTCAATATACACGTTGGGCGGTGCCTCGATATGAAATCAACTTTGCACCAGGTATGCAAAATGTTGCCTTGGATTATGTAGCCAAGAGACAATCATTAGATGATGGACGAAAGGGCATTGGTTTTTCTACGCAAATGGCATGGGAAGAACTTCAAGGGCCACTTCATTGGTTTGTGCGCGTGCAAGATTTGGGTTGGATCAAGTACCGTGATTTGCAAGCGGATCGATGGAAAGGAGAGGGGACATATTCCGGGTTCAATACACAAACACTTCAGAATGCGGATTCTTTATCCAATTTTTTAGCACCCTATGCAGTGCACAATTCCAGATCGGTTGATCGATGGGTGGCCTTGCCTTGTTCCTTGAATGTGGGATTTGTATTCAGGGATAAATGGGCATACAGCCTGAACTATTACTTCGGAGGTCAATGGGGACATCAATCTATTGGAAGACTTTGGAGTGTAGAAAAGGGAAAGCAAGTTTTCCGATTCAGAGTGGATGCTTTGCGTTCACTTCAGAATCAATGGGGTTTGCAGGGGTCAATTCATTGGATCAATTACAGGGGATTGAATATTGCAGTTGTAGGAAGCAATTGGTTGCGGACTGCCGCCGGGGATGCTTCTTTTTTTAGTGGAAGATTGATGTTGAATATGGCTTTTTAAAATAAGAAAATGAGAACAGAATTAGATAATCAAGTATTGAATGCACTTCCTCAATTGAAGGGAGATCGCTTTTTTTTAATCGCTGGACCATGCGTGGTTGAGGGCGAGGAGATGTTGTATGAAATTGGCACAGAAGTCAAAGCCATTTGTGAGCGTTTGAGCATCCCATTTATTTTCAAAGCATCTTACCGCAAGGCCAATCGATCTAGATTGGATTCTTTTACAGGTGTTGGGGATGAGCAAGGATTGAAATGGATCAACGAAGTAGGAAAGAAGTTGGGTGTTCCAACTACTACAGATATTCATGCAGCAGACGAAGCTGCTATGGCAGCTGAGTATGTCGATGTTTTGCAGATTCCTGCTTTTTTATGTAGACAAACGGATTTGTTGCAGGCGGCTGCCCAAACAGGTAAAGTGGTGAACATCAAAAAGGGTCAATTCCTTTCAGGGGAATCCATGGGGCATGCAGTCAAGAAAGTGGTTGAAGCAGGCAACAATAAAGTGTGGTTGACAGAAAGGGGTTCCATGTTTGGCTACCAAGACTTGGTTGTCGATTATCGCAACATTCCGGCCATGCAAAATTTTGCTCCGGTCATCATGGACTGCACGCATAGCCTTCAGCAACCCAATCAATCATCTGGGGTTACAGGTGGTAAACCAGAGTTAATAGCCACCATAGCCAAGGCGGCTATTGCGACAGGCGCAAATGGTTTATTCATTGAAACGCATCCCAATCCTGCTGTTGCCAAGAGTGATGGTGCCAACATGTTGCGATTGGATCATTTGGAAGCTTTATTGGCTGATTTGTGTAAAATCTACGACGCTGTACGTGCATAAGATTCTCCTTTATATTGCCCTTTTATTTTCCTCCTTGGTCTCGGCACAAGCGGATTCGGTTTGGTCTTATACAGTGGGTTGGGGAGATTTTGAGGAGTTGTCCAAAATAACAAAGGACTCTTCGGGCAATCTTTGGTCTGTCGGTACAACGTGGAGTGCATCGGGTATGGGTAGCCAGATTTTGGTGGTGCATACAGATTCTTTGTTGAACTGCAGAAAGAGCTTTGATATGGGCGATGAGGGTGTTCAGTCCGGAGAAGATATTTGGATAACACCAGATCAATCCGTTTGGATATTGTCTTCTTCATCGGGGCCAACAACCAACGGATATGATCCAAGCATTTTTCAACTTTCACCAACCGGGAACCTTGTTCAAGAGAAAGTCCTTTTGACAGATGGATGGCAGGATGCGGAAAGTTTCCATTGGCACCAAGAACAATTTGCCGTTGGTGGTTATTCTTGGAATAACCAATTGTTGAATCAAGCTGAGGTTTGGATTTGGAATACAACTTCAGATGAATTGAATCATGTTTCGCTACCCATTGTCGGATATGATATGCATGCACCATTGATGGCATGGGATACCACCAATCAGGCTTGGATGGCGCTCTTCAATTATTGGACTGTTCAAGATAGTTTACCCAATACGGCAGTGTTTTGGTTAGACCACAGTGGTACAATTGTTCAAAGTATTGTAAATGATCCACTTTGTAAAGGAATACAAATGTGGGATGCTGTTCCTCACAACGGAAACTGGACTGCCGCCGGAGGATACTTGGAGAATGGTGTTTTTCGCGGTCACTTGATGTATTGGAATACCAATGGTGTCATCAGCAACGCTGCGGCCTTTCCAGCGACGCCGACAGAAAGCATTTTACGTAGCATTGAATTAAAGGGTGAGGGTGATGGGTATGTAGTGGCTGGTTGGACCTTTTATTTCGGAGCTGGATTTGCAGATGCATACATTCACGGATTGGACTTTAACATGACATGGTTGGGTGGCGGCGCCATCGGAGGTGTTGGAGTAGATAAGGTAAAGGATGTATTTGCTTTCAGCAGAAATACGTTGATGATGGTGGGCGAAAATGCCAGTCAGGATGCTTCCAATCAAAAGCAAGGTTGGATTTTGAAATTCAATGACGATTACATCACAACGTCTGATTTGCCCATCGTATCGGGTCAAGTGGATTGTTTGGATTTGAATATCGCCGAGGAAATGGTTCAAAGTGATCTTACCATTTTCTTTGATGGACATGCCTGGAATTTTTCTCAGCCTGTAATGGAAATGAAATTGTACAATGTACAAGGCCAAATCGTAGAGCAGGAGAGAGGGTTATTTTACAATTGGAACCCTTCAAATCATGCGCAAGGTGTGTATGTTTTGTCTTTGAAAGATGCTTTGGGTATTGAGAAAACAATGAAGATTCTCATTGACTAAGGCAAATTAGGCTGACCCGCGTTGATCCATGCAGTGTACCAAAAATCTCCAATACAAGCCACAGCAGATTTCATTCGTCGCTCAACCTGGCCATCAAGCAGTTGGTGGTATTCTTTGCTGAGAGATTGCGAATATTGAAAGGCTGCATCCTCACCGCGCAGTTGGTAGTCGTACCAATATTGTTCACTCATCATGGATTTTGCTTTGGTCTCCATTTGAAAGACACTATCCAAGGCCAAATGACTTTCCCAAATTTTGTCCCAAATGACTTTGTGTGGTTCTTCAATCAATTGTGCTTGGTGAAAGTCTACCCTGTATCCATCGTAGTAAAGTTCAGGTAGTCTAGATTCCCAGAATCCGTGCAAGCCTTTTTGATTAGTCAATTGACCATTGTAGTTGGATGTGGTATGCAAGGGGACATGCGCGTCGCCGATGTAATGTCCCAATTCTGCGCTTATTTGAAGAATTTTCTTTTTGTCTTTCGATACAAATGCCTCTGTGAGCTGAAATAATTTCTTTTGAACTTGCCAGGGTACGATTCCATGTGCGTGTAAACTGTCTATTTCAAATTGACAGATGGCTTGACTCCAAGTGGCGGGCATGGGACGAGGACTATGCGCATTGGGGTAGTAATGATCCAAATCGATGTAGTGACATTCTGCTTCGCCTTTGACGCTGTATCGGCGCTTGTCAGGATCTACACTGTGCTCGATCAAAAAGGATAAGTTCTTTTTGTAGAATGAAAATAGAGGGGAAGGCAATGTGTACACTGCCAATTCATTCAATTTCTTGTGGCCAAAAAATCCCCAATCGTCTTGGCATAAGCGGGATTCGGGTACAGTGAATCCAAGACTAAGAAGAAGTAAAACGGATAAGAGGTATCTACACATCGAGCTTTACGAGGGCTCCGTCCTTCAGAATGGGAATGCAAGGAACGGTATTCAGCGTAAGGCAATATTTGACGTCTTTTTGGATTTTTAAATGAATCAATCTTCTACGATGCGAAGAAGCGCGCAGAAAACTCCAAAGATTTTCTTTTGCACTATGAAACAAAAACTTGGCAGCGACAGTGCTGTCCTCAAGTGCCTGAAACTTTCGTGATTCGATGAGTTGATCAGCAATCGCACCGGCACAAATGGTGTCTTCTAAATTCACTTTGTCTTTCCAACCACTGGCAAGAATCAAAGTGTTTTTATTTTGCTCAATGAGCCAATTGCAGAGGAAATCCAAGTTGTTCAGACAACCAATCACAACCAATCCATCTTGTTTTGCAATCTCAATGGCTTTGGTTCCGTTGGTTGTGGTAAGCACCACAGTCTTGCCTTTCATGTCCTGATCGATATAGACGTAGGGCGAATTTCCAAAATCAAATCCTTCTACCACTTGTCCATCTCTTTCAGCGCCTACGGTATAACCATTCGATTTGTAATCAATGGCCTCTTCCAAGGTGGCTACTGGGATGATTTTCTCTACCCCATGGTGCAGCGCAGTGGTCATGGCACTCGTAGCGCGAAGTACATCAATCACGACAATGATGTCAAAGCCCCCGCGGTACAAACTGTACTGAGCGGGGGTATAACATACTTCAATTATTTTTTTCTCTTCCAATTTGGAATGATTAAGCGTTTTTGTAAAATGGCAATCCTGTTACGGATGCCTTGATTTGTTTGCCACGAATGACAACAAAAATTTCAGAACCTTCTTTGGATAATGCAGTTGGAACGTATCCCATACCTATGGCCTTAGAAAGAGAAGGAGACTGGGTTCCACTGGTTACAACACCAATGACATTTCCGCTGGCATCTGCAATTTCGTATCCGTGACGTGGAATGCCCTTGTCAATCATTTCAAATCCTACCAATTTGCGACTTAGTCCAGCTTCTTTTTGCGCTTTAAGATTTTCACTGTTGTTGAATGACTTTGCGAATTTGGTAATCCATCCCAATCCAGCTTCAAGTGGCGAAGTGGTGTCGTCGATGTCATTGCCATACAAACAAAATCCCATTTCCAATCTCAATGTATCGCGCGCGCCAAGTCCAATGGGTTGAATGCCAAATTCAGCTCCTGCTTCCATTACTGCATTCCACATTTTTTCGGCATCCTCATTTCTGAAATAAATCTCGCATCCACCAGCACCAGTATATCCTGTTGTTGATACGATGACATTGTCAATTCCGGCAAAAGTGCCACGCTGAACAGTGTAGTATTCCATATCCACAACATTCATGCTCGTTAGCTTTTGCATGGCCTTCAAAGCCAATGGACCTTGAACAGCCAACAAACTCATGTCTTCAGAAACATTGGTCATTTCAGCACCAATCGTTTCATTGAATTTCTGAATCCAATTCCAGTCCTTGTCGATGTTGGAAGCATTAACGACCAAGAAATATTCTTCTGGACCAAAACGGTATACCAAAAGGTCATCTACGATTCCGCCATCCAAATTGGGCAAGCAGCTGTATTGAACTTTTCCATCAAATAATTTGCTGGCATCGTTTGATGTTACCTGCTGAATCAAATCCAAAGCCTTTGGGCCTTTTACCCAAAACTCGCCCATGTGGCTAACATCAAATACACCCAAAGATTGACGCACGCAATGGTGCTCTTCAAGAAGGCCTTTGTATTGAACGGGCATGTTGTATCCTGCGAAGGGGACCATTTTAGCTCCCAACGCAATGTGCACTGAACTTAGTGCGGTATTTTTCAAATTCATTTCTGACATAGTGGCAAAGATATAGTGTGTTTAGTGATTCAATTCATGTTCTACATAATCCAAGATTTTATGCATCAAATGCACCCTGTCCTTTCCGCGTACATTGTGCGCGTGTCCTGGGTATGCAAAAAAGTCGATTGGGATATGGTTGGTTATGCAAGTCTTTAACAAACGCATATTGTGTTGCATGACAACCACGTCGTCGTCTGTTCCGTGTATCATCAACAATGGGCCTGCAAGGTTTTTCACGTACTGGTTCAAGTTGTTGTTTTGATATCCTTCTGGATTCTCAGTAGGAGTGTCCATGTAACGCTCGGTGTACATCACTTCATACAAGGTCCAATCCAAAACAGGTCCACCCGCAACGCCGCATTTGAAAACTCCTGGCTGGCGCATCATCATGGAAGTGGTCATGAATCCACCAAAACTCCAACCGTGAATCGCCATGCGCGCGTCGTCTACCCAAGGTTGTTTTCTCAACCATTCAACACCCGCCATTTGATCTTCCATCTCGGCAGATCCCAACTGACGATGAATGGCTTGCTCAAAGGATTTGCCGCGATTTGCGCTTCCACGTCCATCAATGGTGAAAACCAAATATCCTTTCTCAGCAAAGTAATTCATCCACAATGATGAGCCTTCCAAGTATCCACCATTCACCAATTGAACGTGGGGACCGTTGTACACATACACCAACACCGGATATTTTTTTGATGCATCAAAATCACTGGGTTTGATCAAACGATAATTCAAAGATGTACCATCGTGCCCGATGATTTTTCCGACTTCGGTCTGTCCTATTTTGTAATCGCTGAGTTTGTTATCTGCTACCAACAACTGCTGCTCGATTTTACCAGTTGATGTGCGAACCACCGCTTGATTGGGAACGCCAGAAGCATTGTACTGATCCAAGATATATTGACCATTGTAAGAAAAACTCATCTCGTGCAATCCATTTCCTGAAATCACATTCTGGATGCTGTAGTCTTTAAAATCACCAATGATGGCGCCTGTATGCATGGCATCGGATGTAGTTGTTCCGATGAAAACTTTCGTTGATTTTTCATCAAATCCCAATATGCTCAATTGCTCATATGGCGTTGACCATTCGCCTAGAATTGTACCATCAAGATTCACGTGCTGGTAATTGTGGAATCCACTTTTACCTTGATAAGTTCTCCAAAGAAATTCTGTCGGTTTGCCAGGGATAAAGAAGGGGGCTTGATCGGGTTCCAACCATTTGTTGTCTTTTTCTTCCAATATGGTTTTTACCAATGCGCCTGTTTGTGCATCGTACATCTGCAATCTCATCCAATCGGTTTTTCTATTCAACCAAGCCACCAAAACATGTTTGCTGTCTGGTACCCAAGCCACATTGGTGATGTAGAATTGATCGTTGTATTCACCGTTGACATCAGTGATCTTCATTTTTACTTTGGCCTTTTTGCCTTTTAAACCAATGTGATAAACCCACAAGCTGACTTTCTCACTGGTTGCGCCTGCCATGGGATAGCGAATCATATTTACTGTAGCTGGAACATTGTTGTAATTGGTCAATGGATATTGAGCAACTTGACTTTCGTCTTTCTCATAATAAGCCAAGTGAGCGCCATCCGGCGACCAGAATATTCCACCCGCAATGCCATATTCATTTCTCGAAACACTTTGTCCGCTCACCACTCCTTCTGAATTGTTGGTTACTGCAATGATCCTGTCAATGGATGGTTTGATGTACAAATTGTTGGACAATGTAAACGCCAATCTTCCAGAGCTTGCATGGAAATTGATGTTCTCAGGTTTTTGAATGGTTTTGATAGCCACGAGTTGTTGATTTTGAATACAATCCACTTTTCCAGCTTTCATGTTGTATTGATAATAGCTGCCTTCGTTTTCGAACCAAGCGCTATTGGAATCGGTCCAATGCAATTCTGGAAGTGATTTCAACTCTAGTGTAGCTGATTGGATATCCTTTGCCGTAAGCCAAACTTTTGCTTTGGATTCTGCATTCCCCTTGTATAGGGTATCGCCCTTTTGAAAAATGTACTCGTTGCTATTGGGCAACCATTGCAATCCCATGAGATGCTCGGGATAGAATTTCCCGAATTGCTGTCTAACGGCTTCTTCTAAACTTAAATTTTTCTGCGAAAAAGCAAATAGCTGAATGAGGCTCAAAACCCCTATGATTAAAATCTTCTTCATAAGGGGTAAAAATACATCCGAATTGACCTAGAATTCTTGAAAAGTATGGGTCATGATTTTTTTCATCTGCATGCTTTCCAAGACATCATGTGTTCGGATGATGGATGCACCATGCATGCAAGCAATAGTATGAGCGACCAATGAACCCGGGCCACATTGGTCGGCATTTGTTTCCGTTGCTTGCTGTATCATTTTTTTTCTCGATGCTCCTGCCAGTATGGGTCTGCCCAATGATTGCAACGAAGAGAGATTTTGAAGAATCTCAAAGTTGTGATTCAAAGTTTTTCCAAATCCAAATCCTGGGTCTATGGCAACAAAATGATTGTTTTCGAATACTACTAGTTTTTGAGAAAAGAATTGTAGAATTTCTTGGGTAACATCGCTATACTGCGGATTCACTTGCATATTGGCCAAGGTGCCTTGCATGTGCATGAGCACATAGGGAATCTTATTTTTTAATATCCATGGAAGTAGCTGTTCATCGATGCTCCCTGCAGATACATCGTTGATCAAATGAGCTCCCAACATCATGGCTTTTTCAGCGACGCTTTGGTGGTAGGTGTCGATAGACAAAAGCACATGAGGAAATTTGTGAAGGATACTTTTAATCAACGGTTCTATGCGCGTCCATTCTTCATCTGCATGGATTCTTTCAGAACCGGGACGGGTACTTTGTCCACCCACATCCAATATATCAACACCGTTGGCTACCCATTCTTCAATTTTCTCTTCGGTCAAATAATGCCATCTGCTGGCTGTGTGAAAGGAGTCGGGCGTAGCATTGATAATCCCCATAATGGCAGGGGAGTGTGAAGAGAAACAACGATTGTTGATTGTCCATTCGAAATTTTTATTGTCCATCTTTAAATCTCCTATAACTTTGGAAAGCGCTTCAAATATCGACAGTGGACAAGACAATTTTACAATACAATCAAATCATTTCTCAATGCCGAGAATTGTTTGCCAAGAAAACCCAAGACTATGGAACAGCTTGGCGCATTCTGAGAACCTCAAGTTTAACCGACCAAATCTTTATCAAAGCCCAACGCATTAGGACGTTGGAGCAGATCAAAGAAAGCAAAGTAGGTGAGGGGATTCACGATGAGTTTGTAGGCATCATCAATTATTCCATCATGGCATTGATTCAATTGGAATCCGCCCATGATGACAATACCGATTGGGGTGTCGAGCAAGCATTAACGGCTTACCAGAAGCAAGCGGACAATACCTTGGCTTTGATGATGAAAAAAAATCACGACTATGGCGAAGCTTGGCGTGACATGCGCGTCTCATCGTTCACGGATTTAATCTTGATGAAGTTGTTGCGCATCAAACAGATTGAGGACAATGCAGGAAAGACCATTGTGAGTGAGGGCATTGATAGTGGTTATCAGGATATTTTGAATTACGCTGTGTTTGCTTTGATACAAATGTCAGAGCAGAAGTAAAATGAAGAAAGCCGCTTACTCCATTTCAATTGTATTGGGTGTTTGCATTTTGGTCTTTTTTCTATTTCGCATCTCAGGTTCGGATCCCGTTCGCAATGTGCTCGGCGAGAACACCTCATCGGAGATGATTGAGAATACGCGGGTGAGATGGAATTTGGATTTGTCTACCACCGAACAATTGGGACTATTTCTCAATGATTTGAGTCCGATATCTTTTCACAGTGCTGTTGCTGAAAGTCGTTGGAAGTATCGAACTGAAGATTATACCGGAGTGATGTTGCCTTTTGGAACAATGGGTGTTGCATTGAAAGTTCCTTTCTTGGGGCGATCGTACATTTCAGACAAGTCTGTGAATGCATTGCTCGTCGATACCCTGCCAGGTACATTGTTGTTGGCTGTAGTGAGTATAGTGATGGCCATGATCATGGGTATTGTGTTGGGCGTTTATTCTGCGCGCCATGAGGGAAGCAAACGCGATAAATGGATTTTGACCTTGTCCTCATTGGGCATGTCAGCCCCATCATTTTTTGTCGCGGTTTTGATTTCGTGGTTGTTGGCCATCAAATGGGGTGCGTATACCCATTTGCCCATGAACGGAAGTTTGTTCAAGGTAGATCCTTGGCAGGGCAAGGTAATAGCATGGGAGAACATGGTTTTGCCCATTTTGACCTTGATGATACGACCCTTGGGCGTGATTGTTCAGTTGACACGAAATGCAATATTGGAAACCATGAGCATGGATTTCATTCGCACTGCCAGAGCCAAGGGTTTGTCAGAATCCACCATCATGTGGCGACATGCGTTGCCCAATTCGTTGAATCCAGTTTTAACCGCCATTTCCGGGTGGTTTGCTTCTTTGTTGGCAGGAGCGGTATTTGTGGAGTTTGTTTTTGGTTGGAAAGGATTGGGTCAATTGATGTTTCAAGCGATAGAGAAGCAAGATCTACCGGTGGTCATGGGCGGCGTGATTGTGATCTCTGTTTTTTTCGTGGTCATCTCATCAGGTATGGACAGGCTGTATGCCAAGTTAGATCCAAGGGTGCGGTTGTAAAAGAAAAGTATTCATTCTCATTATGTTTCTCATTCTCTTTCTCTTTCCAGTCATTGCGACCTTTGCGAAACCTTTGTGTCCTTTGCGTTAAATAATTTTTTGAACGCAAAGAGCGCCAAGTTCACGCAAAGAGCGCAGAGGAAATACAGTTCTCACAATAACGATGTTTCTCATTCTTGTCATTGCGACCTTTGCGACCTTTGCGAAACCTTTGTGTCCTTTGCGTTAAATAGTTTTTTGAACGCAAAGTGCGCCAAGTCCACGCAAAGAGCGCAAAAAATTAGAGCAACAAAAAACCCCATACAATATGGGGTTCTGAGTTTAAACTTTGGTAGCGAGAGAGGGGCACGATCCCTCGACCTCATGATTATGAATCATGCGCTCTAACCAGCTGAGCTACCTCGCCAAAGCGGGTGCAAAGATAACAATGTGACAAGAAAAAAAAAATATTCCTTAAAATTTTATTCGGGTACGCTGTATGCCTCGACGGCTGCGACCAACATAATTGGAACTCTTGGTGACAATCACCAATCCCGCAGAGTGATGAAAGTAATTGCTTCCTGCAATGGGCATTCTAGCATCTATTCCCATTTTCCCTTGAGATTCAATATTCAAACCCAATCGATTCCTAACAAACCAAAGGGTAAATCCTCCTCCAAAATTAAAATTGATGGAATGCTTATAAACCGTCTGTGAACGATTGGTATATCCCAATCCTACAATGGGATAAATATTGAATCCCATGTTGCTGATGGCATTCAAAAAGGAATTGCCACGGGGTACGTACAACTTATCAAAGTAACTGCTGGCCAAATTGATTTGGTAGCGCACATTTAAATCCGTATTGAAAAAAGTGCCAGGTGCAATATAACGCTCACGGTAAACCAATGGACTCATCTTTAAATAACTGAGACCCAAATCAATTTTGAATTTATCTTGAATTGTTTTTCCAACAACAATGCGCGAAGGGATGTACGACTTGGACCAACTAGAAAGCGTAAACAATCCTTTATAGGTGTTTCGATCATCATCTATGGCATGGGACTGCAACTTAATGGTAGTAGGGCGTGTAAGGAATTCCATAAAGCCCGATTGACCATTACTTGACATGCTCAGATGAAAAAGAATCATGAGTACGGCAAGTCGAAAATATTGTCTTTTAAGGGCCAAGTTGCTGATTTATATGTGACAAATATAAAGAATTTTCTTAGAATCCCGCGATAAATGAGAATATCAGCGTACTTTCGCGGCGAATTTCGAATTATGCAAAAAATCAGAAACATCGCGATTATCGCACACGTTGACCATGGTAAAACCACTTTGGTGGACAAAATGCTATTGGCTGGAAAGCTTTTTAAAGAGCACGAAACATCAGAAGAATTGGTTTTGGATAACAACGATATCGAGCGCGAGCGTGGTATTACTATTTTGGCCAAAAACGTTTCTATTCCCTACAAAGGATACAAGATCAACATCATTGATACTCCAGGTCACAGTGACTTCGGTGGTGAGGTTGAACGTGTATTGAATATGGCGGAAGGTGCGTTGCTATTGGTAGACGCCTTTGAAGGGGCGATGCCACAAACTCGTTTTGTATTGCAAAAAGCTTTACAAATGGGGTTGAAGCCAATTGTAGTTATCAATAAAGTTGACAAAGAAAACTGTACACCTGAAGAAGTACACGAGCAAGTATTTGACTTGATGTTCAACTTGGGTGCAAACGAAGATCAATTGGATTTCCCAGTAGTTTATGGTTCTGCCAAAAACAATTGGATGGGATTGGATTGGAAAACACCAACTGGTACCATCGAGCCTTTGTTGGACATGGTAATCGACAAAATTCCAGCACCAATTAGCCGCGAAGGTATTCCGCAAATGTTGGTTACTTCTTTGGATTACTCAACATATACGGGTCGTATGGCCATCGGAAAATTACACCGTGGTGAGTTGAAGGCGGGTATGAATGTCTCCTTGGTAAAAAGAGATGGCGCCATCACCAAAGGTCGTATCAAAGAATTGTATGTATTTGAAGGTCTTGGAAAGCGCAAGGTAGAATCTGTAGTTTCAGGTGATATCTGTGCGATCAATGGAATTGAGAATTTTGAGATTGGTGACACGTTCACAGATTTCGAGAATCCAGAAGCATTGCCAAGCATCTCTGTGGATGAGCCAACAATGAGTATGTTGTTCACCATCAACGATTCCCCATTCTTTGGTAAAGAAGGTAAGTTTGTAACGAGCCGTCACATCAAGGAGCGTTTGGAAAAAGAGTTGGAAAAGAATTTGGCATTGCGTGTTCAAGACACAGACAAAGCGGATCGTTTCAATGTATTCGGTCGTGGTGTACTTCACTTGTCTGTATTGATTGAAACCATGCGTCGTGAAGGATATGAATTGCAAATTGGTCAGCCTCGCGTAATCTTGAAAACAGTAGATGGCGTGAAAATGGAACCAGTGGAAGAGTTGACCATCGACTTGCCATCAGATATGGCGGGTACAGCAATCGAGTCTGTTTCTAAGCGTAAGGGTGAAATGAAAAACATGGAACCAAAAGGTGATAGAACAGTTATCGAATTTGAAATTCCATCTCGCGGTATCATTGGTTTGAGAAGCTATTTGTTGACTGCAACACAAGGTGAGGCAATCATGAACCACCGTTTCAAAGAATACCAGCCGATGAAGGATGAAATTCCAGGTCGTTTGAACGGTTCTTTGATTTGTATGGAGACTGGAAATGCTGTGGCATATAGTATCAGTAACTTGCAGGACAGAGGTAAATTCTTTGTTGAAGCAATGGAAGAAGTATACGAAGGTCAGGTTATTGGAGAGCATTCTCGTGACAATGACTTGGTTGTAAACGTTACTAAAACAAAGCAGTTGACCAACATGCGTGCTTCTGGTACGGATGCTAAAACCGTAATGGCTCCTCCTATCAAGTTTACTTTGGAAGAGGCATTGGAATACATCGGACCAGATGAATATGTAGAGGTTACACCAAAGTCTATTCGTTTGAGAAAGGTATACTTGAATGAAAACGACAGAAAGCGTTACGGAAAAGATTTGGGTAAATATTAATTGACCTGATACAATTGAAAAGGGTAGCATTTGCTACCCTTTTTTATTGCTCCATTTCAAATATCTCCGGTTTAAATCCTCTTGAACTCTTTTACAACGTCTGCGCCAAGGTCCTTCTACCAATTCTTTGGCTTCTTCGATAATTTCCCAACATTCGGGAATCATTTCTGGGAATTTCTTTCCGCCAAACTCTATTACATTCAGGGCAGCGTAACGGACTGCAGCTTCGACATCAATTTCAAACATCCAATCTTTGGCGCGATCGAACAAAAGCCCAAACAACTCGTGCTCTTCAGGCTTTAACTGCATAAGAACTTTGAGTAATTCTCTTTTCGTAGCTGCGCTCAGGGGTTTGTGAATGAGCGCCATCATCAATGGATCTTGGTACTGTTGAATAAATGCGCACTCGCATTCCATTGCCGCTTTGTATATGATCCATGCGGCTTTGTCCGCAGTCTTGTCCTTGGTTTGAATGCAGTATTGAAAGACGGCTTCAAAATAATTTTGATCATCAGCAGCAATTTGGCCATAAAGAAGGGCGTCCTTGACGCCCATTCCTTTTTTTAAAATCTCTTCGGAAAATTTACTTTCCATTTTTCTTGGTATTCTTTTTTACAGGAACGGCTTGATGACCACCTTCGTCTTCATAATCTGTACTCTTCATGCCTTCCGTATTGAGCTCCTTGCCATCTATCAAATGTCCCAAGAACTTGTCAATTTGCTCAGCACCGATGCTCTTGGCGATGATCTTCATGTCTTGGTCCATGAGGTAAACTTTGGGAGTAGATGTTACATCCCATGTAGTTCTATAATTCAAACTCAACAATGAAGTTTTTCCTTCTTGAATCAATTTGGTGGCCATCTCATTGGTCATGATTTCTTTGGTGTCACTGACGTTGATCCAATCCAAGTTTTTCTCTTTCACAAATTTCACCCAGCCTTCATTTTCCAATTCATTTCCCACCGCATATACGACAAAGCCTTTGTCTTTCCATTTGTGGTAGACATCCAAGATCAATGGAATCTCTTTTTTACAATGTCCACAAGTACTTTCCCAAATCACGAGTAAGGTGTATTTGCCTCTGTTCTTGTGCATCGATATCCATTTGGTTTCAGATGTATCGGGTAAAATGATGTCGGGTGCGATAGAGCCGCAGAGACAATTTCTCTTTTTGTCCGCAGCTTCTTTCATGTCTTTCAAACTTTTCTCACTGCTCCAAGTCGCTCGGCCCGATGTGTAATAGGTGTCTACCAAATTCACAAACAACTTGTCCATACACATGACATTCGAAGTTTCAGATAGGTAAGTAGCTTGATGCGTTACGTATTTGAAAAGATCAGGATTGTTTTCTACACGCTTGATCAACGCATTGACCTCAGTGATCATGGTGTCCGGAATTTGAGGCAATACTTTGGTCAAGTAGGTTTCCAAAATGCGATGGAACTGCTGATCACGCACCATTCGGGGATCAGTCAAATCGGTATTGTCCCAATAGTGCTTTCTAAAATACAAGTACTGCCACAATTGTTTTTTGTCGCTGGATAAGGAGTCTGGAGCATCGATGGGTTTGACATCGATGGCCATTTTCAAATATTTGCAGAACAAATTGTTGGGGTCAGAATTGATCAATTCCCATTGATAGGCAGTTACCTCTTCATTCAATTTTTCCAATTCAGTGCGGCAAGATTTTTTTTCTTCTTCGCTTTTTAAACTATCTGCTAAACATTGATCCAGTGGGGTTCGCACTTTCAGTTTTTGATTGATGACTTTGATGAATTCAAAAAACTTTTTATTCGTCTCTGACTTCACAACAACAATCTTGGTAGGATCCGCATCGGCTGTGCAAGCGAATTCTATATCCTCTTCAACAGCCATAAATTCGAAATAGCGAGGTCCTGGCATCACCAATGCATACTTGCCACACTCTTCATAGGGCTTGCCTTTGAATTCAAATCGTCCTTTGCTATCGACACGAGCGGTATCGTTGTAGTACAATTGTTTGCCATAGTAATTGGCCAAATAAATCGTAGTGTCCTTTAATCCTTCGATATGCCCATAGATCTTGTGCTTGACTTTGGGTTTCGGACCAGCTGTGTTTTTATTTTGGGCAAACGCTCCTGCGACTCCCAAGCAAAGAAACAATAGTGCAAATAGTTTTTTCATTGACTCTAATTTATTGAATGGGTATTTTGAAATGAATAGCTTAACTAATTTTTAAATTTTTTTGAGAGACTCAGAGATGGCAAAAGCAATCGAAGGTCCTTCATAAATGAATCCCGTATACACTTGAACCAAATCAGCACCGGCCTCCAAAGCCAATTGTGCATCATGTCCATTGAATATACCGCCAACGCCTATGATGGCCAAATTGGGATTGCTTTTGCGAATAATTGAAATCACTTCCAACGCTCTTTTTTGTGCCGGTTTTCCACTAAGTCCCCCAGCGCCGATATTTTCTACTTCTTGTTTGGAAGTTGACAACGTACTTCGGTCAATGGTTGTATTGCAAGCGATAATTCCAGCGACTTGGCTTTGCGATACAACATCGATGACATCCAGCAAAGATTCATTGGTGAGGTCGGGTGCAATTTTTAAAAAGATGGGCTTCGCATTTTTCTTTTGCAAATCATGATTTTGCAAAGAAGATAAGATTTGAAGCAAAGGACCTTTCTCTTGTAATGCCCGTAAATTGGGGGTGTTGGGAGAACTTACGTTAACCACAAAATAATCCACGCAATCGTGTAGTGCTTCAAAACAGATCAAATAATCTTTGAACGCATCTTCATTTTCCGTCCATTTGTTTTTTCCAATATTGCCTCCAACGACAACATCGGATTTGCGGGATTTTAATTGTCGGACAAGGGTTTCAACTCCATCATTGTTAAAGCCCATTCTGTTGATTAGGGCTTCGTCTTGAGGCAAACGGAACAGACGAGGTTTGTCATTTCCGGGTTGGGATTTGGGCGTAATGGTACCTACTTCGATGTGACCAAATCCGAGCAACGCCAGCTCATCTATCCATTTCCCATTTTTATCAAATCCAGCAGCCAAGCCAACTCGATTGGGGAATGTTATTCCAGCAACTGTGACGGGTTGTTCATGCTTTTTTGATTTCGCCTTATAGTAGGCCTTCACTCCTGGAATGCGCGTTGCCATTGTCCACAAGGACATGGCTTTGTAATGAGCATCTTCAGGGTTCCAACGAAAAAAGAAAGGTTTAATTATCTTTTTGTACAACATTCTATCGAACCAATTTTTTGTATTTGATGCGGGTAGGACCTACATCACCTTTTCTCATTTTCTTATTTTCCTCGTATTCAGAAAAAGTGCCTTCGAAGAAATAAACTTCCGAATCACCTTCAAATGCCAGGATGTGCGTACAGATGCGATCCAAGAACCAGCGGTCATGGGAAATAACAACGGCGCATCCTGCAAAACTTTCGATACCTTCTTCCAATGCGCGGAGCGTATTAACGTCAATGTCATTGGTAGGCTCATCGAGTAGAAGAACATTGGCTTCTGTTTTCAATGTCATGGCCAAATGAAGTCGGTTTCTTTCTCCACCAGACAAAACCCCACATTTCTTTTGCTGATCGGCACCAGCAAAATTGAATTTGCTGCAATAGGCTCTCGAGTTAATGGTGGTGCCACCAATCTGAATAACCTCGTTGCCTCCTGAGATAACTTCGTAAACGGATTTTTCCAAATCAATTTCCTTGTGACGTTGGTCAACATATCCGATCTGAACGGTTTCTCCGATTTTAATGGTACCAGCATCGGCTTGCTCTTCGTTCATGATCATTCTGAACAAAGTGGTTTTACCGGCACCGTTAGGACCAATGATTCCGACAATGCCCGCAGGTGGTAATTTGAAAGATAAATTCTCAATCAATATTTTGTCTTCAAAGGCTTTGGAAACACCAGTAAACTCAATGACTTCATTACCCAATCGAGGACCGTTGGGGATGGGGATTTCAAGATTCACTTCTTTTTCACCCTCACCTGCAGACATCATTTTATCGTAGTTCTGCAAACGCGCCTTGTTTTTGGCATGACGTCCTTTGGGATTCATACGGACCCACTCCAATTCTCGTTCAAGCACCTTGCGGCGTTTGCTCTCTTGTTTTTCTTCTTGCGCCAATCGTTTGGTCTTTTGATCCAACCATCCTGTATAGTTTCCTTCCCATGGAATGCCTTCACCGCGATCCAATTCCAAGATCCATCCGGCCACATTATCCAAGAAGTAACGGTCGTGGGTTACGGCCAATACAGTTCCAGGGTATTGTTGCAAATGTTGCTCGAGCCAAAGCACTGATTCAGCATCCAAGTGGTTGGTGGGCTCATCGAGTAACAATACATCGGGCTGTTGTAACAAAAGTCTACACAACGCAACGCGTCTTCTTTCACCACCAGAAAGTTTATCAATTTTGGCATCTTCGGGTGGGCAGCGCAATGCGTCCATGGCAATGGCCAATTTGGTGTCCAAATCCCATCCACCCAATGCTTCAATTTTATCTTGAACAGCAGCTTGACGATTCATCAAACTGTCCATCTTATCAGGATCATTCAATACAGCCTCATCCATGAATTGCGCATTGATTTCTTCGTATTCTTTCAGCGCATCTGTGATCGGCTTCACACCTTCTTCAACAATTTCTCTGACTGTTTTTGTCTCGTCAAGTTGAGGTTCCTGTGGCAAGTAGCCAACAGAGTATCCGGGAGACCAAACGACATCACCTTGGTAGCTTTTGTCCAAACCCGCTATGATCTTCATAACAGTTGATTTACCTGCGCCATTTAAACCGATGATACCAATTTTGGCACCGTAATAAAAGCTTAAATAAATGTCTTTGATGATGTGTTTTCCAGTTGGCGTATGCTTATTTACGCCCACCATCGAGAAAATAATTTTCTTATCCATGGAAGTCCTTTTAATTCTTACCGCAAATATACGTTTTGTAAGCCCTATCTTTGCGCCATGAGTTATACAGTAGCCATTATAGGACGACCCAATGTGGGAAAGTCAACTTTATTCAATCGATTGACTGAAACCCAAGAGGCTATCGTTGACCCTACATCAGGGGTGACGCGTGATCGCAAGTACGGAACAGCCTCTTGGAGAGGAAAAGAATTTATTATTATTGATACAGGTGGAATGGTGTCCGATTCAACCGATGAGTTTGAAAAGGACATCAATAACCAGGTGCGCATGGCAGTGGAGGAAGCAGATTCTGTTTTCTTTATGGTGGATGTGCGCGACGGATTATCAGAATGGGATGAGGCAGTGGGAGACATGTTGCGCAGAATCGATAAGCCCGTTTTTGTGGTTTGCAACAAGGTTGATACCAGTGACAAAGAGGTTTTGACGCATGAGTTTTGGGCTTTGGGAATGACAGAGAAATTGTATTCGCTTAGCGCCAATAACGGATATGGCACGGGAGAGTTGTTGGATGATTTGTACGACGTTATGCCCAAGATAGAGGAGAAGGAAGAAACAACTTTACCTCGAATTGCCATTGTAGGTCGCCCCAATGTTGGTAAATCGACCTTCATCAATACTTTGATGGGACAAAATCGTTCCATCGTTTCGGATGTGGCAGGCACCACGCGTGATTCAGTGGATACATATTTCAATGCTTTTGGCAAGGAGATGATGTTGGTGGATACCGCGGGTTTGAGAAAGAGAAAGCAAATTGAAGGGGATATCGAGTATTATTCCTCAATACGTACTTTGAAGGCCATCCGTAGTGCTGATGTCTGCATGTTGCTTATTGATGCGGTGGAGGGTATTACAGTTCAGGACTTGGCTATTTTTCATGAAATTGATGAAGCCAACAAAGGCGTGGTGATATTGGTAAACAAATGGGATTTGGTAGAGAAGGATCACAAGAGTGTTCAGGTGATGACAGATGAGATTAAAAAGCGTCTATCACCATTTACCGATGTGCCTATTTTCTTTACATCTAACGTGACCAAGCAACGATTGCTTAAAGCATTGGAGATGGCTTTGGAAGTGTTCGATAACAGATTCCAGCGCGTTTCAACTTCTAAATTAAACGACATCTTATTGCCATTGATTCAGGCTTATCCACCGCCCATTTACAAAGGGAAGGAAGTGAAGATCAAGTTTGTTACCCAATTGCCGACCAAATCGCCTGCGATAGCATTTTTCTGTAATACACCTCAGAACGTTAAGTTACCATATCAGCGCTTTTTAGAAAACAAGATCAGGGAGCATTTCAACTTTACCGGCGTTCCGATTCGTTTGTATTTCAGACAGAAATAATACCTTTTTTGTGGTATTGTAGTTTGTAGTCAAACCATCGACATTTGTATCATGACGGACGTGAAATTGTCGGAAATCGCATTGGGGCAAACCAGAATCATCAAGCAGGTGACTTCAGGTTTCTTGGCCGCTAAAATGGCCGATTTGGGATTGTATCAAGGCAATTCAGTATCAGTCATTTTCAAAGCGCCTTTGGGTGATCCTTTGGCCGTTTCTGTGGGTGGTACTGTTGTATCTTTGCGACTGGATGAAGCGGAGTGGATTACACTGGAGTCATGAATAAAGAAATTTCTAAAGTTGCCATAGTAGGAAACCCCAATACGGGGAAATCTACTGTTTTCAATTGGTTGACAGGGCTCAATCAAAAAGTAGGCAATTTTCCAGGAGTGACAGTAGATCGTAAATCGGGTTCGCTTCAACTAGAGGGAAGAAATGTAGAGGTGATTGATTTACCTGGGACATATTCCATTTTTCCAAGGTCTGAAGAAGAAAGGGTGGTGCGTGATTTACTTCTGAATACAAATGATCACGATTTTCCTGATTTGGTGATTTTTGTTGCCGATCAAACACAATGGGAGAGGAATTTGTTGTTGTTTACGCAGTTGTATGATTTGCGTATTCCCATGATTTTGGTTCAAACCATGGTGGACATGGAAGCCAAGTGGGAAATGGATAACCATCCCATTTGGAAAGATAGATTGATTCCTTTGATCAAGATCAATGGGCGCACGGGTAAAGGGATTGACGAATTACGCAATGCAATTGTCAATTTTAAAGATGCCGTTGATTCCAGAAATAGCATCGTCGAAGGTGATTTGCTGCAATTGCAAGACTCGCCTGAATTGCAGATAGAGAATACCAAAAAACGATATCAGTGGATCAAAGAAAACTTCCCCCTAAAGGCAGTGAATAAAATCCAAGCTAAGCAAAGTCAAGTTTCCAAGTGGGATGCCATTTTGGTCCATCCCGTATGGGGATATGCGATTTTTGCGGCTGTTCTCTTTGTTATATTTCAATTTATTTTTCAATTTGCGTCTTTGCCCATGGACGCCATTGATGGTTCTTTTGTGCAGCTTAGTCAATGGGTAAAGGAACTTTTGCCGGCAGGAACGTTCACCAATTTGATTTCAGAGGGAGTCATCCCGGGAATAGGTGGAGTGGTGACATTTGTGCCTCAAATTGCGCTGTTGTTTTTCTTCCTGTCCATTTTAGAGGAGACAGGATACATGTCTAGGGTTGTGTTTATCATGGATAAGTTGGTTCGTCCATTTGGTCTGAATGGAAAGTCTGTTGTGCCATTGATGTCCAGTGTTGCATGTGCAATTCCTGGAATAATGTCGGCCAGAACCATATCCAATGGTAGAGATCGTTTGATTACCATTCTTGTTGCACCATTGATGAGTTGCAGTGCGAGAATTCCAGTATACACGCTTTTGATTTCGTTGGTTGTACCGAATCAATTGGTGGGAGGATGGCTAGACTTAAAAGGTTTGGTTTTGTTTGCGATGTATGCCTTGGGATTGTTCGCAGCCTTGTTCATGTCCGTTGTTTTTAAATGGATTTTAAAGACCAAGGAGCAAGGTTTTATGGTCATGGAAATTCCAACCCTCAAGTCGCCTATGATGCGACAAGTGGGATTGACCGTTTGGGAGAAGGTTCGGGTTTTTGTTTGGGATGCAGGAAAAGTGATTGTAGCGTTAAGTGTGATTTTGTGGGCACTGGCAAGTTATGGTCCTTCAGATAGACGAGAACGGGCCATTGCATCGATTACTTTGCCAACCGTTTCAACGGATAGCACCATGCAAGTGTATCAGGCAGAGGTGAACGCAGTGGCATTGGAGAATTCATACATCGGAATTTTGGGGAAAGGCATTGAGCCTGTGATTCAACCTTTGGGATTTGATTGGAAAATCGGAATTTCTATCATTACCTCTTTTGCAGCTCGCGAAGTATTTGTAGGGTCGATGGCCACGATTTACAGTGTCGGAGATGACTTTGAAGACAATACCAGATTGTTGGATAAAATGAAACGCGATATCAATTCATCAACAGGTAAGCCCACTTTTACCTTGGCTTCGGGAATGTCATTGATGGTTTTCTATGTCTTTGCCATGCAATGCTTGGCAACGTTTGCGGTAGTACAGCGAGAAACGGCCTCTTGGAAATGGCCTACAATACAAGTGCTTTATATGGCAGCATTGGCTTATGTTGGCGCTTGGTTAACCTTTATATGTTTGTCATGATACAAGACGCATTAACCTGGATAGCTATTTTTGGGGCCTTGTCTTATTTGATAGTATCACAATACCAACATTTTCAGCAGAGCAAAAAAAAATGCACGGGCTGTGCCGTGCATAAAATCTATTTTGATGCAAAGAAGAATTAGATACTGTTCAGCATTTTCTGAACTTCTTTGATATCCTTCTTCAAATATCCTTTGGTATCATATTTCTTGGCTTCTGCCAAATGCATCATGGCTTCACGTTTCTTTCTTTTGTTGGCAGCCAATACAGATAGGTTAAGATAAACAGCAGCCTTGTCATGATCCATTCTTAAACCAAATTGCAATGCTGTTCTCAAATGCTTTTCGCTTTGTGCCATGCTTTGGTTTTGCATATCGGTTGTGGCCAATAAAAAGTGGTAATATCCTTTTTGATTATTCCATAATTTGTTGGGATTGATTTTGGCCAACCAGGTTTTTGCCTTTTCTAAATTTTGACGTTGGATGTAATAAAAAACAACGATCAATCTCGTGCTTCTGAAACAAACCAATACCAAAACAGCCGTAACCAAAGTCATGAAAATCCCCATTCCCCAACGGCCGTCAATAAAAGTCATTACGGTATAAGCAAGTGAAAGTGCTGCGATGATAATTTTAATAATTCTTGTGTCCATGTTATTTTTTTCTGACACAAAAGTAACAATAATGAACCAAAGGTTTTCAATAACTCGGTGAATAACTCTGTTGAAATGTCATCTGTGAGGTTTCGAAATAACCTTTGAACGCGTGTCTATTTTTGAGAAAACCTAATGGTAACAAAAAAGTAAAGCCGATGTTACAACTTTTTGGAAAGAAAAAACTAAACACAGAGCGTGTTGCACATCACTTGGTGAATGCCATTTTGAATAGTGTAGATGAAGGATTTGAGAGTATTGCAGAGTATATCGCTTACTGTCCGGAGTTTGTTACAACCCCTCCCATCAGCAAAGCAGATAGCGGAAAGTTCTTGATGATTGTTATTGCTGGTAATTTCAGTGTATTGCCTCGTTTCTTTACCAATGGTCAAGATCAAGAGATTATTACAGAAGCTGTAAAGAAATTAGCTCCTGTTTTTGACTTGTCAGAAGGACAATTTAATGCTGTGGTTGGTGAATACAAAGAGATGATGTCTCGTGTGAACGCACCATCTAAGAATACGCTTTATGCTATGTCCAAAGGTGTATTTCACAAGTATAACTTGAATGAGTATCAACAAGATTATTTCAAGATGATGCAGACTCCCAATCCGTTGTTCTTAAAGAAAATGGATGAGATTATGTCTAACTTCTTGTTCAATTGGGAGAGCTTCAATGATAAATTTAAAGTAGTCTCTCAAGCTGTTGCTTAACTTCGGATTTAATTGGTTAGTAGATAAAAAAAAGAGGGCCTAGGCCCTCTTTTTTATTTCGATGAATGCAAGAGTCCACACATGTGATACAGGAGGCGTGCCCCTACATTGCCATTCCAATCATCATCGCCAGGTGCCACTTCGACTAGATCAAAACCAATCAAGTGTTTGGTCTCAGCTGCGCGATTCAATAAATATAATGCTTGGGCATAACCAAGCCCGCCAGGAACTGGAGTTCCTGTATTGGGGCACAATGTTGCATCAAGTCCATCAATGTCAAAACTGATAACAATCTTTTCAGGTAGCAAAGCAACAATCTCGTCGCAGATGCTTTTCCAATTCTCACCTTCGAAAGTTTTGGATTGAAGAGAGAAGTCCGTAAATACTTTCACGCGCTCTCCCTGAGAATCAACCACCTCTTGTTCTTGAGCACAAAAATCTCGGATGCCCACTTGAACAAGTTTATTGATGTTTTCAATTTGCAAGGCGTTGTACATTACTGAAGCATGGCTGTACTGAAAACCTTCATATGCAATGCGCAAATCCATGTGTGCGTCAATATGTAGAATTCCGAAATGTGCGTGCTCTTTGGCCAATGCTCGATAGTAGCCAAGTGGAGTAGAATGATCGCCACCAACTACAGCTACTTTTTTACCCTTCGACTTCCAATGGTGAACACGACCCTCCACCCATTGATTCATTTTTTCGCATGCAGCATTAACTTCCATTAGTAATTTTTGTGCCTCTTCGTTATCTTCTACAACAACTCCTTCTTCATGCAAAGCAATGATTTTTTCTGCTTTGGGGCGCATCTCTGCACTGAGCGTTTGAAGTTCCTCGGGTATGCCATCCATCCCTATTCCATCTTTCCACAAGTGAGGGAATTGAGGATGGTGCAAATCCACTTGAAAGCTCGCTTCAAAAATATGTGCTGGTCCATCTGCAGCGCCACTTCCATAACTTACAGTAACTTCCCATGGCACAGGGATCAGAATAATTTCGCAATCTTCATTGGAAAATGGTAGGCCATAAATATTGGCATCTTTTAATCCCGCACTATTTGGATCAAAATTGTCGATGATTTCTTGTTTGGTCATATTATAAATTCTGGTAGTTCGTTATTTCGATTCCATAGCCATTAAGTGCAGTGCGCTTAATGGGGTGGTTGGTTATCAAATTCATTTTTCTGATACCAAGGGCGCGGATAATCTGGGCACCTGTTCCATAATCGCGATCATCCATCGGAATCTTTTCATCTGATGCTGAATGCGCATGCATGTAAACCAGTGCTCCTTTTCCTTGGCTACTAATTTTTTTCAACCCTTGACCGAGATTGGAGTTTTCACCATTCTGAATCCAATCCAACAAATCTTGATCGGTTTTTCCACTGTGCACCCGAACAGCTACCTCTTCATTTTCACTCCAACTACCCAATACAAAAGCAAAGTGTTTTTCTTGGGTAATGGATTGTGTAAATGTGAGGTGAACAAATGCACCGAATGGATTATTGAAAATGTTTCGATGGGTCTCAATAACCAATCTCTCTGATTGCATGCGGTATGCAATCAAATCTTCAATGGAAATAATTTTAAGGTTGTGTTTTTTAGCAATTTCTAAAAGCTGAGGCAAACGAGCCATGGTACCATCCTCATTCATAATTTCTACGAGAACTCCTGCGGGCTCTAGTCCTGCAAGTCGCGCCAAATCAATGGTTGCCTCAGTATGTCCGGGGCGTCTCAAAACACCTTCTGGTTTGGCAATGAGCGGAAAAATATGCCCGGGTCTAGCCAAATCGCGAGGTTGTGTATCCTTGGAGATAAGTGCTTGAACGGTTTTGGCGCGGTCATGCGCACTTATACCGGTTGTACATCCATGTCCCAACAAATCTACAGATACAGTAAAGGCCGTTTTATTGGGATCCGTATTGTGAGTAACCATCAAGGGCAAGTCCAATTCTTTGCAACGCTCAGGTGTCAATGCGGCGCATATCAGACCACGACCTTCTTTGGACATGAAATTGATGACTTCAGGTGTGACGTTTTTTGCAGCCGTAATAAAGTCGCCTTCATTTTCTCGATCCTCATTATCTACAACGATTACCACTTTCCCAGCTTTGATATCGGCAATGGCCTCTTCAATGGAGTGTAAAATCGACTCTTTGCTTGAATTACTCATGCCACAAAGTTACAGCCTTTATTACCTTTACAGCACGAAATCATTATGAATACAATCGTTGATCAAATCAAATTGGCGTTGAAAGATGCCGGACAAAGTCTTTATCAAGTAGACATCCCAGAAAGTGCTATACAATTTCAGGCAACCCGCAAGGAATTTGAAGGCGACATCACGTTGGTGGTATTTCCACTGACCAAATTGACACAATCCAAACCCGAAGAGTTGGGTTTGCGCTTGGGAGAGTTTATTCAAAGCGCAGTTCATGATGTGACAGGTTTTAATGTCGTCAAGGGATTTTTGAATTTGGTTTTTAGTGACGCGTATTGGTTAGGCAATTTGAATGAAATGATGACTCAATCGAATTGGGGTTTTTCAATACCAGATTCAAAGCCACGGATGATGGTAGAGTATTCTTCGCCCAATACCAACAAGCCGCTGCATTTGGGGCATCTTAGAAATAATTTTTTAGGTTATTCCGTTGCGCAAATTTTAAAGGCCAACGGACACAAGGTGACGAAAGTTCAAATCATCAATGATCGCGGTATACACATTTGCAAGAGCATGTATGCTTGGATGCACGCAGGCAAGAATGAAACGCCTGAATCAACTGGAATGAAGGGCGATAAACTCGTCGGTAAATATTACGTTGAGTTTGATGCGATGTATAAGAATGAAATTCGCGAGATGATGGCGAATGGAGCGACAGAGGAAGATGCCAAGCAAAATGCGCCTTCCATGAAAGCAGCGCAAGAGATGCTCAGGGCGTGGGAGAATGGTGATGAAGAAGTAGTGGCATTGTGGAAGAAAATGAACAGTTGGGTGTACGATGGTTTTGAAGCTACCTACAAAAGAATGGGTGTAGATTTTGATCAATTGTATTTTGAAAGCGAGACCTATTTGAAAGGAAGAGATGAAGTTTTAAAGGGCCTAGAGAAAGGTGTATTTTATAGAAAAGACGACGGCAGTGTTTGGATTGATTTGACAGAAGAAGGGTTAGATGAGAAAGCGGTTTTACGCAGAGATGGAACGGCCATGTATGTGACACAAGATATTGGAACCGCGATTATTCGTTTTGAAGATTATCCCGATACCGTATCGCAGATTTACACTGTAGGAAATGAGCAAGAGTATCACTTTAAAGTCTTGTTCAAGATTTTGAAGAAGTTGGGTTGGACACAATCCGATGCCTGTTATCATCTAAGTTACGGAATGGTCGAGCTTCCCGAAGGAAAAATGAAAAGTAGGGAAGGTACAGTTGTGGACGCAGATGATTTAATGGAGTCTATGGCTGCGGAATCTAGAATTGTAGCTGATGAGCAAGGGAAACTTGCAGATTTGAATGAAGAGGAAAAGACGGAAGTTTACAATGTCATCGGCATGTCAGCCTTGAAGTATTTCTTGCTTCGTGTAGATCCCAAAAAGAATATGATGTTCAATCCGCAAGAGAGTATTGACTTCAATGGCAACACAGGTCCTTTCATTCAGTATGGATACGTGCGTACTCAAGCAGTGTTGCGAAAGGCAGGGGAGTGGAGTAAATTGGATGTAGGAGGATTGGAATTGAACGTGTATGAAAAGAATTTGATTCAATTGTTGTTCTCATATCCGCAGGTGATGGCCCAAGCTGGATCGCAATTTGACCCATCTATTGTTGCGGCATTCTCATATGAATTGACCAAGACATTTAATTCGTTCTACCAACAATGTGGCATATTGAAAGAAGAAGATGAAGTGCGCAAATCCTTGCGTTTGCAATTGACATCTTTAACTGGACAGTGCATTGCCTCGAGCATGTCCTTGTTGGGTGTTTCTATGCCCGTCAGAATGTAAAAGAGATAATATCCAATAAAAAGGGCGACCCAATGGAGTCGCCCTTTTTTATGAGTTCGATAATTTTTATCGCGCAATGGTAATGGTTCCTACAATTTCTTTTCGCTCTCCAGTAGATTTAGAGCGAATGGTAGCATTCCAATTGTAAACGCCATTGGGGACATAATAAGCTCCATCAGCGGCGTTACCTTGCCAAGCTTCGTATGGATCTGTAGTTTGGAATACGATAGATCCCCAACGATCAAATATGGTAAGAATGAAATTCTTTTCATCAATGTCATTGGAAACAAATTGAATCGCATCATTGATGTTGTCTCCATTCGGAGTGAATCCAGTTGGGATATAAAATAAGAAAGGCTCGATAACATGAACTTCGCCGGTAGCAATATCAATACATCCGTTAACATCTACAACTTGCAATTGAACGGTATAGTCACCACCAACACCAAGAGGGAAAGTATGAACGGGTTCATATTCGATAGAATATTCTTCGTTGCCATTTAAATCAAAAGTCCAATTGTAATCGGCAATGTTACCTTCACTCATGTTGTTAAAATGGAAGGTTGGCTCAAATGAGTCAACTTCATCTTCCTGTGTCATCCAGCCAGCGGTCGGTGGAGCAAATGAGGTTAAATAATTATTGAAAGTTGAATCGTATTGACATCCCAAGTCATCAATCAACAACACGGTAACATGGTAAGTTCCTGGGTTATCAAAAGTTTGGTTGATGTTGACCATGTTGTCGTAGCCATCACCGTTGCTGATATCCCAGTGATTTAGATTGTATAGTGTTGGATCTGTTTCAAGCTCCAATGCAAGTGGGTCTGGCCAACAGGCTTGTTGAGGTGTTGCGGAAATTTCTACAGGTACTTTCGGACGAACTGTAAGATTGAAACAGTTTGAAGCAACATCATTACATGCATCGGTAGCGTCTACACAAAACTGACCACTACTTGCTGGATCATATCCCAAAACATCTTCTGTAAAACCAATTGGATTTCCTTCGAAACTCCAAGTGTAGCTCACAGGTGCTAATCCGCCATTGGTGGTAAGAACCTCGGCGTCGATGGGGTCATACCAGCAAATTTCTGTATCGCCAGTAGTTGTAATGGTAACAGGTGTACTTTCTTGAATGGTTACCGTAGCAGAGAGCGAACATCCACCAGAAACCACCGTGTGTGTATACACTCCAGGCGTGCTGGTTGTTGGACTGAATGTAAGGTCAGTTGATAGTTCGCCTGCGTTATCTCCGAACTGAGACCCGTCAGGCAAGGTCCATACACCAACGTTTTGAACGGGATTACCATCCAACAAATCAAATACATTGTATGTGGTATTGTCGTTGTAGCAATAGACGGGTGGAGTTGTGCTAATTCCGGGGTCTCCCAAGGGATTTACTTGCACAGTTACAGTAGCTGTACTAGCGCAACCAGGGTGTCCTGCTGGATATCCAGTTACAGTGAAAGTAGTGGTCTGGTTGATGGTGTTCACGGTAGGATCAATGATGAATGCATCATCAAGATTTGCCGATGGCGACCATTCCCAATCGTAATCGGGTCCTTGTGAAGAAAGTGTTGTTCCAGTAGCAGGATCGAACATATTCACCACAAATGGTAGATTGTAGTTCACCGAACCATCACTCTCCATGTAAACTGTCAAACAGCCGGATGGATCTGTGGATGTTACGGTTATAGGTGAGGCAATTTGAAAAGGTAAACCTGAGGTTGATCCTTGCCCCCAGTTGAATAGGTTGTTTGGGCCTGCGGGTAGGTTAGTGGGCAATGGAGTTCCCAAATTGACAGAACCGTTGTAAATACCGACAGCATCAAATCCCATTTCAATTTGTCCGGAGATTTGAACGGACACTTGATATCCCGATCCTGCAGGCGGACATAGAACGTCGGTATACAAAACGTTGTTGTCGTACGTTCCATTGCCATCGTTGTCCCCGAGGACACCATCTGAACATACTGGACAAATTGGAATTCCGTCAAACCATGCTTGCAACTGAACAGGAGCACAATCGTATTGAATCACGTCTGGAACAGCGATTACTGGTATGGGATCGTAGAACTCTACAAAAATAGTTGTGTCGTTTTCACATCCAAAAGAGTTGATTACGTGATAAGTGAAACCATATGTTCCAGCCGCAGGCGGATCGATCTCTAAAACATCACTGTTGGTCGTTGCATCAATCAAATTAGAAAGCAAAGGGTCAACAGTCCAGTATGAACTGTCAGAGTCGATACCAATACTTGGAGTGAAAGTGGTAATGCCTGGAAACAATGCAGGATTCAAGTTCAATCCCCATTGGAAGATATAACCGTTATCAGCAGCTAAGTTATCCAATACACTGATGGTCCATGAACCATTCAATGGGCAGCCTACCAAATCGCATAAATTGCCAGTTGCGGCATAAGTTCCAGGAGCAAGAGCATTTGCACTTGGATTTCCGACACCTTGTACGATATTTCCTCCAGCAACACCTGCAGTGAACGCACCGTTCCAAGTTGGGTTGGGTGTGTTGGGTGCCCAAGTGTAATTGTATCCAATTCCAGGATTCGTAGCAGAAACACCATCATCGATGGCTTCTCCTAAATAAGTGCCACCACCACCACTGGGGTACGTAACCAAATCAACGACTGTTCCGTTGGGGCAAGTAATGGTCATAGATACATCTCCTGCATACGAGTGCTCCATGTTTACGAAAATTCCATACAAATCATCGCAGTCGGTTAATGTTGCTGCGGGATCAAAGAAGTCATAAGTAATTGAATTGGAATAAGAGAAACCGGCTCCATCTGCTAAATATGATTCACCAGAAACAACTTGCGGTGGTAAGGAAGTCCATTGTATACTTTCGAAAGCACCTTCAATTTGCAAATCATCGCCCAAGCATGTAATTGCGGGTGCATTCTCTGAAAGTTGAGTAAATACAGGGATTGTAGAAACCCATACGCTTAGCGGCTCGAGATTTAAATTTTGACATCCGTTGTTATCTGTAACAATCAAAGTAACCAAATGCTCTCCAGGAACTGTAAAGTCGTGAGAAGCATTGGGACCAGAAGTATTGTCGATGGTGCCATCGTCAAAATTCCATTCGTATTCTACCAAATTAAATCCAGGTTGCGCAAATGATGCTGAGCCATTGAAAGTCACCGTCTCACCGATACATACATTGATGTGTGGATTGTCGATTGGGTCAAGAATTGCTTCACCCACTATGGATGAAACGGAAGTTGGATTCGCGCAAGGTGTGGTACAGCTTATTGCAGCTTCAAAACCAGGAGAAGTTGTATTGACAGGTCCATTATCGGTGAATTGTAAAGTAAGACAACCGGAGGTGTTGTTGACAGTTCCAGTAACTTGATACCCTTGAAGTTGAGTTCCAGTGTAAGACCCCAATGTTGTTGCGCCAATACTGTTACCATCATAAATAGCCAAGTAATCTGAGTTGCTTCCATTGGCGTTGGTTTGTAACGCAAAAGCAGAGAAATCCAATTGAATCACATCTCCTGGGGTGTCGGGACAAATCACCATGGTGTAGTCACCACCGGTATAGGGCCCACCACCGCCGTCGTCAGTTAAAATCTCTGAACAAGTGTTCAATGGGGTGTTGGATATGGGAACTTGGGAGAATGCTAAAACGGGTCCCAAGCCCAAAGCCAAAAGTGTAAGTTTTAAATTCATTGCTTTAGTAGTAAATACGATACTTATAACAGACAAATATACAAAACGAAGAGTTGCATTTCGTAACGAAATTATTCAAAAAAAAAGGGAGCCGTAGCTCCACTTTCTTTTCTATCTAGGTTTTGGTTAAGGTCTCAGTAATATGGCGCCGCTGTAATATTTGTCCTCGCCTGTTTTTTCGTTGTGAACGATTGCAATCCAAGGGTATTGTTTGTTGATTTCCAATGAGCGGCCTTTGCTATCCATCCCGTTCCAAGCGCGTTTTGGTGATTTGGTTTCAAAGATTTTTTTGCCGTTGTCGTAAATACTTAAAACGAAATTTCCTTTCATCGCAATTAAACCTTGTGGCATAAACTCTTGTCCGACAAATATGCTGCTTGGGGCATTAAGGTTGTAATCTGAGTTGACATCTAAATACTTGATTTTGGTGTCACGGCAACCATTTTCATGAATGGCGGTGATTTGAATAGCGTGTTTTCCAGCTTGAGAAAATGATTTCATCGGTGAATCACCTTCCAAGTGTAAGCCATCATCAAAGGTCCATGTTGTCTGGTGGCTACGTTGACTTAAATTTTCAATTTGTATGGTAGGAACTTCATTTGGACCATTAACAAACTTCCAATCAAATTCGGCATCAGGCGTGGTGAGAATCGTGATTGTCTCACTCATATTCATTGTATTAATTTGAGCACTTTTGTGACCAGATAAAGACAATGATACCACATAAGTTCCTGGCTTTAGGTATCGATGTTTGGGGTCTCTTTCATTGGAAAAACTACCATCACCAAAATTCCACAAAAAGCTCACGTCCTCGGGAGCAGAAGGGGGATTGAAAGATATTTCGGCACCTACACAATTGGTTCTGGTGCCCCCTGGTTTAAACTCATCTGATTGTGATGAATGATCATTTTTCAATGGGGCATTCAATAGCAATTTTTCATCAGAAGGTTTAGGAGAATTTACATCATTATTACTGGCAAGTGCGTCGCTTTTAATTGATGTATTTTCTCTGGAAATATTGGACTCTGTTGAAGAAGAACCTGTAGCCGTATTTTCAGCTAATGACGAGTTGGAATTATCGGGTTTTTCTGAATTTGCATCGTTCTTTTCAATTTTGCTTTCTACTGCGCTTACTGATTCATTTTTTTGATTGAAGTACAATACGGTAGAGCCAATACCGATACCAACCATGATTACAGCTGCACCAATGGTTTTGAATAATTTAGAGGAAGTAAGAGCCGCTGTTGTAGCGGATGTAGCTATACCTTCAGCGATCCCTTGCCACACACCTGGACTTACCGGAAGTTCGTGGTCCTTAAAGGCTCCTCTTAATTTTTTTTCAAATTTATTTTCGCTCATTTCTTCAAATAGTATCGAGTAAAATTCGTTGTAAGTTCTTTTTTGCTTTAAAGTAATTGCTTTTGGATGTGCCTACACCAATACCTAGTTTGTCAGCTACTTCTTGGTGCGAATACTCTTCAAATGCGATTAAGTTAAAAACGGTTCTGTACACGGGAGTCAATTTCTCCATCGCAAGAAGTACTTGCTCAGGAGTAAAATCAAAATCCACGTCGTCGTTTTCAAGATCATCCGTTTTTTCATTGGGGATAGCATGTTCATCTGTTGAAACCCATCGGATACCTTTGTTTTTGCGCAAAGTGTCCAGACAGAGATTGACAAACATTCTCCTCAGCCACCCTTCAAAGGCACCGTTGCCTTTGAATTGATGAATCTGTTGAAAAGCTTTGATGAACCCTTCTTGCAAAAGATCTTCAGCGTCTTCCCTCGATTTCAAATAACGTACACAAACCACCATCATTCTGCCAGCGAACATTTTGTAGACGAGTTCTTGAGACCGCAAATCACCATGGATGCAGCCCATTACCAATTCGTTTATAATGATCGATTCAGGCACTCAACTAAAGTAATGACGTTTTTGTTCGGTTGGGTTGCCCCTGAGCAGAAAAAAAAGTTTTACTTTTGTCTGGATGTCTCAAAAAAGGGTAGTTGTTGGTTTGTCTGGTGGTGTTGATTCTAGCGTTTCAGCGGCTTTGTTGTTGGAACAGGGTTATGAGGTTATCGGCGTATTCATGCGCAATTGGCATGATGAATCTGTCGTGATCAACCAGGAGTGCCCATGGATAGATGATTCCAATGATGCCATGCTTGTTGCTGAACATTTGGGAATTCCTTTTCAAGTTTTGGATTTGAGTGGCGAGTACAAAAAGCGCATTGTCGAGTACATGTTTGAAGAATACAAAAATGGATTTACCCCCAATCCAGATGTATTGTGCAATAGAGAAATTAAGTTTGATGTATTTTTAAAAGCCGCTGAGCAATTGGGTGCCGATTTTGTGGCGACAGGGCATTACTGCAGGAAGCATTGGAATGAGGCCGATCAAGTTTTTGAGTTGGTAGAGGGTGCTGATTCCAACAAGGATCAGAGTTATTTTCTTTGTCAGATTTCTCAAGAGCAACTGGCCAAAGCCATCTTCCCAATAGGCCATCTGCAGAAGTCGCAAGTTAGAGAGCTAGCCGAAAAATATGATTTGCCTACCGCTCAAAAGAAAGACTCACAAGGACTCTGTTTTGTAGGTAAAGTAAAGTTGCCCGTTTTTCTGCAGCAACAATTGTCCCCCAAAGAGGGCAATGTTATTTACATTACAGAAGAAGAATATACGCGCGTTGCAGGTGATAGGGTGATGTCAGCATGGAATTGGGATAAGGCTCAAGAGTTAGCTCAAATGCCAAGCTGGAAGGAGATGAAAGGTCGTTGGATTGGAAAGCACCAAGGTGCGCATTACTATACCATTGGGCAGCGAAAAGGATTGCAAATTGGTGGTTTCAAGGAGCCGCTCTTTATTCTTCATACCGACACCGAAACCAATACCGTTTATGTTGGTGAAGGAGAAAACCATATTGCGCTCTATCAAAGTGTGGTATTTGTTCCTGCAGAGCATATTCATTTTTTGCAACCATACAATCCATTGGAAAAGAAATTCAAAGCACGTATTCGTTACAGACAGACTTTGGAAGAGGTGGAATTACATAACAATGAAAATGGCTATTATTTCTTTTTTCAACAACCCCAACGCGCCATTGCACCAGGGCAATTTATAGCTTGTTACAAGTCTTCTGGAGGTTTTGATACTTTGACTATGCACTTGTTGGGAAGTGGCAGGATGTCCATGCGTTAAAAACTAAACTGTTAAAAAACAGTGGTTTAAACTTTTTAGCGCAGATTCCGAATATTTTAGCATCATGATGAAAAAATATTTTCTCGTTATTTTGCTTCTTTCCATTTTTGGTGGAGTTAAAATTTCAGCTCAAAATCAGCCTTGTGGCGACTCTCTCCATTTTATGCAATTCAACTTGACCACGGGGTCATGGGGAAGTGAAATGTCATGGACATTATTGAATGATGCCAACATTCCGATTAATGGTGGAGGCCCTTATGGTAACAATCAGGCATTCACTCTTACGCAATGTGTACCTGCGGGTTGCTATACGATGCACTTGCATGATTCGTTTGGTGATGGATGGAACGGTGGTACAATGCAGGTTATATTAGATGGCCAAAGTGTATTCTCCGGGACGCTCGCGACAGGTTCAGATTTGGTTTTTACAATTGCTGTCGATGCAATGGGATGCCAAAGCTCTTTACCTGTTGGTTGTATGGATCCATCAGCTTCTAATTTTAACCCGTCAGCTCAAATGAGTGACGGATCATGTACCTATCTGGGTTGTACAGATCCTTATGCAATGAACTACAATGCTTCGGCCAACCAAAACGACAGTTCATGCGTGTATTGTAATGCTGGCGTTTATGCTCATTTGTATATATGCGCTTTCTCAAATGGAAATCAAATCAATTTGAGCATTCTTGACAGCAACGGTGTATCCATCTTCAATTCACCTATCTTGAATAACGGAGCGATTTACAATACCAATATTTGTTTGGATAGCAACATGTGCTACTCAGCTGTTATGACCAACAACGCGGGTCTTACAGGATGGAACAACGGATATTTTTGGGTTACTGTAGGAGGGAATCAAGTCATCAACCAATCTTTGGATGCAACGTCAACACTCGAGGAAGTCAATTTCAGTATGTTTGGTGCTTGTAACGTAGAAGTGATACCGGGATGTACAGATGCATGGGCAATCAATTACAATTCTCAAGCGACATGGAATGACAACTCTTGTATCTATCCGATTTATGGTTGTATGGATATGAACGCATTGAACTACAGTGCGCAAGCTACGGTTAGCTCCAATTGTATCTACCCCAGCATTTGCGGAAATTTAAATTTGATTTATTTGGAATCCAATTCAGTGAGCCCCAATTCATCTGATTACTACACCATCACTGATGAGAATAGCAACATGATGGGTTATGTATATCCTGGAGAAACCAGTTATGCATGTGTCAATGATGGTTGTTTCTTTATACAATACAATACATGGGACGCAAATCCTGTGATAGATACAGTTTTGGTTCATGTAAACAACAATCAAGTATACACTTACACTTCCAATCAATTGTTGTTTAGTGTAAATACTTTCTGTGTGAATGACTCTACTGGCTTTAATGTTTCAGGTTGTATGGATCCCAATGCGATGAATTACAACTCCATGGCTACGCAGAGCGATAACTCATGTGTTTTTGCATCCGATTGCCCCAATGGATTTTCCTATATCCAGGGATCTACAGGATTATGGGGAAATGAAATGTCTTTTGAAGTATTGAATTCAGCAGGTGAAGTTGTATACGCTTTTGAAGGAAGTACTTCTAATACTCCCTTCATGGAGTATGCATGTTTGACTCCTGATTGTTATACTGTTGAAATGTCCGATAGCTGGGGAGATGGATGGAATGGTGGATATATCTATTTGGCTGAAACAGCAGGTTCAGGATTTTATCAAGGTGTTTTGAACTGGGGAAACGCAGGTAATGGAAGCTTCAGTGTAGGAGGTATGTGTGTTGAGGAGATGTGGGGATGTACGGATCCCAACGCTATGAATTACGCATCATGGGCAACACAAGATGACGGATCTTGTATCTACAACGACAATGATACAATCAATTGGAATCCAGGAATGGCTTTGAATACCAATTGGGAAGTTAAGTTATTTCCAAATCCAAGCAATGATTTGGTGTGGTTGAACGTTTCTGGATTGAGTCAAAATGAATGGGCCAAGTATCAAGTGTATTCAGCTGATGGTAGACTAATCAGTGAAAAAGCATTCAATACAAATGGAAATTCAACTTTCACTATTGATGGTTTGGATAACGAAACAGGAATTTTCTTTGTCAAAGTTATCATTCAAAATGAAACAAAGTTGACAAGGGTTATCAAGTTGTAACATTGGACCATGGGTTCAAAAAAAGGAGGGCAATTGCTCTCCTTTTTTTTTGAATAAGAATTATCTTGCACGATATAAATCAAGTAAGAATGAAACATCAGATTTTTAAACCAGGGCTATTGGTTTTATTTGCTTTGGTTGCCTCTTGGACAAACGCACAAGTAAGCCAGGGTGGTGAACCCTTCCAATGGGAAGATAAACGGGTTGCTGAGGGAATGTCCTTTGCGGAAATGCCTTCAATTAATCTAGCGCAATTGCAACAAGAAGATGCTATTGTGGATCAAGTGAAGTCGGCTCCTTATCGATTTGGTGTTGAATTTGACGTTGAATACAACACCCAAAATTCAGGTTCATGGAGTTTCTATCAAGAACAAGACATGGCGGTTTGGACTTTGGGAGTAAAATGTGCCGGTGCTAGAACCATGAATTTTGTTTTCTCAAAGTATCATTTGATTAAGGGAGCCTCTTTGTTTTTATGGACTGCAAATCGTGACGAGTTTATTGGCTCATTTAATGAGAAAAATAATTCTGAGGCCAATGTTTTGGGGACAACAATTTTGCACAGTGATGAAGTAGTGATAGAGTTGCAAGTACCTATAAGTAGAATGCACGAAGTACAATTGGAGTTGGGGCAAATTGTTCATGGTTATCGTCCAGTATTGCTAAGTCATTTTGATGACGATATCGAACAGCGTGGCCCATATGGAACGTCAGGGAATTGTAACAACAATGTGAATTGTGCGGTAGGCGCTGATTGGCAAGTAGAGAAGCGTGCTGTGGCCATGATTCTATCAGGAGGCTCTGCTCTGTGCACAGGCTCATTGGTGAACAATACAGCCAACGATGGTACGCCTTATTTTTTGACAGCCAATCACTGCTATGGCAATAATGTTGGATCTTGGGTTTTTGTTTTCAATCATGAAACGGCAGGTTGCACAGGAACTACTGGTCCTACCAATCAAACGGTTTCTGGCTCTGTTTTACGAGCCAGAAATGCAGGTTCCGACTTTTGTTTGTTAGAATTGAATTCTGTTCCACCTGCAACTTACAATGTGCAATATGCGGGATGGGATGCGACAGATGTAGCTTCTGTCACCAATGCTGTAGGTATTCATCATCCGTCTGGAGATTTGAAGAAAATTAGTTTCGAGAATGAAGCTGTACCTCAAGGAAATTGGGCTGGTGCTCAAACTTGGGATGTCCAACAATGGGATGATGGCATTACCGAAGGGGGGTCGTCTGGAAGTCCATTATTTGATCAAAATCATAGAATAATTGGACAGTTATATGGGGGGTTGTCAGCATGCTCAGGGAATAATGAAAATGGAGAAGGCGATTCTTATGGAAGGTTTGGTGTTTCTTGGGATGCCGGGGCTACCGCTGCTACTCGTTTGAAAGAATGGTTGGATCCAGGAAATTCTGGAGTATTGGTGTTGGATGGTTATCCTGATGGTTTTGTTTCAGCAGCTCTAGATGCAAATGCGTCTTCAATTGGAAATGTTCCGGCATCAACTTGTAATGCTTCAATCACTCCTACGGTTACCATATTGAATCAAGGCTCTTCTGATTTGACTAGCGTGACCATTCAATATCAATGGAACAATGGAACGGCACAAACGCAGGCTTGGTCGGGTTTGTTATCACAAGGTCAATCTGCATTGGTTACGCTGCCTGCACAAGGTTTAAATTCAGGGACCAACACGTTGGTCGTGACTTTGCTTAATCCCAACAATGGAACTGACGAAAATTTAAATAACAATTCATTGACTTCTTCGGTCAATTACATCAACGCAGGAGCTGCAACAGGATTGCCCTACAGCAATAGCTTATCAAATTCTGCTTTTCCTTATGCTGGATGGCAGTTGAATAACAATGATGCGGGCATAACTTGGGCGCAGACTACTGTTACCAATGGTGGAGGTGTATTGAAATATGATTGTTACAATTATGACGTACAGGGTGAGGTAGATGAATTTGTTACTACACCTTTTGCTATAAATAGCAATTCAGTTTCACTCAATTTTAAAGTGGCGCACGTGAGATACAACAACCAATATTCCGATCAACTTCAAGTGGCTGTCTCAACTTCTTGTGAGGGCCCATGGGAAATTTTGTATGATAAAGCTGGCGCAACATTGGCTACTGCTGCCAACAGCACCCAAGATTATACAAGTCCTGCAGCAGCAGATTGGAGAACAGAGTGTATCGATTTAAGCAATCGATTTGGACAAAATATATTCGTCAAGTTTATTGCTACAAATGGATATGGCAACAATATTTATGTTGATGATATTGCCATAAATGAGGTTGATTGTAACGGCGGTACTCAAGTATCCCAACTTCAAATGGATAATGTTTTGAGTATATACCCCAATCCTACCCAAGGAATAGCTTATTTGGAAATTCCTTCATCTTTTGGAAACAATGTTCAGATTCAAGTACTGAATAATTTGGGACAAATCATTGGGGTTCAAAAGTCAAATGGTATGGGTCGTATTCAATTGAACACAGAAGGTCTTTCTGAAGGTTTATATTTGGTTCGCGTGGTTGGAGAAAGTTCAGCTGATACATTGCCATTGATCATCAAACATTGATCAACTACATTGTGAATAAAAAGGCCTTCTTTGAGGGCCTTTTTTTTTAATGCGCCCTAGTGAATGGGTAAATTTGCAACAATGGAATCTAATTGGGTCTGGATAGAAAAAGAGTATGGCTTCTTCCCGTTATGGGCATGGTTCGTATTGTGTGGAATCTGTTTTTTTTGGTTGGTTCAACTGTTTTATTTCATTCGCTACTTTGCTCCGCTTGGAAAAATCAAAGCGGATGAGAAGGCATTGAAGCAACCTGGCGTAAGTGTTATTGTATGTGCCAGAAACGAGGAAGACAATTTGATGATCAATGTTCCCAGATTGATGGAGCAAGATTATCCCAACTTTGAGTTGATTGTAGTAAACGACTCTAGCTATGATGATACCGCTGATATCCTTAAAGCGCTATCCATCAATTACCCCAAAATGCATGTGATTCACATTGATGAAGACAAGCAGAACATGCAAGGCAAAAAGTTTGCACTTACATTGGGTATCAAAGCAGCTAAGAATGACATTGTTGTATTAACGGATGCGGATTGTTATCCACGTTCACAAGATTGGTTGTCATCAATTGTATCCAAATACAAAGATGGCAAGCAGATCGTATTGGGTTACTCGCCATTTAAAAAGCAATTGGGTTGGTTGAATAAATTGGCTCGATTTGATAATGTTTGGGTGGGAATGCAGTATCTCGGCATGGCCAAGGCTGGTTTGCCTTACATGGGAGTCGGAAGAAATTTAAGTTATTATACCGACTTGTTTTTTAAAGTCGGCGGTTTCAAAAGCCATTACAGCCTGACTAGTGGTGATGACGATTTGTTGATCAATCAGATTGCAACCAAATCAAACTGTGTGGTTGCCTATGACAAAGATTCTCAAACAATTTCACCGGCCAAGAAAACGATGTCGGATTGGAAGATTCAAAAGAGAAGGCATTTTACCACATCACCCATGTATCGCCCATCGGATAAACGCAGACTCGCTTTGTTGCCTTTTTCTTGGTTTGCTTTGCATGCATTTGTTTTGACATGGTTGATTTTAATGCCACATTTCTGGTATATCGCAGGTGTATTATTGATTCGCTGGGCGATATTGGTGGGTGTGACTTATCGATTCTCCAAAGCCTCCGATCAAAGCAAAGATGTTGCTTGGTTGGCTCCGATTTTGGAAGTTCAGTTGAACTTTCTGCATGTCGTTTTGTACATGAGTAATTTGATTAGAAAACCTCAAAAATGGAGTTGATCAATCACCTTTCATCCAAAGCGCAGGAAGATTTTCATTTGGTACAGAAAGCCAAAGAAAAGGACCAGCAGGCTTTTGCAAAATTGATGTCGCGCTATCGTGAGTCTTTGTACTACACCATTTTTAAAATGGTACAGAATACGGAAGATGCTGAGGATTTAACCATTGAGTCTTTCAGTAAGGCCTTTGCTCGACTGGATTCATATACACCTCAATTTGCGTTTTCAACTTGGCTATTTAAAATCGCATCCAATCATTGTATTGATTTTTTAAGAAAGAAAAGAATCAAAGCCATTTCTATTCATCAAACAGGAAGGGGAGAGGATGGTGATCAATATGAGATTCCGATCAAGGATGACCAATTGAATCCAGAGCAGCAGATGCAAAGGAATCAAAGCATCACCAACGTGCGTGCAGTTGTGGATCAATTGAAACCGCATTACAAGCGAATGATTGAATTGCGATATTTTGAGGAGAAGTCATACGAAGAGATTGCCGAAGAAATGAATCTGCCGTTGGGTACTGTTAAAGCGCAATTGTTTAGAGCCAAAGATTTATTACAAGAATTGTTGGGAGGTGCCAAATAATGAAAGATAGTTTTATTCAGCAAGTCAACAAGATTCTACCCAATTTGGATGAGAGTCAATTGAATCAGTTGATTGCGACCAAAGAGTTATATGAAATTTGGAACCAACAAATCAATGTCATTTCAAGAAAGGACATGGATTCGTTCTATATACACCATGTATTGCATAGTTTGTCTTTGGTGACATTATTAAAATTTCAGCCAGGCTCTCGAATTCTTGATTTGGGCACGGGAGGAGGTTTTCCAGGTATTCCATTGGCAATCGTTTTTCCGGAGGTTCACTTTCATTTGGTTGATTCCATTGGAAAGAAGATCAAAGTAGTCAATGAAGTTTCAGCTGCGTTGGGATTGAAAAATGTCACTACGCAACATGCACGTGTAGAGGAGGTAAAGGGACAGTTTGATTTTGTCGTGAGCAGAGCGGTGGCTCCTCTTGCAGAATTATTAAGCTGGACCAAGGGTAAATATTCAGGGGCTCAAAAAAATGCCTTGCCCAATGGTTTGATTTGTTTAAAGGGTGGAGATCTCAGAGAAGAGATCAAGGCTGTATCCTCATCGCATATCGTAGAACAGTATTCAATTTCTGATACTTTTCAGCTTGAATTTTTTGAGACCAAAAAAATAATCTACGCCGTTAAACGCTAGTTTGGAATTAACTGCATAAGCAGGTATAACAATCCAGCTGCAGCCATGTTTACCAAAAAACCTATTCGAAACATTTCCTTTGATTTAACAAAGCCGCTGCTGTATGCAATCGCATTGGGCGGAGTGCTCATGGGGAACATAAAGTCGCAACTCGCAGCCAAACCTACAGGAAGAGCGAGCAACCAAGGATTGACATTTAAGTCAATTGCGATTTGACCAACAATCGGAATAAAAACAGCAATCATAGCCAAGTTGCTCATCAAGGCAGTGAGTAGGATGCTGACCAAAATGATGGAAATTTGAAAATAAAAAGAGTCCGGAGATACGCCACTGAAAAGGCCTCCAACCCAGTCCATCCATCCTGCAGCCTTACATCCAGCGGCCATGGTTAGGCCTCCTCCAAACATCAATAAAATGCCCCAAGGCAAGCGTTCTGTATCACGCCACTCGAGTAAAGCATTTTCTTTGAATGGAATAAAAAGGCAAATACTAGCAAGCAAAGCGATAAAGGTATCATTGAACCAATTTCCCAAAACAGATGAAATAGGTTGCTGAAAAATCCACAATGATGCAGTTAATAGAAAGATTGTCATTGTTGCTTTTTGCTCAAAGCTTAAGGGTGTGAGTTTTCGGTCAATCCAATGTGTGGTATGTATTTTTTCTTCCTGATGCTTTTTAATATTTCGATTCAAAATGAGGTAAGTGATAATCAATAGAAGAATACTAAAAGGTGTGCCCCATATCATCCAATCAAAAAAACTAACTTCCTTGTTGAATTGCGATTCTAGAATTCCTGCAAGGGCTGCATTGGGCGGAGATCCAAGTATCGTAGCCATACCTCCAATGCTAGCGGAATAGGCAATTCCCAAAACCAATGAGCGCGAGAAAAAATGATTCTCTTGGCTTGAACTATTTGTGATGCCAATGGCAAGGGGCATCATCATAATGGCGGTGGCGGTGTTGGAAATCCACATGCTAATCAAATAGGTGGCGCACATGAATCCCAACAATATGGCTTGAGGACTGTGTCCGACTTTGGATAAAATGAAAATTGAAAGTCGTTCATGCAGTTTCCATTTCTCAAATGAAAGGGATAGCAAGAAGCCGCCTAGAAAAAGAAAAACAAATCGATCGCTGTATTCCTTGTAACACTCGTGAATTGGAAGTATTCCAGTACTGCTTAAAATGAGTATAGGCAGGAGTGCTGTTATGGCCATTGGAATTGCCTCTGAAAGCCACCAGGTGAGCATCCATGTTACCATGCCTGCTGTTATGCTCATGGGTAATCCAAATGTCAAGTATAACATTCCGGCTACCAATGCCCCCAAAAAAGGTCCAGATAGGATGATGAGCAATTTGAAATTCATGCCGCAAGTTATTTGAAACTCCGTTATTTTAGCTACATGAATCTAAGAAGTTGTGCAGTTCTTGCGCTGATGGGGATGCTTCCCCATTTGGGTTTTTCTCAAAACGAAAAAATGGAATGGTTTGGAGATGCCAAACTGGGGATTTTTATTCATTGGGGAATTTATGCGGTTGATGGAACAGACGAGTCATGGGCTTTTTACAACAAGAAAGTTCCTTACCCCGTGTACATGAGTCAGCTCAACAGGTGGAAAGCCGAGAATTATCATCCAGAGGATTGGGCCAAGTTGATCAAATCAAGTGGTGCCCAATATACCGTTCTAACGAGTAAGCATCATGATGGTGTTGCATTGTGGGACACCAAGGCGGTTCCAGAAAAATCAGATCGAAAAAGTTTGCCATTGTCCGCGGCCAAGAGATCTCCAGCCAAGAGAGATTTATTTACGCCTTTTGCAAAGGCTGTCAGAGCTGAAGGATTGAAGTTGGGCGTCTATTACTCAATATTGGATTGGTCACATCCTGATTACCCCGGGTTTACAAAAGATAGTACGCGATATCAAATTAAAAATGACCCGGAACGTTGGGAGAGATTTTGTCGATACAATGAGCAACAGTTGACGGAGCTTATGGTTGAACAGAATCCTGATCTTTGGTGGTTTGATGGCGGATGGGAGCACTCTGCTGCGGAATGGAGAGCAGAGCAATTGGGCACTATGTTGCGCAAACACAATGAAGCAGTGATCATCAATGCGCGACTACCCGAGCAAGGAGATTATGACACTCCAGAGCAAAATTTTCCGGTATTGCGTCCCAAGGAGAAATATTGGGAGTTGTGTTTAACAACAAACAACAATTGGGGTTTTCAATTCAAGGACAATAACTGGAAAACCTCTCAAGAGATCATAACCATATTTGCAGACGTCATTGCCAATGGCGGTAATTTGTTATTGGATATTGGACCTATGGCGGACGGCACCATCCCTCCGCAACAAGTTCAAATTTTACAAGACCTTGGTCGTTGGACCTCAAAGCACAACGAAGCTATTTTTGGAACTGTAGGAGGAATAGGCCCTGGTCATTTTTATGGACCATCTACACTTTCCAAAGATTCCACATCGCTCTATCTATTTTTACCTGCGCATGCTTCTGGAGATGTTCATGTCAGAGGATTGAAGAGTGATGTAGAATCCATCGAGGTGTTGGGAGCCAACACACAAGTGGGCAGTCACGTTGTCGGAAAAATTTCTTGGAGTGATAAGCCGGGTTTGTTGTTTATCGATTTACCCAAGGATCAGGCATGGCAAGATCCGATTATGTCCGTGATAAAGATCAAATTGAAAGGCAAGTTGAAATTGTACCAAGGTTCGGGAGGTTTGTAATGTATACCATCGATGCATATGTAGAGGAACACATGTCTGTTGTGCCTCAGATTTTATCGGATTTGGAGAAGGAAACTTGGCAGAAAGTAATCAATCCCAGGATGTGCTCAGGAGGATATCAAGGAAGGGTACTTAGCGCAATTTCGAAGATGATAAGTCCCAAAAGAATTTTGGAGTTGGGTACTTACACGGGTTACAGTGCCATCTGTTTGTCGGAGGGACTTCAAGAAGGAGGTTATTTGACATCATTGGATATCAATGATGAACTGAGTTGGATTCACGAGAAGTATTTGTCCAAATTACCGATAGAGGTGAAGTATGGCGATGCACATAAACAATTGAAAGAATTGGATTTAAGTGATGTGGATTTGGTTTTTGTCGACTCCGACAAGGCAGGTTATTTGAATTATTGTATGGTCCTGGAGTCTAAGTTGAAAAAAGGGACTTGGGTTTTGTGGGACAACGTCCTTTGGAATGGAAAAGTTTTGGAAGAAACTGACGCCAAAGACAAGGATACAGAAGTATTGAAAAAACTCAATCTTCACCTGGCGCAATCACCAAATTGGGAAGTCGTGATTTTACCCATCCGAGATGGATTAACACTATCAAGGAAAATGTAATACTTTGCTTATGGCAAAGGGGTTTTCGTGTATTTTTGTAACATGTCAGTGAAACAAAGAACGCTTAAGTCGATTGTACATTTACAAGGAGTGGGTTTGCATACAGGTGCGATGGTCTCCTTGAGCCTCTGTCCGGCACCCGAAAATCATGGATACCAATTTCAAAGAGTGGATTTGGAGGGGCAACCCAAGATTCCTGCAGATTGTGATTTGGTAACCACAACTCAACGTGGTACTACCTTGGAATTGAATGGTGCCAAAGTGCATACGACAGAACATGTCTTGGCTGCGCTATATGGCTGCGAATTGGACAACGTGTTAATCCAGATTGATGGTCCAGAAATGCCCATCATGGATGGAAGTTCATTTCCTTTTGTTCAGGCCATTGAGTCCGTGGGATTTGAAGAGCAAAATGCAGAAAGGAAGTATTTTGAATTAAAAGAGAATTTGACATACGAAGATGCTGCAAAGGGAATCGAAATGTTGGCTGTTCCTACTGCAGGTGGTGAGTTTCGTGTAACCGTAATGGTGGATTACAATTCACCTATTTTGGGAACACAACATGCCCACATGTATCAGCTAAGCGATTTCAAATCTGAAATTTCAAGATGTCGAACATTTGTTTTTCTCAGAGAACTAGAACTACTTGCTGAACATGGTTTGATCAAAGGAGGGAGTTTGGACAATGCCATTGTGATGGTAGATAAAGACTACTCAACTGATGATATTGCTGCAATCATGAAGAAGTTGGGCAGAGAACCCATGGATGTTAAGGTGGAGGGTATAGGTGTATTGAATACAATCAAGTTGCAATACGAGAACGAACCCGCAAGACATAAGCTTCTAGATATCGTTGGTGACTTGGCTTTGACAGGACGATTTATTAGAGGTCATATTCTAGCGGCTCGTCCAGGACATTATGGAAATGTTGAATTTGCCAAATTGATTAAGCAATTGATCAAAAAGGAAAAGTCAGAGCCGGAGATGTTTGATTTGACTCAACCGCCCATTTATGATATCAATGACATTACCAAAATGCTCCCGCATCGTTATCCGTTTTTGTTGATTGACAAAATCATGGCCATGGACAGCGAGTCTATTGTGGGCGTTAAAAATGTAACCATGAATGAACCCTTCTTTCAAGGGCATTTCCCAAATAATCCAGTTATGCCAGGCGTTTTACAAATTGAAGCCATGGCGCAAGTGGGTGGTATTTTCGCATTGAGTCAAGTTGAGGATCCTGAAATGTACAGTACTTACTTCATGAAAATTGATGAAGTGAAGTTCAAACAAAAAGTGATTCCAGGTGATACAGTTGTTTTCAAATTGAAGTTGATTAGTCCAATCAGACGCGGATTGGTAAATATGTCAGGCACGGCATATGTCAATGGAAAAGTGGTAAGTGAGGCTTCCATGTTGGCCCAGATTGTTAAAGATAAAGTTCCACAAAACTAAATAGAGAACTGATGATTCATCCCATGAGTGTGGTCCACCCACAAGCTAAAATTGGACAAAATGTTGAGATTGGACCTTTCACAACTATCGAAGAAGATGTTGTTATTGGTGACAATACTTGGATTGGTCCAAATGTGACAATTATGAATGGTGCCCGAATCGGTTCCCATTGTAGAATATTTCCTGGAGCAGTAATCTCCGCCATACCGCAGGATTTGAAATTTGTAGGTGAGCAAACTACTGCTGAAGTGGGTGATCACACAACCATTAGAGAATGTGTGACCATCAACCGTGGTACTTCAGACAGAATGACAACCAAAGTGGGAAGTCATTGTTTGCTGATGGCTTATGTGCACATTGCCCATGATGCTTTTGTTGGAAACCATTGCATCATTGCCAATTCAGGTAACATTGCAGGTCACGTTGATATCGAGGATTGGGTGATCATAGAAGGAGTTGTTGCTGTTCAACAATTTGTTAGAATTGGAAAGCATGCCTTTATCGCTGGTGGATCTTTGGTTAGAAAAAATGTGCCACCATATATCAAGGTTGCGCGTGAACCGCTTTCATTCATCGGTGTCAATGCGATTGGTTTGAGAAGAAGAAATTTCTCAGAAGAATCTGTGCAGGCCATCGAGGATATTTACCGAAAGTTGTATGTTCATGCTCCTACAGTGGGGAAAGGTGTTGAGATGGTGGGAGAGTTGCCTGAAGGTGAATACAAGGATGAAATCTTGGCTTTTATACAAGCTTCGGATAAGGGAATAGTAAAAGGAGTAAATGGCTGATAGTATTCGTCTTCATCAATTGGGAAGACGTTTTCAACGACAGTGGCTTTTCCGAGATGTTGATGCAACATTTGTAAAAGGGGATAAGGTTGCAGTCCTTGGAGGAAATGGTTCTGGTAAGTCATCGCTAACTTCGATGTTGGCTGGTTTTCTTTCTCCTTCAGAAGGAGAAATCACTTGGAATTTCAACAATGAAAATATACCCACCGAAGAATGGTGGAATAGAGTAGCTTGGTGTTCGCCAGCTTTGGAATTGCCTCTCGCTTTGTCTATATCGGAAGTGATTGACCTCTATGGTCAGATGAGGGGCTTTCATGGCGGTTGGTCAAAGGATACAATTTTACAGTCGTTGGATTTGGGAGCGCATTTGGAAAAACCGATGTCCCAATTGTCTTCAGGGATGCGTCAGCGGGTAAAATTGATAATTGCTTTTTCTTTGAATGCGGACGTTCTAATTTTAGACGAACCTACTGCTCATTTGGATGCAAAGGCTATTCAATGGTTCAAACACCACATTGCGAAAATTCACCATTCATTTGTTTTTATTGCATCCAATCACGATGAAGATGAAATGGGTATTTGTAACAAGAAAATAGAAATTATCCCTGGTGGCCAGGTCGCAATAGATCATTTACAGTTTTAACAGGGTGGAAAGTAGAATTGGGCACTTCAATGAAAATGGAGTTCCAACCCGCCATCGATCCGTTCCATAATCCAGGCAGCTCAATGGCTTTCACAATTTGTCCCTCTTGGAATTTATCTGAAATAAACGATGTGCTCTCGTCGATGTATTGATTCAAATTGTATTTTTTTCCGTGGTGGTCTTTGATACAACAAACAATATCTACGGGGTTAAAATGTGTGGAGTGCGCGAGACATTGACTCTGTAGCGGATCGCTTGTGTCAATTTGGTTTTTCTCAACTATTTGTTTGCTGATATAGCCATTGGATTGCATGACCCAAAATGGTCCACCTCCGGGTTCGCCTTCATTTTTCACCATGCCACAAACGCGCACAGGACGATAAAGTAAATCGTAAGCTTTACCAATGGTGAGCGTTTCGCTCAATTGATATCCAAAATGTCGGAACAAAAAATCACGCACGTCATCCAAAACATGCTCGTTGTTTTTTTCGAGTTCAAACAGAAGTTGATACGAGTCAGAAACGATTTCGAGTAAATACCCAGCCAATACTTTTTTGTAAAAAGTAATTTCTTGCGACCATCGTTCGTGTGATACGTTATCAATGTTCTTAATGAATATCACATCAGAATTTACCTGCTGAAGATTGTCGAGCAATGCACCATGTCCTGCAGGTCGAAATATTATTTTATTGTCTTTATCTCTGGCCAAACCTCCATCGTGCTTCAATGCTGGAGTGTCTGTTTTTGATGATTGATAACTTGATGCGATGGACAAATGCTCCTGTGCAAAATGGTTCGCAATTTTCTGTACCTCTATATCATATTCCGTTTGGATATCTGGTGATATGGTGAAGTGAAAGGAACAAGTGCCATCAGCATTTTTAGCATAAGATAAACCCTCACGAACTTGCTCAAATAGAGCTGAAACTTGTTGAGTTTGATATTTGTGAAATGGAATGAGTGCTTTGGGCAATTCAATAAATGAAATTTCATGGCACATAATTCTAATGATTTCATGCCATTGATCATGAAGAATCATAGATTGAAGATCATGACCTGTTTCATTGAACTTGGATTCTAGTGTAGGGAAGAAAGGAAAATGCTTGAAGTTTATAATGAATTCCTCGGCCAATTGATCCATTTCGAAAGAATGAATTGCTGAAATGTGCTTAAACATTCGAGTTGCGGCACCTGATGCGGGAATAAATACGGTTGTGGATTTGTCTTTGCGAGATTCAAAAATTTGGTTGTACTTTAAGCAGTCTAACGGATTTAGAGATTCGATACCATCACCTAGGGTGCATGGTTTTTCAATTTTGGTAGCCTTAATTTTATTTAGGATACGCTGGGTATTTTCTAAAAAGTATTCAGGTGATATGTTTCTGCTTTTCAATTGAAGCAGATCTTTTTCAAGCAATTGCATAGTCCAAATTTAACAAAATAAAACCGCCGGGAAGAACAGAGTTCATTCACCGGCGGCCTCCACCTTCGTGTGATAAGAGTTTCTTACTTGCCGTCATCTTCCGATGAAAAGTAGCGTTCTCTTAAAATCAATCTATTTTGATAATGTTGGTTTAATCAATGTTAAAACCACATCCACAAATCATTTATCGTGCAACACAAAGCTAATACATTTTCTTTTGAAATGTCGAGAAGTCGAAGTAATTAATTTGAATCAAAATGAGGAGTTGGAACGCTTGGCAAATTGATAAGCGTGAACGAGCGCTTCGAGAGTTGAATATTGGGTTTGCCAATCTAAAATGTCATTGGCTTTTTGCACATTGGCCCATATGGATTCTACATCACCGGCTCGACGAGGTGCCCACTCAAAAGGTATTTCAATTTCGTTGGCTTTTTGGTACATGTCAATGATTTCCTTGACAGAGTCTCCTTTTCCTTGTCCGAGGTTAAATACTTCAATGGTTGATTCAGCCTTAGCTAACCACAACAGTGATTTGACATGTGCATTTGCTAAATCAACAACATGGATATAATCTCTAACGCATGTTCCATCGGGTGTGTTGTAGTCAGAACCGAAAATCTTCAAAGTTCGCAATCCCATTGCGGCTTGATTGACCAGTGGTATTAAGTTGTTGGGAATCCCAATGGGATATTCGCCAATATGGCCAGTTGGGTGAGCCCCAATTGGATTGAAATACCTCAGTAATGCTGCTTTGAAATGGGGATTTTTGTTTTTAAATTCTTGTATGATGATTTCACCTTGTTGTTTAGTCCAACCGTATGGAGACGCAGCTTCTTTCCAAGGAGTAGTTTCATCAACAGGATTCATGTCGGGCTGCCCATAAACCGTAGCACTGCTGGAAAAAACCAATTCGCGAACATCATGCTTTTGCATCATCTGCAAAATGGTGTTTAGCGATTGCAAGTTGTTGTACTTGTATTTCTCTGGTTCAGCCACTGATTCCGCAACGGATTTGAATGCCGCAAAATGAATGACGCCTTTGATTTGATGCTTCTCAAATACTTCATTTACCGCATCAGCGTTGCAGCAATCTATTTGATAAGTTGGGGGTGCGCAACCAATAATGGCAGCTATGCCATCGATCATTTCAGCAGGAGTGTTGCTGAAATTGTCAATAATAATTGGTGAAAAACCAGCTTCAAATAAGGCGACTACGGTATGAGACCCTATAAATCCTGCTCCGCCAGTTACCAATATTTCAGGTCTCATATCATCCAGTGATTTGAAATGATTACCCAGTTGATAGCAGTTCCAAGGGCAAAGCCCGCATAAGTTTGCGCATGGGTGTGCGCATCGAGTTTCACTCTACTATATGCAGTCAATGACGCCATTAAAATTGTACATAATGCAATCATCGTTACATCAGCCATGTGAACATATTTGAGCGCCAATAAACTTCCAAATACACCTCCTTGTCCCAACATATGGACACTAATCTTCCAAAATGAATTGATAATAAGAGAGAGTACCAATGAAACGATTACCGCAAAAACAAAGGAGAATACTTCTTTGGGAAGAATAGGACCTTGCCATCTTAAAAGTGCGTAAGAGATACAGTAATAAAAAATCACCAATAAATAGGGACCCCATCGTTCTTTTCTTTCGCGCAATTCAATTCCAGATACCATACCATACTTGATCATGACCAGTATGCTGAGCGCAGGAGCTATGATGTTGATGATGAGGAGAGCCAAAACAAAACTATCAGCATGCGTTGGAGCTATGAAGTACGGGTCCATCCATCTCACTATCGCATAAATCAACAATGGCATCCACAAGGGATGGAAAATGATGGATAAAACTTGGGCGACTCTGTATATCAAACTCATAATTCCTTTCTCAATCGGGCAACAGGAATACCCAATTGCTCGCGGTATTTGGCTACTGTCCTTCTCGCAATATTATATCCTTTTTCGTTAAGTAAGGCCATTAATTTTTCATCGGGTAGGGGCTTGTTTTTTTGCTCCTGTTCAATGGCGTCTTTTAGTATTTGTTTGATTTCTCTTGAACTTGCCTCTTCGCCGTCATCGGTGCTTAAACCTTCTGAGAAAAAATATTTCAAAAGATAAGTACCAAATGTCGTTTGAATGTATTTGCTGTTGGCCATTCTACTGATGGTGGATATGTCCATGCCCACGCGATCTGCGATGTCCTTCAATATCATGGGCTTTAGTTTGGATTCATCGCCGCTCAAGAAAAAGGCTTTTTGGTGATCGATGATTGCCTCCATACATACCATCAGTGTTTGATTACGCTGCATCAAGGCATCAATAAACCATTTGGCGGAATCTATTTTTTGTTTGACGAATAAAATGGCTTCCTTCTGACTTGCATCTTTTTTTCCTTTACCTGAGTACTGCTGCAACATTTCTTTGTAGCGACTCGAAATTTTAAGCTCTGGGGAATTTCGACCATTTAATGAAAGCTTTAATTCTCCATCATCATTGATCAGTAAAAAGTCAGGTGTGATTTGAGGGACTTCTTTGACACTATCCGAACCACTATTTCCAGGTCGTGGATTCAAATGCAAAATACAATCTATGCTGGGTTTGATTTCAGCCAAAGTGAGATTCAGGCGCTGTGCTATTTTTTCGTAGTGCTTCTTGGTGAACTCTTCAAAGTATTTATTGAGTATCAATAAAGCGGTTTGTACGATATCTGTCTTGGGGTGAATTCTTTTCAGTTGCAGTAAAAGACATTCTTTCAAATCGCGAGCACCAATTCCTGCTGGGTCTAATGTTTGAATTTGCATCAGAGCCGATTCAACTTCTTTCAAATTGGCTTCGATGCCAGTCGTGAAGAGCAAGTCATTGCAAATCGAGTTCAAATCTCTTCTCAAATAACCGTCATCATCCAAATTACCGATGAGATATTCTGCGATATAAGATTCTTTTTCATCGAGATCGAGGAGATGAATTTGATCATACAACAAATCTTGAAAAGTACTTCCTTGTCCAATTGGAGTTTGTCTATCTTCAATGTCTGCGCCTTGATTGCTTATTTTGGTCTTGTAATCAGGTGTTTCGTCATCATCAAAGTAGTCGCTGATGTCAAAATCATTTTCATCGGAGGATGTCTCGTCTTCGTTATTGTCCATCAACTCAGAATCACTATCCGCTTCGGATTCATCGCTGCCTTCCTCTAGAGCGGGATTGTCCATAAGCTCTTCTTTGATTCTTTGCTCCAAATCCATTGTTGTTACTTGAAGCAACTTCATCAATTGAATTTGTTGAGGAGAAAGCTTTTGTTGAAGTTTGAGTTGAAGATGCTGTTTTAACATGGTCCAAAGTTAAAGTATAGTCACAAAAAAAACCGCAAATGCGGTTTTTTAAAATTCAATAAAAGATTTTATTCTTTGATCCATTTTCCATTCTTCTTTTTCAAACGAATTTGGATATTATTTCCTGTGGTGCCAAAAACAAAACCATCAATCTTCTCCAATTGATTTCCTTGACTATCAGTGATGATGTATGAAATCGACTTAAGCTTTCTATCGCTTGTAAATTCAGGGTTGTAGTTGAAATTTAATCCTTCTAATTTCATATCCTGATGAATCTGCCAAAGCGCAGCACGATCCGTTTGTCCAGAAATGTTGACGTTTTGTGAAGTTGCATTTTGAGCCCACAATTGAGCACTGAACGCAAAAGCTACTATTAGAAGTAAATGTTTCATTAATTTAAGTTTGATAACAATATTAGCGCTAATGCATGACAATACCAATTATTTTTGCAAAAAAAAATAACCTTTTTATGTCAAAGAAAGTAGTAGTTGGTGAAGTGGTAGCTGAATTGTTTTCAGGTCATGATGAGCAGGTAGTTGCCGCTATAGAAAAGATCCAATCAAACCCATCAGTGGAGTACATACAGCCATTGTTGGCGCTTTTTTTTGATACAAAAGATGATGGGTTAAAGGAGAAGTTGAATGACATGATGGGCTCGCTCAAAGTTTCAGGTTTTGAAGATGAGCTGATGATTGCATTGCGTAAACCGGAATGGAAAATGCACCGAGGTCAAATTATGGCTTTTATGTGGAATGCTGGTGGCAACCCGGTTGAGTTTGTGAGAGAACTCATCGAGATGGCTTTGGAAGGTGGTATGGAAACTTTATTGGAATGTTATTCCATTTTAGATACCATGGAAGGTCCTTTATTGGAATCGCAACTTATCGAGTCACAAACTTTTTTACATGAGAATTTCCAGCGTATGTCTGACGGACATGAAAAGCAACTCGTTGCAATGTTATCCAACGTCATTGCTGAAAAGGAAATTGAAGATTAAGAAAAGTTTCTGTTTATTATCTAACCACAGTCACTGTGCCATTTAAAGTTTTGGCATCCTTGTTTTTACCTTTAATTTTCAAAGTGTAGGTGTAAACGCCATTGGGTACATAATAATCTGCATGCCCCTGGTGATCGCCCATCCATGTATTGTTGGGGTCTTTGGTCTCAAAGACAATTTCACCCCATCTGTTCATTATTTTTAAGTCGAAAATTTCTACATTTTCGCCAACCATTTTAAATGCATCGTTGATACCATCGCCATTTGGAGTGAAGCTGCTTGGAATGAAATAATATGCAGGCGCCACAACCGTGAAGTCATTTTGATCGGTACAACCAATTGAATTAACCACAAGTAAATTCACTTCGTATTCATCAAGTCCATCGAATTCATGATGCACGATAGAATCCTCAGACATGGTACCGTCTCCAAAATCCCACGAGTAGGTACAGTTTTCGCATGGCAATGCGGCAAAATCATACACATTATCTTCAGTTGTAATGGCTTCGAAATTGGCCGAAACAGGAATCATGAAAATTTGAACAGTGTCATAGGCCATTGAACCACATACGTCAACGGCTTCAACGGTATAAGTTAAATCTCCGACGATGTTATCTACACTCATCGATCCACCATGTACATTCAACTCGGGCCAATAAATTTGATATCCTCCGCCTCCTCCTTGAACTTCTGCAACGTAATGCGCAACACCATAAAAACAAACAGATGTGTCAGGCATGTTGACAATGTCAAGTGGAGCATCTGGGATAAAGAAAGTCATGGTGTCTTGCCAAGTCTCGTTACAAATGTCAGTTGCCACAATTACAATTTCTGTGGTGTCATTGAACTGAAGTGTTTGGCTGATAGGTAATAGAGCGCTGGTTTGTGTTTGATTATTGATCAACTGTCCATCCGCATACCAATTGTAGAGTATGGAATATGTGCCAGATGATACAACAGGCGCTACAACATGGTTTTCACCGCAGTTGCCATAAAAGTCTAAACCAGCTTCAAACCTCATGGGTGGATAAAGGACCTGGAGAGTGTCGTGAGTGATTTGATTACAACCATCGGTAACCGTTAAGCCAACAAAACCTTCACCCATAGAACTTCCGTCATATACGTAGGTTGTACCGTTTCCAAGGTTGCCCGATTCATCGTACCAACTGTATAGATAATTGGCGTCACCACCGGATAAATCATAGGGAAGAGGGGATTGATTGTCACAGGCCAAATACATCGTGTCATGTGAAATTTCTTGAAGAATAGCCAACGAGTCAAATGCCAAATCCAAGGGAGTAAGGTCATTGATGATTATTTCTATCGCTTGGCTGTTGTACAATTGGGGCGAGTTGCAACCAGATACAGGGGTTAATATTTCCAATTCAATGATTTCCATTCCTTCCAATAGATTGTCGTTGTATGCGCCGATTAAAATATCAGTCGCAGGTGAGGTTGGGGTCAAATTGATTTGGTTAGGAAGGGCAATTAAATTTCCAGAGTTGTCGAAAGCAGAATAATCATATGTCCCTAGATTGGTTCCATCATAAGCAATAGGATTACCACCCCAATTGAGCAATGCAAAAGCAGTAGGTGTTACACTGGGGTCATACTCAATATGAAGAATAGGCTGTCCACATTCTTCATATATGAGGTTATTGGTAACAGTAGTTCCGTTCACATTCAAATCAACTTGAACATCCGGAACGGAAAGAAGTGAATTTTCACGAAGAATCACAAAGGTGTCAAATCCGGAGTCACCACAGTCAGCAACGGTCAATACGATATGATAGGTTTGGCAGGGAACCACGTGCAATGTTGCCGACATCAAATCAGTAAAACCCCTTGCATTAAATGGGAAATTCATTGGGGCATTACCATTCCAATACTGGGTATTGATGGGTTGGTTGCTATCACTGTTTATCGTGCTTATCGTAATCGGCAGTGGCGGAGTTGTATTTGGAACTTGAGCGATGTTTACCTGAGAGTATGGAGTTGCAGCGTTATTGGGGTCAGGGCCCGTAACAAAAAAGCCGAAGATATCATTGAATTGGGTGTATTCATATCCTCCACCAGAGCCGGTTTCGTATTCATTTGAGCCGAAAATGTAATCAAAAGACATGGTATCACCGGAAGGGATGAAGTCAAATTCTAATATCACCATATCATTGACGTTGACATTGGCAGGCATAAATGTATTGCCTGTATATAATCCCATAGCAATCAATTGATCGTCCACATTTTCAGCTTGAGTTGCAAGCAAATCTTCAATAATTGCATCTTGCCCCTGCGGTGCGCAAGGCAAATCATAACAAACTTGAGTAGTTGGGGAAAAAGTAGCGGGCCATACAGGACTCGATACTCCACCCAATGTCCATGGTCCGTTTGTGCCGCCTGTAATATTATTCAAACCATTGGCTGCGCCAGAAGTAAGAATGATGCCACTATTGAAAGGAAGTCCTGCGGTAGTTCCACCGCCACTCAAAAAACCTATTTGCTCGGGGTATCCAGAATAACTGATGTAATTGGACTGAATTCCACTATTGATTAGGATATTATTGATGTAATTGTCTAAAGCCGTTGGGGTAATGGTACTGGATTGATTGATGGTCAATACTTGCGAATGAATGACATTGGTAATAACAAGTATATACAGTAAAGCAATCAGATTTTTCATAGGCTAAGGCTAGGTTCAAAGGAAAGACATATTCTTTCATCTTCAGGTTGCACAAACCTAACAAAAAAAATACTGATAATCAAGTGCTATCTAAAATCTTTCAGCTGGGCACTTAATTTTTGACGGGCATGGAAAATTCTACTTTTGACAGTCCCAATGGGTATATTCATTTCTTGTGCAATTTCCTCGTAGTGATACCCGTCAAGAATCATCTGAAAGGGCTTTTTGTATTCAGGGCTAAGACCATCAATTGCTTTGATGATTTCTTTGGTGTTGATTTCAGTTGCAATTGTATTTTCAGATACACGACCTGAAACCATAGCACTCTCAGATTTTACATTTTCCAAAAGCCCCAATTGAAGTTTTTTTCGTTTGTATCCATTTATAAAGATGTTTCTCATGATGGTGAAAATCCATCCTTTGAAATTGGTGCCTTCTTCAAAATGGTCTTTGTAGCGCAATGCCTTGAGCAAGGTATCTTGAATTAGATCTTCAGCGTCCTCCCAATTTTTGGTATACTGAATGGCATATCCTCTTAATGTTTGGGCGTGGTTGCCAACCAATGTATTGAATTCTAAAGTGCTCATTTTGCGTTTTGTTTAATTGTATGATGCAAATATTAAACAATTTTAGTTCGCGACCACCAATTTTGTTTAAAAAAATCATAAATTATTTAAACAAAATACTTTTGGTTGGGCTTGAATCTTATTATTATATTTGAAAATGAGGCAATTGCATTGGAATAGTAAGTGTTTTTATTTGTTTATACTTTCAGTGTTTGGTTTTGGATTTTCATCTTTTGCTCAAGCTGATTTGCTATTTTTTTTGAATAAGGCGAAATCTTTTAAAAGTGGGAACGCCGATAGCATACTTTGGAACACGGAAAGAATCATTCATGACCCAGAAGCTTCCGCGGCGCTATTAGCGGAGTGTTATTACCTCAATGCCATAGGCTTTGATAAGAAAGGTAATTATCCATTGGCAGAGCGCTCTATAGCTCAATCTGCTTTACAGTATAAGGCTATCAATGACCCCAAAGGTTGGAATAGAGCAAAAATTTTTGGAGCATGGATATCCTATAATAAGGGTGAGGTTTTGATGGCGTTGGATTCAGTTGAATTTTATTTGGAAAAAATTGAGGCAGAGATAAATGGGAAAGATTTGGATTCGGAGTGGCTCAAAATATTGGGTAATGGATATTCAGATCTTGGTTTGTATTACTCTTTTTTTAAGGATAAAGTCAGAGCCTTAAAGAGCTTTGAAAAGTCCGAGACATATAGAAAAAAACTTGGGGATGAAGATGAACTCGCTGAATTGTGGAACAACGTAGGGTTGATGTTGTTGGAGTTGGAGTCATATGGAGAGGCCGAAATCGAATTTCGAAGGAGTTTAAGAACTGTTCAATCCTTGGGAAACAGAAGTGCCGAGGCTTCATGCTATCACAATTTGGGGAAATGCTTTAAGGAGCGTGGAATTCTAGATTCTGCCTTGGTCATGTATGAAAGATGCCTATCTATTAGGACTGAATTGAGGGAAATGAAAGGGATTTCATCAGCGCTTCGGAAAATAGCGTTGACGCATAGGGCTAAAAAGAATATTCCGTTGGCCTTCATTTTCGCAAAAAGAGCATGGCAATTGAGTTCGGGAATCAAGGATAAAAAGGGAATAATTGATTCAGAATTTATGCTAGCTGAGTTGTTTCAAATTCAGGGAAAAAGTGATTCCGCATTTTGGTATGGTCAACGGGCTTACCTGGGAAGCAAGGATTTGGATGCAGTAGCAGACATCAAAAGGACCGCCGAATTCATGAAGGAACTATATAAAGCCAATGGCATGTTGGCGGAGGCTTTGATAGCTTCTGAAGACTTGCAATCGGCAGAGCAACGTATGAATGATGATGAGGTCAGAAGAATGTTCTTGAAGAAGCAATATGACGAGAAACAAGAGCAGTCTAGGCAGATAATTATCGTGATTTCCATTATCTCGGCATTGCTTATTGGTCTGGTATTCTTTGTTTTTAGGGCATATCGAATCAAAAGGAAGTCCAATGAATTAATCACCATACAGAAAAATGAATTGGAGGAAAAGAACAATCGAATAGTTGAATCGATTACATACAGCCAGAGATTGCAAAATGCGCTTCTTCCATCTCTAGATGCGATACAACAGGTATTTGGAAAAACGTATATCACTTACAAAGCCAAGGATATAGTCGCAGGAGATTTTTACTGGTTTAAGCAAGTGGATAATTGGACATATGTGGCTGTAGGTGATTGCACAGGTCATGGTGTACCTGGTGCCTTGGTGAGTATGATTGCAATCAATGCGCTCAATCAAGCTATTGGTAAGCATGACCAAGCTTTACCCGCTGAAATTTTAAACGATTGCAGAAATGAAATTGTGCGTGCATTTGGTGCACAAGATGGGCAAATTATCCGAGATGGGATGGACATTGGATTGTTGGCACTTAATATTTCGCAAGAAATGGGATATTGGGCTGGAGCCAATCGACTTTGTTGGTTTTGGAATGGCGAACAATGGGCAATATTAGATGGAGATAAGCAATCTATTTCTTGGTCGGATATGCCTAAAGACTTTAATAATTTGAAACTTAGTAATCTAAAGCCGGGCTGCCGTTTTGTTATGTACACGGATGGTTTAAGCGATCAATTTGGAGGTGAGAAAAATAAAAAATTGGGAGGGAAAAGAATCAAAAGTTTTTTCTACGACAACGAATACTCAGATTCGCATAAGCAACATCATGATTTAGAGGATCTTTGGTTGAAGTGGAAAGGTGATGAGGAGCAAACCGATGATCTCTGTTTGGTTACTTTTGAAATTTAATTTGCAGAAAAAGAAAAAGATTATATATTTGCAGCCCAAAAGGTACCGGTACCATAGCTCAGTTGGTAGAGCAAAGGACTGAAAATCCTTGTGTCGCTGGTTCGATTCCAGCTGGTACCACAAGAAAAAGGCGATGAATTCATCGCCTTTTTTATTTCAATTTGGTTTCTTTAATCTAGATTAGTCAAACTGAGACATCAATTCCTCAACACTGTTGTAATAAGAGATCATTTGGAAATCGATTGATTTCTGACCTTTGATGATGAACCCAGTAAAATGGAAATGGCATTCACTGTCTGTGAAAAGTTTGCTTATTTTTTTCATGTAATCATTCAAAAGAATAGGCATTGGGTTGGTAGTTAGAATGGAAACGAAATGAACTGTTCCCAACCTTTGGTAAACCTGAATCAGATCATCAACAGGAACGCTCTGACCAAGGAAAATGGTCTTATATCCTCTTGCTTTGAATACATGCTGAAGCATAATCAAAGAGATTTCATGAATTTCCAATTCGGGTAGAAAAAGAACCAAGGTCTTTTCTTTGGTTACTGGAACAGATTTTAAGCCTTCAATTAGAGAGAAGAGTTTCTGTCGAATGAGACAAGATATGAAATGCTCTTGGGCTGGACAAATGGCGTCAGCTTGCCACATGACACCGATTGAATGTAAAAATGGAATGATTACTTCCACAAAAGTTTTTTCAATTCCGTTTTGAGCGACAAAAGGGTCAATGACGCTATTGAATAGTATCTCATCGTAATTCAACATGGCAATCTTGAGGACATGTTGATGGTGCTGATCAGCACCATGGTTGATTTGAGATTTCAATATTGCGTCTTGGATTTCGGTGTCAGACAGTTTGGCAATTCCAGAAATCTTGTATCCCAAGTTCAAAAGCAATGAAATGTTCAGTAACCGCTTTAGATCATGGTCTGTATATCTTCTGATATTGGTATCCGTACGATCTGGTTTTAGAAGATTATAGCGTTGTTCCCATATGCGTATGGTGTGGGCCTTAATACCTGAAAAACTCTCCAATTCTTTGATGGTGAATACCTGTTCTCTCACAACTTTATTTTCTACTAAAACCATTTATCTCCTAAGTTTGTTCAATAAGCATTGAAATTGATTGGCGCAATGTAACAATTGAGGTGATTTGGACTCAAAAAAAAACTAATTTGGCAACATGAAAGTTACTTTGTTTGAGGACAACAGAATTGCATCATTTTTTCCATTTGCGGTAACTCGTCACATTTCTGAATTGCGTTGGGGAGCTCTTACTATTCAAGAAAAATGGAAGTTGAAGGTTAATGAGGTTTACCTTTTTTCAGAAAGACCATGTATTGGTGAAGTTGGATTGGACAACTCAAATTCTCTTTATGTAAATGGAAGATGTTGCCCTACGACAGTTTTTGTGAATGCTGTGGATGCATTAAAACCTGGACAAGGGTTAAGAAAAGATGATGATAATTTAGCTTATCTGGGGCATCATTCGAATCTAGATTCAATTGATTGGATTACTTGGGAAGGAGAGATTGTGATGTTGGACAAAAGGACAGATTTATTTACCGCAATTGATGAGCAAATTCTGCGGGATATAGAATTATCAAAACCACATTCGAATAAAGAAATACACAGCAGCAACACCGTTATTGGTGATGCTAGTTTGCTACACGTATCACCTTCAGCCAAGATTTATGGAGCAATAATCAACGTTAATGATGGGCCTGTTTGGATTGATGAGGGTGCGGAAGTCATGGAAGGTTCATTGATTAGAGGTCCGTTCTATTTGGGAAAATCGAGTGTGGTTAAAATGGGTGCTAAGATTTACGGTCCGACAGCAATAGGTCCGCATTGCAAAGTTGGCGGAGAGTTGGGTAATGTTAGTTTTCAAGGATACAGCAACAAGGCTCATGACGGGTTTTTAGGGAATTCGGTGATTGGTCAGTGGTGTAACCTGGGCGCGGACACCAATTGTTCCAATTTGAAAAACAATTACAGTGTTGTCAATCAATATGACTACAACACGCAAAAGGAGGAGAGTACCGGTTTGAATTTTTGTGGATTGATGATGGGAGACTACAGCAAGTGCGGAATCAATACCATGTGGAATACGGGAAGTGTAGTTGGCGTTTGCGTTAATTTTTATGGTGCAGGTTTCCCCAAAAAACATCTACCCGATTTCTATTGGGGAGATGCCCAAGGTGGCGAATTGTATGATTTGCAAAAGGCCTTGGATACCATTGCCATCGTTAAGTCGAGAAGAGGCTTGCAATTAACAGTGGAGGAAAGACAAATTCTGACAGCCCTGCATGCCAATTCAATAGCATAACAGAAAAGCACGACACAAAGGCATAGTTTAAAACTTGGCACTGCCATTGGGAGTGTCAAAAAAAATACTTGATGGAAGATAATTTTTTTAGTTTGATGTCAGAGGATTTAGCGGATCATGAATTTATTCCACTAATCTCTGCGGAGGATGAAGATGCGATGGACAAGGAGGAAACCCCAGAGGTTCTTCCCATTTTGCCTTTGCGCAATACCGTATTATTTCCTGGTGTAGTAATTCCCATTACTGTGGGAAGGGACAAGAGCATTCGTCTTATTCAGGAGGCCAATAAGGGGCAAAAGACCATTGGCGTAGTTGCCCAAAGAAATCCGGATATCGATGAACCTTCATTCGAGGATTTGTTTACAATAGGCACGCAGGCCAAGATTATTCGCATGTTGAAGATGCCTGATGGCAATACCACAGTTATCCTTCAAGGCAAAAAACGTTTTGAGATTCAAGGAGTGGTGGCTGTTGAACCATACTACAAAGCTCAAGTTAGGGAGTTTCCTGAACTCAATAGAGATGATAGCAATAAAGAACAACAAGCTTTATTTGAATCGATCAAAGAACAAGCGCTGAAGGTGATTCAAATTTCGCCTGAAATTCCTAGTGAAGCCAGTGTGGCTATTAAAAATATCAATAGCTTGAGTTTTCTGACAAATTTCATTTCATCCAACATGAAAGCCCATGTTGACCAGAAACAGGCCATGTTGGAGGTTGCGGATTTGCAAGAAAGATCAAGTATGGTTTTGGAGCATTTGGCCAAGGAAATTCAAATGCTGGAAATGAAGAATGAAATCCACAAGAAAGTTCATACGGATATTTCCAAGCAGCAAAGAGAGTATTTTCTTCAGCAACAGATTAAGCAAATTCAAGAGGAATTGGGTTCCAACCCCGTGAAAGAGGAAATTGATGAAAAAAGAGCACGAGCTGCGACTAAGCAATGGAGCGAGGAAGTGCAGAAAGTGTTCTACAAGGAGTTGGGGAAATTGGAGAGAATGAATCCGCAAGCCGGAGAGTTCAGCGTCCAGGCCAATTACATCGATTTATTATTGGATTTGCCTTGGCAGGAGTATTCGGACGATAATTTTGATTTGAAGAGAGCCAAAGAAATTTTGGATAGAGATCACTTTGGAATGGAGAAGGTGAAGGATCGAATAATCGAGCATCTCGCCGTCTTAAAAATTAAAGGCGATATGAAGTCGCCCATTATTTGTCTTTATGGCCCCCCAGGTGTAGGAAAAACTTCTTTGGGTAAAAGTATAGCCGAGGCTTTGGGAAGAAAGTATGTGCGCATGGCATTGGGCGGATTACACGATGAAGCCGAAATAAGAGGGCATCGGAAGACATATATCGGAGCAATGCCAGGCAGGGTTTTGCAAAGCTTGAAAAAATCAGGTACAGGAAATCCTTTGTTTGTTTTAGATGAAATAGATAAGATAGGGCAGGGCATGCATGGGGACCCTTCAAGTGCTTTATTGGAAGTGTTGGATCCAGAACAAAATCATGCCTTTTATGACAACTACGTTGAGTTAGAATACGATTTGTCCAAGGTGATGTTTATTGCAACCTGCAATAGTCTGTCATCAATTCAACCGGCCTTGCGCGACCGTTTGGAAATCATTGAGGTATCTGGTTATACGGTTGAGGAGAAAATGGAAATCGCTAAGCGACATCTATTACCAAAGCTGCTCAAAGAGAATGGTCTTACTGAAAGTAAAATTCAATTTTCCGATGAGGTGTTGGTTCAATTGATAGAAGAGTATACCAATGAAAGCGGAGTCAGGTCATTGGAAAAGCGCATGGGTAAGTTGATTCGAAACAGAGCCAAGCAAATTGCTTTGGAAGAAAAGTACTCCAAGTTGTTGAAACGTGCTGATGTAGTTCAGGTGTTGGGTCCTAGTTATGAAAAAGACAGATACACGGATAATGATGTCGCAGGCGTTGTTACAGGTTTGGCTTGGACACCAACAGGGGGTGATATCTTGTTTATAGAAACCAGCTTGACCATCGGAAAGGGAAAACTTACTTTGACAGGTAACTTGGGAGATGTGATGAAAGAATCTGCGGTGATTGCCTTGGAATATCTCAAAGCACATGCTGAAGTAATAGGTATGGATTATAAAGAATTTGATGAACGGAATGTTCATATTCACGTTCCGCAGGGCGCGATTCCAAAGGACGGCCCGAGTGCCGGAATTACCATGCTCACGGCGCTTGCATCAGCATTTACTCAGCGCAAAGTGAAGAAGTATTTGGCCATGACAGGCGAAATCACTTTGCGCGGCAAGGTTTTACCTGTAGGTGGAATCAAAGAAAAAATATTAGCAGCCAAGCGCGCAGGTATCAAGGAAATTATTTTGTGCGAGAAGAATAGAAAGGATATCGAGGAAATAAACGAACGCTATTTGAAAGGTCTTAAGTTCCATTTTGTTGAGGAAATGTACCAAGTGCTTGAAATAGCATTGCTCAAAGAAAAGGCAAGTAAATTTCGTTGGCAATAATTGCAGTTGAATGACGTTGATGCGATGATGAAAAAGTTTGTAGTATTGGTTGGTTTGATGATTAGCCAAAGTATCGATGCGCAGAATACTGTTGGCAATAGCTTTCCATCTGCTGTATTATCGTTTTCACCGGTATCCATAGCCACTGGAGGGAATTTGATTTCGCATCCCAATTCTCAATTGGGATTGTATATGGATAATCCTGCATTATTGGATTCGTCTGCCCAAGATAAAATTCAGGTGTCGTATTTGAGATACTTGGCCAAGTCAAATGCATCGCAATGTTTCTATGCCGGACATAAGAATGGAAGTAAGTTCACTTCTGCATACGGAATCAAATATTTGGGATTTGGCGACTTAACCCGGTATGATGATCAAGGCACATATTTGGGAGATTTCAGGGCTTATGATGCCAGTATAAAGGCCGTATGCTCATACGCATTAGATACCAATTGGACGATAGGTGCCTCTACTTCAACTGTAGTTTCACAGTTGGATAATAACTCTATGTGGGCACAGACATTTGATTTGGGTGCGCATTATCTCAAAAGAAAAGGCGATTGGACTTTTGATGTCCTTGTCAAGAACATAGGTTTTAAGTGGGGGGGCAGTGGAAATAGAGCATTGTATGAAATTCCCAACCAATGGTTAATGGGTTTTTCCAAGAAACCAAAGAATGCTCCGTTTAGATGGATGGTGACAATGAGTCAAATGCATGAATTGCGCAATCCGGCTACACCTGTTGTTTACTCGATTAACGAACCCAAATGGGTTACGGGCGATCAATTGATGAGGAGGGCAACAGTTGGAACTGAGGTCTTACTGGGCAATGTACATTTCTTGGCAGGATACAATTACCAAAGGAGAGCAGATTTGAGAATAGATCAGGCGCCTGGCTTGGCGGGAATTTCTATGGGGGTGGGCGTCTTCACCCAAAGATGGCAGTTGGTATATGCTTGGTCCAGGTATCACACAGCTTCGAGTATTCATGGAATCCAATTGATTTTTCAGCCATTCTCTGCTTTGTAAAAATACAAGCCCAACCTTTTTTACTTTTGCGAAATGATTTTACCTATAGTTGCATACGGCGATCCCGTCTTGAAGAAAAAAGCCGTTGAGATTGATAAGAATTATCCTGGCTTGAAGGAGTTGGTCAACAACATGTTTGAAACCATGAGTCGTGCGAGTGGTGTTGGATTGGCAGCACCTCAAGTGGGTTTGCCTATCCGTCTTTTTGTTGTTGATGCATCTGCATATGGTGAAGGTGAAGACGCTGATCCGGATTGTAAGGATTTCAAACGTGTGTTTATCAATCCCATTATTTATGAAGAGGAAGGAGAGGAATGGGGAATGGAAGAAGGTTGTTTGAGTTTGCCTCATTTGCGTTTGGAAATATTCAGAAAACCGATTGTCAAAATTGAGTATTACGATGAGAATTGGGATTTGTATGAGGAAGAGTTAGATGGATTTCCAGCTAGGGTTGTGCAGCATGAATATGATCATTTGGAAGGTATCTTACTTCCCGATCGAGTATCATCGATGAAAAGAACTTTGTTGAAGAGCAAGTTGAATAACATTGCCAAAGGAAATGTAAATGTGAATTATAAAATGAAATTTGCCAATGTGCTTTAATATCAGAAGTCTTCAAGTTGTTTTGGCGCTATTCGTCATGATTTTCGGAATGTCATGCTCAGACTCATCCAATCACACACCAGAGCAGAAACAATTGCTTGAGCAAATTAACGAATTGTCCAAGGAGGTTTATCAGAACGAAAAACCAATTGATCTGGTGAAAGGAGAAGAGTTGTTGAAGTGTTTGACAAAATATACCAACTCATACAGGGAGGATTCTATTTCTGCGGTTTATTTGTTGGATGCGGCCCAATTGGCGGCAAGTATGGGACGTTACCAAAAGGCCATTGATTTGTTGATGAATTATGCGGAGCATCCCAAAGCAACAAAATTGGATTATGCAACTTATTTGGTGGGATACGAGTATGATGCTCATCTCAAGCAACCGGCCAATGCAGAGAAATATTATAGAGCAACGATCGAACGATATCCAGATTCACAATGGGCAAAGACAGCCAATCAAAGTCTACAATGGTTGGGTATGTCCGATGAAGAAATGGTGAGAAAGTTGGAAGAAATAAATCAGCAAACTAGCGGACAATAATAACGTTTCCGTTGAACTCCTTGGGCTCGACATCACCATTTAGCCAAACTTTAACTTTCCACAAGTAAACGCCATCTTTGACGTAGTAATTGCTGTCATTGCTGTTGCCGTACCAAGCTTGATTGAAATCTTCTGATTCATATATTTTTTCACCGTCACGATTAAAAATCCACATTTGAAACTTTGCGATTTCTCTTTTGCTATCCATTACGGGACGAAAGCCATCATTTAAGCCATCTTGATCTGGCGTATATGCATTGGGCATATAAAATTTGAATCCTGATCCAACAGTAACGAAATCGCAAACTTCTGTAGCACATTGATTACTATCGATGCCCGTCAAGCAAACTTTAAATTCTGCGGGTACAGTGTTCGCAAAATAATGCATGGGATTAAATTCGACTGAACCTGTGCCATCACCGAAGTCCCAAACTACCGATTCAACTGCTGTATTACCTGCATAAAAATTAACTTCAGGCTCAGCTATATCGGGGTGCTGAGGCATGAAACCAAATGACATATAGGGATTGGGATATGGACATATGTAATTGGTCTTCCATAATGTATCCCGGCATCCAAAATCATTCAAAGATGCTAGTCCGACATTGTAGCAATAGGCATTTTCAAAGACGTGTAAATAATTTGCCGTACTGGCTGAATATGATATGCCATCAATGATCCAATGTCGGTCACTCACATTTCCAGGAGTTGAATCGATTAATTCTACCATCAAAGGCAAACAGCCTAGAGTAGTGTCTGCAGTAAAACCTAAATTGGGTAAGAAGTCAACAACGATATCGAACTGTGAGGTGGTAACACAACTACCGGGTGGCGTATAGTTTATGGTATGTAAACCAGGAGTCAGAAGTTGTGGGTTTAGATTTCCATTTTGATCGATTGCATTGAAGTCGGTATTCCATACACCACTTGGAATTGAACTTGAATAGCTTTGTATTGATGCATTGTTGCACATGGAGTTAGGTCCTGATATTTGCGCTACGACTTCAGGATCGACAACAATTGTCATTGATGCAGGAGCGTTACAGCCTGCGGCTCCTGCAGTGGGGGTGTAAGTAACTTCATAATTGGTTGGAGTGTTAATGTCCTGAGCACTTGCATTGAATGTATTACCCGAAATCATGAAAGGATTACTACAGGTCCAAATACCTGCTGAAGGGGATGCGAATAGCTCAACGGGAGCAGCGCTCTCACATAGGTTATTTATGGTTGTGTTTATAGTAGCTGTAATGGTTCCAACATACAATGTATCTAAGGAAATAGAGCATCCTTCCGCGTTGGTGTATTGGAAACCGAAATAAGAATTTTCGCTCAAACCAGTTACCGTAAAGTTCTGGTTGTAGTTGATTGAACTTGGAGAGATTGAGGTGTTGGGATAGTTGTTGGTCAAATTCAAACTGCCGCTGGACATTCCGGGTATGCTCACTTGACAGGCTATTGCATTGTTTGCGCAATCTTCAATTGATGTAACTATCGACTTGGGTTGAAGATTCAATTCGTAGGTTGTAGAGGCATCTAAGTCGGGTAATCCATTCGTGCCGTTAACATAAGGTACATTGTTAATGATGCTGTAATAGGTGACAACTTGAATATAGAATGTGGTTGTATTGGATAAATTGTTGGGCACAGGAGGAGGCAATATGGAGATCAATTCATCGTAAGCAATGGAGATAGGATCGAAGAAAGCGCTTTGATTCTGCAATTCTAAAAAGCCAAGAAGAGCTGGATCATTCAGGATATCGTTGTTGATATAGGTTGGGGAAGAATTAAAAATGGCCACGGCAATTCCAGGATTGTATAAAACACCCGGGATGTTCATGTCAGTTGGTGGTGTTACTGGCCCTAGTACATTTAGCAGAAGATTTTCATTGGGGCATAATATCCCATTGGATAAATTTTCATTGGCAGTAATGGTAGCCATATTTGCTTGGCCACTCATGCCATTGATGAAAATCAGAATGGAAATTAAAGCAGTGACACATCTCTTCATTGAAACAAATGTAGGTCTAAAAAAAAAACTTCCCGGTTGTTAAGCCGAGAAGTTTCAACTATCAAAAGTGTAAAAACGACTATCGAATTACGGTTACGGAACCGTTGTAAAGTTGGGTGTCATCTAACCCTTCCAAGGTTACTTCCATTGTCCAGTGATAGACTCCGCTTGTTACATAATAATCTTTTAGCGTATTGGAATTGGCATTCCAATATTCGTTGTAGTCAGTGGTTTCGAAAATGATATTTCCCCAACGGTCAAAGATCTTGAATAAGTAAACTGTAATTCTCTCGTGACCTGAAATTACAGGACGCAATGCCTCGTTCAAGTTGTCTTGATCTGCTGTTATTGCTGAAGGCATAAATACCGCGAAACCCTCTTTAATCGTCACTGTATTACAGAAATTATTGATACAACCATTGAAATCAATACCTTCTAGACAAACTTCATAAGTACCTGGCTCAGTTACCGCCGAGAAATTGAATGTGGTAATTTGACCAAATCCAGTTCCGTATCCAGCATAATCCCAATTCCATTGAGCCAATGGAGAATCTGAACTGTTGATGAATTGGAATTGTGGATTGTCCATGGTAACAGATGACGGAGTAGAGTAGAAAGAAACTTCAGGAAGTGGGAAGACCTCTAAGAAGTTGTTGTAGTTTGTCGTATCAATACATCCATTTTCATCTTGGATAATTAAGCGTATGTCATACAAACCAGGAACAGTAAGTTCAGGTGTAAATCCAGAACAATCTCCATTTGTGTCTTCTGTTCCATTCACAAACCATTGGCAGTTGGTATTTGTACCAGCTCCAATGCTTGTATTGCTCAAGTCAAACAAGAACGGAGTACATCCATCGGTATCAACTGCTGTGACAACGGCATCTGTGGTGTCATGAATCACTAACGGAACCGGTAATTGAGACACTTTTCCGCACTGCACGTTTGGTGCATTGGCAATGTCATACCAAAGGTCATAGTTTCCAGCACCGAGAATGGTAGGATTTAAATTATTGAGACCAATAATACCGTTGTCATTGGAGTAAGTGTCATTTACTGCATCATAAATACCAGCATGCCATTGACCACCTGCGGGAGTCCCATTGGTGGTTAAGTTAACCATAGCGCTGTTGGTACATTTACTCAAATTACCTGTCGTTGTTGGGAAGTAATCATCAAGAACAGCAATTTGTACATGTTCTGATTCAATACTGCAACCCGGAGCAGGTATAGTTGGGGTAAATGAAATCTCTAGGTTGTTTGCATATGGAGCAACTCCAGGATTTGTATTGATTAAATCGTAACTTGGTGTGAAAATACCAGTGGCGTTATCGAAGTATGCGCTAAGTGGAGTAGTCAAGAGATTACCATTCCAACTTACATTCCATGTTCCTGGTATGGCAACGTTACCTAATCCAACACCTAGTCCTGTGAATTGCAATTGATCAGCCATGTTATTAGAAGCACACTGAACGATTTGGGCCGGCGTAGTTGCCGCTGGAGAAGTTGCTCCGTTGATAATTTGTCCAACGATACCTTCGGTAGGACCAACAAATGGAGTTGAGGTAAAGTTAGCGGTGCAACCGTAAGAATCCTGGATATTTACGTTCAGGACATTTCCAGTTACCAGATTGCCGTATGTGAAGAATCCTCCAGAGTAGTTGGTGCCATTGTATGTAGTTGTTGCATCGTTGGCAAGGTCACTCAAGGTGTTATCTAAAAGTGCATTGGCCGGATTGTCTGAAGCAATGGTATATGTAAATGGATAATTACCAGATTCAGCTTGGAAAATCATTTGTCCATTCAAACATTCTTGACCAATTTGAGCGGTGGTAATTGGCGGGGGAAGTACGATGGTCCAATCTGTTGAAATGGCTCCACATGGATCTGAAACCAATGGGTTAAAACTTAATCCGAAACCAGTTTCAAAAAGAGGTGGTAAATAGGAATCCAAAGCTGCGTCATAATATCCTGATATATTGGCGGGCAAAGTGCCAATAGCCGTTGGATTGTAAATCGTGATTATACGAGCACCAAAAATGACAGGTTCGTCACCAACCACTACAGGCAGGTTAAGTAAATTGACAATTTGAGTAGCAGAGTTGAATGCCGCGTCATAAGTAAATGAGAGATCATTGATGGTTGGCGCAGCGGTGAAATCAAAGTCTTCCACAGTCCAAAGTACTTGTTGAGTTGGATCATTGAGATCATAGAAAACCAATCCCAATCCACGCTGATGTGGTTTCATAACGGGATTGTTTGCAGCGTCAGTTTCGTATGCGACTGCAGGAGGGTTGAAATTGTCATTGGAGTTCCAGTTCAGAGAAGCACCTGGAGTACAAATAGCAATTTGATTGGCACCGGCGACAGGTGTCGAGGCAATTGAGGTGGTGAATGTTCCAGCATCGGGATTACATCCGCAATCACCAGGAACCACAAAATCAACAGTTGCTTGGCAAGGCGTGATAACATTGGTGAATTCGGCTAGAATAGTTGCCGTGTAGGCTGCGGTTAACCCTCCAGCTGTTGGAGGAACTTGGACAGTAATATTAGGAATCGTGATTGTTCCATTGGTTGGAACAACTGGTGTAGCAGGAGATAGGGATTGGTTTCCGCCTGCAGGAATGGGTGAAAATGACATGTTGAAGTTAGCACCTGCTGGATTGTTAGCGATGGTCATTTCCAAATCCATAACGAAGTAATTGCTGTATCCCAAACATTCAGAGATATTGGTTACTGTGAAGTCGGTGATTGCACATGCACATTGTGTAGGGTCGATGTATTCAAAACTTGCAACATAAGGTACAGCGGGATCTGCGGCTGAAACTACAGGCGTGTTGTATGTACATGCTCCAGTAGTGAAGGAAAAGCTAAATTCATGATCAACAGCGGGTACATCCAAAATTGTTACAGGAACAATTCCGGAAGCGGGCACTGATGCGATTGGCAACCAGTTGGCACTAGCGCCATTTGGATTTCCAGCAATATTCACGTTTACTGGTGCGCCATCCATAAAGAAATAAACTCCAGTAGCGTTAATGGTTTCTGCCCCGATGAGTTCCAAATCGAATTGTACGTCATTGGTAGGACCTGAAGCTGTTACCGCGCAAGAGTTTGGAATTTCGGTGAAGTTTTGTACATCCACCATAGGTACTTCAACTTGAACTCCTGGATCTGGGAACAAGCATGGTAGAACAGCGCCGGTTGTAATATCAGTCAAAGTGAAAGTAATGTCACAAAATCCGTCACTATTCGTGCCTGGGGCCAAACCATTGATTGGACCGAAAATTCCGAAGTTGTAAGTTGAGGAGTTTAAGGTGTTGATGTCAGCCATGCTGTTGATATTGACGACATTTCCGCCACCACATTCGTAGCTGATATCCAATGCCGAACCGAAAGGCAAGTTGGCATCGTTGATATCCAAAGAGATGTCATAAAATACAGGAGCAGTTCCTGTTGGAGGCATGGGTTGACAAGTAAATGCCGTAACTGTTGCATTGAGTAAGCAACCACAAGGTTCAGGAGATTGATAGGTGCCACTAACAACACAAGTGGGGTTAGAGCTGAAATAGAACTGCACGGTATGTGAATCGCCGTCTGAAAATGCGGGAATCGAGAAATTGTAAGGAGAAGATGCCGGTGCAGGAATTGAAAGCAATTGAGTAGATCCACCTGTAGCATCATTCACTGAAGTGATAATGAGGTTTCCTAAGCCTGCACCGCTGAAATAAATTTTACCAGAAATGGTGTGATATCCGTTTTGAAGCGGAGTGGCATCGTCTTCGTCACATGGCGAAGGCTCTACACAACCAAACAAAGCCAAATTACAACCACCTGCTGTTGGAGGAGTGTACGTGAACGGCTCTGTAGGGCATCCAAAAGTTGATCCGTAGCTTCCAAATTGACTATCACCACCAGCGGTAATTGACACGTTGACATTGGTAAGACTAAGTAAAGAAGTTTGGAAGCAAAAGTCCATCAGACAAGAACCAGCGTCTCCCCAATCGTCACCTCCATTTCCGTTATTGTTGTAATCATAGTAATAACCAAAACCTGCAGGAATTGCACTTCCTCCTGTGGGATTGATACTCGTTTGCCAGATCCAATCGCCAGGGCCGCCATTACATTCTTGTGGAAATTGGCTTGCTACTGGTGTAGGATTGGCCCAACTTGAACCCAAGTCGATGGCAAATCCATCCAACCAGTCTCCTGAAGATTGCGTATAATCCAATGAGTAACAAATTTGGACGTTATCTCCTACAGCCAATCCATTGGTGTTGTTTGCAGGAGGGTTGCCACTGCCGACTACCTGGAATGTAAGGGTTTGAGCACCGATACACGGACTTGATGGAGGCACGACGCATGTACAATTGCTTTGAACAACTTCCCCTGTTGTAGTGGGGTCGCCATCGTCACAAGGTGCACCCTCGTATACAGTTGCACAATTGTCATCGCAGTCATCAACATTTCCCAAATGGCCATCCCCGTCATTGTCACAATCTACCGAAGTGCCATCGCAATCTTCATCTACGCTGTTTACAGGAAGACATATTTCAGTGGCTGTTGGATTGATTGACGCATCAGCGTCATTACAATCACCGCCAGTGGTCACACTATTGGCTGGCGCAGAGCCTCCGCAACTGCATTGCGGATCATTGTCATCACCAAATCCATCGCCATCATTATCTGGGTAGTAAACGGTGGGATTGTTGCACGTTGATGTTTGGAAAACGAAAGGTCCATCTTGGTTATTTCCATAATCCCAAATAGAAACAAAAATGGTTGTGCCGGCTGGAAGTGTAATATTAATTTGTGGATATAAACCGGTACCTGAGTCATCATCACAATCTACCAAAGTGTAGTTGGCTCCATTCTGCGTGTATACGGCCATCCCCACGTCAGTCAATGCACCAGGAAGACCTCCTCCGGAAGCTGTAAGCGTCATGGGGCCGGTTGTGACAAGAGAAAACCAAATGACATCGGCACCTCCCGTGTTAGACGCACAGTTCGGAGCAGGAACGTTGGCAGGCGCGGGAGATGCTCCAGCGGCTGATAAATCTCCCAACCCGCAACCATTTACAATGGTAGGATTTGATGGCGAAAATTGCCCTTGCGCCAATTGAGCGGTGAAAACGCCCAATAGAATCAAAATGGAAATGGAAAAACGAGTTAAGGATATGTTAGGTTTTTTCATGGTTGTAAGTATGCTTCGCGAATATAATTTAAATTAATTGTCACTTCGTAAATTCATTACGATAAAGAAGGTCAGTTTTGTCAAAAAAATAACAACTATGCAAAACATACCTTTCTATTTAAAAGACGACGGAGCTCAACAATATGTTGCTTGGCAATCTGATCAAGTTGAACGTCAAGCGGGATTATTGGCCTTTATGGGCGGACAGTGCATGATTCAGCCCATGAAAGATGGACGGTGGCACATCATGAACGGTCCATTGGGTAGATGGCAAATAGTGGATCAATTGGACATGTTTGACTGGCAAGTGTTAAAGGCATTCTGCACATTGGAAGAGGCTGATCAGCAAAGAATGAGAATTTTCATGACGCAAAGGGCGGATCGTTTTTCAAGTATTTTGCATGTACTACCGCAAAACAATGTCTCTTGGAAAAATTCTTTTTTGATAGCCTTTTCAAAAATGCTTCAAGAATGTGAGGCATGAGTTAAATTCGTCCAATGCAAATTAGACGATTTTTGATTTTGAAAATGGGGTTGATTGGCGCGTTGATTCTATTGTCAACGTTGACACTCCAGGCCCAGGAAAGCAAGAAGGATAAACCCAAAGAAAAGAAGACTTACGATCCTTCTTTTACGGTTCACACTTTGCGCGGTCCAGTAACCTTTGATACCCGATACAGTAAGTTTAGATTAGAAACCGTATTTGATTCCAAGTATTCATGGTTCTCTGGCAATGATGCCCGTTATTTCGGGGGAAAGTTTGGATGTAATATTCGCCGTGTGACGCGAATGGGATACAGTTTTTATTCGTTTTTGGGTGGAGCGAATTACAGAGAAGTGGAGTCCAGATCTGCAGGTTTTGACCATGTCAATGTGATGAGTTTTTATCAGGGGGCGTATTTGGAGCGATCATTAATTGTCTTGCCTCGAACAGAGTTAAGTTTAGGTGGTTCGTATGGTGTGGGTAAGTTGAGATTCAAACGGTATTTGGATAGTGGGAAAGACTATTTTGATATCGAAAGGTTGAAGTATCATTACGTTGAAACGTACTTTCAAGGAACACTTCGAGCGACCTATTTTATGACGCTTACTGGTGGGGTTGGATACCGTTGGGCGTTGCCTGAGGAAACGGAACCTATGTTGGCCACATGGGTTAATGCGCCCTATGTGAATTTTTCTGTAGGAATTAGTGTTTGGCGTATGTTCGCCGGAATTTTTAGTCAAAATATTCGGGAGGTTTATTGATGTCAAAGGAAAGATTGTTGGAATTGCGCGCATTGCTGCATGAGCACAATTACCGTTATTATGTTTTGAATCAACCCACCATTTCAGACTTTGAGTTTGATGGTTGGATGAAGGAGTTGGAGGCTTTGGAGATGTTTTATCCAGACATGGAAGATGATAATTCGCCAACCAAAAGAGTGGGTTCTGATATTTCTTCAAAATTTGAAAAAATTGAGCATGTGCGGCCTATGCTTTCATTGACCAATTCATATAGTGAAGAAGAAGTAGCAGATTGGGTGAGAAGAATAGACGAATCCGTGGGTGGTGAGATTGAATATGTTTTGGAGTTGAAGTACGATGGAGTGGCCATTTCATTGCATTATGAGAATGGGCAATTGACCAGAGCATTGACAAGAGGTGATGGCAAGGTGGGTGAGGATGTTACATCCAATGTGCGTACGATAAAAAATATTCCATTGCAATTGAAGGGAGACTATCCGGCTTCTTTTGAAATCAGGGGTGAAGTTTTTCTTCCCAGAGAGGCATTTGACAAAATGAATGCTGAAAGAGCTGAGTTGGGCATGGACTTATATGCCAATCCGAGAAACACAGCTTCGGGTACTTTGAAGCAATTGGACAGCAAGGAGGTGGCCAAGCGACCCTTGCGTTCGTTGATGTATTTTGTTTTGGGAGAGGAAGGATTGGCATCGACACATAGCGATAGGGTCATTCAAGCAGGCAATTGGGGATTTGATGTGCCACATGAATCTAAGCGAATGATTGAGCGATTAAAAAGTGTTGAGGAAATGATGGATTTTATTCATTATTGGGATCAGCACAGACATGAGTTACCTTTTGATATTGATGGAATCGTTCTTAAAGTGGATAAGATAGCTCTTTGGGATGAACTCGGTATGACGGCAAAAAGTCCCAGGTGGGCAACGGCTTACAAATTCAAAGCTGAAAAGGTATCCACGCAATTGGAAGAAATCACCTATCAAGTGGGCAGAACAGGAGCCATTACGCCAGTTGCTAATTTGAAACCGGTTTTTTTGGCAGGAACCACGGTTAAGCGTGCTTCTTTGCACAATGCTGATCAAATTGCAAAATTCGATATTAGAGAAGGGGATTGGGTTTTTGTTGAGAAAGGAGGCGAGATTATTCCCAAGATAACCCAAGTGGATCTGAGTCATCCACGGGGAGGCGAATTCCCACATCGCTATATTTCCAATTGCCCCGTTTGTTCATGTCCATTGGTCAGAGTGGAGGGCGAAGCTCAACATTATTGTACCAATCGTGATGGGTGCTCTCCCCAGATTATCGGAAAGTTGGAGCATTTTGTTTCGCGAAAGGCAATGAATTTGGAAGGTTGGGGAGTGGAGACACTAACGGCCTTTTATCAAACGGGTCATGTAACGAGCGTGTCAGATTTGTATGCATTGAAGCTTACCGAGATGGTGGGTTTTGAATATTGGGTTGAAGATGAATTGACTGGTGAACGAAGAAGAAGGTCGTTGCAACAAAAGACAATTGATAATTTGGTGGAAGCACTCGCTTCTTCTCGAAATGTCCCTTTTGAACGTGTGTTGTTTGCCATTGGTATTCGACATGTAGGAGAGACAGTAGCCAAGCGATTGGCGAAACATTTTAAATCAATAGATAAGTTGATTTTAGCTACAACAGAGGAATTGTTGAATGTGCCAGATGTGGGAGAGAAAATTGCGGAGTCTTTGGTTCAATTTTTTGGTCAGCCTTCAAATATAGAAACCATTCAAAAGCTCAAGGAATGGGGTTTGCAATTTGAAATAATCGATGAGGAAGTTGGAGAAGAATGGACACCCATTTTTGCTGGGAAAACTTTTGTGGTGAGTGGAGTATTTACTCAATTTTCTCGTGATGGGTTGAAAGAGGATATTGAGAAAAGAGGTGGGAAAGTGAGCGGAAGTATTTCGTCGAAGACAAGTTATGTTGTAGCTGGAGATGATATGGGGCCATCGAAAAGACAAAAGGCTCAAGAGTTGAATATTCCAATTTTAACCGAGCAGATGTATCTAGATATGATAGGAGCATGATGCGATTGCAATACCACAAGGGGAAGAATTTTGGGGATCAATTGAATCCGATGATTTTCAATTTTTTTCTACCGGGATATTTTTCAGACGAAGTAGAATCACCAACGGTGTTGGGCATTGGTTCTATCCTTGGATTTTCTGAGAAGTTTCCAGGAAAAAAGATTGTGTTGAGTTCCGGATTCGGAGATGGAGCGCAGTCGACATATGGCGCTCTTCCTAAACGAACAGATGATTTTGATTTTATATCGGTTAGGGGACCGCTCACTGCAAAATTGTTGGGGTTGAGAAAGGACCAATGGGTGACCGACGGTGCAATATTATTGGCGGCAATGAATCTTGATTTGCCAAGGAGAGTCAAGAAGATTTCATTTATGCCGCATTTGGGCAGTGAAGCCTTCTATGATCATCGAAGGATTTGTGAAGCACTTGATTGGCAGTTTATCAGTCCGAGTGAACCAATTGAGATTGTATTGGAAAAAATAGCCAATTCAAGTATGCTCATTACAGAAGCAATGCATGGCGCAATAGTAGCAGATACATTGCGTGTACCATGGGTTCCTTATGTGGGATTCAAAACAATCAACGCCTTCAAATGGCAAGATTGGTGTCTTTCGATGCAATTGCAATACAACCCTGTGAAGCTTACCCCTTTTTTCTCAGATGAAAAAGTGGAAGAATTGGTTCATTCAAGAATGAATGGTGCAATTCTAAAATTATTCGCAGTTCCCATTTCTGGATTGGTAAAATGGTGGATGAAGTTTGTTTGGAAAAAAAACATTAGCAAGCTTAAGCGATATGGAACTTTGGAAAATACAATGATGAGTGACGAAGATGTTTTTCAAGATCGCTTGAAAAGAATGTTGGAAAAAGTGGATGAATTTAAATTGAAATATCCTTTGTAAAATGGAATTGGAAGTAAAAAGAAAGCAAGAGAAGTTGGATGCATTTGCCCGTCTTTTATCTGTGATGGAAGATTTGAGAGCAGGTTGTCCTTGGGACCAAAAGCAGACTTGGGAAAGTTTGCGCCACCTTACTATAGAAGAGGTGTATGAATTGGGCGATGCCATTTTAGACAATGACGAAGTTGAGGTAAAAAAGGAGATTGGAGATATTTTTTTGCACTTGGTTTTTTACGCCAAAATCGGAGAAGAAAAAGGATACTTTGATGTAGCTGATGTGCTGAATTCAATATGTGAGAAATTGATTTTTAGACATCCGCATATTTATGGTGATGTTAGTGTCAAGGATGAAGATGAAGTGAAGGCCAACTGGGAGAAATTGAAGTTGAAAGAAGGCAAGAAAAGTGTTTTAGAAGGTGTGCCCAAATCGTTGCCGGCTATGGTTAAGGCGCAACGAATTCAAGAAAAGGCGCGAGGTGTAGGATTTGATTGGGAGAATGATAATCAAGTTTGGGACAAGGTGGTAGAGGAGATGAATGAGTTCAAGGTCGCTTGTGATTCAATGAATGAAAAAGAGCAAATGGCTGAATTGGGTGATGTCCTTTTTTCGATTATCAATTTTGCACGTTTCAAAAATCTCAACCCAGAAGAAGCTTTGGAAAGAACCAACAAAAAGTTTATTTCTCGTTTTCAATATTTGGAATCGAGTATAGCCAAGGATGGAAAGAATTGGGAAGATATGAGTTTGTCAGAAATGGACGTTTACTGGGATCAAGCCAAGAAATTGGGCTTGTGATTATTCCCGAATTTTAAAGAACGCAATACTGTCTACCAAACGCCAATCTACTATTTCCCATCTGATTAGTTTGGCTAGAATTTTTTGTAGGATGGGTCTTTTAATTCCGGAAACTTTAGCTAGTTTGCTTAATGTGGCTTCGCCTTCATCAAGGGCGCGGAGTAGCAATTGTTCTTTTTCTGAATAGAAGAATTTTTCAGGTCTTTCATTTTCTTGTATGAGCCAAACATCTTTCATAACTGCTGGTGCAATGATGTTTTGATCATGATCTCTAAGAAAGGCCTTCCATTCTTGATTTTCTATTTCTGCGAGAATGGGTTTTTTAGTAGCTTCCGGGATTTGAACTTCGAGAACAACTTTGTCTTGTATTTTCCAGGGTTGATAACTGAGTTTAATAGGCGGTTTGCAGTATCTCTCTGCAGCCCATTGTAGCATGTGGAATTCTTCCTCTTGCTTAATTCCAGCAATTTGGCCATTGTCTTTAACGCCAACGAGTAACCGGCCTCCAACAGTATTTGAGAATGCACTTAGTGTTTTGGCGATCTTTTTAGCATCATCAATTCTAAGCTTGAAATCTTGCTGAAAGTGTTCACCTTGACTGATCCATTTCAGAATATAAGGCTCAGTGACGAAGCGTTGTCGCATAATTTAGCATTGTAAACTGAGCAACGTGATGTCATCGATTTGCTCTTCTAAACCACAAAACAATTTAATTTTTTCTGATAAATATTCTGGTCCTTTCTCGAAAAATTCAGGTTCTTCCATCCAATTTTTCAGGCCATTCCATTTTAATCTTTTCTTATTGTCACCACCCATTATATCCACGAGTCCATCAGAGAAAAGAATTATTTTTTTTCCTTCACATTGAATGATACCATTGGGTATTTCCTGTTCGATATTCAACATTCTGAAAAAGCCCTTACTTTTTGATATTATTTCAAACTCCCCATTGTTTTCGATTACAATGTTGGAGTTAAAATTGGCGTAATGAATTTCTTTGGAATTGAGATTGATTTTAAGAACGCAGAAATCCACTCCAATACTTTCTAAAATTTCAACTTTTTCTTGGGTGACTTTATTTTGGAGTCCTCTGATAATTTCTTTGGTGGTTGAAACGACATCCAAATTGTTTTGATGGGTAAGGATGTAGGTCTTAGCAACGTCTATAACCAAAACGGAAAGCAACGCTCCAGCCAAGCCGTGTCCAGTACAGTCACCTTGGATTAAAAAGGCTTCATTTTCATTTCGGTGTACCCAATGAAAATCGCCGCTGATAACTTTTAAAGGAGATTCGTATAAATATGTGGCTTTGATTTCAGGCTTTAATTGATCTAGGGAAGGAACGAATGCGGATTGAATCAACTTGGCATATTCCAATCCTTGCATCAATTCGATATTCTTTTGGTTCAATTCAGCCGTTCTGATGTTAACCTGATTTTGTAGATCTTCATTGAGTGCTCGAAGTTCGGCTTCTTGTGATTCCAATCTTCTTTCATTGTCATAAGCATGAATAGCCTCGAGAATAGTAAGTTCTAAGTCTTTTGGATACCAGGGTTTTTCGATGAAGTGGAAGAGTCCAGTATTATTAATTACCTCTGCAACAGCCTTTACGTCGGCTTGTCCAGTGAGCATGATTTTCTTGCACTTGGGGGCAATATTACTGACTTGGATGAGCAAGTCGCTTCCCTTCATGGGATACATGAGATAGTCACTGATAATCAGAACGAGCTCTGCCTCAGCATCCATGATGTTGTGGCATTCTTCTAGGGCAGATTGCGGATTGTCAACGGCAACAAGTGTGATGTCAGCGGGCAAAAAACGCTTTAAATGATTGATGAGTACATTGAGAATGATGGTGTCATCATCCACTGCAATCATGTATCTGTTATGCTTGATATACTGACTCATTGCTTTTCTAAATATACACTCATTTCGTCGATTCCCTTTCGCATTTTGCTAACCAACTCTAATCCCGATGCAGGAGCGGTTGGAAGCAATTTGTCTTCAACGATGTGATTTCTGAAATCTTCCAGTTGGGCTAATGCATCATCCATACCCATATTGTGAAGATTGGGTCGTAGTTCATGCAGTTTTGCACGAATGATTTTTATATCATTTTCATGAATGGCATTCTCAAGGATGTTAGCAATCTTTGATCCTTCGCGAACGAATAGTTCGACTATTGAATTTACAATTGTGACATCATCACCAACCAAATCTTTAATTCTATCCAAACCAAAAGATGGTGCGTTATTCTCCTTGTTGGGTTCAATGATATTGGTTTGCACAGGGATGTTATCTTCTGATTTGTTGTATTTGACCAAGGTT